>Ga0070741_10010458_pt1 | contig 17502 bp, 17 predicted proteins | sample Coa_R1_4_FD_66440 | JGI IMG/M metagenome (GOLD analysis project Ga0070741, IMG submission 66440) | Surface soil microbial communities from Centralia Pennsylvania, which are recovering from an underground coalmine fire - Coalmine... | ecosystem: Environmental > Terrestrial > Soil > Unclassified ...
CTCCTCCTCCTCGTAGCCGTGCTCGGCCTCCTCGGCGGCGAACTCGGTCTCCGAGCGGATGTCCACGCGCCAGCCGGTGAGGCGGGCGGCCAGGCGCGCGTTCTGGCCCTCGCGTCCGATCGCCAGCGAGAGCTGGTCGTCGGGGACGATCACCGTGGCCTGCTTGGCGTCGTCGTCCACCAGGACCTCCCGCACGCGCGCGGGTGAGAGGGCCTTGGCGACGAAGCGGGCGGGCTCGTCGTTGAAGGGGATGATGTCGATCTTCTCGCCGCGCAGCTCGGAGACGACCATGCGCACGCGCGAGCCGCGGGGGCCGACGCAGGCGCCGACCGGGTCGACCCCGTCGGTGTGCGAGACGACGGCGATCTTCGAGCGGTAGCCGGGCTCGCGCGCGACGTTGGCGATCTCGACGAGGCCGTCGGCGATCTCCGGCACCTCCAGCTCGAACAGCTTCTTGATCAGCTCGGGGTCGCGCCGCGATACGATGATCGCGGGCCCCTTCGTGGAGGGCGAGACCTCCTTGATGACGGCCTTGATGCGCTGGGAGTGGTCGTAGCGCTCGCCGTCGACCTGCTCGGACTTGGGGAGCAGCGCCTCGACGCGTTCGCGCAGCTGCACGAGCGTGTAGCGCGAGTCCGACTGCTGCACGATGCCCGTGATCAGCTCGCCGACGCGGTCGCGGTATTCCTCGTACATCATGTCGCGCTCGGCCTCGCGGATGCGCTGCAGGATCACCTGCTTGGCGGTCTGCGCGGCGATGCGCCCGAAGTCGTCGGGGGTGACGTCTTCCTCGTCGATCTGATCGCGGTATTCGGCGAACTTGGCCGGGTCGATTTCCGGATCCTCGGGCTCGCGCATCTCGCCCGTCTCGGGATCGACGGTCGTGCCCTCGTCGATCGTCTCGACGATCAGATGCGCCTCCAGGCGCTCGGGTATTTTCAGTTCGATGACGCGGAAGTCCGCGGTCTCACGGTCCATTTCCACGCGCGCGTACTTGGCCGAGCCCGGCTGCTTCTTGTAGGCGGAGAGCAGCGCGTCCTCGAGCGCGATCATCAGCTTCTCGGGCTCGATGCCCTTCTCACGCGCAAGCGCGTGCATGGCCTCAAGGATCTCGCGTGACATGGGTTCCTACTCCTCGATCAGGTTCGAACGACGAATCTCCGAGTACGGGATCGCGACCATGCCACCGTCGGCGGCGATCGTCACCTCGTTCTCGGAAGCCCCCACAAGCTCTCCTGTGAAGCTGCGCACCGCCCGCGGCTCCTCGTCCCGTGCCCCGACGCGCTGCACCGGGCGCGGATGACGCACGCGCACGCGTGCGCGCCTGCCGACGAAGCGGCGGAAGTGCGCCGGCTTGGTGAGCGGGCGCTCGCTGCCTGGAGAAGAGACCTCCAGGGAGTAGCGCTCGCGCATGTCGCCGAGCAGCATCGTCACGCGCTCGCACATCGCCAGGTCGACCCCCTCGGGGTGATCGATGAAGACGCGCAGGCAGCGCCCGCCGAGCACCTCGGCGAGCAGCACCTCGACCTCGGGCTCGTTGTGGGCGAGCCGCTGTTCGATCTCTGTCTGCAGGGAGTTCATCGTGTGAGGCCGGCACGGAGCGCCGGCCCGGCTCTCCTTCTAAATCTTGTCCTTACGCAAAAAGAGCGGGCGGGCGCCCACTCTCGGTACTGCAATCGCCGCTCGCGCGACGACTCGAAAGCTGTGCGTCGAGGATAGCACCGGGGCACGGCCCGTTTACAAGTCGGCGCCCCGTTCCGCTTCGCGCCGGGCGCGGTCTCTGTAGAGCCTGTAGTCCTCGCGTTCGGGGCGCAGCGAGCACGCCAGCGCGAGCGGCTGGCAGGCCTCGCGGTGGCGGCCGAGCTGCTGCATCGCGCGGCCGAGACAGAACAGCGCGTAGTCGTTGGTCGGTGCGCTGGAGGCGACCGCCTGGAACTCCTCCGCGGCGCCTTCGTAGCGCTGCGCGTGGAACAGCGCGCGCCCCAGCGCCTCGCGGATCGAGGCCTTGTCCGGCTCGAGGTCCCGCGCTTTGCTCAGGGGCACGATCGCTGCCTGGTGATCGCCGTGCTCGAGCAGCTCGCAGCCGCGCTTGTAGAGCTCGTAGACGCTGTCCATCGCTCTAGCCTAGAAGCCCTCACGCAGCCCTTCGACAGCGTCGAGGATGGCCCGGGCGACCTCCTGCTTGGAGGCCTGTGGGACGTGCTCGGCGTCGACGGCTGCGGAGCCGTTTGCCGACGTGAGGATCGTGACCTCGTTCTCGGCAGCGTCGAAGCCGATCTCGGCGCGGGAGATGTCGTTGAAGACGACCGCGTCCAGGCCCTTCGCGACGAGCTTGCCGCGCGCGTTCTCCAGACCGTCCGCGCCGTGCTCGGCGGCGAACCCGACGAGCGTCTGGCCCGGGCGCCGCGCGGCGGAGAGCGCGCTCAGCACATCCGGCGTCGGCTCGAGCACGAGCTCCAGCCGCTCGCGCCCGCCCTTCTTGATCTTGCCCTCGGTCGCGACCGGTGCGAAGTCGGCGACCGCGGCCGCCATCAGCAGCACCTCCGCCGCCGCGAACTCGCGCTCGGCAGCCGCCTTCAGCTCGCCCGCGGTCCTCACGGCCAGCACGCGCACGCCCTCGGGCGCCGGCAGCGAGACGTTCGCCGCGATCAGCGTCACCTGCGCGCCGCGCGCGGCCGCCTCGGCCGCAAGCGCGAAGCCCATCCGCCCGGAGGAGCTGTTGCCGACGAAGCGCACGCTGTCGATCGGCTCGCGCGTGCCGCCCGCGGTGACGAGGACCGGCACGCCCCGCAGCTTCCCGCCGGCAGTCCGGACGCCACGCGAGAACCCATCCAAATCAAAAATCTCCACCTGCCGTCCCTCGCCTGCGATCGCTTCCTCGCACGCCGCCAGCAGCTCCGGCGGTTCTGCCAGGCGGCCCACGCCCTCCTCCCCCTTCGATGCCAGCCTTCCCGTGCCCGGCTCCACGATCCGCGCGCCCCGCGCCCGCAGCTTCGCCAGGTTCTCCTGCGTCGCCGCGTGCTCGTACATGCGGTTGTTCATCGCCGGCGCGATCACCACCGGGCACGCCGCCGCCAGCGCGCAGCTCGCAAGCAGGCTGTCCGCCATCCCCGCGGCGAGCTTGGCGATCGTGTTGGCCGAGGCCGGCGCGATCAGGAACACCTCCGCGTTGGCGACCAGCGCGAGGTGCCCGATCGGGTCGTGCTCCGGCGGGCGCTCGCCCGGGAAGGCGCCGCGCAGCGGGTCGCGCTCGAACTCGCTGACCAGCACCGGCGCGCCGGTAAGCGCGGCGAACGACGCCTCGCCGACGAAGCGGCGGCTGTCCGGCGTCTGCACGACGCGCACCGCGTGGCCGGCGGCCGTCGCGGTGCGGATGAACTCCAAGGACTTGTAAGCGGCGATCCCGCCGCTCACGCCCAGCAGGATGCGTGACATGTCCCGATCAGTGTCGCGCCCACAGGTTCAGGGCTCAAGCCCTGGCGCGAGTGTTGCCGAATGCGGCGCGCGCGCCCGCGAGCCCGCCGCGCGTCCAGGGCGTCGTGGACCGAGCGACTCGAGGACGCAGTGCCGTGTGCTCTGCGCACCATCGACCGGGAACGCACAAGCGCGCCGGTCCACGGCGCCCTCCCTCAGCGGTAGTGGTACTTCATCTTCCCCGCTGCTACCTCCTCGAGGGCGATCGTGAGGTAGTTTTTCGAGGCCGTATCGACCATCGGCGGGGGGAACTCGTCGAAGGTGCCCTCGCCGAGGTTGTGGTAGTAGCTATTGATCTGACGCGCGCGCTTGGCGGCGACGATCACGCTCGCGTAGTTCGAGTCGACCTGCTCGAGAAGGCGGTCGATGCGGGGGGAGATCATGTCGGTCGGTCAGCCTCTCTTCGGGGTTCTCAGCACCGGGATTGTAGCCGCGCCCCGTTGCCGACCCGTGTTCGCACGCGGCAGGCGGGATACTCGCCGGGGGATGGAGCACGACAACGTCGCCATCGTGAAGACGTACTTCGAGGCCTTCGACCGCGGGGACCTCGACACCGCCGCCTCGTACCTGGACCCGGAGGTGCAATGGCGCAACACGACGCTGATCGACGACGAGAAGGTCGCCGGCCGCGCCGCCGTGCGCACCTACTGGGACCGCATCCTGTCGACGTTCCCGTTCGTGCACGACGACGCCACCTTCGAGGCCAACGGGGACCAGGTGTGTGTGATCGCGCGCGTTCGCGCTCGCGGCGCGGCCAGCGGGCTCGAGCTGGACGCGCCCTGCGGGTACGCGCTCACGCTGCGCAACGGGCTCGTGACGCGCTCGGACTTCTTCGCCGATCCCGGCGAAGCGCGCCGGGCCGCGGGGCTCGAGCCCTGAGGCTCAGTCGAGGCTGTCGCGGACGATCCCGGCGAGCTCGTCCAGCGCCTCTTCGAGGCGGTCGTTGACGACCACGTGGCCGAACTCGGACTGCGCCGCGAGCTCCTCCTCGGCGACGCGCAGGCGGCGTTCGACCTCCTGCGGGTCGTCGGTGCCCCGGCCCACCAGCCTCGTGCGCAGCGCCTCCAGCGACGGCGGCGCGATGAAGACCTGTACGGCCTCGGGCATCGCCTCGCGCACCTGGCGGGCGCCCTGCACCTCGATCTCCAGGACCACCGGCACCCCCTCCCCGACCCGCCGGTCCAGCTCCGAGCGCAGCGTGCCGTAGCGGCGCCCGGCGTAGTCGGCGTGCTCGACGAAGTCGCCGGCGGCAACGCGGCGGTCGAACTCCTCGGGCGAGAGGAAGTGGTAATCGACGCCGTCCTGCTCGCCCGGACGGGGCGAGCGCGTGGTGGCGGAGACCGAGAGCTCGAGCTCTCCGATCCGCTCCATCAGCCCCCTGATCAGCGTTCCCTTGCCGACCCCGGAGGGCCCCGTGATGACGAACACGCGTGCCAAGGGCACGGGAGAGTAGTGACCGTGGCGGAGGGCGTGGCGGCCTCGCCCGCAGCGCGTCCGCGCGGCGGCGGCTCAGGGCGGGCTCTGCCCGGTGAGCAGGGCCAGCTCGCGCCACTTCCAGTGGCAGTCGACCTCCACGAACCCCAGCTCGCGCAGCCACCCGAGCTGCGTCGCGACGTCGAGCAGCCGGTCAGATGGGTCCTCGCACTGCAGCGGCTCGGAGATCGCGGCGAAGAAGTCGAGATGCATCCGGCGGGTGGGCGAGGCGACGTGCTCGAGGTTCGCGAAGGTCCCGCCGGGCGCGAGCGCCGCGTGGACCTCCGCGTACAGCGAGCGCTTGCGCTCGTGCTCGAGATGGTGGATCGCCATGCAGGAGACGACCGCGTCGAAGACGCCGAGGTCGGGCAGCGCCTGGGCGAAGTCGTGCTCGCGCAGGGTGAAGCGGGAGTCACCCGCGAATCGCTCCGCCGCGGCGCTCAGCATCAGCTCGGAGCTGTCGATGCCCACGCCCTCGATGGCCGGGAGCTTCCCCGCGATCAGCGCCAGGACACGTCCGTCGCCGGTCCCGAGGTCCAGCACGCGGCGGGTTGCGGGCCCGATCAGTTCGAGCAGCGCCCTGTCGCCCTCGGCCAGGCGCTCTACGCCGGCGGTGCGCGTCAGGTAGTGGCTGACGTGCGCCGGGTCCGACCACTCGCTGGCTCCCACGCAGGGATTATCTGAGCCGGGGCGGCGCAAAAGCTGCCCGGCCTCGAAGGGCAGGTGCGGCGGGCGGCGCGCGCCCTAGTGGTGGAGCAGGTTGATCAGCTCCGAGCGCTGGCGCTCGGAGAGACCGCCGATCGTCTTGCTCGGCGCGATGCGGCAGTGGACCAGCAGCTTGTTCACCTTCACGCGCCCGTACTTGGGCACTGCGAGAAGCATGTCGAAGACCTTGGCCGTCTCGACGTACTCGGGCGGATCCAGCAGCAGCGAGTGGATGGAGCGCCGTCCGGCCTTGAGATCGCGCTTGAGCTGGGCGCGCTTGATGCGTATCTCGTTTGCGCGCGCGAGCGCGTCCATCCTCTGGTTGAGCGACCGCTCTGGGGCAGTGGACGTATTTGACGTCGGGCCGGTCGCCGTCACCATGGGCGGCGAGTCTACACACCCCGAGGCCTCGATCAAGAAAAAACGCCCAATTCACCTCGACCTCAAGCTGAGATTGACAGGGATCGAGGCTGCTGGACGGTCGGGCCCTGTGTTTGCAGGCGTTTTTACCCCCTGAGAACAAGCCCGGCGGCGATCCGGGTGCCTGCGGCCGGATCGCGGAAGCTCTCGGTGCCGACGGCGACGAGCGAGGCCCCCGCATCCAGCAGCTCGCGAGCGTGCTCTGAGCGCTGGACGCCGCCCATCCCGATCACAGGAACTTCCACGGCCGCGGCGACGGCGGCGACCTGGGCCAGCGCGACCGCGCGGATCGCAGGCCCCGACAGGCCGCCGGTCCGCCCGCCCAGCCACAGCCGCCCCGAGCCGCCCGGGTCGAGCGCGGCCGCCCGCAGCGTGTTGATCAGCGAAACCGCGTCGGCGCCGCCCGCCTGGGCGCCGAGCGCGCACGCCGGCACGTCGGCGGCGTTGGGCGTGAGCTTGACGATCAGGGGCTTGCCGGTGCGCGGGCGCAAGGCGGCCAGCACCCGCTCGAGCTCAGCGGGATCGGCGCCGATGTCCAGGCCGGTCGCGACGTTGGGGCAGGAGACGTTCAGCTCGATCGCGGCGATCTCGCTGCGCGCGTCGCAGGCCTCCACCAGCCGGCCGAGCTCCTCGGCGTCCGAGCCCATCACGTTGGTGATCACCGGCACCGGCATCGCCTCGAAGCCCGCCGCGGGATCGCTGCGAAAGCCCGCGATCAGGGGCAGGTCCTCGGCGAGGTAGCCGTCGAGGCCCTTGTTCGGGAGCCCGATCGAGTTGATCATGCCCGCGGGGGCCTCCCAGAGGCGCGGCGGCGGGTTGCCGGTCCGCGGATGCAGCGTGATCGTCTTCGAGACGTAGGCCGAGAACGGGAAAGCCTCGCGCAGCGGCTCGCCGAAAGCCCGCAGGGCGGCGATCGCGTCGAATGTGCCCGAGCCGTTGACGACCGGGTGCGCCAGGCGCAGCCCGCACAGCTCGACGCTCACGCGTGTGCTCCGGCGTGCTCCTCGACGCGCTCGAGCAGCGCGGCGTCGATCACGGGGCCGTCTACGCAGACGCGCAGGTAGCCGCCGTCGCGAGTCGGGACGACGCAGCCGTAGCAGGCGCCATAGCCGCATGCCATGCCGGACTCCAGGGCGAGCTGGGCGGGCACCCCGGCGCCCTCGCAGAGCGCGCGCACGCCCTCGAGCATGCCGGCCGGCCCGCACGCATAGACACTCGCGGAAGGGTCGCGCTGCAGCTCTGCTTCGAGCAGAGCGGTGACCAGGCCGCGGTGGCCCGCGCTGCCGTCGTCGGTGGCGAGAGCGGCGTCCCGCAGCAGCTCCGCGCCGGGCACGCGAGCGCTGTCGCGGAAGCCGAGCAGGACCGTCGCCGGCACGTTCGCGCGCTCGAGCTCGTCCTGCAGGATCGCGAGCGGCGCGATGCCGACGCCGCCGCCGACGAGCACCGCCCGCCGCCCCTCCGCCGGGGCGCTGAACGGGCGGCCGAACGGCCCCGCCACCCAGAGCCGCTCGCCGGGGCCCAGCTCGCACAGGCGACGGGTGCCGGGGCCGACGTCCTCCAGCAGGAACTGCGAGGTGCCATCCTCGTGGCGCGCCACAGAGAAGGCACGCGCGAGGAAGGGACGCTCGTCGCGGCCTCCCCCCCAGCCCTCGGCGGCGGCGAGCATCGCAAACTGGCCCGGCGCCGGCGCCGGCGCGCCGGGATCGGCGACGGCGATCACGCGGTAGACGCCGAGCTCGCGGATCTCGGTGATCTCGGCGAGACGGCGTCCGAGCGGTGCCTGCGCCGCCGCTCCGAGCGCGCTCACGCCACTCCGGCGCCGCCCGCGGCAGCCGGCGCGGCGTCGTCGGAAGGCTCCCCCTCGCCTTTGACGCCGCGGGTGATCCGTCCTCGGCCCGCCTCCGTGCCGGGGCCCGTCCTCTCACCGCTCTCCGCGCCCGCTGGGGCCGGCGCCGCGCGGCCGATGCCGTGCAGGTCCTGCAGGCACATGACCTCGGGCTCGCCGTCGATTCGCGCCCGGGAGATCGCGCGCGCGGCCGACATCCCCGCCGAGAGCGTCGTCAGGCACGGCACGCCGTGGGTCACGGCGGCGCGGCGGATCTCGTGACCGTCGGTGCGGGCACCGACCCCGGTCGGGGTGTTGATCACGAGGTCGACGTCGCCCCGTTCGATCCAGTCCACGACGTGCGGGGAGCCCTCGCCGATCTTGTTCAGCCGCTCGACCGGCACGCCCATACGTCCGATCGCCTCTGCGGTGCCGCGGGTCGCGACGATCCGGAAGCCCGCGTCGTGCAGCGACTGCGCGATGCCCACGCCCCCGGCCTTGTCTTCGTCGGTGACCGTGATGAAGACGGTGCCCGCGACGGGAAGCGGCACTCCCGCGGCTGCCTGAGCCTTCGCGAACGCGGTCGGGAAGTCGCGCGCCACACCCATCACCTCGCCGGTCGAGCGCATCTCCGGGCCGAGGACGGCGTCTGAGTTCTCGAAGCGGTCGAACGGCAGCACCGCCTCCTTGACCGAGATGTGATCGCCGTAGCCGAGACCCTGGCGCTCCTGCGGCAGGCCCATGCCGGCGAGCCGCTCGCCGAGCATGACCCGGCAGGCGAGCTTCGCCAGCGGCACCCCGACGGCCTTGGAGACGAACGGCACCGTCCGCGAGGCGCGCGGGTTCGCCTCGATCACGTACAGCTCGCCGGCGTGGATCGCGTACTGGACGTTGATCAGCCCGACCACGCCGATCTCCAGCGCGATGTCGCGCGTGGCTCTGCGCAGCTGATCGAGCATCTCCTCGCCGAGCGAGTGCGGCGGCAGCACGCAGGCGCTGTCGCCCGAGTGCACGCCGGCCTCCTCGACGTGCTGCATGATGCCGCCGATCCAGACGTCCTCGCCGTCGCAGAGCGCGTCCACGTCGACCTCCAGCGAGTCCTCCAGGAAGCGGTCGAGGAAGATCTCCCCGCCGTCGCCCGCCTCGCGCCGCAGGTAGTCGGCGAGATCCTCGTGGGAGTAGACGATCTCCATCGCGCGCCCGCCGAGCACGTAGGAGGGCCTCACGAGCAGGGGGAAGCCGACCTCGCCGGCGCAGCGCAGCGCCTGCTCGACCGAGCGGGCCGTCGCATACGGCGGCGCTTTGTATCCGAGCCGCGCCAGCAGCGCCCCGAATCTGCCCCGGTCCTCGGCGAGATCGATCGACTCCACGCTCGTGCCGAGCAGCGGCACGCCGGCATCGACGAGACCGGACGCGAGCTTGAGCGGCGTCTGGCCGCCGAACTGGACGATCACGCCCTTCAGCGGTGCGCCTTCGCTCTCCACCCGCACCACGGCCAGGACGTCCTCGAGCGTGAGCGGCTCGAAGTACAGCCGGTCGGAGGTGTCGTAGTCGGTCGAGACCGTCTCGGGGTTGCAGTTCACCATCACCGCGTCACGCCCGGAGTCACGCACGGTCATCGCCGCGTGCACGCAGCAGTAGTCGAACTCGATGCCCTGGCCGATCCGGTTCGGGCCGGCGCCCAGGATCACGACCGACTCGCGCGCACCGCGCTCGACCTCGCTCGCGGCGTCCCCGTCCCAGCCGGAGTAGTAGTAGGGCGTGCGGGCGGGGAACTCCGCAGCGCAGGTGTCGACCGAGCGGAACGAGCGCTCACCGGCGAACGGCGCGTCCGGGTCCTTCGCCAGCTCGGCCAGCTCGCGCAGGAACCAGGGGTCGATCGAGGTGGCGGCGCCCACCTCCTCGATCGAGGCGCCGCGCGAGAGGAGCTCGAGGATCGTCTCGTAGCGCGTGGGCCGCGGTTCCTGCAGGCTCGCCAGCAGCTCCTCGGAGGGCACGCCGCGCAGGACGGGCGGCTTGTCGAGCTCGCGCGAGCGCAGCGCCTTCGCGAAGGCCTGGCCGAACGTGCGCCCGATCGCCATCGCCTCCCCGACCGACTTCATGTGCGTGGAGAGCGTCGCCGAGGCCTCCGGGAACTTCTCGAAGGCGAACCGCGGCCACTTCACGACGACGTAGTCGATCGTCGGCTCGAAGCAGGCCGGCGTGACGCCGGTGATGTCGTTGTCGATCTCATCGAGCGTGTAGCCGACGGCCAGGCGCGCGGCGATCTTCGCGATCGGAAAGCCCGTCGCCTTGGAGGCGAGCGCCGAGGAGCGCGACACGCGCGGGTTCATCTCGATGACGAGGATCTCCTCCGTCTCGGGGTTCACCGCGAACTGGACATTCGATCCGCCGGTCTCGACGCCGACCGCGCGAATCACCTCGATGGCCTGGTCGCGGAGCTGCTGGTAGAGGTGATCGGTGAGGGTCTGCTGGGGGGCCACCGTCACCGAGTCGCCGGTGTGCACGCCCATCGGATCGACGTTCTCGATCGAGCAGACGATCACGACGTTGTCGGCGCGGTCGCGCATCACCTCCAGCTCGAACTCGCCCCACCCGATCACCGACTCGTCCAGGAGCACCTGGCCGATCGGCGAGGCCTCCAGGCCGAGCGCGGCGATGCGCTCGAAGTCCTCCTCGGTGCGTGCGATGCCCCCGCCGCGGCCGCCCAGCGTGAAGGCGGGCCTCACGATGCAGGGGAGGCCCAGGTCGGGCAGCGCCGCGCGCGCCTCCTGGATCGATGTCGCGATCGCGCTGCGCGGCATGCGCAGGCCGGCCGCTTCCATCGTGGTGCGGAAGATCTCGCGGTCCTCGGCGCAGGCGATCGCGTCCTGGTTGGCCCCGATCAGCTCGACCCCGAGACGCTCCAGCGTCCCGTCCTCGTACAGGCTCATCGCGAGGTTCAGGGCGGTCTGCCCCCCGAGCGTCCCGAGCAGCGCGTCGGGGCGCTCGCGTTCGATCACCTTGCGCACCGGTCCGGGCAGCAGCGGCTCCACGTAGGTCGCGTCGGCGAACTCCGGGTCGGTCATGATCGTCGCCGGGTTCGAGTTCACGAGCACGACCTCGTACCCCTCTTCGCGGAGCACCTTGCACGCCTGCACTCCGGAGTAGTCGAACTCGGCAGCCTGCCCGATCACGATCGGCCCGGAGCCGAGGATCAGGATCTTCTCCAGGTCGGTGCGCCTGGGCATCTAGGCCGCGGCCTCGATCCTCTGCAGGAAGCGGTCGAACAGGTACAGCGAGTCGTGCGGCCCGGGCCCCGCCTCGGGGTGGTACTGGACGGTGCCGCCGGGCACATCGAGCAGCTCGAGTCCCTCGACCGTGCGGTCGTAGAGGTTCACGTGCGAGAGCGAGGCGGCCCCGAAGTCGGTCTCCCAGCGCACCGGCTCGTCGGTCTCGATCGTGCGGCTGCCCCCGGGTCCGAGCGCAGCGAAGCCGTGGTTCTGGGAGGTGATCTCGACGCGGCCCGTCGCGAGGTCGCGCACAGGATGGTTCGCGCCGCGATGACCGAACGGCAGCTTGAACGTCTCCAGGCCGACGGCCCGGCAGAGCAGCTGGTGGCCGAGGCAGATCCCCCACACCGGCTTTCGCCCCACGATCTCGCGGACGGTGTCCACCACGTAGGAGAGCGCAGCGGGGTCGCCCGGCCCGTTGGCGAGGAAGACCGCGTCGGGGTCGGAGGCGAGCAGCTCCTGCGCCGTGCTCGTGCACGGATGCAGCTCGACGCGTGCGCCCCGCTGCACCAGCTCGCGGACCATCGAGGCCTTGATCCCGGTGTCGATGACCGAGATCAGCGGCCCGTCCCCGCGGCCATGCGTGGTGAGCGCTTCCGGCGTGACCGTGCGCGCCAGATCCTGGCCGGCCATCGGCGGCTCGGCCGCGATCAGCTCGCGGGCCCGCTCGGGCGCGATCGAACCCGGGAAGACGCCGCCGCGCATCGCGCCGGCGTCACGGATGTGGCGCACGAGCGCGCGCGTGTCGATGCCGGTGATCGCCTGCACTCCGCAGTCGGCGAGCCAGTCCAGCCATCCGCGCTCGGCGCTCGGGGCGTCCTCGCGGTTGCGCGCATCGCGCATGATCGCCGCGCGAGCCCATGCCCGCTCGGACTCCATCGCCTGCGCGCTGACGCCGTAGTTGCCGATGTGGGGATAGGTGAAGGTGATGAGCTGCGAGGCGAACGAAGGGTCCGTCATCGACTCCTGGTAGCCGGACATGCCGGTCGTGAAGACGACCTCGCCGACGGCATGGCCCTCCGCGCCGCAATGCACGCCGTTGAAACGGGTGCCGTCCTCCAGCAGGACGTAGCCGGGTTCAGTCACTTGACGAGCGCCTGCACTTGCTTGAACTCCGGCGTGCCCGCGCGGCCGAGCAGCTCGAACAGAACGGACTCGACGGTGCTCACGACGGCGCCTGCGCGGTCCAGGCGCTCCAGGCCCCAGCGGTAGTCGCTCTCTTTGCGCGAGCCGACTGCGTCGGCGGGCACATGGACCTCCACCCCCCGCTGCAGCAGGTCGTGGGCGGTCTGGCTCACGCAGACGTGGGTCTCGATCCCGCAGACGACCACCTGGTCGCGGCCTTTGAGCGCGAAGCCGTCGGCACGCACGGCCGAGAACACCGTCTTCTCGATCACGGGCTCGCCGTCGAGGCCCAGCTCGGGTGCGCTGCGCCCCAGGCCTTTCGGGTACTGCTCGCTGACGATCAACGGGATCTCCAGGATCCGCGCCGCCGCGACGAGTTTCGCGCACGCCTGCGCGACCTCCTCGAAGCTCTCGTAGGAGCGAAAGCCCTCCTGGACGTCGACGACCATCAGCGAGGTGCGGGGACGCGAGAGCAGGCCCATCAGGCCTCCACCAGCGCGAGCGCGCGGTCGCGGTGGGCGACGGTCCCGGCGGCGATCGTGCCGAGCACGCGGCCCTGCAGCCCGCGCCCGGCGAAGCAGCAGTTCTCCGAGCGGCTCTCCCAGGCGTGCTCCCCGGCGACCCACCGCGCGTCGAGGTCCGCGACGGCGATGCTCGCCCGCTCGCCGGCGGCCAGGCGCGCGACGGGCAGGCCGAACAGCGCGGCGCCCGCGGTCATGCGCTCGACCAGGGTCGCCAGCGGCAGGACACCCGGAACGACGAGCCCTGTGTGGAGCGCGGCGAACGCGGTCTCCAGGCCGGTCGTCCCCATCGGCGCCTGCTCGAAGGGGACCTCCTTCTCGTCGCGCGCGTGCGGCGCATGGTCGGTGGCGACGCAGTCGATCGTGCCGTCGCGGAGCCCCTCGATCAGCGCCTGGCGGTCGCTCTCCTCGGTCAGAGGCGGGTGCATCTTCATGCGCGTGTCGAGCGTGCGGACGTCCTCGTGGGTCAGCAGCAGGTGGTGCGGGCTGACCTCGGTGCTCGCGCGCACGCCGCGCCGCTTGGCCTCGGCGACCGCCTGGACCGAGCCGGCGCTCGAGAGGTGCATGAAGTGGACGCGCCCGTCCTCGTAGCCGGCCAGCATCGCGTCGCGCGCGACCATCGTCGACTCGGCGACCGGCGGGATCCCCGCGATCCCGAGCGCCGCGCTGATCGACCCTTCGTGCATCGCACCGCCGCGCGAGAGGGTCGGGTCCTCCTCGTGCAGCGCCAGCACGCCGCCGCACAGGCGCTGGTACTGCAGTGCCTTGCGCAGCACGCCGGCGCTGGCGACTGGCTTGCCGTCGTCGGTGAAACCGAGCGCGCCCCGCTCTGTCAGCTCGGCCATCTCGGTGAGCTGCTCGCCCTGCAGCCCGCGCGTGATCGCCGCAAGGAACCCGACGGGGATGCGCGCGCGGCGAGCGGCGGCCTCGCGCAGGGAGCCGAGCAGCGGCGCCGAGTCGAGCACGGGGTCGGTGTTCGGCATCGCGATCACGCCGGCGTACCCGCCCGCCGCCGCGGCGCGCGTGCCGGTTTCGAGATCCTCCTTGTGCTCCTGGCCGGGTGTCCGCAGGTGAACGTGGGGGTCGAAGAAGGCCGGCATCGCGATCAGCCGGCCGCGTCCCTCGATCGTCTCCTGGGCGGCGGCGGGCTCGAGCCCGCCCGGCTCGCCCAGCTCCGCGATGCGCCCGTCGCGCACGCTGATGTCGCGGCGCGTGTCGAGCCCCTCGCGCGGGTCGAGCGCGCGCACGTCGCGCAGGAGGACGTTCGCGGGGTCCCCGACCCCGCCGACGAGCGGCTCGGGGTGGCTCATGGCTGCCTGCCCTGCCTCGCGGCGAGGAGCTCGCCCTCGCGGGCGGGCTCCTCGGCGCCGCGCTCGCCGGCGGAGCCCGCCGAGCCCGCCAGCAGCTCGTAGAGCACCGCCATCCGCACCACGACCCCGGCCTCGACCTGTGCGGTGATCACAGCCTGCGGGGAGTCGACCACCTCGCCCGAGAGCTCGACGCCGCGGTTGACCGGCCCCGGGTGCATGAGGATCTGGCCCGCGCCGAGACGACGCCCGTTGATCTGATACCAGGCCGCGTACTCCCGCAGCGAGGGCACCCAGGCCTCGTTCATGCGCTCGCGCTGCATGCGCAGCGCGTAGACGACATCGGCGCGCTCCAGCTCGTCGAGCGTGTAGCGGACCTCGCAGCCGAGCTGCTCGATCCCGCGCGGGATCAGCGTGGGCGGCCCGACGACGGTGACGCGCGCGCCCATGCGCTGGAAGGCGAGGATGTCCGAGCGGGCGACGCGCGAGTGGGCGACGTCGCCCACGATCCAGATCTCCGCCCCGTCGATCTGACCGAGGCGGCGTTTGAGCGTGTAGACATCGAGCAGCGCCTGCGTCGGATGCTCGTGCTTGCCGTCGCCGGCGTTCACGATCGCCGCCGGGCACCAGCGCGAGACCAGCTCCGAGGCTCCGACCCAAGGCGTGCGCAGGACGATCGCGTCGGGCTTGTGCGCGCCGAGCGTGAGCACCGTGTCCTTCAGCGACTCGCCCTTCTCGACGCTGGAGCCGCTGGCGGCGAAGTTGACGACGTCGGCGGAAAGGCGCTTCGCCGCCAGCTCGAAGGAGCTGCGGGTGCGGGTCGAGGCCTCATAGAAGAGGTTCAGGACCATGCGGCCGCGGAGCGCGGGCACCTTCTTGATCTCGCGGTCGGAGACCTCGGCGAAGCGCTCGGCCTGCGAGACGATGCGCTCGATGGCGGCGCGGTCGAGGTCTTCGATGGAGAGCAGGTGGTTCATCGTCTAAGCCTGGAGGAATTCGATCCCCGCCCGGCCGGCGATCGCGATCTCGTCGACGCCGTCCAGCTCGCGCACGCGCACGTGGACGTGCTCGTCGCGCGCGGTGGGGAGGTTCTTGCCGACGTAGTCGGGGCGAATCGGCAGCTCGCGGTGGCCGCGGTCCGCGAGCACGGCGAGCTGCACCCGCGCGGGGCGGCCGTAGTCGAACAGCGCCTCGATCGCCGCCCGCGCCGTACGGCCTGTGAACAGGACGTCGTCGACGACCACGACCGTGAGGCCCGCGATGTCGAAGTCGATGTGCGAGGCGTGCAGCACCGGCGCTTCCGGTCGCGTGGCCACGTCGTCGCGGTAGAAGCCGATATCGAGGTCGCCGAGCTGGACCTCTACGCCCAGCTCGTCCGCGAGCAGAGCCTGCAGCCGGCGAGCGAGGAAGGCACCGCGGCGATGGATGCCCACCAGAGCCGGCGCGGGCTCACCCGGGTTGCGCTCGAGGATCTCGTGCGCGATGCGGGTCAGCGCCCGGCGCACATCGTCCTCACCGAGGACGACCTTCTCAGTGGCTTCCATCACGTTCCTTCCTGGCCTCTCGGGACCGGGTTAAAGGACCGCGAGGAATGTATCAGGGGGAGGTGACCGCTTCTGTCTGCGGCGCCGCCGGGCCGGACGGCTCGGCGCCTTCGTTCTGACGGCTGGCCTCGCCCTGGGCGCGCTCGCGCGCCTGGCGGTCGGCCCAGCGCAGGAGCGTGGCGGCGCCGCGCTCGGGGAACGGCACCTCGATCGTGTCGAAGTCGCGCGGTGCGAGGGTGTTCGCGAAGACCGCCCGCGCCTCGTCGCGGATCTCGGCGCCGGCGTAGCGGCTCGAGAGATGGGTGAGCGCGAGCAGCCTGACCTCGGCGCGCAGGGCGAGTTCGGCTGCCTGGCGGGCGGTGCTGTGGTTGGTCTCGCGCGCACGCAGGGCCTCCTCTTGCAGGAAGGTCGCCTCGTGCACGAGCACATCGGCTTCGTGGGCGGCGATCGCGAGCGCCTCGCAAGGCGCGGTGTCGCCGGAGATCACGATCTTGCGCCCCTCTCGCTCGGGCCCCATCACCTGGTCGGGCGTCACGCCCCCGACAGGTTCCCCACGCTGAAGACGGCCGAAGTCGGGGCCGGGGCTGACGCCGAGCCGGCGCGCAGCCTCGGGGTCGAGATGGCCGGGACGCGGATCCTCTACGAGCACGTAGCCGTAGGAGGAGGCCCCTTTGTGCTCCACCGGCACCGCCGCGACCCTGTAGCCGTCGCGCTCCACCGCCTCGGCGGGGCGCAGCTCGGCCAGCGAGAGCTTGAAGGGCAGCCGGCCGAACGCGATCTTCATGCCCGCGACCAACTCGCCGAGCCCGGGCGGCCCGTACACCGTCAGCGGCTGCGTGCGCTCGCGCAGCGCAAGCGACTTGAGCATGCCCGGCAGCCCGAGCCAGTGGTCGGCGTGGTAGTGAGTGATGTAGACCGCGTCGAGGTCGAGCAGCCCGATCGAGCGGAGCAGCTGGCGCTGCGTGCCTTCGCCGCAGTCGAACAGCAGCTTCTCCCCTCCACGGCGCACGAGCAGCGCGGGCAGGCCCCGGCGCGCGCTCGGCGTCGAGCCGGCGGTACCGGCGAAGAAGATCGACAGGTCCATCAGGGCTACGGTACCGGCGGGGCGGAGCCTGCGGCATCGACGCGAGCCGTGGATCGTGAGGAGCGGGAAAGCAGGTTCGTGTTTCCCTCACCGGCGCCGGCCGGATCGGTTAGGGTCGGATTGCTGACCAATCAGCACCCGGGGGGAAGGGTGCAGGAGTTGGGCGACCGCGGGGGCGTGGGCGAAAGACGCGCCGCCTCGATGCAGGCGTGCTCGACACACTCCTCTCATCGGGACCAAGCGAGGAGGAGAAGATGCTCAAACGCACAGTTCTCGTCGTGGGCGTGCTGGTGGCCTTCGCCGCCGCGAGCGCGACCGCGCAGGCTGCCGGTCCGCACTGGATCTGGGGCCCGAAAAAAACGGAAGAAATCCCCGCCGGCAAGGCGGTGCCGATCACGACCGAAGGAACCCTGGGCTTCATGGTCACGCCGGTCTCGGGCAAACCGATGAAAACGAAATGCAACGTCGAAGACCGCGAGATCATCGAAAACCCGATCGGCGGAGGACCCGGCATCGACACGATGACCTCGTTCGTGATCTCGGGCTGCACGGGCAAAGCCGCGTGCTCGACGGGAGCGCTGATCGCCTTCCAGGCGGCCGGCCTGCCATGGGCCTCGGAACTGCTCGCCGGGCCGCCGATCCGCGACGAAATCAAAGGCGTCGAAATCCAGGAGCAGTGCAACGGCCTGGTGCTCTCGACCTACACCGGAACCTGGACCCCTGAAGTCAAAGGCACCAACCTCTCGTTCGGT
>Ga0070741_10010459_pt1 | contig 17500 bp, 19 predicted proteins | sample Coa_R1_4_FD_66440 | JGI IMG/M metagenome (GOLD analysis project Ga0070741, IMG submission 66440) | Surface soil microbial communities from Centralia Pennsylvania, which are recovering from an underground coalmine fire - Coalmine... | ecosystem: Environmental > Terrestrial > Soil > Unclassified ...
GTCGCGACCGGTGCGACGCTGCTCGTGTGGACGAAGGCATGGCGGACCGCCGCGGCCTGAGGATCGCGCTCGCGGCAGCCGTCCTCCTCGTCGTCGTGGGCGGCCTCCTCGTGACGCGCGGGGGCGGCGTCCGCGTCGCGCCGGACTTCGCCGTGCCCGACCTGCACGGCAACACGGTCCGCCTCTCGGGCCTCCGCGGGAAGGTCGTGCTGCTGAACCTCTGGGCGACGTGGTGCCCGCCGTGCCGCGAGGAGATGCCATCGATGGAGTCCGTCTGGGGCCGGCTGCGCGACCGCGGCCTCGTGCTCCTCGCCGTCAGCGAGGACGAGGAGGCGGCGCGCGTCGCGCCCTTCGTCACGGAGATGAAGCTCTCCTTCCCCGTCCTCCTCGACCCCCGACACGAGGTCGGCGACCGCTACGGCGTGTGGGGCTATCCCGAGACGTTCGTCATCGACCGCAACGGGAACGTCGTCGAGCGCGTGATCGGACCACGGCAGTGGGATGCGCCCGCGGAGCTGGCGAAGCTCGAAGCGCTGCTCGCCGCGCCGGGCGGTGGCGCGGACGCACGTCCCGCGTCCGTGCGCAGTTTCGGCCTTGCCGAGGGTCCTCCGGAAGGCTAGACGTGGGGCGTTTTTCTCTCGCCCCGAGGGCACATACGATGAGCCCCACGAGGTACGACGGATGAGTCGCAGGAACGGACGGAAGGCGTGGCTCGGGCTTGTCGGGCTCGGGGTGGTGCTCACGGTCCTCTTCTCCGGCGGCCGCGGCGGGGTGGAGAAGGTGGGCGCGGTCCCGAAGGAGTCCTACGAGGGCCTCGAGACGTTCACGAACATCCTCGCCATCGTGCAGAAGAACTACGTCGACGAGGTGCAGACGAAGCAGCTCATCGAGGGGGCGATCAACGGCATGCTCACCGCCCTCGACCCGCACAGCGCCTACCTGACGCCCGACCTCTACAAGGAGCTCCAGGTCGACACGAAGGGCAGCTTCGGCGGCCTCGGCATCGAGATCACGAACCGCAACGGCGTCCTGACCGTCGTGTCGCCCATCGAGGACACGCCCGCGTATCGCGCCGGCATCAAGTCCGGCGACCAGATCATGAAGATCGACGGGGAGTTCACGAAGGACATGAGCCTCGTCGACGCGGTGAAGAAGATGCGCGGCCCGAAGGACACGAAGGTCACGCTCACGCTCAAGCGCGAAAACGTGCCCGAGCTGTTCGACGTCGCGCTCAACCGGGAGATCATCAAGATCCAGAGCGTCAAGTCGAAGATGCTCGAGAAGGGCTACGGCTACATCCGCGTGACGCAGTTCCAGGAGCGCACCGACGACGACCTCGAACGCGCGCTCAAGCAGCTCGACAAGGAGGCCGGCGGCCTCCAGGGCCTCGTCCTCGACCTCCGGAACGATCCGGGCGGGCTCCTCACGCAGGCCGTCAAGGTGTCGGACCTCTTCCTCGACTCGGGGCTCATCGTCTACACGGACGGCCGGCTCGAGAGCCAGAAGCAGAAGTACTTCGCGCACAAGGCCGGCACCTGGTCCGACTTCCCGATGGTGACACTCGTGAACGGCGGCTCGGCGAGCGCGTCGGAGATCGTCGCCGGCGCCCTCCAGGACCACAAGCGCTCGCTCATCCTCGGGACGACCACCTTCGGGAAGGGCTCCGTGCAGACGATCCTCCCGCTCGATGAGTCCTCGGCGCTCCGCCTCACGACCGCGCGCTACTTCACGCCGAGCGGCCGCTCGATCCAGGCGACGGGCATCGTCCCCGACATCCAGATGGAGCAGTCGACGCTCGTCGCGAAGGCCGACAAGCCGGGGCAGGGCCCGCTCCTCCGCGAGGCCAACCTGCCGCGCCACCTCTCGCAGCCGAAGAGCGGCGAGAAGGAGAAGACCGGCGGCGGCGAGGAGACGGCCCCGTCGACGCCGGCCGCGCCGGGCGCCGGGCAGACGCCGAGCGAGACCGTGCCCTCGAACATCAAGGAGGGCGAGCTCGGGAGCGACCCGCAGCTCGACCACGCCCTCGAGCTGCTGAAGAGCTGGCAGGTCTTCAAGACCTTCGTCGCGCGGCGCGAAGGGTGAGGTTCGGACGAGCGGGGATGCTTCGCGCCGGCGCCGCACCCCGCATTCTGACCGTCACGCAGGTCGCGTCGCTCGTCGAGGGCGCGCTCCGGGACGCCGTCGGCGCGGTCTGGGTCGGCGGCGAGCTCTCGAACGTCCGGCCCCAGCCCTCGGGCCACCTCTACTTCACGCTGAAGGACGACCGGAGCCAGCTCGCGGCCGTCATGTTCCGCAGCGCCGCCCAGGTCCTCCAGTTCCGGCCCGCCGACGGGATGGACGTCGTCGTCCAGGCGCACGTCGGGCTCTACGCGGCCCGGGGCACGCTCCAGCTCTACGTCGAGCGGATGGAGCCGCGCGGCCTCGGCGCTCTCCAGCTCGCCTTCGAGCAGCTGAAGCGCCGGCTCGCGGCCGAGGGTCTCTTCGACGCCGCCCGCAAGCGGCCGCTCCCGCGCGTCCCGGGCTGCATCGGCATCGTGACGGCGCAGCACGGGGCCGCGATCCACGACATGCGGACGACGCTGCGCCGGCGCTGGCCGGCCGCGCGCGTGGTCGTCCGCCCGGTCAAGGTGCAGGGCGACGGCGCGGCGCGCGACATCGCCGCCGGCATCGCCGACCTGAACCGGCTCCCCGACGTCGACGTGCTGATCGTCGGGCGCGGCGGCGGCTCGCTCGAGGACCTGTGGGCGTTCAACGAGGAGGTCGTCGCGCGCGCGATCGTCGCGTCGCGGATCCCCGTCGTGTCGGCGGTCGGGCACGAGGTCGACTACACGATCGCCGATTTCGTCGCCGACGTCCGCGCCGCGACGCCGACGGCCGCGGCGCAGCTCGTCGTGCCGGACCGCACCGAGCTCGCGCGGAGCGTCCGGGCCGCCGAGGAGCGGCTCGCCACCGCGCTCGTCCGCCGCGTGGCCCGCGCGCGGGAGCGCGTGGCGGCGCTCGAGCGCGCGCTCGGCGATCCGCAGCGCCGCGTGCGCGACCTCGTGCTCCGCGTCGACGACCTGGCCGCGCGGGCGCGCCAGGCGCTCGTCCGTCGCGTCGCGTGGGACCGGCGCGAGCTCGAGGGCCTCGCGGAGCGGCTCGGCCGCACCGGGCCCGCCACGCGCGTCCGCCGCGCCGAGGAGCGGATCGCGGGCCTCGCGCAGCGCCTGCGGTTTGCGCTCGCCGTCCGGGTGCGGCACGCGCGCGCGACGCTCGAGCGATCGGCCGCGCGGCTCGATGCGCTCTCGCCGCTCGCCTGCCTCGCGCGCGGCTACGCGCTCGTCCGGAAGGGGGACGCCGCGGGCCCCCTCGTCCGCGACGCCGCGACGCTCGCGCCCGGCGACCGCGTCGTCCTCCGCTTCGCCGCGGGTGGCGCCCGAGCCCGGATCGACGACACGGAGGGGTGATGGCCGAGGAGAAGAATCACCGCTTCGAGGAGGCGCTCAAGCAGCTCGAGGACGTCGTCCAGAAGCTCGAGAAGGGCGAGCTGCCGCTCGAGGACTCGCTCGCGGCGTTCGAGCGCGGGATCGCGCTCGTCCGGCAGCTCTCGCAGCGGCTCGAGGAGGTGGAGCAGCGGGTCGAGGTGCTGCTCAAGTCGGAGGCGGGGAAGCTCGTGCTCCGGCCCATGCGGGAAGAGGAGTGATGGTGGAGCGCGCCGAGCCCCCGCGATGGGCCCGCCGCCGTGCGCCCGCCGCGGGCGGGTCCGGACTCGTGGCCGGCGGTGTTCGACGCTAGCCGGCGGCCGCGCGTGCGTGCATTCGACCTCGACGCGTACCTCGTCGCGCGGAGCCGCCTCGTCGCGCGCGCGCTCGACACGGCGCTGCCCGCCGACCGGACGACGCTGCGCCGCGCCCTCCGCTACTCCCTCCTCGCCGGCGGGAAGCGCATCCGCCCGATCCTGGCCCTCGCCGCCGCCGAGGCCGTCGGCGGCTCGGCGCGCGCCGCGCTTCCCTTCGCCTGCGCGCTCGAGATGATCCACACCTACTCGCTCGTCCACGACGACCTCCCGGCCATGGACGACGACGACGTGCGCCGCGGCCGGCCGACGAGCCACAAGGTGTGGGGAGAGGGCCTCGCGATCCTGGTCGGCGACGCGCTCCTCACCGAGGCGTTCCGCGTGATGGCCGAGGCGCGCCGCGTGCCCGCCGAGCGCGCCCGACGCGCGATCGCGGAGGTCGCGGCCGCGGCCGGCGAGCGCGGCATGGTCGGCGGGCAGGCGCTCGACCTCGCCGCCGAGGGGAAGCGGACGACGCTCCGGCAGGTCGCCGGCATCCACCGCCTGAAGACGGGCGCGCTCCTCCGCGTCGCCGTCCGCCTGGGCGCGATCGTTGGGGGCGCGACGCCGGCGGTGCTCCGGCGCCTCACGACGTACGGCGAGCACCTGGGGCTCGCCTTCCAGATCGCCGACGACATCCTCGATGCCGCGGGGAGTGACGGCGCGGACGGGCGGAAGGACCGCGAGCTCGGGAAGGCGACGTATCCGGGCGTCCTCGGGATCGACGGCGCCCGGCGTCACGCGGCGCGCGAGCGGGACCGGGCGCTCGCGGCGCTCCGCCCGCTCGGACAGCCGGCCGAGCCCCTGCGCGCGATCGTCGCGTACGTGGTCGCGCGCGCCGGCGCGTAGACGGGCATGGCCGGCGTCCGCCTGGACCGCCTGCTCGTCGAGCGCGGCCTCGCCGGGAGCCGCGAGCGCGCGCAGCGCCTCATCATGGCGGGCGAGGTCCTGGTCGGCGACCGGCGGATCACGAAGCCGGGCACGGCGGTCGCGCCCGACGCGGCCGTGCGGGTGGAGACCGCGGCGACGCCCTACGCGAGCCGCGGCGGCGAGAAGCTCGCGGGGGCGCTCGACGCGTTCGGCCTTGACGTCCGCGGCGTCGTGGCACTCGACGTCGGCGCGTCGACGGGCGGCTTCACCGACGTGCTCCTCCGCCGCGGCGCCGCGCGGGTGATCGCCGTCGACGTCGGCTACGGGCAGCTCGCGTGGGCGCTCCGGCAGGACCCGCGTGTCGTCGTCCTCGACCGCACGAACGCCCGCGCGCTCGCGCCCGAGATGCTCCCCGCGGTGCCGACCTTCGCGACGATCGACGTGTCCTTCATCTCGCTCTCGCTCGTCCTCCCGTCCGTGGCACGCGTCCTCCGCCCCGGGAGCGAGCTCCTCGCCCTCGTGAAGCCGCAGTTCGAGGTGGGGCGCGGCGCCGTCGGGAAGGGCGGGGTGGTGCGCGATCCCGCGCTGCGGGCGGCCGCGGTCGCGAAGGTGCGCACGGCGGCGGCAGAGCTCGGCCTCGCGGTCGCCGGCGAGGCCGAGTCGGTGCTCCCGGGACCGAAGGGCAACCGCGAGACGTTCCTCCGGCTCCGGACGCCGCCCGCGTAGCGCGCCGTCGGGCGGCGCTCCGCGGGCGCGGCGGGACGGCCTCGTGGTCGCGGCGTCAGTCGAGCGCCTGCGGATCGCTCCGCATGATCAGGTGGTCGTAGGCGCTGAACTGCTGCGCGTCCTCGTGCTCGATGCGCGCGAGCATCTCGACGACCGTCGGCTCCTCCGGGTCCCAATGCGCGATCTGCTCGACCAGCCGGCGTCGCTTGCGCTGCGCCGCCTCGTGCGCGGCGACGACGCGCGCCCACTGGTTCTGCCCCGGCTTCGGCTGCGCGTCGACGGCGGGGACGGCCGCGCCGAGCGTGAGCAGGCGGTCGCGGAGCCAGCTCGCGTGCCGCTCCTCGACCTCGGCGAGCCGGCGGAGCGCCTCGGCCATCTGCGGGTAGCGTGCCCGCTCGGCGTACGCGCGGAGCAGCGCGGCCTGCGTCGCCTCCGCGCGATAGTCCTCGGCGAGGTCGGCGACCAGGTCGCGGGCGGTGCCCGTCCCGAGCAGGCGTGAGAGGAGCCCCATCGGCGCCGCTGGCACGTAACGGGCGACTCGCGACAAGTCAAGCGAAGGGTTCCCTTCATGAGCGATTTCAGTTAGAAAATTCCTTTTGCGAAGGAGGCTTCGACTCGATGGCTCGTATCACCGTGGAAGACTGTCTCGAGCGGGTGCCGAATCGCTTCGAGCTGGTGCTGCTCGCCGCCCGGCGCGCGAAGCAGCTCCTGAAGGGCGCCCGGCCACTCGTCGAGTCGGACAACAAGGAGATCGTGTCCGCGCTCCGCGAGGTGGCCGCCGACAAGGTGCGGCTCAAGTACGCCGACGAGTGATGTCCTCGGCGGAGCACGATGGCGAATCAGAAGGATCTCTACGCGGCGCTCGGGGTCAGCCGGACGGCGACGAGCGACGAGATCAAGAAGGCCTACCGTAAGCTCGCGCGCAAGCTCCACCCCGACCTCAACCCGAACGACAAGCAGGCCGAGGAGCGCTTCAAGGAGGTCTCGGTCGCGCACGACGTGCTCACCGATCCCGAGAAGCGCAAGCTCTACGACGAGTTCGGCTTCGAGGGGCTCCAGGCCGGGTTCGACCCCGTGCGCGCCCGCGAATACCGGCGGTGGAGCGAGAGCGGGCACGGCTTCTCGTTCCGCCCGGGCGCGGGCGGCTTCGAGGGCTTCGGCGGGTTCGGTGGGTTCGGCGCGACGCGCGGGGGTCGCCGGCGCCGGCAGGCCGACGAGGAGCGCGGATTCGCCGACATCCTGAACGAGATGTTCGGCGGCGCCGCCGCGGCCGAGGAGCGACCGGCGGCCGAGCGCGGGGGCGACGTCGAGTACCCGATCGAGGTCGACTTCCTGGACGCGCTCCGCGGGACCCGGACGCAGGTGAGCATCCGGCGTCCCGCGCCGTGCCCCCAGTGCCACGGCACCGGACGCCAGGGCACGCGCGCGTGCACGCGCTGCGGCGGCACGGGGACGATCGAGGAGCGCGAAAAGCTCACCGTGAAGATCCCGCCCGGCGTCGGCGACGGCTCGCGCGTCCGTGTCCGCGGCAAGGGTGGCGTCGGACGCGGCGGCGCGGGAGCCGGCGACCTGTACTTCGTCGTCACGGTGCGTCCGCATCCCTTCATCACGCGCGAGGGCAGGGACCTGACGATCGACGTGCCCGTCACCGTCGGCGAGGCGATGCTCGGCGCGACGATCGAGGTGCCGACGCCGCCCGAGGGCCGGGTGCAGATGAAGGTGCCGCGCGGCAGCCAGAGCGGGCAGCGGCTCCGGCTCCGGGGGCGCGGCGTGAAGGACCCGAAGGGCGGGGCGCCGGGCGACCTCTACGTGCGCCTCATGGTCGCGCTCCCGAAGAACGGCACGTCGGAGCGGACGAAGGAGGCCGTCGAGACGCTCGAGCGCGCCTACGGCGAGAACCCGCGTGCCCACCTGACGCTCTGACGGGGAGCCGAAGGCGCGCATGCCCCTCGACCCCGAAACGCCCGAGCCGGAGGAGACGCTCGCCGACCCGGCCCCGCTCGACGAGGCCGCGGAAGCGCACGCCGACGAGCCGGTGGCACGCGAGGAGGCGCCGCCCGCGGGGCAGCTCACGGCGCCGCCCGACGCCCGGGGCGCCGCCGTCCTCGTCCCCTTCGACAACCTCCAGCGCTACCTCGCCGAGATCCGGCGCATCCCGGTCCTCTCGCGCGAGGAGGAGCACCGCCTCGCCGTCCGCTGGCGCGAGCACGGCGACCGCGAGGCGGGCATCCGCCTCGTCACCTCGAACCTCCGGCTCGTCGTCATGATCGCGCGCGAGTACCAGCGCGCCGTCCACAACCTCCTCGACCTCGTGCAGGAGGGGAACGTCGGGCTCCTCGAAGCGCTCAAGAACTTCGACCCGTACCGCGGCGTCCGCTTCCCGTCGTACGCGGTGTGGTGGATCCGCGCCTACATCATCCGCTACATCATGAACAACTGGCGGCTGGTGAAGGTCGGGACGACGCAGGCCCAGCGGAAGCTCTTCTTCAACCTCCAGAAGGAGCGCGAGCGGCTCGAGCGCGAGGGGTTCACGGCGCCCGAGCCGAAGCTCATCGCGCAGCGGCTCGACGTCCGAGAGAAGGACGTCGTCGAGATGCAGCAGCGCCTCTCGGCGCGCGACCTCTCCGTCGACGCGCCCATCGAGGAGGGCGAGGACGCGACGCTCCTCGACTTCCTGCCCGGCCCCGGGCAGACGGCCGACACGGTCGCCGACGAGGAGTATTACCGGCTCGTCCGCGACAAGGCGGCCGAGTTCCGCCGCACGTTGACCGGCAAGGACCTGGTCGTGTACGAGCGACGTCTCGAGCCGCTCATGCGGGACGAGGAGCCCGAGACGTTGCAGGAGATCGGTGACGAGTTCGGCATCACGCGGGAGCGCGTGCGGCAGATCGAGGCGCGGGTGAAGAAGCGCCTCGCGGAGTACCTGCGCCAGCAGATCCCCGACATCAAGGACATCGAGTTCGGAGCCTGAGGGAGCGAACGGAGTGACCATCCACGGCGGACGGGTCGTGGCGCAGGCCCTGCGCCGCGAGGGTGTGCAGTACGTCTTCACGCTCTGCGGCGGCCACGTCATGTCGATCTACGACGGCTGTCTCGACGAGGGCATCGGCGTCGTCGACGTGCGGCACGAGCAGTCGGCCGCGCACGCGGCGGACGGCTGGGCGCGCGTCACCGGGCGCCCCGGCGTCGCGATCGTGACCGCCGGCCCGGGCCTCACGGACGCCGTGACGGGGGTCGCCACCGCGTGGCGCGCGAACATCCCGATGGTCGTGATCGGCGGCCAGGCGCCGCGGATGTTCCAGGACATGGGCGGGCTCCAGGACATGGACCACGTGAGCCTCATGCGGCCGATCACGAAGTGGTCCGTGTCCGTGCCGTCGACCGAGCGCCTCGGCGAATACGTCGCCTCCGCGTTCCGCGTCGCGACGACGAACGTGCCGGGACCGGTGTTCCTCGAGATGCCGCTCGACCTGCTCTTCAACACGGTCGAGGAGGACAAGGTGGTCGTGCCCGAGAAGTCGCGGACCGACGCCGCCGTCGGCTGCGACCTCCGGGCGGTCGAGCGCGCGTTCGAGCTCCTCCGCGGCGCGGCACGGCCGGTCGCGCTCGTCGGCAGCCAGCTCTTCTGGTCGAGGCGGCGGGAGGCGTATCCGGAGTTCGTCCGGACGTTCGGCCTGCCCGTCTACGTGAACGGGCAGGCCCGCGGGAGCCTCGACCCGGACGATCCGCATTGGTTCCTCCAGACGCGGAAGGAGGCGCTCAAGCGCGCCGACGTCGTCCTGATATTCGGCACGCCGCTCGACTTCCGTCTGAGCTACGGGCGGAGCCTCGGGAAGGACGCGAAGCTCATCCACGTCGACCTCGACGGCCGCGAGCTCGGCAGGAACCGCGGCGCCGACGTCGGCATCATCGGCGACACCGGCCTCGTCATGGAGGCGCTCACCGAGTGCGCGCGCGGCGCGCGCTGGAAGCCCGAGCTGTCCCGCGCGTGGCTCGCGGAGCTCCGCGCCCTCGAGACGCAGAAGTGGGAGGCGCTCCGGCCGCAGCTCACGAGCGACGAGGCGCCCCTCAACCCGCTCCGCGTCTGCGCCGAGGTCGACCGCTTCGTCGGCCCGAACACGATCGTCATCGGCGACGGGGGCGACTTCGTCGGCTCCGCGGCGAACGTGCTCCGGCCGCGCGGCTTCGGGCACTGGCTCGACGCGGGGCCGCTCGGCACGCTCGGCGCGGGCCCCGGCTACGCCATGGCCGCGAAGCTCGCGTCGCCCGGCTCCGACGTCATCATCATGTACGGCGACGGGGCGTTCGGGCTCAACATGATGGAGTTCGAGGCCTGCATCCGCCAGAAGATCAACGTCGTCGGCGTCATCGGGAACGACGCCGCGTGGACGCAGATCCTCCGCGGACAGGTGCAGATGTACGGGCCGGACCGGACGCCCGCGTGCCGCCTCGCCCCCAGCCGGTACGATCGCATGATCGAGGCGCTCGGCGGCCACGGCGAGTGGGTCGAGCGGCCGGCCGAGCTGCGCCCCGCGCTCGAGCGCGCGCTCGGCGCCGGCAAGCCGGCGGTCGTGAACGTCCGCATCGGCGCGAGCGACTTCCGTAAAGACGCGATCTCGGTCTAGGATCGGCACGTGGACCGGACCGCGGGCATCGTCATCGTCGGCAACGAGATCCTCTCGGGCAAGGTCGTCGACACGAACTCCCCGTTCCTCGCGCGGGAGCTTCGCGCGCTCGGCGTCACCGTGCGGCGCATCGTCACGATCCCCGACGAGCTCGACGAGATCGCGGTCACCGTGAAGCAGTTCCACGAGGCCTACGACCTCGTGTTCACGTCGGGCGGCGTCGGCCCGACGCACGACGACGTCACGATCGAGGGCATCGCGCGCGGCCTCGGCCGCAAGGTGATCCGCCACCCCACGATCGAGGAACGGATCCGCTCCTACTTCAGCGAGAAGACGAACGACGCGCGGCTCAAGATGTCCGAGGTGCCGGAGGGCACGGAGCTGATCGTCGACGGCCGGCTCGGGTTCCCGACGCTCAAGTGCGAGAACATCTACATCCTCCCCGGCATCCCGGAGATCCTCGAGCAGAAGTTCCAGCTGCTGCGCGACCGCTTCGTCTCGTCGCCGTACTTCCTGCGCGTCGTCTACACGAGCGAGGGCGAGGGGACGATCGCCGAGCACCTGAATGCGACCCTCGCCGCCTTCCCGGACCTCCTCCTCGGCTCGTATCCGAAGATCGGCGACCCGGAGTACGCGGTGAAGCTCACCCTCGAGTCGAAGGACCGCGACTACGTCGAGCGGGCGCTCGCCCATCTCGTCGGCCTCCTCCCGCCGGGGTCCGTCGTCCGGACCGAGTAGCGCCGCGCGGCCGAATCGGGTAGAAGCGGCGCGCGGACCAGAGCGTCCGGAGGAGGAAGCATGATGGGGTGGAGGACCACGCTCGGAGCCCTCGCGCTCGTCGCGACCCTCGCCTCGGCGAGACCGGCCCAGGCGGAGTTCCTGGACGACGCGGGCTGGGGGCTGCTCACCGTCGTGACCAACGTGTTCTACATGCCCGCGAAGGTCGTGTACGCGACCGTCGGCGGCCTGACCGGCGGCCTCGCCTTCGCGCTCACGGGCGGCGACATGGAGACCGCCGAGAACATCTGGGTCCCCTCGATGGGCGGCACCTACGTGCTCACGGCGAACATGCTCCAGGGCCGGGACCCGATCTACTTCACGGGCCCCATGACGACCGCGTCGTCGACGTCCGACCCGAACGGCGTGCGCGAGCAGCCCCTCGGGAGCTAGCTCGAGCGCGCGCGCGGCGTCGGACCCGACGTTGACCGCGCTGCGCGCGGCGTGAAAGATCCGTCCGCGTGGGCTCGTCCGCGCGCGCCGTCGTCGTCACCGGCTGCGGGGTCCTCGCTCCGCTCGGGGTGGGTGTGCCCGTGTTCTGGGAGGCGCTCGTCGCCGGGCGGTCGGCCGTTGCGCCGATCGCCCGCTTTCCCGCCCACGACCTCGCGCCGCGGAACGCCTGCGAGGTGCAGGCCGCCCTGCCGCCCGACCCCGACCGCGCCGGCGCGTTCGCGCTCCGCGCCGCGGACGAGGCGCTGGCCGACGCCGGGCTCGCGGCGCCGTGCCGGACGCGGACGGGCGTCGTCCTCGGGACGACGCTCGGCGGGATGGAGATCTTCGAGCGCTGGGACGCCGCGCGGGCGGCGGGCGCGGCGGCGCCGCCCGACGTGGACCGGATCCCGTACTTCGCGCCCGCGGTCCGCCTCGCCCGCACGCTCGGCTGCCGCGGCCCCGTCGCGACGACGCAGCTCGCGTGCGCGTCTGGCACGCACGCGGTGGCCCTCGCCGCCGACTGGGTGCGCCGGGGGGAGGCGGACGTCGTCCTCGCCGGCGGCACCGACCTCCTCTGCCGCTTCGTCGTGACCGGCTTCAACGCGCTGCGCGCGACCGCCGAGCGCGCCCGGCCGTTCGACCGCGACCGCCGGGGTCTCGTCCTCGGCGAGGGCGCGGCCGTCGTCGTCGTCGAGGCGGCGGCGCACGCGGCGGCGCGCGGCGCGCGCGTGCGGGCGCGGCTCCTCGGCGCCGGCGCGGCCGGTGACGCCGTCCACATGACGGCGCCCGACCGCGAAGGCGGCGGCGCCGCGCGGGCGATCGCAGCGGCGCTCGCGGAGGCGGGCGTCCCGCCGGCGGCGGTCGGGTTCGTCTCGGCGCACGGCACGGGGACCGTCTACAACGACGCGATGGAGGCGGCGGCCCTCGCCCGCGTGTTCGGCGCGCGTCGCGTGCCCGTCAATTCGATCAAGGGCGCGATCGGCCACACGCTCGGTGCCGCGGGTGCGTTCGAGGTCGTCGCGTGCGTGCAGACGCTCGCGACCGGCGTCATCCCTCCGACGGCGGGGCTCGCGCACCTCGACCCGGCGTGCGAGGCGCTGGACGTCGTCGCCGGCGAGGCGCGCCGGGTGCCCGTCGCGGTCACCGTCTCGACGTCGTCGGGCTTCGCGGGGACGAACGCCGCCCTCGTCCTGGGGGCGCCGTGACGCTCGCGATCACGGGAGCGGGGCGCGTCGTCCCGCCGGCCGGCGCGGCCCCGGCGTGGCCCCAAGGAGTCGCGACCGTTCCCGAGCCGGTCCGCGCGCGCGCCGCGCGCGCCGAGCGCACGACGCAGCTCGTCCTCCCCGCCGCGGCGGCGGCGCTCGGCGCCGCGGGCCTCCTCGCCACCCAAGGCGCGCCGCGCCCCCGCATGGGCCTCGTGCTCGGCACCGCGTTCGGCTGCTTCCTCACCAACGCGGCCTACGCGCGGCGCCTCGTCGCCGCCGGACCGGCGGCCGCGAGCCCGCGCCTGTTCGCCGCGACCGTGTCGAACGCGGCGGCGGGGGAGCTGGCGATCGCGTACCGGCTCGGCGGCCCGAGCATCACGGTGTCGGCGGGCGGCGCGTCCGGGCTCGTCGCCCTCGCGCACGCGGCCGACGTCCTCGCCGCGGGCCGCGCCGACGCCGTCCTCGCCGGCGGAACGGACGCCGCCGGCGAGCCGCTCGCGGCCTGGCTCGCCGACGCCGACCTCGCGGCGGACGCCCGGCACGCGGAGGCGGCCGCGGTCGTCGTGCTCGAGCCGCTCGACGCGGCCGCGGCCCGGAGGGCGACCGTCCTCGGCACGCTCGAGGGCACCGGGGTCGGCTTCGAGCCGGCGCCGCGCGACGCGGGGGCGGGGGAGGGCCTCGCCGCGGCCGTCGCCCGCGCCTGTGCCGCGGCCGGCATCGCGGCGCGAGATGCGGCGCTCGTCGTCGCGGCCGCGCCCCCGCCGCTCGCGCCGCTCGAGCGGCGGGTGCTCGGCGACGCCGTCCGCACGCTCCGCCCGAAGGAGGCGCTCGGGGAGACCTTCGGCGCGGCGGGTGTCCTCGGGCTCCTCGCGGCGCTCGACGCGCTCGCGGCCGGCGCCCGCGCGCTCGTGCTCGACGTGTGCCCGAGCGGCCACGTGGCCGCCGCCGTCGTCGGCGCGGGGGCGCGGCCGTGACGTTCGCGGGACGGCGCGTCCTCGTGACCGGTGGCTCGCGCGGCATCGGGCGCGCGACCGCCCTCGCGTTCGCGCGCGAGGGCGCCGCGGTCGCCTTCTGCTGGGCGCACGACGAGGCCGCGGCCGCGGCCGCGCTCGCGTCGCTCCGCGCGACGGGCGCGACCGCCTTCGCCGCGCGCGCCGATGTCGGCGATGCCGACGCCGTCGCCCGCCTCTTCGACGCCGTCCGCGACGCGCTCGGCGGCCCCGTCGAGATTCTCGTCAACAACGCCGCCGCGACGCACGACGGCCTCCTCATGATGACGGCGGAGGCCGCGTGGGACCGGGTGCTCGACGCGAACCTGAAGGGGACGTACCTCTGCGCCCGAGCGGCGCTCCGGGGAATGATCGCCGCGCGCGGCGGCCGGATCGTGAACCTGGTCTCCCCGGCGGCCTTCCTCGGTCAGGCGGGCGCGGCGCCGTACGCGGCGTCGAAGGGCGGCATCGTCGCGCTCACGAAATCCCTCGCGCGCGAGGTCGCCCGCTGGGGCATCACGGTGAACGCCGTGTCGCCCGGCCTCGTCGACACGCAGCTCGTCGCCGGCATGGCGCCCGAGGTCCGGCGCGGGATCGAGGCGCAGATTCCGCTCGGCCGCGTCGCGCGCCCCGAGGAGGTCGCCGCCGCGATCCTCTTCCTCGCCTCGCCCGCCGCCTCATACGTGACCGGCACCACCCTTCACGTGGACGGGGGGCTCGCGATGCTCTAAACGAGCATGGCATGGATCGTGAAGCGCTGCGCGCCGAGGTGAAGGAGCTGCTCGCGACGGGGTTGCGGCTCGATGTCGCACCCGCGGACATCCCGACCGACTCCCCGATTTTCGGGACGGACGGCAACGGCCGGGGGCTCGGCCTCGACTCGATCGACGCCCTCGAGCTGGTCGTCCTCGTCGAGGAGCGGTTCCGCGTCGCGATTCCCGACGAGGAGGCGGGGCGGCGCGCGTTCGGCTCGGTCGACGCGCTCGTCGACTTCATCCTCGCCGAGCGCGCCTGAGCGTGGCGGGCGTCGTCGTCACGGGCCTCGGCGCGGTCACCGCCCTCGGCGGAGACGTCGCCGCGCTGACGGCCGCCCTCGCCGACGGCCGCTGCGCGATCGGGCCGCTCACGCTCTTCGAGCACGCGGGGCGGTGTCGGCTCGCGGCCCAGATCCCCGAGGTGCCCGCCGTGGCCCATCGGGGGGTGCCCGGGCTCCCGCGCAGCGCCGCGCGGCGGCTCTCGCGCCCCGACCGGTTCGGCCTCGCGGCCGCGGGCGAGGCGTGCGCGGCGGCGGGGCTCGACGCGCCGCTCCGCCGGACGACGGGCCTCTTCGTCGGCGCGACGACCGGCGGCATGCTCGAGACCGAGGAGGCCTACCGGCGCCGGCGCGCGGGCGAGGCCGCCCGCTACCGTCTCTCGCGGCTCCTCGGGACGCCGCTGCCGGCGACGGCGGCGGCCGTCGCGCAGGCGCTCGGCGTCTTCGGCCCGCAGGCGACCGTCTCGACGGCGTGCTCGTCGAGCGCGCTCGCGGTCGCGATGGCCGCCGATGCGATCCGGCGAGGCGAGATGCGAACGGCGCTCGTCCTCGGGACGGACGGCCTCTGCCGGCTCACGTACGCCGGGTTCGACGCGCTCCAGGCGCTCGACCCCGCGCCGTGCCGGCCATTCGACCGCGATCGCCGCGGGCTCTCGCTCGGCGAAGGCGCCGCGGCGCTCGTCCTCGAGGACGCCGATCACGCCCGGGCGCGCGGCGCGCGCGCGCGGGCCGTGCTGCTCGGATACGGGACGGCGAGCGACGCCCACCACGTGACGGCGCCGCATCCGGAGGGCGCCGGCGCGCTCGTGGCGCTCCGCGCCGCGCTCGCCGCCGCACGCGTGCCGCCCGACGCCGTCGACTACGTGAACGCGCACGGCAGCGGCACGCGGCAGAACGACGCGGTGGAGATCGGCGTCCTGCGCACGGTCTTCGGGCGCCGTCTCGAGGACATGCCGGTGAGCTCCACGAAGTCGCAGCTCGGCCATTGCCTCGGCGCGGCCGGCGCCGTCGAGGCCGTCGTCACCGTGCTCGCGCTCGACGAGGGGCTCCTGCCGCCGACCGTCCACTTCGCCACGCCGGATCCCGCGTGGGCCGACGTCGACTTCGTGCCGACGGCCGGCCGGCGCCGCCCGCTCGCGGTCGCGGTCACCTCGTCGTACGGCTTCGGTGGGCACGACGTGTCGCTCGTCTTCGGGCGCGCGGGCGGACGATGACCGACGTCGTCATCACCGGGATCGGCGTCGTCTCCGCGCTCGGCGTCGGCGTCGAGCCCTTCTGGCGGAAGCTCGTCGCGGGGGAGAGCGGGCTGCGGCCGATCGCCCGCTTCGACGCGGGCGGTGCGCTCGGCGGAGAGGCTCCGACGCTCGCGCCGCGCGACGTCGTGCGCACGCCGATCGGGCGCCGCATCGACCGCGTCTCGCTCCTGGCGCTCGCCGCGAGCCGGCTCGCGCTCGCGGACGCGGGCCTGGATCCCGCCGCGCTCGACCCGGCGCGCACGGCGCTCGGGCTCGGCTCGGCGTGGGGCAACCTCGAGGAGACGAGCGGCTTCCTCGATCGCCTCTTCGCGCGCGGCACCGCGAACCCGCTCGTGTTCCCGAACCTCGTCATGAACGCGTCCTTGAGCTACGCCTCGATCGAGCTCGGCGTGACGGGCCCGACCGCGATGCTGTCGTCGCAGGAGGCGTCGGGTGAGGCGGCCGTCGCGTGGGGCGCGGGCGTCGTCGCGGCCGGCGAGGCCGACGTGTGCCTCGCCGGGGGCGCCGACGAGCTCGCGGAAGTCCTCTATCGCGTCCTCGAGGAGGGCGGCGTGCTCGGGCGCGGCCGCCCGCGGCCGTTCGACCCGGCGGCCGACGGACCCGCGCTCGGCGAGGGCGCGGCGGTCCTCGTCCTCGAGCCCGCGTCGCGCGCCCGGGCCCGCGGCGCGCGCGCCTACGCCCGCCTCGTCGCGACCCCGAGCTTCACCGTCCCGGCGCCGGTCCACGGCTGGCCGCGCGACGCGGCCGCCATCGCCGCCGGCCTCGCGGCGGTCGTCGCCGACGCGGACGTGGTCGTCGCGGCGGCGAGCGGCCGGCCGGATCTCGACGCGCTCGAGGCGGACGCGCTCGCGCGCGGGCCGCGTGCCGCGGTCACGACCGCGCGCGGCGCGATCGGGGACTTCGGGGCCGCGGGCGCGCTCGGCGTCGCGGTTGCGGCGCTGGCGCTCGCAGACGGCGTCGTGCCGCCCACGGTCGGGCTCGACGCGCCGCCACGGGCCGGGCTCGACGTCGTGGTCGGCACCGCGCGGGCGGCACGGCCGCGCGTGGTGGTCGTCGACGGGCTCGCGCGCGGGGGCGTCTGCCGCCCGCTCCGCCTCGAGGCGGCGGCGTGACGGCGCCGCGCGACCACGTCCCGCGGCTGCCCCATGCCGCGCCCTTCCTGCTCCTCGACCGCGTCCTCGAGCTCGGCGAGCGCACGGGCGCCTTTCTGAAGCTCGTCACGGCGGCGGATCCGTGCGTCGGGCCGGACGGCGTGCTCCCGGCCGCGTTCCTGCTGGAAGCGCTCGCGCAGGGCGGAGGGGCTCTCCTCGGCGCGCACGACGGCCCGCAGGCGGGCTACCTCGCGGCGGTCGAGGACTTCCACGTGCACGGGGAGGCGCGCGCGGGTGACGCGCTCCGGATCGAGGTCGAGATCGTGCGCCACTTCGCGGGCGCCGTCCTCTTGCGCGGGCGCATCCTCGTCGGCGAGGAGCTGCGCGCCGAGGGGCGCGTCACGCTCGCGCTGCCGCGGTAGACGGGGTGGGCCCGGCGCCGCGCGGGGGCCGTGGCGTCTGCGGGGTGCCAGACGCGCGCAGCCGGGGCCGGCGTGGCACAGGTCCTCCGTGCGTCCCCTTCGATTCGCGGCGTCGCGGCGCCGGTACCCGCCTTGCAGGGCGGTCGGACCCATCCATGGCCGGGGAGCCCGACGACACGCGCGCGGCCACGTACGAAGCGGAGCGGCGCGCCGAGTGGCAGCAGGCGGCCAAGCTCGGCTGCATCGTCTCGCTCGTCTTC
>Ga0070741_10010460_pt1 | contig 17499 bp, 16 predicted proteins | sample Coa_R1_4_FD_66440 | JGI IMG/M metagenome (GOLD analysis project Ga0070741, IMG submission 66440) | Surface soil microbial communities from Centralia Pennsylvania, which are recovering from an underground coalmine fire - Coalmine... | ecosystem: Environmental > Terrestrial > Soil > Unclassified ...
GCTGCGCGGCGAGCGTGGCGAGCGCGGCGGCTGTCGCGGCGATCGCGACGAGTGCGTTTTTCACGACGGGATTATATGTAACGGTGGGGAACTGGGGACGGAGTGGGGACGGAGTGGGGACGGAGTCGACTCCGTCCCCACTCCGTCCCCGGCGATGTCAGGTCAGCTCCTGATCTCTGATGTCCGTTCGAGCGCTCTGGTCCAGGCCCGAACGGGGACGGACCCGGGACGGACCCGGGACGGACCTGAGGGGCGGCGCTATTCGACCGTGAAGCGGTACACCATCCCAAGATCGAAGTGCCGCCCCTCCTGCTCGAGCTCGCCGCATAGCAGCACGTACCGCCCCGGCGGCAGATCGACGCGGAACCACGCCTCCCCGTTGATCGGCACCTCCAGGACGCCGCCCCGCGGATCGCCGGGCGCCGGGCCATGCGCGCCGTTCGTCATCCAGTTGCGCGCGGCGTACTCCGTCATGCCGTCGGTCAGCCGGAACAACACCGCCTGGTGCGGCTCGGTCCCCGTGTTCCGCAAGTGCCACAGCGGCTTCGGACCTTCGACCGGCGCGCTGAACTGGAACCCATGGTCGTGGAGGCGGACCTCGATGTCCGCGGCCTCCACCGGCGTCGCCGCCGCTCCACCAGCGACCATCGTCAACGGCGCGAACCGGTCGCCGTCGAGGACCACGTACCGTCCCGCCGGCAGCACGGTCGAGTACTCCTCGGCGACGTTCGGCGCCACCGCCGCCACGCCGCCCACCGTACGCACCCACGCCGGCGGCGCGCCGCCGGACTTCAGGAACGCGGCGAAATCGTCGGTCGTGTGCCGGTCGCGGATCTCGACGATGCGGATCGCGTGCGGCTCGGACGCCGTGTTCTGGAACGTGATCGTCGTGAAGCCGGCCGGCGCCTGCGGCGGCACCGTCAGCGCGTCGCCGCTCGCGACGATCGTGATGGCGGCGAGCGCCGCGAACCCGATCACGCGAGCAGCCGCGCCGCCTCGCGCGCGTAGTAGGTGACGATGATGTCGGCGCCGGCGCGCGCGATCGACGTCAGCGTCTCGAGCATCGCGCGCGGCTCGTCGATCCAGCCGTTGCGCCCCGCGGCCTTCAGCATCGAATATTCACCGCTCACGTGATACGCGGCAGTCGGCATGCCGAAGCGATCCTTGACGCGCGCGATCACGTCGAGGTACAGCAGCGCCGGCTTGACCATCACGATGTCCGCGCCTTCGTGGATGTCCTCTTCCACCTCGCGCAGGGCCTCGCGCGCGTTCGCCGGATCCATCTGGTGCGATCGGCGGTCGCCGAACTTCGGCGCGGAGTCGGCGGCGTCGCGGAAGGGACCGTAGAACGCGGACCAGTACTTCGCCGCGTACGACATGATCGCGACCTTCTCGAAGCCGCGCTCGTCGAGCGCCGCACGGATGGCGGCGACCCGTCCGTCCATCATGTCCGACGGCGCCACGATGTCGGCGCCGGCGGCCGCGTGCGACACCGCCGTCCGGACCAGTTGACCCACGGTCGGATCGTTCGCGATCTCGTCGTCGATGACCACGCCGCAGTGGCCGTGGTCGGTGTATTCGCAGAGGCAGACGTCGGTCAGCACCAGCGTCCCCGGCGACTCGCGCTTGATCGCGCGGACGGCGCACTGCACCGGCGCCTCCGGGTCGTACGCCGACGACCCGATGTCGTCCTTGTGGTCGGGCAAGCCGAACAGGATCACGCTGTTGATCCCGTCGCCGTGCGCGGCCCGAGCCTCCTTAACCGCTTCGTCGACCGACAGGTTGAACACGCCCGGCATCGATCCGATTTCGCGCCGCACCCCCTCGCCTTCGCAGACGAACAGCGGCAGCACGAACATGTCCGGCGACAACCGCGTTTCGCGAACCAGCGCGCGCATCGGTTCCGATTGGCGCAATCGCCGCAACCGGTGCGTGAGCTTCAGCGACGAGTGGGTATGGATCTGCGACATGGGCGTTACCGTTGAAAGTATTCCACGATCGCCTGGACGAGCGCGGGCACCGTGTAGCTCGACGGCATGACGTGGGTCCGCACCTGGCACTGCGTCGCCGCGTCGGCCGTGGCCGGGCCGATGCACGCGACGGTCGTCTTCTGGAGCAGATCGGCCGCCGGCTCGTCGCCCAGCAGCCGCACGAAATTGCGCACGGCCGACGGGCTCGCGAACGTGACGACGTCGATCTGATGGTCGAGCAGCATCCGGTACACGTCCAGGCCGCTGTCCTGCGCTTCGGCCGCGAGCGTACGGTACGCCACCACTTCGTCGACGAGCGCGCCGTGCCTGCGCAAGTCTTCGGCGATCACCTCTCGACCGATATCGGCGCGCGGCAGGAGGATCCGCAGCCCCTCGACGCGCCCGAGCTCGGCGATCGCGGGCGCGACCGCTTCGGCGCGGAATTCGGCGGGCACCAGATCGGCCTTGAGCCCGTACTTCATCAGCCGCTCGGCCGTCGCCTGGCCCACGACGCAGATCTTCGCGGTGCTGAGCGCGCGCAGGTCGCGCGAGCCGGCGAGCAGGCGATCCAGGAGCGCTTCCACCGCGTTCGCGCTCGCAAACACGATCCAGTCGTACTCGGCGATCTGCGCGCACGCATCGTCGAGCGGCCCGTAGTCGTCGGGCGGCACGATGTGGATCATCGGCGCGAGGATCGGTTCGGCGCCGGCCGCTTCGAGCAGTTCCACGAGCTCGTACGCCTGATCGCGCTGGCGCGTCACGAGCACGCGCTTGCCGAACAGCGGCCGCGCATCGAACCATCGCAGGTGCTCGCGGAGCGCGGCGACGCGGCCGACGACCAGGACGGCGGGGCGTCGATCGCCGCGCTCCCTGACCTGCTGTTCGATCTCGCCGAGGCGCCCGGAGAGCGTCGTCTGCGTCGGCAGCGTGCCGTCGTAGACGACCGCGGCCGGTTCGTCGGCGGGCCGGCCGTGCGTCAACAGCGCGTGCAGCATCTGCGGCAGCTGATTGGGGCCGGCATAGCACACGATCGTGCCGTCCAGGCGCGCGAGGCTGGTCCAGTCGATCGACGCCTTCGTCTTGCCTTCGTCTTCGTGGCCGCGAACGAAGGTGAGGGTGTCGCCGGCGCCGGGATAGGTGATGGGCACGCCCGCGTAGCCGGGCACCGCGAGCCCGACGGGAATGCCCGGAATCACTTCGAACCGCACGCCCTGTTCGTGGAGAAACAGCGCTTCGTTGCCGCCTCGGTCGAAGACGAACGGATCGCCCCACTTCAACCGCGCAACCGTCTTGCCTTCGCGCGCCTTTTCCACCAGCAGGTAACAGATCGCTTCCTGCTCCAGCGGCTGCGGCGCGGCCGTGCCGACGTCGATCGTCTCCGCGTCGGCGCGCGCGTGCCGCAGCAGACGCGGCGGGACGAGGTGATCGTAGAGGACCACGTCGGCCGACGCGAGGCACTGCAGGCCTCGGACGGTGATCAGTCCGGGATCGCCGGGTCCGGCGCCGATCAGATAAACGGTGGACATCGTCAGTCGCTGGCCGTCGGATGGTCGTCGATCCGGCCGGCGCGTCGTCTGTCGCCGCGCCCGCGGTCCTTCCCGAGGCACGACGGGCGACGTTCGACCAGGGGCGACGACGTCATGGTTGAATCCCCTCCACGGCGCCTTGCGCGCGCTGCGCCTCGGCGAGGATTTCGCCGGCGCCCTGCGCGAGCAGCTGCTCGCCGACGCTCGTGCCCAGCGCGACGGCATCTTCGCACGGGCCGCGCGCGTGGGCGCGGACGGCGCGGCTGCCGTCGAGCGACACGACGGCGCCGACCAGCTCGAGCTGGCCGTCGTCGGCGGTGGTCGCGAGCGCGCCGATCGGTGTCTGACACCCGCCGCCGAGACGTTCGACGACCGCGCGTTCGGCTCTCAGCGCGGCGGCCGCCGCGCGATCTTCGATCCGCGTGACCGCCCGGCGCGTCGCGTCGTCGCCCTCGCGGACCTCGATCGCGACGATTCCCTGACCGGGCGCCGGAACGCACGCATCGGCCGGAATCGTCATCGAGATGCGCGACGCGAACCCGAGGCGGCGCAGGCCCGCGGCCGCGAGCACGATCGCGTCGTGCTGGCCTTCGTCGAGCTTTCGCAGACGCGTGTCGAGATTGCCGCGGATCGGCGCGAAGCGGGCGCCGGGAAACAGGCGCGTCAACTGGGCGATGCGCCGGACGCTGCTCGTTCCGATCGACGGCGTCTCGCCGAGCGTGGTCACGAGCTCGCTGATCGTGGCCGGGGGCCGGGGCGCAGAGGCCGGCAGCACCATCGCGTCCAGCGGATCTTCGCGCGGCAGCACGCCCGCGATGGCCAGGCCGTCGGGCAGCACCGCCGGCATGTCCTTGCTGCTGTGCACCGCGAAATCGACGTCGTGGCGCAGCAGCGCATCCTCGATTTCCTTGACGAACAGCCGCTTGCCGCCCACTTCCGACAACGGCGCCTCCTGCAGGCGGTCGCCGGAGGTCCTGATGACGACGATTTCGCACCGCGGCCCGCCCGCCTCCTCGATGCGGCGCTTGACGGTGTTCGCCTGCCACAACGCGAGCTGGCTGCCGCGGGTTCCGAGTCGGAGGGTGCTCACGGTGATCAGCGCGGCTGCCGGCGCCGATCGCGATGGAACGGCTCGACGTTCGACGCGGCGTCGTCGTCCGAGAGCGCGAACAGACGCGTCAAGGCCTCGGCATACGCGCCGACCGATTCGGCGTCGCCCGATTTGAGCTGTTCGGTCGGCGTCAGCAGCAGCTTCTCCACGATGAGATGGGTGATCTCGTCGACCCGCGCGCGCGCGTCGGGCGGCAGCGCCGACAGCTTGAAGTCGAGGCGCTCGAGCTCGGAGCGGCGGATCGCCTCGAAGCGCTGGCGCAGCGCGACGAGGGTCGGGATGGCGCCGCGCGAGCGGAACCAGGCGGCGAACTTCGCGAGCTCCTCGTCGACGATCGACTCGGCGCGCGTCACCTCGCTGGCGCGGCGCGCGAGGTTCTCGCGGACCGTCGCCTGCAGATCGTCGATGTTGTAGAGGAACACCTGCTCGATCTCGCCGGCCGCCGCTTCGACGTCGCGCGGCAGCGCGATGTCGATGATGAACAGCGGGCGGTTGCGGCGCGGGCGCATGATCTGTTCGAGGTGCGCCTTGGTGAGAATCGGCTGCGCCGCGCCGGTCGCGCTGATCACGATGTCGCTGCCGCCGAGGACCGTGTCGAGCTCCGCCCACGGCGCCGCGCTCGCGCCGCCGATCGCCTGCGCCGTTCGCGCCGCATGCGCCATCGTCCGGCTGACGATGGTCATGCGGTGGACGCCCTGGGTCTTCATGTGGAGCGCGGTCAGCTTGCCCATCTCGCCGGCGCCGATGACGGCGACGTTGCGGCCGCTGAGGTCCCCGAAAATCTTCTTCGCGAGCGCGACGGCGGCATAGCTGACCGAGACCGCGCCCGATCCGAGGCTCGTCTCGGTGCGCACGCGCTTGCCGACGGCGAACGACGAGTGGAACAGCCGGTTCAGCACCGGCCCGGTGGTGCGCGTCTCGGCGGCGGCGGTGTGCGCTTCCTTCACCTGGCCGAGGATCTGCGGCTCGCCCACGACGAGCGAGTCGAGGCCCGCCGCGACGCGGAAGAGATGCTTGGCGGCATCGAGGTCGACGAATTCCTGCAGGTGCGGCTCGACGTGGCCCTGCGGCACCTCGGTGAATTCGGTGATGAACCGCGACACGTCGGCGCGCGCGGCGCCCGCGTCGTCGCACGCGACGTAGACCTCGGCGCGGTTGCACGTCGAGACGATCACCGCTTCCTTCGCCGAGCCGCGCGACGCGAGCGACGTCAGCGCCTCGGGCAGGCCGCGGACGTTGAAGTCGACGCGCTCGCGGATCTCGACCGGCGCGGTGCGGTGGCTGATTCCGACGAGCAGCAGCTTCATCAGAAGTTGTGGCTCTTGGTCAGGAAGTAGCTGATCGCGACGAAGTTGAACATCACGACGGAGAAGCCGATGAGCGACAGGTACGCCGTCTTGCGGCCGCCCCAGCCGATCAGCCGCGCCGCGAACAGTTCGAACGAGTAGATCACCCAGCACACGACCGCCACGAGGATCTTCGGGTCGCCGATCGACATCGCCTGCACCTGCGGCGATCCGGCGGCGTAGCTCTTCGCCTGCGCCGCCCAGACGAACCCGACGACCAGTCCGACGCTCAGGAATATCCAGCCGATGACGATCGCGACGTGGTTCATGCGATCGAGGACCTGCAGCGACGGCAGCCGCTGGTAGAAGAACCCCAGGTGCTTCGCCTTGATCTCCTTGAACTGCAGCATGTAGGTGATGCCGATCATGCAGGCCAGCGCGAAGCTCGCGTACGCGAAGAGCAGCGACGACACGTGCACGCCGAACAGCGGCCCCTTCAGCACGTCGGAGCCGGCCTCGGCGCCCGGCCGCAGCGCCGGAATCGTCTGCAGCGCGACGATCAGCGGCAGGATGAACACGCCCATCGCGCGCTCGTCGGTCGTCAGCTCGGTGTAGAGATACGAGAGCGCCAGGAGCCAGACGAAGGTCGAGATCGCGGAGGTCGCGCCCGCGACCGGCACATGGCCGAACTCCATCGTCTGCATGCCGATGACGAACGTGTGCGCGAGCGCGCCGAAGATCAGCAGCGTCGTCGCGGTGCGGCCGGCGATGGGGTGCCGGCGCGCGAAGTGAACGCCGTAGGCCAGCATCGCGCCGACGTAGAAGAGGAGCGGGATTGCATTCATCAGTGGGTCGCCGTCGGCGCGAAGTAGCCGAGCTTCGTGCGCGCCGCCATGTTCGGCCGGTTCACCCGGACGACGATCCGGCGCCACGCGCCGTCGCGCTTCGGGTTGCGTGACGTGTAGCCGACGATGTACTGGCTGGAGAGCTCCTCGGAGATCTGGCCGTAGACGCCGTTGAGGTCCGACAGCTGGTTCGGGAAGAACGAGCGACCGCCGGTCTCCTGCGAGAACTGCCGCAGCACGAATTCGGCCTCCTTGAAGCCGCGCGTGGTCGTGCCGGGACCCTCGCCCGCCCGCAATCCGATGCTGTAGATCGCGGTCTCGGACCGCTTCGCGAGATCGAGGACCTCCTCGAACGGCAGGAGGCTCGACGTGTCCTCGCCGTCGGAGAGCACGACGATCGCCTGGCGCCGGATTTCGTCGGGGCTCTTCGCCATCACCTTCTTGAGATCTTTCAACGCGATGTAAATCGCGTTGTACAGCGACGTCGAGCCGCCGGCCGACGTCTTGCGGATCGCCGTTTCGAGCTCGGACGCGTTGTTCGTGAAGTTCTGGAGGACGACGACGCGGCTGTCGAAGTCGATGACCTCGGCGAGGTCCTGCGTCCGGAGCCTCTTGGCGAAGCCGATGGCGGCCTCCTGCGCCGTCTGCAGCTTCGACTCCATGCTCGCGCTCGTATCGAGCAGCAGCGCCAGCGCGATCGGCAGGTTGCTCTTGTTGAAGAAGCTGATCTCCTGCTTGACGCCGTCCTCGTAGACCGAGAAGTCCTCCTGGTTGAGATCGGTGATGTATTTCGATCCCTCGGTCACGGTCACGTTGAGCGAGACGACGTCGACGCCGCCGCGGAACGACGGCGCGGGAGGCTGCTGCGCCGACAGGACGGCGAGCGACGCGACGAGGGCGCCGAGCGAACAGACGAGCGGCTTCACGGCTTCTTCTGCGCGCTGACGTCTTTGGCCGGCGTGCCCCGCGCCACGAGGTCGGACCGCGTCGCGCTGACGGTGATCTTCTCGGGCGGAATCAGCGACTGCGGCCGCGCGTAGACGACGCGGTACTGGTGCGTCAGCTGATCGGCGAGCTGCTTCAGCCGCCCCTCGAGCGCCATGCTCGTCAGCAGCTGATCGCGGCGTCCGCCGCTCTCGGCGGTGCCGCGGTCGAGGACGATCTGGCGGCTGCGCCCCTCGTCCGACATGTCGCTGCTCGGCGTTCCGATCATCAGGGCGTAGAGCGGCACGTCGGCGTCCTTCAGCCGCGGCAGCACCTGATCGTAGTGGCGGTAGCTCAGCTCGCGGCCTTCCATCGCAATCGCGACGATGACCGGGCGCGCCGCCTCGCGCTTCTTGAATCCCGTGAGCACTTCGTCGATCGCGTCGAGCAGGTAGGGTCCCGATCCCGGCGTCGCGAAGATGCGGCCCAGGCCCTTGTCGAGCGCCGCCGTGTCGGACGTGTAGTCGGTGAGAATCGTCGGCCGATCGCCGAAGCCGATCAGCGCCACTTCGTTGCGACGGCCCGCCTCGTTCGGCCTGGTCAGCGCCGCGATGAACGGGGGCAGGGCGGTCCGGATGTTCGCGACGTCGTTGCGGATCGCCTGGCTCGTGTCGACGAGGACGGCGATCTGCATCGGTTCCTCGGCGGGGACGACGCGCAGCACTTCGCGCGCGACGTTGTCCTCGCGCACGACGAAATCCCTGGTGGACAGCCCCGTGACCGGGGCGCCGGACTGGTCGACGACGCTCACCCACATCGCGCGTTCGATTGGCTGCGCGAAGGCGCGCGAGGCGGCCGGGCAGGCGATCGCGGCGAGCGCAATCGCCAGACGCACGAATTGTCGGGGCGTCATCGATCCAGTATAAATCAGAACCAGGAAACGTTTTGAAATCTGTGACTTGCGGCAAATTGCCTAAGCGCGTCAGCGTGTGATATAAACCCGCTGGCCAGCCACCGGACTCGATGCTTTCTTCCTACATTCCGATCGCCATCTTTGTCGTCGTCGCGACCGGTTTCGCGATCTTCACGATTGTCTTCTCGTCGATTCTGCATCCGACGAAATACAACAAGGTCAAGCTGGAACCGTACGAATGCGGCATCGAGCCGGTGACCGACGCGAGGGATCGCTACAGCATCCGCTACTACCTCGTGGCGATGCTGTTCGTCATCTTCGACGTCGAGACCGTGTTCATGTTTCCGTGGGCGGTCATCTTCAACAAGCTCCTGCTGTTCGGCCTCATCGAGATGATCGTCTTCATCTTCATCCTCGTGGTCGGCTACTACTACGCCTGGCAGAAGGGCGCCCTCGAGTGGGTGTAGATGGCTGACGAGGCGCAGAAACCACCCACACCTCCCGAGGCGGCGGCGGACAAACCGGCGGGCACGACACCGGCTGAACCGCTGAAAGGCGAGGTGTCGCGGACCGACGCGCCCGGCGCGGGCCGGTCCGCCGCGCCGGTCGGTCCGCCGCGGACCGAGCCGCCGGCGCCGAAACCCGCCAACCCCGAAGGCGCGGTGACGGCCACGACGAGCGAAACGAGCTCGGCGACGGGACAGCCGACGGCGGCCGCGACCCCTGCGGCTGCGAAGGCTGCGACGCCCGCCGCGCCGAAGCCGGCCGCGGCCGCGCCCCGCCCAGCGCCGGCTGCCAAGCCGGCGGCGGCCGCCGGCGCCCACGCCGGCGCCGAGCACGTCCCGAAGGCCGCGGCGCCCACCGGACCGACCGATCCGCCGCCCCCGGCCGACGCGCAGGTGCCGCCGTTCATCGTGTCGCTTCAGCAGGCGATCGCGGACGGCGTCCTCGGCCTCAGCTGGTATCTCGGCGACTGGACCGTGATGGTGCCGCCGGCAAAGATCCTCGAGGTCGCGCGCCACCTGCACGACGCGCCGGATGCGCGCTTCGACTACCTCTCGGATCTGACCGCGACCGACTGGCCGCCCCGCACCACGGAAGGGCGGTTCGACGTCGTGTACATGCTGTACTCGACGCGGCTGCGCCATCGCGTGCGGCTGAAGGTGAAGGTCGGCGACGGGCAGCCGCTCGCGTCGGTGACGGCGATCTGGCCCGCGGCGAACTGGCTCGAGCGCGAGATCTACGACATGTTCGGCGTCAACTTCACCGGACATCCCGACCGGCGCCGCATCCTGATGCCCGAGGACTGGCAGGGATTCCCGCAGCGCAAGGACTATCCGCTCGAGGGGCCGGGCGAACTGCTGATGGAGAACCCGCTCGACTGGCTGAAACTCCGTCAGGCGAAAGAAGAAGCAGAGATCGAATGAGCACGGAACGGGCGGTCCATCACGGCGCGATGTTCGACACCGACGAGCTGGTGATCAACATGGGCCCGCAGCATCCGTCGACGCACGGCGTGCTGCGCGTCGTGTTGCGGCTGGACGGCGAGAAGGTCGTCGACTGCGACGTGGTCATCGGGTATCTGCATCGCGGCATCGAGAAGCTGAGCGAGAACCGCAACTGGACGCAGATCGTGCTGCTGACCGACCGCATGGACTACGTCGCGGCGGCGACGAGCAACGTCGGCTACTGCGAGACGGTCGAGAAGCTGCTGCAGCTCGAAGTGCCGCGCCGCGCGCGCTACGTGCGGACGATCCTCTGCGAGCTGCAGCGGATTGCGAGCCACTGCCTGTGGGTCGGCACGCACGCGATGGACATCGGCGCGATGACGGTGTTCCTGTACGCGTTCCGCGAGCGCGAGCTGATCCTCGATCTCTTCGAGGAGTTCTGCGGCGCGCGGCTCACGTACAACTCGATGCGCATCGGCGGCCTTCCGCAGGACATCCCGCCCGGCTGGGCGAAGAAGGTGCTCGAATTCTGCGACATCATGACGCAGAAGATCGACGAGTACGAAGAGCTGCTGACGCACAACCGCATCTGGCTCGAGCGCACGAAGGGCATCGGCGTGATCGGCGGCGAGGAGGCGATCGGCCTCGGCCTGTGCGGTCCCGCGCTGCGCGGATCGGGCGTGGCGCGCGACGTGCGGAAGGACGAACCGTACGCCGCGTACGACGAGATGGACTTCGACGTCCCGGTCGGCACGGCGGGCGACACCTACGATCGATACCTCGTGCGGATGGAGGAGTTCCGGCAGTCGCTGCGCATCATCCGCCAGGCGACCGAAGGGCTCCCCGAAGGGCCGATCGTCGGCAAGGTGCCGCGGCTGATCAAGCCGGCGGCGGGCGAGACGTATCACGCGATCGAATCGCCGAAGGGCGAGCTCGGCTACTTCATCGTCAGCGACGGGAAATCGACCAACCCGTACCGGTTCCGCGTGCGGCCGCCGTCGTTCTGCAACCTCCAGGGGCTGCGGCGCCTCGTGCGCGGCCATCTCATCGCCGACGTCGTCGCGCTGATCGGGTCGATCGACATCGTGCTGGGAGAAGTCGACCGGTGATCGACCAGCTCCTCATCCCGCTGCTGAAGATCGTCATCGTGCTCAACGCGACGCTCGTCGCGGTCACCTACATGGTGCTGCTCGAGCGCAAGGTGATCGCGTGGGCGCAGTCGCGTCTCGGCCCGATGCGCGTCGGCCCGTACGGCGTGCTGCAGCCGATCGCCGACGCGATCAAGCTGATGATCAAGGAGGACATCACGCCGGTGCGCGCCGACCGGTGGGTGTTCACGGCGGCGCCGATCATTTCGATGGTGCCGGCGCTCATCGTCTACGCGGTCATCCCGTTCGGGCCGACGATTCACCTGTTCGGCCGACCGGTGTCGCTCTACATCACCGACATCAACGTCGGCCTCCTGTACATCGTGTCGGTCGCGTCGGTGGGCGTCTACGGCATCATCCTCGCGGGGTACGCGTCGAACTCGAAGTATCCGCTGCTGGCGTCGCTGCGCGCGTCGGCGCAGCTGATCTCGTACGAAGTGGCGGTGACGCTGACGCTGGTGAGCGTGATCCTGATGGCCGGCTCGCTCAGCATGGTGGAGATCGTCAACGCGCAGTTCAACCAGCACGTCTGGTTCGTCTTCGCGCAGCCGATGGCGTTCGTGATCGTGCTCATCGGCGGCCTGGCCGAGACCAACCGCGCGCCGTTCGATCTGCCGGAGGCGGAGCAGGAGCTGACCGGCGGCTTCCACACCGAGTACAGCGGCATGCGGTTCGCCCTGTTCTTCCTCGCCGAGTACGCGAACATGATCGTCGTCTCGTCGGTGGTGACGACGCTGTTCCTCGGCGGATGGCTGCCGCCGTTCCCGAACACGCCGGCGCTCCACTTCCTGTACTACGTCCCGAGCTGGGCGTGGTTCCTGGTCAAGTCGTTCCTGTTCCTCTATCTCTTCATCTGGATCCGCGCCACGCTGCCGCGCTATCGGTACGACCAGCTGATGAACATCGGGTGGAAGGTGCTGATCCCGCTCGCGATCGTGAACCTCGTGATCACCGGGATCGTGAAAGTGCTGGTGAGCTGATGGCGCAGGCGATCGCCTTCTACGTCATCGCCGCCTGCATTCTCGGCTTCGGCGTGCTGGTGATCAGCACGCGCGACACCGTGCACAGCGTGCTCTTTCTCGTGCTCGACTTTCTGTTCGTCGCCGCGCTGTACGTGCTGCTCGGCGCGCAGTTCCTCGCGGCCATCCAGGTCCTCGTCTACGCCGGCGGCATCGTCGTGCTGTACCTGTTCGTCGTGATGCTCGTGAACCTGAAGCGGCCGCCCGAGGCGCACCAGGATCCGCATCGCCAAACGAAGCTCGGATTCGGCCTCGCGGCGGCGGTCCTCGTGGAGCTCGGCGCGATCGCGGCGTACGGCTACGCGCATCCGGCGGCGGCGATCGCCGCCCCCGCGACGGCGGCAATCCCGGTCAGCGGCAACACCGAGCAGGTCGGCTGGCTGCTCTACACGAGCTACCTGATTCCGTTCGAGATCGCGTCGATGCTGCTGCTGGTCGCGATGATTGGCGCGATCGTGCTGGCCAAGAGGGAGCTGTGACCGGCGCGCCCGCCGGCCGTTCCGTCATCCAGTCCGTTGATTGATGCGACAGACATGATCACGCCCACCCACTACATGCTCCTGAGCGCGGCGCTCTTCATCATCGGCGTCATCGGCGTCATGGTGCGCCGGAACATCATCATCATCTTCATGTCCATCGAGCTGATTCTGAACGCCGTCAACATCAACCTGGTGGCGTTCTCGGCGCAGCTGCAGAACCAGATCGGGCAGGTGTTCGCGGTCTTCGTGATCGCCGTCGCGGCGGCGGAGGCGGCGGTCGGCCTCGGGATCATCCTGGCGTTCTACCGCAACAAGGAAACGATCAACATCGACGAAATGAATCTGATGCGGTCCTGATGCGATACATCTGGCTCATTCCGCTGCTCCCGGGCGTCGGCGCCGCCGTCAACGGCCTCGTCGGCATCCGTTCGTTCTCGCGCCGGACCGCGGGCATCGTCGCCTGTTCGACGATGGCGCTGGCGCTGGCGCTCGCGCTGCTCGCCTTCTGGCAGCTGCTCGGGCTGCCCGCCGAATCGCGCGCCTACGACGTCGTCGTCGCGCAGTGGATCCCGAAGATCCCGCTCGCGACGCGGACCGGGTTCGCGGCGTTCGAGGTGCCGTGGGGCTTCCGGCTCGATCCGCTGTCGGCGATGATGCTGCTCGTCGTCACCGGCATCGGGACGCTGATCCACGTCTACTCGACGGCGTACATGGCCGACGAGCCGCGCGGCGGCGTCGCGCGCTTCTTCTGCTACCTCAACCTGTTCTGCTTCTTCATGCTCATGCTCGTCCTGGGGAACAACTTCCTCGTGATGTTCGTGGGCTGGGAGGGGGTGGGGCTCTGCTCGTACCTGCTGATCGGCTACTGGTACGAGAAGAAGAGCGCGTCGGACGCGGGAAAGAAAGCGTTCATCACCAACCGCGTCGGCGACTGGGGCTTCGTGCTCGGCGTCTTCCTGATCTACTTCACCTTCGGCACGCTGAACTTCCGCGAGGTGCAGAACGCCGCCGCGACGATGACGGTGGAATCGGCGCATTTCGGCGTGCTCTCGTGGATCTGCCTGCTGCTGTTCGTCGGCGCGACCGGCAAGTCGGCGCAGATTCCGCTGTACGTCTGGCTGCCGGACGCGATGGAAGGCCCCACGCCGGTCTCGGCGCTGATCCACGCGGCGACGATGGTGACCGCGGGCGTGTACATGCTGGGCCGCAACGCGGTGCTCTTCTCGCACGCGCCGATGGTGATGGAGATCGTGGCGATCGTCGGCGTGCTGACCGCGCTGATGGCCGCGTCGATCGGCCTCGTCCAGTACGACATCAAGCGCGTGCTGGCGTACTCCACCGTGTCGCAGCTCGGTTACATGTTCACGGCGATGGGTGTCGGCGCCTTTTCGGCCGGTGCGTTCCATCTGATGACGCACGCCTTCTTCAAGGCGCTGCTGTTCCTCGGCAGCGGCTCGGTCATCCACGCGATGGGCGGCGAGCAGGACATGCGCCGGATGGGCAACCTCAAGAAGTACATGCCGGTCACCTTCGTGACGATGATGATCGGCACGCTGGCGATCGCGGGGATCTTCCCGTTCGCGGGCTTCTTCAGCAAGGACGAGATCCTGTTCCGCTCGTTCCTGTCGAACAAGGCGATCTGGGCGATCGCCGTCGTCACGGCGATGATGACGGCGTTCTACATGTTCCGGCTGATGGCGATGACCTTCTTCGGCGCCTACCGCGGCCCGGCATGGGAGACGGCGGGCCACGGCGTGGCGATCGGCGTTCACGATCGCGCGAAGGACGCGACGCTCGCGGCGGCGCACGGCGCGAAGCACCCGGTCGACATCCACGCGCACGGGCACGCGCACGAACCGGATCACGAAGTGGCGCACGGTCCCGCGGAGCCGCACGGGCCCGACGACGCGAGCCATCACACGGGCCACGGCCACGGCCACTGGCACGGTCCGCACGAGTCGCCCACGCCGATGACGTTTCCGCTGCAGGCGCTCGCGCTCGGCGCGATCGTCGCCGGCTTCGTGGGCGTGCCGGCGGCGCTCGGCGGCAGCAACGCGCTCGAAAAATTCCTGGAGCCGTCGTTCACGGCGGAGCACGCTGCGAGCGGCGCCGCCCGCGAGATCCGGCCGAACGACGTGATTGCCGGCCGGCAGCTCGAAGCGGGGCGGCAGACCGGCGAAGTGCGCGCGCTCGAGCACGCCGGCGGGGCGGCCGAAGAATCGGGCGAGCACGTCTCGCGCGGCGTCGAGCTCGGCCTGATGGGATTCTCGCTGCTCGTCGCGATCGCCGGGATCGGCCTCGCGTGGAAGTTCTACGTCACGAGCCCGGAGATCTCGGAGCAGCTCGGCGAGCAGTGGGCCGGCGCGCACCGGCTGCTGTCGAACAAGTACTACGTCGACGAGCTGTACAACGCGACGGTCGTCAACGGCACGTTCGGCGCCGGCGAAGGCCTCTGGGTCGTCGATCGCACCGTCGTCGACGGCGCCGTCAACGGCACGAGCAAGCTGACCGTGATCAGCTCCTGGTTCTCGGGCCTCACCGACAGGACCGTCGTCGACGGGCTCGTGAACATGGTGGGGTCGGTCGTGCAGGAGGGCAGCCTGCTGTTCCGGCGCCTGCAGACCGGACTGGTGCAGAACTACGCGATGCTGATGCTGTTCGGCATCTTCGCGTTCGTCAGCATTTACCTGTTGGTCCGATGATGAGCCATTACCTTTCGATCATCCTGTTCGAGCCGCTCGTCGGCGCGGCGCTGCTGCTGCTGGTCAACAAGCAGAACGACGATGCGATCCGCTGGATCGCCAACGTCACCGCGCTCGTCGGCTTCGTGATCTCGATCCCGCTCTGGTTCTGGTACAACCCGGGCAGCGGCGACTTCCAGCTGATCGAGCGCGCGCAGTGGATCCCGTCGATCGGCGCCGAGTACTTCCTCGGCGTGGACGGCCTCAGCGTCCTCCTGATTCTGCTGACGACGATGATGGGGTTCATCGCGGTGCTGTCGTCGTGGACGGCGATCACCGAGCGGGTGAAGGAGTACTACATCTTCCTGCTCGTGCTGCAGACCGGGATGCTGGGCGCGTTCATGTCGCTCGACTTCCTGCTCTTCTTCCTGTTCTGGGAAGTCATGCTCGTGCCGATGTATTTCCTGATCGGCATCTGGGGCAGCGCGAACCGCCTGTACTCGGCGATCAAGTTCTTCCTGTACACCCTGGCCGGCAGCGTCGTGATGCTGCTGGGCATCCTCGCGCTGTATTTCTACAACCACAGCGCCACCGGCGTGTATACGTTCGACGTCACCGCGTTCCACAAGCTGGCGGTGCCCTACGACCTGCAGTGGTGGATCTTCCTCGCCTTCTTCCTCGGGTTCGCGATCAAGGTCCCGATGTTCCCGTTCCACACGTGGCTGCCCGACGCGCACACCGACGCGCCGACGGCCGGCTCGGTGATCCTGGCGGCCGTCCTCCTGAAGATGGGCACGTACGGATTCCTGCGGTTCTCGCTGCCGATCCTGCCCGACGCGTCGCGGCATTTCGTGCCGATGATCGTCGTGCTGTCGATCATCGGGATCGTGTACGGCGCGCTCGTCGCTCTCGCGCAGAAGGACTGGAAGCGCCTCGTCGCGTACTCGTCGGTCAGCCACATGGCGATGGTGATGCTCGGCATGTTCGCGCTGAACCCGGTCGGGATCACCGGATCGATCGTCCAGCAGTTGAACCACGGCATCTCGACCGGCGCGCTCTTCCTCATCGTCGGCATCGTCTACGAGCGGCGGCATACGCGCGAGATCGCCGAGTACGGCGGACTGTCGAAGGTGATGCCGGTCTACGCGGCCATCTTCCTGATCATGACGATGTCGTCGATCGGGCTGCCGGCGCTCAACGGCTTCATCGGCGAGTTCCTGATCCTGCAGGGCGTGTTCGTGGCCAACAAGGTGTGGGCGCTCTTCGCCGGCAGCGGCGTCGTGCTCGGCGCCGCCTACATGCTGTATCTCTACCAGCGCACGATGTTCGGCAAGATCGAGAACCCGAAGAACGAACGGCTGCTGGATCTGAATCACCGCGAGTTCGCGACGTTCGCGCCGCTGCTGATCCTGGCGGTGTGGATGGGCCTCTACCCGACGCCGTTCCTGCGCCGGCTCGAGACGTCGGTCCAGCACATCGTCATGCGCGTCAACTCGTCGTACGCGCAGGCGTATGCCGACTGCGGCGCCGGCGCGCCGACCGCCGCGCAGATCGCCGCGTCGACCAACCCGGCGGCCAGGTTCCTGTCGTCGATGCCCTGCGACACCGGGAAGAAGTAGATGCCCGCCGGCCTTTCGACGAGCGACTTCTACTACATCCTGCCGGAGCTCGTCCTGACGGGCGGGGCGCTGCTCCTGCTGATCGTCGACGTGCTGCTGCCGCGCGCCCGCTCGCGCGGCCCGGCCCTGGCGTGGGTGACGCTCGCCGTCATCGGCGCGACGCTGATCGCGCTCGTGCCGTTCGAGTCGACGCACGTCGAGGTCGCGCACGGGCTGCTGGCGGTCGATCGGTTCGCGCTCTTCTTCAAGATCGTGTTCCTCGTCTCCGCGGGGATCACGGTGCTGATGTCGGTGCGGTACCTGTCGATCGAGGGGGCGTCGCCCGGCGAGTACTACTTCCTCGTGCTGTGCGCGACGCTCGGCATGATGATCGTCGCCGGCGGCATCGACCTCATCACGATCTTCATCGGGCTGGAGACGATGACCGTCTCGTTCTACATCCTGGCCGGCTTCATCAAGCCGAACCAGCGGTCGAACGAGGCGGCGGTCAAGTATTTCCTGCTCGGCGCGTTCTCGGTCGGCATCCTCCT
>Ga0070741_10010461_pt1 | contig 17499 bp, 14 predicted proteins | sample Coa_R1_4_FD_66440 | JGI IMG/M metagenome (GOLD analysis project Ga0070741, IMG submission 66440) | Surface soil microbial communities from Centralia Pennsylvania, which are recovering from an underground coalmine fire - Coalmine... | ecosystem: Environmental > Terrestrial > Soil > Unclassified ...
TCCGCAGCCGATGCGCCACTCGATTGGCCCGAGCGTTGAGTTCCGCGTAGCTCAGTTCCTTCTTCCCAAATACCACAGCCACTCCTCCCGCACTGCGCTTCGCCTGCTCCTCGAAAAGGCCCGATATCGTGCTACCGGAGGTCTCGTGTTCAGTTCTTAAGTTCATCCGGCGCGATTAAAATCCTTTTTCTAACCCTGCTTGCGCAATCGCGCAACCGGCTATTCGCCTGAAAGCGCCGGCGCTTGCCAGATGGCACCGAGTCAAAACGTGGGGCCGCGCAGCTCGATTTTGCCTCGCGGCCATGGCGTTTTGGCGAGGGGCTTGATCATCGCTTTGCCGCAAAATGGATTCCAATGGCGCGCGAGCGAGTTCTCCGCGGCGAGTTCGTTATCGATCGGCTGAAAGCCGCTCGATGCATAAACTTTCGGCTGTCCGAAAAGCATGGCGAACGGAACATCGCGTCCGTGCAGCCATTCGAAAATCTCGCGCAGCAGCTCTTTCATCACGCCTTTGCCGCGATACGGCGATGCGACACAAACCTCCGCGACGCCGCCGATCCGCAAGTCGCCATTTTGTGTGCCGATTGTTTTTTCGTGAACCGCGGCGTGCCCCACGATCCCGCCTTTTTCATCCAAAACGAGCCAGCGATGCGCAGGCGCTTGCTTGATGTAACGCCGCGTCAAAAACGCTGTTTCGTAAGGAAAACAGCCAAACAGAAAATGCCGCAGTCGCGCATTCTCCGAGTCCGAGAGCGCCGCATCCGCGCGGTATTCGATGCGCCAGTCGCGTTGCGCCATCTGTTACACACCGATATAAAACACGCAGCGATACAATGCCGACGCGCTTGTCTCCTCGCGTTTGACCGTTGTGTGGAGCACGCGCTGGAACATCTCGCCCTCCAATCGCGCGACGATCGGAAACGCGCGCAGCAGATCGAGGATGGGCGAGTGATGCTCCACGATGCAAAGCCGGTCCTCGTTTTCAAAATCGGCCATGTAACCATCGTGATCGCGCAGCCGTGCGAGCCACTTCGCGCGAGCCGGCAGCGTGTCGCCCTTGACCTTCGACGCGTAATGCTCGGCGCGATTTTGAAAAATCGTGAAGAGCAGCTTCTCCGCGGCGCTCGGCCCGTAGAGCCGCTTCGCGGTTTCCAGCAGATCGATAGTCATCGCGTTGCTCGTTTGCGGAAAAAGCTCATGCGCGCGCTGCGTCAGCCGGTAAATCATCTCCGGGCGTCCGATCGGCCGCGGACGCCGCCACGTGTCGAGGTAGCCGTCCTTGTGCAGGTCGATGCAATGCTGCTTTACGCCCATGTAGCTCATGTTTAACACCTCGGAAAGCTGGCCGACCGACAGACCCTGCGTCCGCTTGAGCCGGTTGACGATCTGCAACCGCTGGCTTTTGCCGATTTCGGAGATGAGCTTTTGATTCACGGGCGGGCTGCTGCACACGGTAGTTTTTAATTCGCGTTTTTGAAGGCTGAAATTTGCAGTCGATTCACCGCATGTGTTAATCCTCTTTCTTGCTCTACTCTCGAATCATTAACCCGGTAAAACTGCCGTGGATCGTGGCGGCTTTGGTTCTCGCTCTCACGCTCCTGCGCTTTGTGTTCGCGACCATGAGCGAGCTGGTGCCGGAAGAGGCCTACTATTGGATCTACTGGAAACATCCGGCCATGGGTTACTTTGACCATCCGCCAATGGTCGCGTGGATCGTCGGCTCAGGAACGAGCATTTTCGGAGACACGGAATTTGGCGTGCGTTTTGGAACCATCATTCTTTCCGCGATCAGTTCCCTGCTCGTTTTTAAAACGAGCAAACTCTGGTTTGGAGCACTCGCCGCGACTCGCGCGGCGGTGATCTACACGCTGTTGCCGGTCTTCGCCGGCGCAGGTTTCATCGTCACGCCGGATCAGCCGCTGCTTTTTTTCTGGCTGCTCGCGTTGCTCGGTTTTTCACATGCGGTAAAAACGGGCCACTGGAAATGGTGGCTGCTCGGCGGCGTCGCATTTGGCGGAGCGCTGCTTTCAAAATATTACGCGCTGCTACTCGGTCCGTCGCTGCTTCTGTTTCTGCTCCTTTCAAAACAACATCGTCACTGGCTGCGTCGTCCGCATCCGTGGCTCGCGTTTGCCGTCGCGCTCATCGTTTTTAGTCCGACGATCATTTGGAATGAGCAGCACCAATGGGCGTCGTTCCTCTACCAATCCGCCCGCACCGGAACTCCGCATCATCACGGGTTGCGCTATTTTTTCCGCTTTTGGGGACTGCAATTCGTCATCGTGACGCCGCTCGTGTTTGCGCTGTTTATTGTCGCTGTGTTGAAAGGCATCCGGCATCTGCACAATGACCGCACAGGGGATGATCGCTGGAATTACGCGCTCTCCTTTTCGCTGCCGCTCTTTCTTCTCTTCGGAGCGGCAAGCTTGAAAACCGAGGTGCACGTGAACTGGACCGCTCCCGCATTTCTCTCGCTGCTGCCCGCAGCCATGCAGGCGTATGAAACGATGCTCGCAACCGCGAGCCTCCAACGAATGAAGTGGCTCCGCGTCTGTGCGAACACGTCGATCGCACTCTGCGTCATCGCAATCGTCGTCGGACTCGCGAGTATCACGTGGGGCGTCCCGCGCCTTTACGAACAGGCCGGCGGCTGGCGCGCACTCGCCGCCGCCGTCGAGCAGGCCGAAGACCGCCTGAAGACCGAATCCGGCGCCGAACCATTCGTCCTCGACACAGGAAAATACGATTCCGCGGTCGAGGTCAGCTTCTACTCGCGCGAGCCCGACGAACAGGTCAACAATTACGCACTCGGCAAAAGCGGCCTCGGTTTTCGTTACTGGACAAAGCTGCAGCGCTTTCAAGGCATGCCCGCCGTCGCGCTACTGGACGAACTCGACACAGCCACCCTGCGCCACTTGTCGGACTGCTTCGCAAAAACCGGCGAGCCGATTCCCCTGCAAATCAAAGGCCCGGGTCGTCACGAGCGCCACGTTTATCTGGTGGAATGTTACGACTATCGATTGCCTCGTCCGGAGTAAATCGCCGCGATGCATGTTGCCATCAACATGCGTCCGGCTCTAGTTCGCGAGCAATTCGACTTCGTCGAGGACTTCGCGGATTTTGCAGGCGAGGTCGGTCGGGGAAAATGGCTTTTGCAGGAATTTTACTTCGCCTTTGAGGATGCCTTGCAACAGCACGGCTTCCTCGTTGTAGCCGGAGGTGAAGATGATTTTTGTTTTCGGCGAAATGATCTCGATGCTGTCGGCGAGCCGTTTGCCGCCGACTTGCGGCATGACGACATCGGTGACGACGAGGTCGATGACCAGTGTGTCGTTTTGCAAGATCAGCTTCAGCGCTTCGTCGCCGTTGCCGGCATCGAACACGGTGTAACCGAGATCCTTTAACAGACGGCGCGTGAACTTCCGCACCGCGATATCGTCCTCGACGAGCAGGATCGTCTCGGAGCCAGACGGCGGGATGATGTCGACTGCATCGTCCTGCTCTGCGTGCGCATCGCCGGCTTGCGGCAGGTAAACATTGAACGTGGTGCCTTTTCCGAGCTCGCTGTAAACGCCGATGTGTCCCCCGCTCTGCTTGACGATGCCGTAGCACGTCGCGAGGCCGAGGCCGGTGCCTTTGCCCTGGTCTTTGGTGGTGAAAAACGGCTCGAAAATGCGGCTGCGAATTTCCGGCGCTATGCCGGTGCCGGTGTCGGTGATCGAGATGCGCAGATAAGCGCCGGTCACGACATCGGGGTGCTGGCGCGCGTAGATTTCGTCGAGCCGCACATTGGAGGTCTGGATGATGAGCGTGCCGCCATCGGGCATCGCGTCGCGCGCATTGACGGCGAGATTCATCACGATCTGCTCGAGCTGGCCGGCATCGGCTTTCACCGCGTGCGCGGCAGGATCGAGCTTGCAGGCTAGCCGGACGTTTTCGCCGATCAAGCGCCGCAACATGTTTTGCAGGCGCTCGACGGTCGTGTTGACGTTGAGCACGCGCGGGTCGCTGATTTGTTTCCGGCTGAAAGCGAGGAGCTGCTGCGTGAGTGTCGCGGCGCGGATTCCGCCGGCATAAATTTCCTCCGCGTCTTTGCGCACGTCGTCGTTGCCTGCGGCTTTTTTCACGATCATCTCGCTGTAGCCGAGGATGGCGGTGAGGATGTTGTTAAAGTCGTGCGCAACGCCGCCCGCAAGCGTGCCGACGGCTTCCATTTTTTGCGAATGCCGCAGTTGCTGCTCGAGGCGTTTGTGGTCGGAAATGTCGCGCGTGATGCCGACGAGGCCGAGGATTTCGCCGTCGCGATTGCGCAGCAGGAGCTTCGTCGTGACGACCCATTTTTCGTTCGCCTGTCCCGCGTTGCGAATCTCCTCGCGATTCAAGATCGATTCGCCTTTTTCCATCAGCTCCATGTCCTCGGCGACGAGCCGCTCCGCGCGCGACATCACGAAGAAATCGATCGCGCGTTTTCCCTCGACCTCGCTCGGATCGGTCATGCCGAGCGAGCGTGTGTGCGCGATGTTGCTAAGCAAGTAGCGGCCTTCGCGGTTGCGGACGTAGATGACGTCGGGCCAGTTGTCGATGAGCGTGCGCAACATGCTGCGCTCTTTCTCGAGGCTCTCCTCGGCGCGTTTGCGCGCGGTGATGTCGATGACGCTGCCCTCGTAGTAAAGGAGCACGCCGTCACCATCGCGAACGGCTCGCGCATTTTCCGAAATCCAGATCACGCTGCCGTCCTTGCGCCGGATTTCCGATTCGAAGTTCGTCACCGCATCGCGCTGCTCGAGAGCGCGCGCAAATTCTGCGCGACGGTTTGGATCGAGATAAAGCTGCTCCTCGATATCCGTAAGTTTCGCCATCATCTCCGCCGTCGAATCGTAGCCGTAGATGCGCGCGAGCGATGGATTGATGCGCAGATAGCAGCCTTCCGCGCTCGTCTGGAAAATGCCTTCGCGCGCATTTTCGAAAATGTCTTTGTATTTCCGTTTCGCGAACGTGAGCTCCTGCTCGACTTTTTTCAGCGGCGAAATGTCGGTGATGAAGCCCTCGACGCCGAGCGTCTCGCCCGTGTCGGAATAAACGCCGTGGCCTTTTTCCCAGACCCATTTTTCTTCGCCCGATTTCGTGCGGATGCGGTATTCGACGACGTAGTTTTGCCGCGTCGCGACCGCGCTGTTCATCGTCTCGATCACACACTCGACATCGTCGGGGTGCGTGAGCTGATTGTAGGAATGATAAGCGTTCGCGATGATCTCCTCCGGAACGTAGCCGGTGAGAAGCTCGCATCCCGCGCTGATGTATTTCATCGGCCAGCCGGGACGATTTTCCGCGACGAAAACGATGCCGGGGAGCGCATCGAGAAGACGCGCAAAACCTCCCGGGCCGAACTCGTCCCAAGTTTGCGTATCGACTGGTGCTGCACAAAGCATGGAAAAGCCATGTAGCACCCATCATTCCAGTTTGTTACGAAAGTTCGTTTTTTTAACGGCCAAACAACCCGCGTTTTTTCGGCGCGAGACCGTAGCCGTTTAAAAAATAGTCGAGCGCCTCGACCACGCCTTCGCTCGCGATGCCGCGCGCAATGTAGCCGCCGGCCTTGCGAACCGTTTCTTTTACCGCCTCGGCGGAATTCGCGGGACACGCGACCCAACGCGCAAAAACGCCGTCGAGCATCGGGATATCATTGTGATGATCGCCCGTCGCAAAAATTTCCTCGCGTTCGATTCCGAGCAAGCGACCGAGCTCGCCGAGCGCCGCGCCTTTCGAATACGACGCGTGACAAAAGCGCAGGTATTGCGTGTTGCGTTGGAAAGAAAAAAGCGGCTGTTCCTCGCGCGCCGTTTCGATGAACGCGACGATGCGATCCATCTCAGTCTCGTCCTGCGCGACCAGTCCGATCGGGCGATCGCGATCGTAAATTGCCTGTGCGTGCGTTTCGTTCGCGAGGAACGCGAGGATGTTTTTCAGCAGCGGCTCGGCTTTTTCAAATAGCTCGTCATGCGCTCGCGCGCAACGCTCGTTCCAGTCGCCAAACGGCTCCCAGCCTTTGCCGCCGGGCTTTTTGCGAAAGACATCGCGCTCGCTCGTCAGCACGAAATCCGGCTCGACCGGGAAACGAAATTCGACGAGTCCCTCGGTGATGTGCGCAAGTTCGCGGCCGGTGTTCACTGCCCAGCGGACGCCCGCTTTTTGCAGCTCGCGAAACAATGTAAATAGCTCCGGAATCACCGGCGGTTTCTCGAAGTGATTGACGAGTGTGCCATCGAAATCGGTGGAGAGGAGCTGGATCATTCGGTTTTGCGGACTGCTAAGTTAAAAGTTGAAGACCGCGTTGCAACGGACAAAATTTCCCACATGAAATCCGCCTACGAACTCGCCATGGAACGGCTCGAAAAACAATCGCCGACGACGAAGCTGAGCGAAGAACAAAAACGCGAGATCGCGGAGATCGACTCGACATTCAAGGCGCGCATCGCGGAGCGCGAATTGTTTTTGCACGAGCAAATCACAAAGGCGCAGGCAGCCGGAAATTTCACCGATGTCGAGCAACTCGAGAAGCAGCTCGGCAGCGAAGTGCGGCGTTGGCAGGCCGATTGCGAGGAGAAGAAGGAAAAGGTCCGCAATCGCGGCGCATAGTTTCCACTGGAAACCCGCTCTGGTTCTGCGACATTAGCAAACGCGCCATGGCACGGCCAAATCCACGGGCTGCTTGCGTTGAAGCGCTCACTCGCTGGGAACAGGGCCACGAGTTTGCGGACGATGTGTTGCACACTACGCTCGCCGCCGCGCGTTTCACCACGCTCGATCGCGCGCTGCTCATGGAGACTTTTTACGGTGTGATTCGTCACAAGCGGATGCTCGACTTTCTCATCTCGCAGCTTCGTGACGGCGAGATCGATTTGCAGACGCGTCAGATTTTGCGGCTCGGGCTTTACCAGATTTTCCGCATGCGCATTCCGCGCCACGCTTCGGTAAATGAAACCGTCGGCCTCTCGCGTCGCGCGCGTCCGCTGGTCAACGCGATTTTGCGACGCAGCATTCGTGAGGAGGAGGAACTGAAACGCAAGGTCGACGAGTCGCCGCTCGATGTTCGTTTCTCGCATCCGGAAGTGCTGATCGACCGCTGGCGGCAAAATTTTAACGAGGAAAACACGCACAAACTTTGCGAGTGGAACAATGAGCCTGCGGAGATTTTCGTGCGCCCAAACGGGCTGAAGGTGACGATCGGCGAATTACTGCGGACATCCGATGCCGAGACGGTCGATTCGCATCCGCTCATGCTGCGCGTTAAACAGGTGCCGATTATGTGGATTGTTCACGGTTTGTGTTACGTCCAGGATCCGAGCACGCTCGTCGCGTGCGAACTGCTCGATCCGCAGCCCGGCGATCGCGTGCTCGATGCGTGCGCCGCGCCCGGCGGCAAGACGAGCTACATGGCGCAGCTCATGCACAACGAAGGCGAGATTTACGCGTGCGACGCGTCCGCGCGCCGGCTCGCGCGCTTGAAGCAAAACCTCGCGCGGCTTGCCGTCCACATCGCGACAACGCACCAGATGGACTGGCTTCACGACAAACCGATGAATGGCGGCATGCAATTCGACCGCATCCTCATCGACGCTCCGTGCAGCAATACCGGCGTAATCCGGCGCCGCGTCGATGTGCGGTGGCGGTTGAACGGCGATGAATTTCCGCGCATGCAGCAGACGCAGCTCGCGCTCGTGCATACGATCGCGCCTTTGCTCAAGCCCGGCGGGACGCTCGTTTACAGCACGTGCAGCATCGAGCCGGAGGAAAACCATGAGGTCGTCAAGCGGATCACCGGGGAAAATCCCGGGCTGCAATTCGTGGAATCGCGCGAGGTGCTGCCGTTCCGCGATCGTATCGACGGCGCCTTCGCCGCGAAATTTCAGCGAGTGTAAAGCGCGCTGCTGTTAAGCATCCTTCGCTGTCCCGATCACGATTTCGTTTTTGCGCGACGGCTGCGTTGCGAGCCGGAGATTTGCGTAAACCAAAAACGCGATGCCGAAGCCGACGAACCACGCGTAATTGTAAATCGTGACCCACGCGGCTCCGATGTGATTTGCGTTGAGCAATTTTACGTTCACCAGAAAGCCCGGCAGGCTCGGCAGCACTCCGACGAGCAGCGCGACTATTGCGACGAGGCTGAACCCATTTGTAAAACGATATTCGCCATCCGCTTGATAAAGCGCGTGGACGTTCAGGTGCATGCTGCGGCAAAGAAAATAGTCAGCGATCAATATTCCGCCGATCGGGCCGAGCAGCGCGCTGTAAGCGATGAGCCAGGTGAAAATATAGCCATTTGGATCGGCGACGAGTTTCCACGGCATCATCAGCACGCCGAACAAGCCGGTGATCAGGCCGCCGATGCGGAAGGTAATTTTGCGCGGGGCGAGATGTGCAAAGTCGTTCGCCGGGCTGACGACATTCGCGGCGATATTCGTCGCGAGCGTGGCAATGCAGAGCGCGAGCATCGCGATGACGAGCACGACCGGATTTTTAAAACGCGTTAACACATCGACAGGATCCCAAATTGTTTGTCCGTAAATGATCGTCGTCGCCGAAGTCACCGCGACGCCGATGAACGAATAAAGCGCCATCGTCGTCGGCAGGCCGATTGTCTGCCCGATTATCTGGTCTCGCTGCGAATGCGCGTAACGCGAAAAGTCAGGGATGTTCAGCGAGAGCGTCGCCCAAAAACCGATCATGCCGGTGAGCGCGGGGAAAAAGAACGCGAGGAATTTTCCTGCTTTCGGCTGGCCGGGATCGAACATCGACGGCTGCGACAGGATCGGCCCGAATCCGCCCGCGTTTTGATAAGCCCATGCGAGCAGCAGCAACCCGAGCGCGATAAGCAGCGGCGCCTTGATGAGCAGCAGCCAGCGGATGCAGTCGATGCCTTTGTAGATGACGAACATGTTCACGCCCCAGAAAAACAAAAAACAGACGAACTGCGCCGGCGTGATGCCGAGGAAATTTGCCGCCGAGCCGTTCGCAAGCGATGGCAAAAAAGTCGCGCAGATTTTGTAAATCGCCTCGCCGCCGATCCACGTCTGAATGCCGAACCACCCGCACGCAACGAACGCGCGAAGCAGCGCGGGAATGTTTGCGCCTTTTGTCCCGAACGCCGCGCGACAGTAAACCGGAAACGGAATGCCGTAATGCGTGCCGGCATGCGCATTCAAAATCATCGGGACGAGCACGATCAGGTTGCCGAGAAAAATTGTAACGATCGCCTGCCACCAATTCATTCCGCCACCGATGAGGGACGACGCGAGCATGTAAGTCGGGATGCACGCGGACATCGAAATCCACAGCGCGGCGTAATTCCAGAGACGCCATTTGCGCCGCGCGAGCGGCACAGGCGCGAGATCGTCGTTAAAAAGAGGGCTGCCCGCGAGTGCGGTCAAGTCCACGTCGGTGCGAGTGTCGAGCATGCGTGGTTTTTGCGACTATGCCGGAAAAAAGCGCGACTTCAATCGGTTTCCAAAGTTGGAATCCGAAAGCACATCAGAGACATGAGTTGACGATTGCGTCGTCGGCGTGAAATTTTACGCCCATTGCTACATGCGAATTTTTACGCTGCTTTTCGTTGGTTTAACTTTCGTTGTTTCCATCGCGAGCGCTTCGCTGCCGTTCGATACCGTTTTCAAAGGCCGCGACAAATTCCAGCAACTCGTCCAGCGCGCAGAGGCGGAAAATTGGGCCGCGCTGCCGATCGGCGAACGCACGGCGACGGTCGGCCACGCGCTGACCGGCACGCCATACAAATCTTTCACGCTGGAAATCGACGACCGCACCGAAGCGCCATCGGTGAATCTTTACGGGCTTGATTGCTGGACGTTTTTCGAGACGTCGCTCGCGTTCGCGCGCATGCTCGACGACCCACATGAAAACTGGACGCCCGCGACCATGCTGAAATACATCGAACTCGATCGCTACCGCGGCGGCAACTGCACGGGCAAGTATCTCTCGCGTCTGCACTACCTCGAGGATTGGCTCGCAGACAACGACCGGCGCGGGCTTGTCGCCGATCTCACACGGAGTCTCGGCGGCGTGAAATGGCCGCATGCCGCGCGGGAAATGACGATCATGTGGAAGCACTATCGTTACCTGCGCAACAATCCATCGCTACTCCCCGGCCTAAGCCGGATGGAGGAGCACGTCAGCTCGATGCCGCTTTACGGCATTCCGAAAAAGCGCGTCGCGGGCATCGAGCCAAAGCTGCACAGCGGCGACATCATTGGCATCATTTCAAAAGACGCGCCGGGACTTTATTCCACATCGCACGTCGGCTTGGCGTATCGCGACGGCGGCGGAACGCTTCATTTCATGCACGCTTCGTCGCCGCGCAATCACGGTCACGTCGTGGTTGACGACGAACTCGCGAAATATCTCGCGCATTTCCGGACGGACGTCGCGATTCTCATTGCGCGACCGCTGCGTTAAACTCGCGATGCAAGCAGCGCCGCGCGCATTTCTTCGAGCGGCGCTTCGCGGTTGAACCAAATCTCGAACGACAGTGCGCCCTGGTGCAGCAGCATCGAGAGACCGTTCGCGCCGCGCGCGCCGGCGTCGTCGGTAGCTTGCAAAAGCGGCGTGCGATGCGCGGTGTAGATCGTGTCGTAAACGAGCAGATGCGGGAGCAGCGGCAAATGGCGGATGTCGAATGACGAATGACGAAGCTGCTCAGGCGACATGCCGAGCGGCGTTGCATTGATGATGATGTCGATATTCGGCAGTTGCCTTTTGATCGCATCAATGTCGAGCGCGACGGCTTCCAGTCGAGCCACCGGACCGAGCACGCGCGGACTTTTAAAATACGGCGCAAGCTCATCGGCAAGCGCCTGCGCTTTGTCGAGCGTGCGATTCGCGAGCACGAGTCGCTCGCAATTTTCCAGCGCACACTGCACCGCGATCGCGCGTCCGGCTCCCCCGCCCGCGCCGAGAATCAGCACACGCAAATCGTGCAGGTCGACGCCGAACTCCGCGCGAATCGCACGCACGATTCCGGGGCCGTCGGTGTTAAAACCGATCAACTTTTCGCCATCGACAACGACCGTGTTTACCGCACCGATTTTCCGTGCGTGATCGTCGACTTCATCAAGCACCGGGAGCACAGCGGTTTTGTGCGGGATCGTCACGTTCGCGCCGATGAAACCCGCCTGCGGAAGCAGTCGCAGAGCTGATTCCAGCTCATCCGCGCGAATGTGCAGGCGGCAATAACGCGCGTCGATTTCGCATTTTTCCAAAGCCGCATTGTGCATCGGCGGCGACGCGGAGTGTGCGACCGGATCGCCAAAAACCGAGAGCCGTAGCGGCGGTTTTTCGTCGCCTGTCGCGGCGCGCCAGTCGCGCAAATCGGCGAATGTGTAAACGTCTTTCATCGAGCATCCGCAGATTTCGCAGATTAACGCAGATTGTCTATCATTTGTGAAAGTCCGCGCAATCTGCGGATCACTTGAATCGCCTGCGATAGCTCTGCTACGTTGCCGCACTCATGATTACCGAAAACGCGCCTGCGCCTTCCGACTTCATTCGCGACATCGTTGCCGCGGACTTGCAGAGCGGCCTGCACACGAAAATCCATACGCGTTTTCCGCCGGAACCGAACGGTTATTTGCACATCGGCCACGCGAAAAGCATTTGTTTAAATTTCGGCATCGCCCGCGAGTTCGACGGCACCTGCAACTTGCGCATGGACGACACGAATCCGACGAAAGAAGAAGTCGAATACGTCGATTCGATCATCGCCGACGTGAAATGGCTGATCGGCGGATGGGCGGACTACCGGCTCGGCATGAAGCCGAAAGGCGCGCTGCCGGAGGCGAAAGAGATCGACGGCAAAAGCGACTTTCACCTTTCCGCAATCCGCAATCCGCAATCGGAAATCGAGTTCGAACCGTTTTACGCATCCGATTACTTCGACCAAATCTACGAATACGCCGTGCAGCTTATTCGCAAAGGACTCGCTTATGTTTGCGACATGACGCCGGAGGAAACCGACGAATTTCGCAGGCTCGGAAAAGAGAGCCACTATCGAGTTCGCGGCATCGAGGAAAATCTCGATCTCTTCGCGCGAATGAAAGCGGGCGAGTTTCCGGACGGCTCGCGGACTTTGCGCGCGCGCATTGATGTGAGTTCGCCGAATGTGTGGCTGCGCGACCCGGTGCTTTATCGCATCCGGCACGCGGAGCATCATCATACCGGCAACAAGTGGTGCATTTATCCGATGTATGATTTCGCGCATTGCCTGAGCGATTACGTCGAAGGCATCACGCACTCGATTTGCACGCTCGAGTTCGAGGTGCATCGCCCGCTCTACGACTGGATCCTCGAGTCGCTCGATCTGCCGCGGCGGCTGCCGCACCAATACGAGTTCGCGCGCTTAAATCTCGCCTATACCGTGATGAGCAAGCGCAAGCTCATGCAGCTCGTAAACGAAAAGCTGGTCAGCGGCTGGGACGATCCGCGCATGCCGACGATCTCCGGAATTCGCCGCCGCGGCGTTACGCCGGCTGCCTTGCGCGCATTTGCCTACAATATCGGCATCACAAAATACAACGGGCTCACCGACGTCAGCGTGCTCGAATACGCGATTCGCGAAGATTTAAACAAACACGCACTGCGTCGCCTCGCGGTATTGCGACCGATCAAAGTGGTGCTGACGAATCTGCCCGCGGAGCATTACGAGGAACTCGATGCGGTGAACAATCCCGAGGACGCGAGCGCCGGCTCGCGGAAAATTCCGTTCGGCCGCGAGCTTTTCATCGAGCACGACGACTTCATGGAAACGCCGCCGCCGAAATTTTTCCGACTCAAACCTGGCGGCGAAGTGCGGCTGAAATACGCCTACATCATCAAGTGCGAGGAAGTCGTGAAAGACGACGCGGGCAATGTAATCGAGCTGCGCTGCACGGTCGACCCCGACAGCAAAAGCGGCGGCGCGACCGCGAATCGCAAAGTCAAAGGCACAATCCATTGGGTCAGTGCCGCGCATTCCATCGAAGCCGAGGTGCGACTTTACGACCGGCTCTTCACGACGCCGGAGCCGGATGCCGACGGCGATTTCAAGCAACACCTCAATCCGAACTCACTCGAGATCGTCACTGCGAAATGCGAGCCGTCACTGGCCGAAGCAAGCAGCGATTTGCGCTATCAATTTGAGCGCCTCGCCTATTTCGCAGTCGACAAAGACTCCACGCCGTCGCGCCCGGTCTTCAATCGCACCATCACGTTGAAAGACACCTGGGCGAAGGAAATGAAAAAGTAGCCCGCCGTAAAACGGCTCAGCTCTTTTTGCTTTTCTTGCTGCTCGATTTTTTCGAGCCGGATTTTTTCGAACTCGATTTCTTTGAGTCCGATTTTTTCTTCGGCAGGCTCTTGCGCTTCGTGCCGGCCATTTTCTTGAGCTCTTTTTCGCTCATCGATTTGGCCATTTGTTTCGAGGCGCCGCGCAACGAGGATTTCGATTTCTTTCCGCGTTTTGCGGCGAGCGCCGCTCCTGCCGCCATCTGCTGTTTCTTTGATTTTGCAGGCATACTATTAAAAACGAAACGCGCTTTGCACATTGGCCGTGTCCGCGTGCGCGCCTGCTGAATTGCCGTTGCTTAAACGAAGCGTAAATCCGCCGTGACCGGCGCGATGAATTCGTATTTCGCGAGCAACTCGCGGAAGCGCGTGATGCCGGCTTTTTCGTCCTCGCCGAGGTCGAAGCGAATGTTTTCGGTGAGATAACGCCGCGCGAACTCCGGCGCGAAATCTTTTTGCGCCTTAGCGATTTCATCGATCTGCGTCAGCCCGCGCTGCTTCAATTCACGCAACGCATTCGCGACGCGTGATGCGTCCGGCACGTCGGGCCGCATCAACCAGACGGCAAAGACAAACGGCAACCGTGTGCGCAGCAGCCATTCCTCGCCGAGATCGAGATACGAAAACTCCGCGCCATGCTTTTGCCGGAATGCGATCGCCTGGTTGCCGATGAGCAACTGCGCGTCCGCATTTTCCGGCGCGATGACGAAGCGCGGTTGCATCGCGTGAAACTCCGCGAGCAGGCACTTGAGCAAATGACACGAAGTGCGCGACGCCGGATCGAGCGCGATCGATTTTACATCCGCCAGCTTTCCACGAAACGCCAGAAACACGCTGAACACCGCACCGCGCGCCGAAATCGAAACACCGTCGGCGATGCAAAACTCCGGCGCGCGCAAAGCCGCGAACACCGGCACAAGCGCCACGTCCAGTTCGCCGCGCGCGAGCATTTCCGCGAGGCGCGATGGATGATCGAGAGTTACCTCGCCCGTCCAGGCGTGAATGAGCGGCTGCGCGTTGAGATAACGCACACAGCCGATTCTGAGATCATGCAGCGCGGCAAATCGATTCACGCGCAGGCCATTTCGGGCGTTTGCGCGGGAGCGCCCGGCTCGCGGCGGGCGACGCGTTCGTAGTAACTGTTGCGCTGCATCGGCTCGCGTCCGGCCTCGCGGATTGCGCGCTCGAGCGCATCGACGTATTGACGTTGCGGCGTCGTGGCGCCGGCCATGTGGAAAATCTTTTCGACGACGATCGTCCCGTGCAGATCGTCCACGCCGTAGTTCAGCGACAACGCCGCGAGCGGAAGACCCAGGCTCACCCAGTAGCCGGTGATGTGATTGATGTTATCGAGGTAAATGCGGCTGACCGCGAGATTGCGCAGCTCTTCAAACGCCGACGCATGCGGAATGCCCTTTAGTTCAGGCCGCGCGCCTTCCGGCTCGAATGCAAACGGGATGAATCCGGTAAACCCGCCCGTCTCATCCTGAAGCTCGCGCAGAAAGCGGAGATGATCCACGCGCTGCTGAAGCGTCTCGATGTGGCCGTAAAGCATCGTGCACGTGCTGCGCTCCCCCATTTGATGCCACGTGCGGTGAACCTCGGCCCATTCCTCAGCTGTCTCTTTGCCACGGCAAATTTGGTCACGCACATCCTGGTCGAAAATCTCCGCGCCTCCGCCGGTAATCGCAGCCAGCCCTGCATCGCGCAAAATCTCCAGCGTCTCGCGCAGTGGTTTTTTAAAAATGCGATCGGCCAGATGCCGGATCTCCACCGCAGTGAATGCCTTGATCTTCAGCTCCGGGTCCAGCGCGCGCAGGCTCGTGAGCAATTCGAGATACCATTCCTTCGGCAGCGTCGGATGCAGCCCGCCGACCATGTGAACCTCGCTGATCCCCTCGCGCAGCCCTTCGCGCACTGCGGAAATGATCTGCGGGATCGTGTATTCGAACGCATGCGGCTCGCGTTTCCGTGCGCCGAACGCACAGAACTGACACGCCAGGATGCAGACGTTTGAGTAGTTGATGTAGCGGTTGAGGATGTAGGTCGCGACGTTCCCGTTTTTGCGCTCGCGCACGATGTTCGCGATGCTCCCGAGCGCGTTCAGGTCATTCGAGCGATAAAGCATCAGCGCGTCCGCATCGGAAATGCGCTCGCTATTCAGCACCTTGTCGCAAATGGGCCGCAACTCTACGGGGATCAACGCTAAATTCATGAAGCCGTTTTTGTGAAGAAATTCACAAGCATGTTGTCACGCGACGACTCAAAATCAAGTGGCGTTTGTCGAGAATGCCGCGCGAAATGCGCGCACCATTTGCCATCTGGAAAACAACATTCAGCCACGGCAGGGATCTGATGCGCAAAGCCGGACGGGGCGAAAACGGCTGGCCACTCTTTCGCTGCAGGCGCGAATCCCCCGTTTCAAGTCACCGGGCAAAAAAGAAAGTGCCGGATGGGAACGTTGAAAGTTGACGTTTCGTGCTCCGGCGGACACGACGAGAAAGGAGGAGACTCACATCTCCCGGACTTAACCGACGTTCCCTTGCGGCGCCGCATCTTGCAGACAAAATGCAGCGTGTCCTACAACGATGACTAGACGGCGCATATGGAAAATAAACCATGCCACTCTGTCAAGACCGGCCCCTGCTAAAATTCGATCTGCGAAAATCCGCGTCATCTGCGGGCTTGTTTTAATCCCTCCCGGCTTCGCAAAATTGAAATCGGCTTCGCTCCGATGAGAGGCGGCTTTGCTCAAATGAGAGATCGCCTGCATCAAATTGTCCATCGCCTCTCTCCGATGAGAGATCGGCTGTCTTAAATTGGCCATTTTCTCTGACCGATGAGAGCTCCGGCTCGTCAAATGACCATCGGCCTGTCTCAAACAGCGCATCGGGTTCGTGAAATGCCCGTCAGCCTGTCTCAAATCGCCCATCGCCTTCGTCGGATGAATACCGGTTGTCATCAGACGAGCATCCGGTTTCTTTAAACGACTGCTCCCGCTCATCAGATGACCTCTCCTTCTCATCAAACGCCATCCCGCTTTCCCCAAATGGCAACCCGGTCTCGCCCTACGAGCACTCCGTTCCACCAAACACCCCCTTCCGTTCACGAAATGAAACCCGCGCCCTTCAATCAGCAATCAGCAATCAGCAATTTAACATTTCCCCTTGACGCCTGAGCCACAAATGTCGCACAACCGCGCGCAGCGAAACGCGAACCTGACGGATGGACGCAAAGGCGCTCCCAATCCCGGCACATGGCGGACGCTGCGACCTCAGTGAACGGATGGTCCAGCGGATAGGCTCCTTTTCTCTGGAGACATCGGCATCGCTCCACCATCTCGCGCATCCATCGCATCCCGCGCGACTGCTTTCCCACCCCCTCGACCGTAGAGCTACGGAATCGAGCGCGTGAGAAAGCAAAAAACAGACAACCAAAAAAATAAAACACATGAACAAAGACCAAAATAGCAAACTCCGCATGTATCGCACCGTGGATAACACAGTGAACCTCCCGGAACACAAACCCATCTGGCAGGGACTCGTCGCCTACGGGCGCGGCGTCCTCGCGCTGGAGGGCAGCATCAACATCCTCGTCGTCCTCGCCCAGCAGCAGGGCGCCGACACCACCGGCATCACCGCCGACAAGAAACGCGTCCGCCTTTCTCTCGAGAATCGCGTGCGCATCGTCGCCGGGGCGCTCCGCGTCTTCGCCGGGCAGACGAACAACGAAACGCTCAAAGCGCAAGTCACCTTCACCGACTCCGAAATCACCGCAGCCGCCGACCAGGAGCTGCTCACCATCGCCGGCAACGTCGACGACCTCGCCACACCGCTCCTCGCCAACCCCGCAAACCAGCTCGGCGACTACGGCCTCACCCCGGCCATCCTCGACGCGCTCGACTCTGCCATCACCGCATGGGGCCCATTGATCGGCGCGCCCACCGCCGCGCGCGCGAAAAAAACCAGCGCCACCCAGGCGATGATCAACGAGTTCAACCGCGCCGACAGCATCCTCGAGGACCAGCTCGACCCGCTCATGCCGCAGTTCGAAGCCGACCACAAACCTTTCGTAGACGCCTACTGGACCGCCCGCAACATCGTGCAACAAGGCGTCCGCGCAGAGAAACAACCCACCCCACCCCCCCCCGCCCCCCCCCCCCCCCCCCCC
>Ga0070741_10010462_pt1 | contig 17498 bp, 12 predicted proteins | sample Coa_R1_4_FD_66440 | JGI IMG/M metagenome (GOLD analysis project Ga0070741, IMG submission 66440) | Surface soil microbial communities from Centralia Pennsylvania, which are recovering from an underground coalmine fire - Coalmine... | ecosystem: Environmental > Terrestrial > Soil > Unclassified ...
GGGAGAGCGCTCGCTTCACACGCGAGAGGTCGCTGGTTCGAAACCAGCCGCGCCCACTCGTCCCTCGCACCGCTTCGCTTTGCTGCTCGGGGGCCAGCGGCCGCTTGGCGGCCGCGGCATCGGAGGCGGGATCAGCGCGAGCCGCGGCCGACCCGGTGGCCGCGGCGGCGTGAAGCGGCGCGGTGGCCTGAGCCGGCACGCCCCGACGGGCCGGATCGCACCGTCAGCCTGGAGGCTGCTGCGCGAGCCACCATTCCGCGATGTCGCGGCGGCGCGCGAACCAGACGAGCTCCTTCGCGCGCGCGTACTCGAGGAACTCCGCGAGGGCGGACGCGCGCGCCGGCTGTCCCGTCCAGCGCGGGTGGAGGCCGATCGACAGCATCCGCGGGCACTCGGCGCCCTCCTCCCAGAGGTAGTCGAGGGCGCGGCGGCAGGAGTCGAAGAAGTCGGCAGGCCCGCCGAGCGTGCCGTTGACGAAGCGCATGTCGTTCGTCGTCAGCGTGTAGGGGACGACGAGGTGCCGCTTGCCCGCGACCTCGACGTAGTATGGGAGGTCGTCGTTGTAGGCGTTCGAGTCGTAGAGGAAGCCGCCCTCCTCGACCAGCAGCTCGCGCGTGTGCTCGCTCGGCATCCACCGGCTGTACCAGCCGACGGGGCGCTCGCCGCACGTGCGCTCGATCGACTCGACCGCGAGCCGGATCCGCTCGGCCTCCTCCTCGCGCGAGAGGCGCCACTCCTCGGCCCACCGCCAGCCGTGCGAGCAGACCTCGTGCCCCGCCTCGCGCAGCCAGGCGCAGACCTCCGGGTTCCGCTCGAGCGCGACGGCGGCGGCGAAGAACGTGCAGCGGAGGTCGTGGCGCTCGAAGAGCCGGAGCAGCCTGTGGACGCCGGCGCGGCTGCCGTACTCGTAGACCGACTCCGTGGCGAGGTCGCGGTGGTCGCCGACGCTGCGCGTCACCTCGCCGAGCGTCTCGTTCTCGCCGTCGACCGGCATCGTCCGCTCGCTCCCCTCCTCGTAGTTGACGACGAGGCTGACGGCGACGCGCGCGCCGCCCGGCCAGCCGACGGCCGGAGGACGGCGGCCGTAGCCGACGAGGTCACGTCCCGGAACGGTCACGCGCGAGCGAGTCGAGGTGGGCGACGACGTCGTCGCTCGTGACGACGTCCGCGTATTGGCGGTCGAGGTCGAAGAGGGAGGCCAGGTGCGAGAGCCGGAACCGGTCGAAGACGCAGTCGGAGACGACGGCCGTGCGGAAGTCGTAGGAGGACGCGTCGACCGCCGTCGCGCGCACGCAGTTGGCGGTCGAGCCGCCGGTGACGACGACGCTGTCGACGCCGCGGTCGATCAGGAGACCAACGAGCGGCGTGCCGAAGAAGGCGCTCGGCTTGCGCTTCGGGAGGACGAGGTCGCCCGGCTCCGGCGCCACGTCCGGGTGGATCTGGGCGCCCTCGCTGCCGGCGAGGCACCAGCCCTCGGTCGAGAGCAGGTCGCGCTTGCGCCCGTAGACGCCGATGTCCGACCCGTCTCTCGCGAACTCGTTGCGGGTGTAGACGACCGGCGCCCCGGCCGCGCGAGCCGCCCGCGCGAGCTCCGCGATCCGCGGCAGCGCTCGCTCGGCGGCCTCGCCGCAGGCGGAGGGATACTCGTGCGGCGAGCCGGGGGGCGGCCCGACCATGTAGCGCTGCACGTCGATCACGAGCAGCGCCGGACGCGACCCGAGCCCGACGCGCCGGCCGAAGCGGGCGCGCTCGAGCAGCGCCCGGTCGGCGTCGTCGAGCAGCTCGCGCCACGGCTGCGCGCTCACTAGACGACCGCCACCGGCGAGACGATCGACGCGGACGCCCCGCGCAGGCGCGCGGGCAGGATCGCGCAGAAGAACTCGCAGACGCCGTCGCGGACGAGCTCCTCGGTCCGGACGTTCTCGAGCAGGTAGACGCCGTACTGCGCGATGCAGTGCTGGTGCACGGGGAAGCTCAGCTCGCTCCGTTCCCCCGGCACGACCTCGACCGCCCAGTTGTCGGCGCCGATCACGGCGACGCGGCGCTCGGTGCACCAGCGCGCGGCGGCGAGGCCGAGCCCGGGCTCGCCCGCCTTGTAGCGCTCGTCGTCGACGCCCCAGAGCGCGCTCCACCCCGTGTGCACGAGGAGGACGTCGCCCGCTCGCACCTCGACGCCCGCCCTCTCCGCCGCCGCGTCGAGCAGGTCGGGGGTCACCGCCTCCGTGTCCCCGAGCATCTCGACGCCGGCCGCCCCTGCGACGTCGAGCAGGACGCCGCGCGTGACGATCGGCGGCACCTCCTCGATCCCGAGCTTCGTCAGCCCGGCCGCGTCGACGATCTCGTCGTAGCGGTGGCCGTTGTAGGTGTGCTCGCCGATGCCGATGTGCGCGAGCCCGTCGAGGTGCGTGCCGCTGTGCAGCGCCCCGGCGACCGACTCCTCCAGGAACGACTGCCGGTTCGCGCCGAGGAACCGGCCGGGGATGACGCGGTCGAGCAGGAGCGAATGCTTCCAGTAGCGCCACATCTGTGCGGGCGAGCGCGCGTCGAGGACCTGCGCCAGCTGGTAGCGCCGTCCCTGCCGGACGAGCGCCGCGGCCGCGCGCACCGTCTCGGCGCCGATCTCGTTGACCGCGCCAAGCGTGTCCTCCTCCCCGTAGCGCCGCGGGAAGCCGGCGTCGGCCGGGTTCCAGGTCTCGCTCACATCGTCGCGTAGCACCGTTCGAGGATCCTTTCCGAGGTCAGGTCGCCGCCGGTGAGCTCTGTGACGGCGCGGCCCCGGCGCATCACGACGACGCGGTTGCAGACGTTCGCGAGATCCTCGTACTCCGACGAGGCGATCAGCACGGCCGCGCCGAGCGCCGCCGTCTCGCGGACGATCCGGAAGATCTCCCGCCGGGAGCCGATGTCGACTCCCTGCGTCGGCTCGTGCAGGAGCAGGACGAACGGCCGCACCTGGAGCCACTTCGCGAGCAGCGCCTTCTGCTGGTTGCCGCCGCTGAGCGCGCCCAGCCGGCGATCGGGGTCCGCCGGCGTGACGCCGAACTGCAGCATCAGCTGCAGCACGCGCGCCCGCTCGGCCCCCTTGCGGAGCCGGCCGCGGCCGAAGAAGGCGTCGAGCACCGGCAACGTCATGTTCTCGAGCACGCTCGCGGAGCCGACGCCGCTCGCGCGCGCGCGGTCGGCCGGGACGAGCGCGACGCCCGCCCGCCGCATCGCCTGCGGTGTCGCCTCGCGGATGGGCTCGCCGCCGACCGCGATCGCCCCGGCACGGGCCGGGCGGGCGCCGAACAGGAGGTACGGCACCTCGTCGTGGCCCATGCCGACGAGGCCGGTCAGGCCGACGATCTCGCCGCGTCGGATGTCGAGGTCGACCTCGTCGGCGATGCGGCCCGAGAGGCCGCGCACCTCGAGGACGACGTCCCCCTCCGCCTCGACGCGACGCGGGTAGAGCTGCCCGAGCTCGCGGCCGAGCATCAGCTCGATCAACCGTGCCTCGGTCGCGTTGTCGCGCGCGAGCGTGCCGGCGAGCCGGCCGTCGCGGATCACCGAGATCCGGTCCGAGATCTCGAGCACCTCCTCGAGCCGGTGGCTGACGAAGAGGACGGCGCTGCCGCGGGCGGCGACGGTGCGGATCGCCTCGAACAGCTGCTGGACGGCGGGCGCCGGCAGCGACTCCGTCGGCTCGTCGAGGATCAGCACGCCCGCCCGGTCGTGCAGTTCCTGGGCGGCGCGGACGAAGCCGATCAGCGCCCGCTCGGCCTGGGGCACCCGGCGCATCGGCACGTCCGGCTCGACCCCGACGTTCATCGTCTCGAGCAGCTCGCGCACCCGTTCCCGCTCGCGCCGCCAGGCGACGCGTCCGTACCAGGTGGTCTCGTAGCGGCCGAGCCGCAGGTTCTCGAGCACCGACATCTGCTCGGCCACCGCCGACTCCTGGTGCAGGAAGCTGAGCCCGAGCCGCTGCGGCTCGCCCGGCCGCAGCGGCAGGTGCACAGGCTCGCCCCGCACCTCGACCGAGCCGTCGTCCGGCGCGTGGAACCCCGAGAGGATCTTGATCAGCGTCGACTTCCCCGAGCCGTTCTGCCCGATCAGCGCGTGCACCTCGCCGGGACGCAGCTCGAGGTCGACGCCGACGAGCGCCCGCGTCCCGCCGAAGCTCTTGCTGAGCGAGCGCGCGCTCAGCAGCGGCGGCTCCGGCGGGACGGCCAGCGGCGCTGCGCTCATAGGTCAACCTTGGTGTTGGTTTTTTCTGTTCCTTGAGATCCGAGAGTCCGCCCGCACGGAGTCGGTGGGGGCAACGCCGGCCGGCGCGCTTCGTAGCGTCGTGTCGTGGCTGACCACCGCCGGGAGAGCGCCCTCAACGCTTGCCGCGCAGACGGCCCCTGTGAGACCAGCGCCTCCCGGCGGTGTGAGGCACCCGGAGCGGCGACAGGGCGTCGCCCCACCGAGGGCCCGCCTTTGAGCATCCGCCACAAGACCTCGCCGGTCGGCCCGCATCCAGCACCTGGCGCGAAGGAGGATGAGTGCAGGAGCGCACCGTCGGGCTCGACCTGGCTAGCGAGGAGCACCGGCTGGTCGTCGTCGATCAGGGAGGCGCCCGGCTCGCGGAGCTCGTCCTCGTCGCAACGCTCAAGCCGCTCGTCGCGCAGATCCGGCTCCTCACCAGCCAGATCGCCTGCGCCCTCCGCGCCCACGACGACCGCCCGATCTTCCTCTCGCTCTTCCGCGACCCCAAGAGCACCGTCACCACCGCCGCCGAGCTGCTCGCCGAGATCGGCGACAACCGCAGCCGACACCCCGGCAGCGCCTCGCTCGAAGCAATCGCCGGCCAAACACCCGTCGCCGTCCACTCCGGCAAGAAGAAAGTCGCCACCTTCCGCTGGGCCTGCAACAAGAACCTCCGCGCCGCCGTCGGCGTCCTCGCCGACACGAGCCGCCACCACAACCCCTGGGCCCACGACATCTACCAACGAGCACGCGCCCGCGGCCACGACCACCCGCACGCCCTCCGCATCCTCGGCTGCGCCTGGCTCCGCGTCAGCTGGCGCAACCTCAACCGCCTCCTCGCCACCCAGGGTTGACCCAGGACGGCTCACGGCCCTAGCCCCTCCTGGTCCAGCATCACGCCCACCGCCCGCGAGGAGAGGCCAGTGGGAAACCGGGGGTTCCCCCACTACGAGAGTCCCCAGAGCGTCTTGTACTGGCGGACGTAGCTGCCGCCGAAGAGCTGGTCGGCGTTGCCGGTGTCGAGGCCCTTCAGGTTCGTCGCGTCGAACATGCGCAGCGGGATCCCGGGCTGGACGCGCGGCATGTGCAGCATCGCGCGGGCGATCATGTCGACGGATGCCCAGCCGGCCCACTGGTCGGGCTCGCCGACGTCCGCGACCTGCACGTCCGATTTCGCCGTCCAGTCGAGGTTCGATTTGACCGCGTCGGACGAGACGACCTTCACCTTGCTCGCGAGGCCCGCCTGCTTGATCGCCGGCACGATGTAGAGCGCCTGCGCGTCGTAGGTCGGGAGCACCCAGTCGATCGACGGGTCGCGGCGAAGCAGCGTCTGCGTGGTCTGGCCGAGGGCGGTGCCGAGCTTGCCGACCTGGGTGTCCTGGAAGGTGACCTTGCAGGCCGGGCACAGCTTGCGGAACTCGTCGCGCATCCCCTTGACGCGCGTCACCTCGCCGGGGAACTCGTTGTCGCCGAAGATGAGGACGTTCGCCTTCCCGCCCGACTTCCAGATCACGTAGTCGGCCTGGAGCGTCCCCGAGGTGTAGAAGGAGATGCTGACGTGGGCGAACGTGCCCGGGACGAGCGGATCGGCCTGATCCGCGGTCAGCACGTCGACGACCGGGATGCCTGCGGCCTTCGCCTTCGCCATCTGCGGCTTCATCAGGACGGGGGAGGAGGCGACCGAGATCACGGCGTCCACCTTCTGGCTGATCGCCTCGCTCAGGATCCGGTTCCACTCGGTGACGTTGCCCTTGCCGTCGATCAGCCGCGTCTTCCAGCCGGCGGCCTTCGCCGCTGCCTGCGCTCCGTGGGCGATGTCCGCCACGAACGGCACGGTCAGCGTCGACGTCATGATCCAGACGTTCTTGCCCTTCAGCTTCGACATCGCGACGGCGGCGCCCGGCGGCTTGAACCGTGGCAGCTTCATCGCCGCGAGCACCTTCGCGCGCGCCCGATCGACGCCGGAGAGCGTGTGGTCGCTGCGCGCGGCGATCGGCGACGCGACGGCCGCGGCGGCGACGGCGGCCGCGATCGCGATCCCGATCGTGCGTGAACCAGGGAGCTTGCGCATCTGTGAACCTCCGTGCTCGAGTGATCGCCCGGGCTGAGGCTGCCCGGGACCGACGAGGGCCCGGCCGTCGCTAGCTCAGAAGCGCCCTCCCTTCACTCGGCCGCCTCCTGGGAGACGAGGCGGGCGAAGGTGACGGCGACCACGAGCGCGCCGCCGTCGAAGACCTGCTCGACCCAGGACGCGGCGCCGAGCAGCTCCAGGCCGGTGACGCCGGTGACGACGAGGTAGAGCGCGACCACCGTGCCGAAGGAGTTGAAGCGGCCGGGCTTGATCGTCGTGGCGCCGAGGAAGGTCGCGGCGTACGCCGGGAGCAGGTAGTTCGGCCCCACGGAGGGGTCGGCGGAGCCGAGCTGACCGGCGGCGAAGATCCCGCAGACGGCGGCGACCATCGCGGCGAAGACGAATGCGAGCCAGCGCAGGCGCGCCACGGGGAGGCCGGCGAGGCGCGCGACCTCTCGCCCCTCGCCGACGAAGAAGAGGTAGCGCCCGGCCGGCGTGTGCTCGTAGATGTACCAGAGCGCGAGGGCGAAGCCGGCGGCGACGTACGTCGGCCACGCGAGCCCGAGCGCCTCGCCGGCGGCGAACCTCGAGACGGCCGCCGGCACGCCGGTGAGAATCTGGCCGCCCGACACGGCGAGCGTCAGCCCGGTGAGTACGGTGCCGGTTCCGAGGGTCGTGATGAACGCGTTGACGCCGAAGCGGACGATGAAGAGGCCGTTCAGCACCCCGACGAGCGCGCCGACAGCGATCACCGCTGCGAGCGCGCCTGCGAGGGGCCAGTGCCAGCTCCCGGAGAGGTAGGCGAGAAGGGTGGCGCCGAAGCCGAGCATCGACGCCACGGAGAGGTCGAACTCCCCGACCGACAGCGGCAGCGTCAGCGCGAGCGAGAGCAGGAGCAGCACCGCCTGCGAGTTGACGATCGTCTGGAAGTTGCCGGTCGTGAAGAACGTGTCCGGCAGGAGGCCGGAGAACACGGCGCACATCGCCACGAACACGAGCACGACGGCGTACCGGTAGAGCGCCGCGCGCGAGCGGTCGGCGCGCGAGCGGCGGACGGGAGCGACTGCCGCGGCGACCGCGGGCTGCGCCTCAGTCCCCTGCATCGAGCGCCCTTGCGTCGTCCGGCGACGACGGCGCCGGCCGGTCGTCGCGGCGGAGCTCCCGCAGGATCTCGTCGGCGTCGCCGCCGATCGCCGTCGCGCCCGTGCGGCGGATCGAGCCCGGCGTCCGGCTGAGGCGCGGGACGATGTTCGCCATCGCGATCGTGCCGAGGTCCGGGTCGGGGACCTCGACGACCGACCGGCGCTCGCGGTACTGCGGGTCCTCGACGATCTGCGCTGCGTCGTAGACCGGCGCGATCGGCGCCTCGACCTCCTCGAAGCGCGCCAGCACCTCGGCGAGCGGACGCTCGGCGATCCAGGCGGCGACGAGCGAGTCGACCTCGTCGGCGTTGCGGCGGCGCGCGGCGGCGTCGCGGAACCGCTCGTCGTCCGCGAGCTCCGGGCGGCCGATCGCGGCGAAGATCCGGTTGGCGATCTGCTGCGTGCCGCCGGAGATGGCGACGTACCGCCCGTCCGCCGTCGGGTACGCGTTGCGCGGCGCGGTGCGCGGCGACCGGTTCCCCAGCCGCCCCTGGACGACGCCGAGCTGCGTGTACTCGCTGACCTGCGGGCCGAGGATGCTGAAGAGCGGCTCGTAGAGGCTGAGGTCGACCACCTGGCCGACGCCGCCCCCGCGGGCGTCGCGCCAGTAGAGCGCGATCATCGTCGCGTAGGTGCCGGCCAGGCCGCAGACGCCGTCGGCGAGGCCGAACGGCGGCAGCGTCGGCGGGCCGTCGGGCGCGCCGGTGATGTGGGCGAAGCCGGAGAACGCCTCGGCGAGCGTCCCGAAGCCGGGCCGCGAGCTGTACGGCCCGGTCTGGCCGAAGCCGGTGACGCGGACGACGACGAGCCGCGGATTGAGCGCGTGCAGCTCGTCGGGGCCCATCCCCCACGCCTCGAGCCGGCCTGGCCGGAAGTTCTCGATCAGGACGTCGGCCTGCGCCGCGAGCTCGAGCACCAGCGCGCGGTCGTCCTCCTTGTTCAGGTCGAGGGCGATCACGCGCTTGTTGCGGGAGATCGTCTTCCACCACAGCGGGACGCCGTCCTTGGCGAGGCCCCAGCGGCGTGCGTCGTCGCCGCGCGGGTGCTCGACCTTGATCACGTCGGCGCCGAAGTCGCCGAGGTGCATCGCGATCAGCGGCGCCGCGTACAGGCTCGAGATGTCGAGCACGCGGATGCCGTCGAGCGGCAGCGGCGGCGCGCCGTCCGGCGCCTCGTCTGGCTGCTCTCCTGCCGCGGCGAGCAGCCGGCGCGCGCGCTCCGCGACCGGGTAGTCGACGAGCTTGCCGTCGACCGCCACGTTCGCGACGCCGAGCCGCTCGCTGCGGTCGAAGGCCTCGACGACCTCCCGGGCCCGCGCGAGCTCGTCTGCGCTCGGGCGGAAGACGTCACGGATCACCGGGATCTGGTCCGGGTGGATCGCGTGCTTGCCGACGAAGCCGAGCGCGCGCGCCTGCTCCGCCTCCGTCCGCAGCGCGTCCAGGTCGCGGAAGCTCGGATGGACGCCGTCGTGCGGCGGCTCGAGGCCGGCCTTGCGCGAGGCCAGAACGAGCGCGGCCTTGGCCTGGACGACGGTGGGGGAGAGCCCGTGCGGCGCGGGCCACTCCAGTCCCAGGTCGAGGCTGAAGTCGCCGGCCCCGAACCCGAGGCAGCGCAGGCGCGGGCTGGCGGAGGCGATCGCGTCGACGGCCGCGAGGCCGCGGACGGTCTCGATCGTCGCGATCAGCTCGACCGAGCCGGGCGCGATCCCGCTGCGGCGCTCGAGGACGTCGACGAGCCCGGCGAGTCCCAGCACGTCCTCGGCCGACTCCGCCTTGGGCAGGACGATCCCCGCGAGCCCGGGCACGACGACCGCGGCGAGGTCGTCGGCGAAGTGCGCAGTGTCGCGCGCGTTGACGCGCACCCACAGCCGGGCGGCCGAGCCGTGCTCGGCGATCGCGGCGGAAGCTCGCCCTCGCGCCGCCGGCTTCACCGACTCCGCGACCGCGTCCTCGAGGTCGAGGATGAAGGCGCTCGCGTCGAGCGCAGGGATCTTCGCCAGCTTGCGCTCGTCGGCAGCGGGCACGAAGAGCATGTCGAGGAGGAACGGCCTCACGCGCTGGCACCGCCTATCTCGGCCGAGATCGCCGTGGTCGCGTCCGTGAGCGCCGAGGCGACGCCCGCCATCGCCTCGGGCGTCCAGCGCTCCTCCGGGCCTGCGATCGTCACCGAGCCGACCGGGCCGAACGCGTCGAACACGGGCGCCGAGATCGCGCCGACGCCCGGCGTGCGGTCGCTGGTGACGATCAGGTAGCCATCCCGCCTCGCGCGCTCCAGGTCCCGCTCGAGCGCGGCACGGGAGACGCTCGACCGCCGGACGATCGCCGCGCGCTCCGTGTCCGACAGGAAGGCGAGGATCACCTTCCCCGAGGGGCCGAGGCAGAGCGCGACCGGCTCGCCGATCGTCAGGACGCGCTGGATCACGTGCGGGCTCTCCGCGCCGGCGATGCAGACTCGCTCGTCGCCGACGCGCACGTGGAGCGACACCGTCTCCTCCGTCTGGTCGCGGAGACGGACGAGGTACGGGTGCGCGACCTGCGGCAGATCCGCCTTCCGGATCGCGATCGCCGCGAGCGAGAGAAGCCCGGGGCCGATCCGGTACTTCTTCGTCCGCCGGTCGCGCCGCAGGAGCCCGCGCTCCTCCAGGAAGGCGAGCGAGCGCAGCGCCGCGCTCTTGTCGGCCTCGAGCCGGGCCGCGACCTCCATCAGGCCGAGCGGCTCCTCGCTCCGCGCGACCTGCTCGAGGATGCTGAACGCGCGCTCCGCGACCTGGCTCACTCGGTTCTCACGATACGAGAGCGATTCTTGATTCGCGAGAATCTAGAATCGCTGCCGGCGGCTGTCAAGCCTCGGCGGCTCGCATCGTGAAGGCCAGGCGCCAGTCCGCGTCGGTCTGGCCGTCGATCGTGAGCTGGAACTCGTAGCGGGCGCCCGGCGGGAACGGCTGCGGCGGGAGGTTGATCGCGAAGGGGAAGTCGAGCGGCGTCCCGGGGCGAACGCCCGGCGGGCGGCCGACCTCGAACCCGAGCTCGAGCCGGAACGGTTGCTCCCCGTCCTCGGTCGGCACGAGCACCGGCTGGCCGTCCGCGTCGATCAGCTCGATCACGGCCTTGTGCTGCATGTTCGTCTGGTCCCAGGGCACCTCGAGCTTCCCCGCGATCGCGAAGGCGACCGGCGCCGGCCCGGCCGTCGACCAGCCGCCGCCGACGATCGTCAGCTTCCCGTCGGCGACGACCGCGTAGTCCGCGAGCATCATCACTGCCCTCATCGCCGCTCCTTTCGGTGACGGCGGCGCGGCGGCGCCGCCGCTTCCACGGTAGACGAGCCCGCCGGCCGGCGTCCCGCCGCCGTGCGGCGTCCTACGCCGGCCCGACGACCACCGCGCCCGTGTGCATCGCGATCTTGCCGCCGCGGACGTGGAACGTGTCCGTGCCGAACGTGATCACGCCGCCCTCGAAGCGCAGGCGCCACGTGATCACGGCGTACTCCCCCTCGGCCGTCAGCGAGTCGAGCGTGAACTCGAACGTCCCCGGCTTGAACATCGTCTCGCAGGCCTGTCCGAAGAGGCCGCGCAGGGCGTCGAGCCCCTTGAAGACGGTGCCGTCCGTAATCAGCACCGACTCGTCCGTGTAGTCGGAGAGCGTCGCCTCGACGTCCCCTGCCTGCAGCGCCTCGAGGTGGTGCTCGACGACTGCCCTCGTCTCCATGCGTCAGTCTCCTCCCGCTCGTCGGTTGCGTGCTCGTCCTGATCCGGCGCAGATCCTCGCACGTCCGCGGTCGCGGCTCGGGCAGCGCGGGCCGATCCGCCGGCGCATGCGGGCGAAGGCGGCCGCCGCGGCCGCCGTCCTCGTCGCCGGCGCGCGGCGCGGACGCGGGTCGCGACAGCGGCGGTCGAGGTGGGGCGGCGCAGCTGCCATGACCAATGGTCGGGGCGCTCGCTACACGTTCGTTCGCCGCCACTCGACCGTGGACGGTGCCGCTGCAACCCGCGTGTCGCGCACGATGCGGCGCGAGTGGGCTCGCGAGAACGTCTGGGCAATCACGAGGAATTCGCGCCTCGGCCGACGCCGGCCCGAGCCGTCCTGGCTGCGCTGAGCGCGGCGATCGCCGTCGTCGCCGTCGTGATGTCGGTCGGGCCGGCGCGGGGCGCCTCGGTGCCGATCCAGACCGAGAACGCGAAGGCGGGCACGGGCAACTGGGAGCCTCTGATCACGCGGACCCCGCTCGACCAGACGCACGCGATCGAAGGCTACTCGTCGCAGGTGAGCGTGCTGCCCGGAGGAACGGTGCAGCTGCACGTCAGTACCGCCCCCGCGGCGCGGTACCGCGTCGAGGTCTACCGCCTCGGCTGGTACGGCGGCGCGGGCGGACGGCTGATCGGATGCGTTCCGTCGTGCACGGGCGACAAGCAGGGCGCGGCGCAGCCGATCCCCGCGCCCGACCCGACGACCGGGATGGTGCGCGCGTCCTGGCCCGTGACCGACTCGTTCGTCGTGCCCTCGGACGCCGTCAGCGGCTACTACTCGTTCAAGCTCCTCCTGACGACCGGCCCCCGTGCCGGGCAGTCGTACAACGTCTTCGTGATCGTCAAGGCGCCGCCGGGGCAGAACGCGGCGATCCTGGTGCAGGCGTCCGTGAACACGTGGCAGGCCTACAACGGCTGGGGCGGCAAGAGCCTCTACCCGAACTCGAGCACGAACGGCGTCGAAGCCGACATCGTCTCCTTCGACCGGCCGTACGACACGACCTTCTACCCGGTCTACGAGATCAACCTGCTGCGCTGGCTGGAGAAGGAGGGCTACGACGTCTCGTACACGACCGACGTCGACACGGAGCGCGATCCCGCCGAGCTGACGCGACACAAGCTCGTCATCTCGTCCGGCCACGACGAGTACTGGAGCAAGACGATGCGCGACGCGTTCGAGGCGGCGCGCGCCGCCGGGACGAACCTCGCGTTCGTCGGCGCCGATATCTCCGACTGGCAGATCCGGTACGAGGACGGCGAGCGGACGATCGTGGAGTACCGCGACGCCGTCCAGGACCCGATCGCGGATCCGGCCCTGAAGACGGTGCGGTTCTCGGAGCTCGTCCCGCCGCGGCCGCAGTGCGAGCTGCTCGGGATCCAGTACCAGAACGGCATCGAGGTCGCGAACCACCCGCTCCTGGACTACACCGTGACGAGCGACGCGCTGACGGATCCCCTGTTCCAGGGGACGGGCTTCGCCCCAGGCGATCGCTTCCTCGGCTCCGTCGGCTACGAGTTCGACGCGGTGGTGCCGGGCTGCAACGTGCCGACGCCGACCGTGCTCTTCCACTACGAGGGCCAGCCGGTCGAGAGCAACGCCGACGCCGTGATCTACACCGCCCCGTCCGGCGCCAAGGTCTTCAGCACCGGCTCGCTCAACTTCGTCGCCGGCCTCGACCCGTACCCGGGCCCGCCGGACACCGGCGACCCGCGGGTGCAGCAGTTCATGCGGAACGTCCTCGCCGACCTGACGAACGCGCCGCCGGTGTCGACAGCTCCGACGAACAGCGCGCCGCCCGTCGTCGGGGGGAGCGCGGTCGCGGGCCAGACCCTGAACGTCGTCTCCAACGGGACCTGGAGCGGGAAGCCGACGTCGTACTCGACGACGTGGCTTCGCTGCAACGTCGTCGGCGACGGCTGCACGCCGATCGGCATCGCGTCGGGCTCGAGCTACACGGTGCAGCTCTCCGACATCGGCTCGACGATCCGCGCGCAGGTGACGGCGACGAACGGCGCCGGCGCGACCTCGGCCCCGTCCGATCCGACCGGCGCCGTGCAGGCTGCCGGCACGAGCTTCGGGACGAGCGTCGTCCAGGCGGCCAAGTGCGTCCCCGGCCCCGACGTCGTCGACGCCAACGGACCGTACACCGTCTCCGGGCCGCTGACCGTCACGGAAGCGCTCGGCTACCTCCAGGGGGGCGGCTTCGTCGGCCAGCGGTTCCGGGTCGCCGTCTACGCGGACGCCGGCGGAACGCCGGGAACCCTCCTCGGCACGAGCTCCGAGCTCAACGTCGCGCCCGCGCAGACCGCGAGCTGGATCCGCTTCCCGTTCCCGAACCCGATCCTGCTCCCGGCCGGCAGCTACTGGCTCGGCTACTGGTACGGGCCGAACGGCAACGGCGGCCGCGTCTCGTGCACGAACGGCGTCGCCGGCTTCGAGCGCTTCATCGGGGCGCCCTACTCGGCGACGGGGTCGGCGCCGAACCCGTGGTCGGGCGGCAACGTCGGCGACAGCCGCTACGCGCTGTTCGCCGGCTCCGGCGACACCGCGCCGACGAACGTCGCCCGGCCCGGCATCTCGGGCGTGGCCGCGGCGGGGCAGGCGGTGACGGCGTCGCACGGCATCTGGACGAACGGGCCCACCGGCTTCTCCTACCAGTGGCGCCGCTGCGACAGCACCGGCGCGAGCTGCGCCTCGATCGGCGGCGCAACCGCGCAGACCTACGTCCTGACCGCGGCCGACGTCGGGAAGACGGTGGTCGTCCTCGTCACCGCCCGCAACAACGCCGGAACGGCGACCACCGCGTCCGCGCCGTCGCCGGTCGTCGCGGCGAGCGCGAGCGGGAGCACGCTCGGCCGCACGGGCGTCGGCGCCTCGACGGTGACCGGCGGCCACGGCTTCGTGGCGACGTCGGGTCCGTACACGCTGAGCAGCCCCCAGACGGTGACGAAGCTGAGCGGCTTCGTCCAGGGCGCCGAGACGGCCGACCCGCTTCGCGCGGTCATCTACGCAGACGGCGGCACCGGGCCGGGCGCCTTCGTCGCCGTGTCGAACGAGGTCGTGATCCCGGCGGGCGCCGACGCCTCGTGGGTCGACTTCACCTTCCCGAACGCGCTGACCCTCCCGGCCGGCAAGTACTGGCTCGGCTACTGGTTCGGCGGCAACACGCAGACCTACTACGACGACACGCCGGCGGCCGGGATGTTCGTGCCCCTCGACTACTCGGGGACCGGCGACCCGCCACCGGTGGGCGAGCCGTGGCGGCCGTCGACGGTCGCGCTGTCACTCTACGCGCAGCTCGTCCCGCCGACGCTTCCCGACAACACGACCCCGCCGACGATCTCCGGCACGACGATGCAGGGCCGGACGCTGACGGCGACGACGGGCACGTGGCGCGGCAACCCGACCGCGTTCTCCTACCAGTGGCGCAGGTGCGACGCGCTCGTCGGCCTGCTCTGTACCGACATCGACGGCGCGACCGCCTCGACCTACGTCCTGCAGGCGGCCGACATCAACCGCCGCGTCCGCGTCGTCGTCACCGGCAGCAACATCGGCGGCTCCGACTCGGCGACCTCGGCTGCGACCGGCGTCGTGCAAGCCGCGGTCGACGCGCCCGACAACAGGTCGGCGCCGTCGATCTCCGGCACTGCCAAGCAGGGGCGGACGCTGACGGCGTCGACCGGCTCGTGGAGCGGCAACCCGACCGCGTTCGCGTACCAGTGGCGCCGCTGCGACCCGCTGCTCGCCGTGCTGTGCGCGGACATCGACGGAGCGACGAGCTCGAGCTACGTGGTCCAGGCGGCGGACATCGGCCTGCGGCTCCGGGTCGTCGTCGTCGCGACGAACGCGGGCGGGTCGACGGGGGCGACGTCCGGCTCGACCCCGGTCGTGGTCGCCGCGATGAACGCCCCGTCCCCGACCGCGCCGCCGACGATCTCCGGCACGGCCAAGCAGGGCCAGACGCTGACGGCGACGACCGGCTCCTGGAACGGCAGCCCGACCTCGTTCGCGTACCAGTGGCGGCGCTGCGACGCGCTCGTCGGCCTCCTCTGCTCCGACATCGACGGCGCGACCTCGCAGTCGTACGTGCTCGGCGCCGACGACGTCGGGCAGCGTTTGCGGGTCGTCGTCACCGCCACGAACGCCGGCGGCTCGAACGACGCGACGTCCTCGGCGACGAGCGTCGTCCAGCAGTCGGTGAACGCGCCGGGGAACGCGACGCCGCCTGGCATCTCCGGCACGGCCAAGCAGGGCCAGACGCTGACGGCGACGACCGGCAGCTGGAACGGCAACCCGACCTCCTTCACGTACCAGTGGCGCCGCTGCGACAGCGCCGGCGCGACGTGCGCGGACATCGCAGGCGCGACGGCGCAGACGTACGTGCTCCAGGCGGCCGACATCGGGACGACGCTCCGCGTGGTCGTGACGGGGACGAACGCAGGCGGCTCCGCGAGCGCGACCTCGGCCCAGACGTCGCTCGTGCAGCCGAACATCACGGGCAGCACGCTCGGGAAGACGACGATCGGCGCCCAGCAGGCGACGGTCGGCGGCAGCGGCCTCCTCATCGTCTCCGGCGCGTACACGCTCTCGGCGCCCGCCTCGGTGACGAAGCTGACGGGCTACGTGCAGGGGACGAGCTCGCAGCAGCCGCTCCGGGCAGTGATCTACGCCGACGACGGCAGCAACGAGCCAGGCGCTCTGGTCGCCGCCTCGAGCGAGGTGACGCTCGCGGCCAACGCGCCGGCGGCCCTCGTCGACTTCACGTTCGCCCAGCAGCCGATCCTCCCCGCCGGGAAGTACTGGCTCGGCTACTGGTCGGGCGGGAACGTCCTCGTCTTCTTCGACACCGCGACCGGCGCCGGCAACGTCAGCTCGGCCGCCTACTCGTCGACCGGCAACCCGCCGGCGACCTTCGGCGCCGGCACCGACTCCACGCTCTCGTTGTCGCTCTTCGCCACGCTTGGCCCGGTCGTGACCGCCCCGACTAACACGGCGCCGCCGACGATCAGCGGCACTGCGACCCAGGGTCAGACGCTGACGGCGGCGAACGGCTCGTGGAACGGCAACCCGACCTCGTTCACCTACCAGTGGCGCCGCTGCGACGCGACCGGCGCGGCCTGCGCGGACATCGCCGGCGCGACCTCGCAGACCTACGCGCTGCAGTCGGAGGACGTGGGACGGACCCTGCGCGTCGTCGTCACGGCGACGAACGGCGGCGGCTCGACGCCGGCGACCTCGGCGCAGACGGCGGTCGTGCAGGTGCCGCCGCCCGCCGCGCCGACGAGCATGTCGGCGCCCACGATCTCGGGCAGCACCAGGCGGGGCCAGACGCTGACGGCGTCGACCGGCTCGTGGAGCGGCAGCCCGACCTCGTTCGCGTACCAGTGGCTCCGCTGCAGCTCTTCCGGGAGCTCGTGCTCGGAGATCTCCGGCGCGAACGACCGGACCTACGTGCTGCAGTCCTCCGACGTCAGCCGCACCCTCCGCGTCATGGTGACGGCGACGAACGCCGGCGGCTCGACGCCCGCCACGTCGGCGGCGACCTCCGTCGTCTCGTACTGAGCCAGCCGCGCGCGTCAGCGCGCGAGTTCGTAGCGGGCGAAGAGGTGCGCGCCGTGTCGGCGCAGGCCGAGCAGCTTCGCCTCCGCCGCTCGCTCCGGAAGGACGTGCGCCTCCTCGACGAGCGCCAGCCGCCCGTCGAGCGAGCGTCTGCCGGCGAGGAGCGGCGAGAGCGTCAGGAAGAGCTCGTCGACGAGCCCTTCGAGGAGCAGCGAGCCGAAGAGGTGCGGCCCAGCCTCCGAGAGGATCAGGTTGTAGCCGCGCGACCGCAGGAGGTCGAGCGCGGCCGCGGGGTCGACGTGACGCCCGTCGCCGAGGGAGACCGTCTCGGCCTCGTCCGGCAAGGCGTCTCCGAGGCGCTCCGCGCCCTGGTCGGTCGTGACGACGAGCGCGCCGGCAGCGAGCGCCCGGTGCGCCGGGTCGAGCGAGCCGGTCGCGGTAAGGACGGCGAGGAGCGGCGTCTCCGGCTTGCCGAGCCGCCGCCGGAGCTCCGCGAAGGCCGGCGCCGAGCCCGGGTACGCCGCCTCCGGCGTCCACAGCCCCTTCGGCGAGCCTGCGAGCGTGCCCGAGCCGATCATCACCGCGTCGGCGCACGCGCGCAGCAGCCCCATCACGAAGCGGTCGGCGGCGCTGTCCGAGCTGAGGACGCGGTTCGACTTCGGGACGCCCGGCATCGCGACGACGCCGTCGATCGTCTGCACGAAGTTGGCGACGACGCGAGGGCCGTCGAACCCGAGCGAGCCGCCGTAGCCGCGC
>Ga0070741_10010463_pt1 | contig 17498 bp, 15 predicted proteins | sample Coa_R1_4_FD_66440 | JGI IMG/M metagenome (GOLD analysis project Ga0070741, IMG submission 66440) | Surface soil microbial communities from Centralia Pennsylvania, which are recovering from an underground coalmine fire - Coalmine... | ecosystem: Environmental > Terrestrial > Soil > Unclassified ...
CTGTCCTGTTGGCCGCCAGAGCCGAGGCGTCCCAGGTCGGTGTATCAACCCAGCCAGGCGAGAGGACGTTGACACGCACAGGAGCGAGAGCAACAGCCAGGCCATAGGCGAGTGAGAAAAGGGCTCCATTGACCGCTCCAACCAGATAGCCAGTTGGCATGGGACGCTCGGCGGCAATACCAGCCGTAAAGGTCATGGAACCATGATCATTGATCCGTCCTGCAGCATATTTCGCAAGCAACAGCGCCGCGACGAGCTTGGCATCGATCGTCTGGCGTGCAGCCTCCATATCTAGTTCCCGAAGCGGCTGGTAGGTAAGGTTCGAGGCCGCAGAAACAAACAGATGATCAAAGTTGCCGACACTCCCGAATAAACGGCTTACCTCATCCTCACGCGTGACATCGACCGCGACGGTACGCACATGCTCCCCACCCACCAGCGTCTCAGCCGCTTGCGCCAGTCGGTTCTTTGAACGCCCAACAATGATGACTTCAGCCCCCTTTGCCAGAGCTGCCCGCGCAACCTCAAAGCCCATGCCAGAGCTGCCTCCAACAACGATGACGGTGTTTCCTGCAATATCCATAATGTTGTCTCCTTAAGGATGTATTTTTGTATGGGGGATGTTTCACCTTTACCACAGCGAAAGCGTATAATAAAAGGTATTCTCGAACCAGACGAGGGTTTATCATATGAGCGAGACTCCTACCATAACAGCGAAAGGCAATTAGCATGACCAGCCAGCAAGAGCAGTTCCGCGTTCAGGAATTGGGAGACTTTTTGCGTACGAGAAGAAGCCGAATCTCTCCTGAACAGGTTGGGCTACCACGCGGGGAGAGGCGTAGGACACCAGGGCTTCGGCGCGAGGAGGTGGCACAACTGGCGGGAGTGAGCGTGGACTGGTATACCTGGCTAGAACAGGGGCGCCCAATTAGCGTTTCCATACAGGTTTTAGAGAGCCTGGTTCAAGCCCTGCAACTGAACTCTATTGAGCGCGAACATCTCTTCTTCCTGGCTCATCAGCAGCCGCCTCCAGAGACAACCGGGCCGCGCGAAATGGTCAGCGCGGCCCTGCAACATTTTCTTGACCAGTTCGATCTAAGTCCGGCCTTCGCCATCGGATCACGCTGGGATATCGTGGCCTGGAACAAGGCTGCACGCCTGGTACTCTACGATTTTGCACGCGTAAGCACGCGTGAACGTAATATCGTCTGGCGCACCTTCATTTCTGCTGAACATCGTCAGCTTGTGATCGATTGGGACAAACATGCTCGCCGCATCCTTGCACAATTTCGCACTAGCTATGGGCGCTTCCCCGGCGATCCATACATGAGCGCGTTGGTCCACGACCTGCTTGCCGCCAGCCCCGAATTCCGGGCCTGGTGGCCTGATCACGAAGTCTTACGCGGACCAGAGGGTATAAAAGAATTCAACCATCCTCAGGCAGGCTACCTGGCCTTTGAACACCTCATGTTCCAGGTCTACAACGAACCAGATTTGAAGGTCGTCATTTATACGCCACTTAAGGGGGGAGAAACAGAGGCAAAGATCCGCCAACTACTAATGACGGAGGAAATTTCCGACTTTTGACGCAAAAATGGACATCACATTGGTCTTGCACTAAGATATCAATTGATTTGTATCAAATAGAAAAATGAGTGAAATGGATAACGACGACGAATTTCTCGAAGAATCAACAGAAAGAGGCAGCGACGAACTGCTTTCCGACGATGATTTGCGCCTCCCCGAAGGTGCCAGTCCGCTCGTGCGCCTGCACGCTGTACGCGCGTGGCTCACACGCCGTCAGCAGGAGGCCAGCATCGAAATTGGCGCAGCAGCCCTCACTCTCCAGGAAATGCTTGAGAATACACAACCCGAGGCCCGACTACGCCGCCGCGAACGCGAGATGCTGGCAGAACGCCTACAACAGACGCAACAGCACTTCCAGACAGCACAACAACGCCTGAACGCCTACGAGGAAGCAGCAGCACTACTGGAAGAATACGTCACTCACACTACCCCTGGCCCGCGCCTGCTCGTCGAGTATTACCTCGCGCTGGAAAATATCATACAAGCCAGCCTGCAAGAGGACCCTGATGATCAGTCTCCCCGCCTACAAGTCCTGTTCGATGTGCTGCATCGCGTCGAACACGTCAGCGTCTCCTATGAAGATGATTAGTTATGGCTACAAGAAATTTAAATGCCGTCAACAACGGCAGAAAGGAATGAATTAATGGATTGGTACAACGAAGCCCCACAATGGGCTGACCACGGTGAGACCGTAACCATGCAATCTGGAGCAATGACTGATTTCTGGCGTTTAACTCATAGCGGTATCACCGCAGATAACGGGCACTTCTACTATCAGCGTCAGACGGGCGATTTTGTAGCCCGGGTCAAAATCAGCGGTAAATACAATGCCTTATACGATCAGGCCGGACTGATGGTGCGCGTGGACGAGTCCAATTGGCTCAAGTGTGGAATCGAGTACATCGATGGGATACAACGTGCCAGCGCCGTTGTCACGCGAGATTATTCAGACTGGTCCATGTTATCTCTTCCCAACAACCCTGCCTCGCTCTGGCTACGTGTGAAGCGCCAAGGATCAACCATAGAGATTGAGTATTCGCTTGATGGTGCAGATTATCAGTTGCTCAGGCAAACATATCTCTCGGCAGCTCAAACCATGAACGTTGGTCTGATGTGTGCAGCACCTGTAGGAATAGGCTTCCCCGTCACGTTCGAGGACTTTACCATTCAAAGTGCCTAGTGAAATTTAAGAACAGGAGAAAATATGCATCCTTCTGAAATGTTTTCCCAGGCCGCCAAGCGCAACTATCGCGTAATCAGGATGCAGACGGAGGGTCTGACCAATGAGGATAGCCTGATCCAACCTCCAGTTCAGGGAAACTGCCTGAACTGGGTCCTGGGTCACATTATTTACCATCGTGGACTCATTCTCAAGCTTCTTGGAGATTCTCCAAATTGGCCCGAAGAGCAACTTCTACGCTACCAACGAGAATCCGAGCCTGTCCTTGGTTCTTCCGAAGATGTTCTGACTCTAACCCAGCTTCTGAGCCTCCTGGATCAGTCTCAGGAGCAGATCACAGCCGCACTGCAAAATACATCAACAGAAGCCCTGGAAACAGTGGTAAATAAAAGAACCATAGAGGAGCAGCTAGCTGGCCTCCAGTGGCATGAAACCTATCACATGGGCCAACTCGAACTCCTGCGCCAGCTCACCGGCAAAAACGACAAGGTTATCTAGTGCAAAAGTTGAATTCGGGGTAATATAGTAGTATATTACCCTATCGGCAAGAAATCACTCGATATACTGGTACAAATCATTTGCAAGGAGAGACAAGCATATGGCGACACGCTCAAAAGTAGCACTCAAAGTCAACGATCTCTCAGCCAGCATTGCATTTTACGAACGCCTTGGACTACTCACACGAGACGATTCCCAACCTGCCGAAGCCGATTTGGTATACATGCTCCTCGGCCCACAACCCATATTGCTCGCAGGACCAACCATCGAAGATGTTCGCAGTCACCTGGATGCACCTCGTATCGTTTTCAAGCCGGGCGATACCCTGGACTTCGGAGAAGACGATCTCGCAGTTCGACGCGCAGACCTCGCCGAGAAAGGTTTTACCAATCTCGAAGAAGGACATATGCCCAACGGCAGCCCCAAGCTGACCCTGCAAGACCCCAACGGCTACAAAATCGTCTTCTACCAGCGTAGAAAGCGCTCGCCGGAGGAAATCGTTGCTCTCTACACGAAAGGCATGGATGAGCTAGAGTCGCTCGTTGCAGGTTTGACCGACGAGCAGCTTAATCTCAGGCGCTCACCCACAGAGTGGACCATCCGGCAGGTCGTCAATCATCTCGCGGACAGCGATTCCCTGTTCTTGATGCACTTCAAGACGGCACTCGCCCAGCCTGGCAGCACATTCGTACGTCCTCCTTACGACCAGGAACACTGGGTGAAGGTTCAGGATAACGAGCATCGGGCAATTGGCCCTTCCCTGGCGCTCAGCCGCGCCATTCGCACCCATATTGTGCAACTCTTGCAGCACATTCCCGACCACTGGGAACGCTCGATCACGGTCAAATACTCCTGCGATGATGAAGGGCACAAAGTCACAGTTGGAGGCTTACTTGAGGGCCTGGCCGAGCATCTAGAGGAGCATTGCGAGGAGATCCGCGCGAATCTCCAGAAGCACGAATTGACAGAGGGAAAATAAACACAGCATATACCATCAGACTCTCTCCAGCAAAAAGGCTCAAGTCCTTGGAAAACCAGTTCTTGCTGTAACCCATGCAGGGATCTTATCATGAACAGGCTTGAGATTTTTTCTGGAAAGCTCTAAACATGATGATAGAATGAGACGCTGATCGTTAATGCTCAGGAGCCAGGGGAAGAGTACACCAAAATGTGGAACCTTCCCCTTTGACACTGTTCACTCCGACGTGTCCTCCATGATATTCAATGATCGTACGGCAGAGGTAGAGGCCCAGTCCCAGACCTCCTCCTGTGTCATAGTGCGCCTTAACTCCTTTAATACGGTGAAAGCGTTCCCACACCAATTGTTGTTCTTCAGGCGTCAGCCCTGGCCCTTCGTCCTGCACTGAGACCTGTGCAGTCGAGTTGTCTCTCGTCAGAAAAACCTCCACAGGTCGATTGACCTCAGAGTACTTCAAAGCATTCCTCAGGTAATTACTCACCGCCTGTCCAATGCGGCCAGCATCCGCGATGATAGGAACCATCTCTACCTCAGGGAAGTGGGTATGAATCGTGCGATCAGGGGCAAGATACTGGACATCATCGACGGCACGGCGGACAATCTCGAAGAGATCACAGGGACCCATCACCATCTCCAGCCAGTTGGTACCGATACGTGAAGCATCCAACAAGTCAGTGATTAGGCGGTTCTGAGCGATGGTTCGCTGGAGAGCTTGCTCAAGAGGCCGCTGTATAACCTTGCCTTCTGCATCGCTTAGTTCCACCCTCTGATGGATCATTTTCTTCAGGCGGCGAAGCACCAACTCGATATTCCCCCGAATCCCAGCAAGGGGTGTTTTTAATTCATGGCTCGTCATGCTCAGGAAAACTTCAAAGCGGCGATTGGCTTCTTGCAATGCCAGTTCATGGTGTTTTCGCTCGGTAATATCGATATGCATCACCACAGCCCCTCTGTTTCGCGTAAGGGGCGTGACTTGCATCAGATACCAGCTTTGCCGCGTAGACGAAAAACAGGGGTATTCTAAGGTAAAGGATGATTGTGTTCCTTGCAAGACAGCTTCAATGCCTATAGCGGCTTCTGCCGCCAGTTCAGCAGATATTCCTTGTGAGTCTCTGCACACCTGTAGATAATTCATCCCGATGCCGGTTCGCTCCAGGCGATCAGGTGGACATGATTCGCACGCCATACGTCTCCAGGCTTCATTGACTACTAAAATGTTTCCGTCTGGATCAAGAACTGCAACGGTGTCATTAAGCGAATCTAAGATATCCAGGACAACATCGTTACTAGCCAAGTTCTCCTCTTCTGCTTGCTTGTAAGGCTGCTGATCTTTCTCATGCTGTTCGCACAACCGATAACCACCTTCTAGAATCAAAAAGCATCGCTATTCTCAGGAAGCTTTATAGTAACGCCCTTGTTTCTCCCTTCAATGAATTGCTAACATAGTAGAAGAAGACAAGTTCAGAAATCAGGCTGACACTATATCTATCCACTGAAGGGTATTACAGTCTTATTGTCGAACTGCAATTTCAGTTGTGAGAGCGGGACCTGCGTTGAGACGGGAAAATCAATAAACCCGCTCTGAGGATGATCTGGCAGTTCAAGTGGCGTCACCGATACACGCTTTGGCCCGATCACTTCGCCGCCAGGCAGTATCAAACGCGTCAGGTCAGCATATTGCACACCAACCGGCCCCTGCATACTACTCTTCGTTTGCACCAGCACACGCACAACATACGTCCCTCCACGACTGCGATCATCCGAAAATTTCGTCGCCAGCATCGCTTTGGTCAGCGTAATATGCACCCCGCTATAATCAAACCCACGATTGATATCTACCGAACTCACAAGATTCGTGATTCCTACCGTTGGCGTTACCGGCAGATCGCCCGTAACATTATCGGTATCACCCTCTTTCGGTCCATACATCACAACAAGCGTACCAATCACTATAATAGCAATCACTGCAATAATTGCCTTGATCGCACTACGCGCTTTTGGCGGTAGTGCGCGATATTTCGTAGTCAATTGCGACATCATTCGCGCCCCTGTATCTATGATTAATCACAACCCTATTATAGCAAAGGCGTACAGGGGAAAATCTTTTCATTCCATACCTGCCGAAAGCAGGTATGGAATGAAAAGATTTTCCCCTGTACGCCTGCATGCGGCGGGCACAGCGATCATCTGAAACGAGCGTTCAAGGAATTTGGGATAACTCATGAAGCGCAGCCTGGAGGACCTCAAGGGGTTACTTCTATGTTTAGAAGAGAATAAAGTCCACACCGTTTCAGGTCTATTTCAGGTCTATAAGACATAATCAAAACAGGGCTACCGAATCGCTAGTTTTCGCCCTACCTCGTTTGCAATGAACTACAAGGGAGGAATCAGCTATGTCACCAAGCAAAAATCATTTTCTGAGATTGCCATCTCTCTGCCTTTTCCTACTCATCATACTGCTGACAGCATGCTCGAATTCATCCACATCTTCGTCACCTGTCGCACAAAAGCCCACACCGCTCCCTTCATCTCCGATCACAACCCCAACCGCATCTGCTCTCAAAAACTGCCAACCCACATCACCCATAGATCAATCCTCGGTGGGAGTTGAAGTACGGGGCACAGCTACCAACGCCGAATTATGGGGTCTCATTCAATCGACCTCGGGCATCCCTCCTCAGGCGAAGACCGATGTGAAGATCGTCTGGAGAATGACAGGCTCTGGCGATTTTCATGTTGTAGCTTTAGGTCCTCATAACATGAGAATAGTACCCTTATGGGGGCCAGAGGAGCATCTAGGCTCAAACTGGCATCGCCCAGGTGATGAATGGGGCACAGGCTTTAACTTTCCCGTGGTCGGCTGCTGGGATCTGCACGCGACACGCAACAATGCATCTGGCGATGTCTGGCTCAAGGTAGTGGCTAAAAGCCAATAAACCTTCACACAGTCTCACACAGTGCGTCCGTGTGAGACTGTGTGAAGGTTTATTGGCTTTTAAGAGGTTAGGACTGGGGAAGGAAATTCTGCGAGCCGAAGGAGACCCCCAGCACGTCTTTCGATGAAGCCCCCATCCAGCGATCCAGCACAGTAGCATAGACCGAGCGGAAATCGATAGTGTACTTCAGATTTCCATTTTGATCCAGGCTGCTCAAGCTAGGTGGTTCGCCATAAATGCCCCTGTTCACCGGATTGCCAAGCACAAACAGTGGTGCAGCTGTACCATGATCGGTGCCCAGACTGCCGTTCTCTTCCACGCGCCGCCCAAACTCAGACCAGGTCATCACTACGACGTTATCAGCTTTGCCATGTTTCATGAGGTCGTTGTAGAAGGCGGAAAGGCCCTCTGCCAGCGTTTTCATGAGAGTATCGTGCGTGGCCTGCTGGTTGGCATGTGTATCAAAGCCGCCGAGCGTCACATAGCCTACGCGTAGCCCCAACCCCTGCACAATCGCTTCGGCCAGCACTTTGAGTCCGGCAGCAAATGGGCCAGTTGGATACGTTACTGCCGGATGATAGGCTGCATCGGCTGCGCGTAGTTGGCGCGTTCCTTCCTGGGCATTCAACGCCGTTGTATCCAGCAATGCCGCGTAAGGAGACGATTTGGGATAGGTATTATAGAGCTTCATCAATGCCTGGATGCGTGCGTTGCCACCATCTGCATCAAAGGGATCGTTAGCCAGCCGATAGCTCTGCGTGTTCGCCATCGTGGGAACCGGAGAGGAGATCGACGCCAGCGCCTGTGCGGTCTGCGTGCCGATATCCAGCGCCTTGAAGGGATGACCATCCTGATCAACCCAGCCGGAGACGAGCTTGCCAAGCCATCCCTCGCCACCATTCCCGTTCAGGTCAAGCGTCTGCCAGATATCCATTGCCTGGAAATGTGAGAGGCTCTGATTGGGATAGCCTACTCCTTCGACGATCGCCAGGTGTCCCTGATCCCAGAATGTTTTGAGCGGGGCCAGGTTGGGATGCAGCCCCAGCCGTCCATCTAACGTCAATACTTTGTTTTCGGTCAAAGCCAGCGTGGGGCGCATTTTTTTGTACAGCGCATCTGTATAAGGAACAACGGTATTCAATCCGTCGTTGCCGCCAGCCATTTGCACAACGATTAACGTTCGATCGCTGGCGGCCTGCGATGTATGTGCACCCTCCGATGCTAATGTCTTGGCCGATGCTACTCCCCGACTAAAAATCGCTGGCATGATCATGCCCGCAGACACTACTAGCATGCCATCTTTAATCATTGCTCTGCGCGAAAGTCTCATGTTCTTATCCCTCTTAGTTGAGCTGATACTCAGGAGACGCCATGATCAGGTACAGCGTCCCACGCACCCTGTTGAGCGGATAGCTCTTGCCATTTGTTAACGTAACCGAGCCGCCTCTCGCCCTTCCGGTATCTGGTGTATTAAAGTAGTCGATGAACTGCGCCCGTCTATCCTGATCAATTGTGCCATCGAGCAAGAAAGAGGTAAAGTAATCGACAAAATGCTCCGGGGAGTCGATATGATTTGCATTGATGATTGCTTGCAGATCCACCGGACTGGAGGCGTTATTGCGATTAGCAGCCCGTACTAGCAGCGAATCGATATAGTTCAGGCGCGTCATCCACGTCCCGCTGTTCAGCCAGAGGGCACTGACCTTATCGCCCGGCCAACCTGCTACGTTGGGTGGATCAAACATTGGCTGCCCCATTAAGGTCGTCACGCCCGGCAACTCGCTGCCATTACTCTGAATTTTCAGCGCGCGATAGGCCCCAACCACGAACTCGGTAGGCGACTTCAAGCGACTGCGATACGCCTTTGGCGATGTGAACTGTGGGGAGAGCAACAGGGCACGCATCACCTCACCCATATTATGGTTGCTCTTCACGTATGCATCGACCAGTGGATTCAGATCATCATTGCTCGGATTTTCATAAGCAAAGAAGGTAAAGAGCTTGCGACTGATAAACCAGGGCGTGGCAGGATGATTGGCAAGAATGTTAATCACATCCTTATAATCTAGCTTGCCAGTATGACCCAGGAAGGTCTTGGTCAGGCTATTGTGATCATTTGGGTTATAGCGTGCTGTAGTCGAATTGCCTACTATGTGCCAGCCGGTCAGGGCAGAGGCGGCATTGAACACATCCTGTTGGGTATAGTGACCAAGCCCGAGGGTGAATAGCTCCATCAATTCGCGTGCATAGTTTTCATTCGGTGCATTCTTTCTACTCTTCGTCAGATCGAGGTAGAAAAGCATCGCTGGATCGCTGGTGATGCCCAACAGGAGATTATCAAATGTATCAAAGGCATGAGAACGTATAAACTGGTTCTGCACAATCATACGCATATAGGCATTGCCGCCGCCCACTTTACGAAAACTACTGGTGAAATGCCCGCTCCAGAACAGCGTCATCTTCTCTAGCAGCGGTCGTTGCGTCCAGGCCATGCGCAAAAGCCACCAGCGCTGCTGCTCCTGAGGCTTACTGAGGTCCAGATTGAGCGCCTTGAGCCGGTTCTCCATATCATCATCAGAGACACTCTGGTAGTTGATGAGCCGATCCACAGCGCCGTTATAGCCTAGAGACGTGTAGGTAGCCAGCTCTTCTGGCGTTGCGCCAAACCCTGCACGCCGCAGCAAATGCCCAATCTGAGCATCACCTGCCACCGGACCATGAGTACTTAAACCACCATGCTGCAACCATTGTTCTACAGCAACGCCACCGACAGCAGCAGCCACACCCGCTCCTGCTAACCCGAACACAAGCTTGCGACGTGATACTCCCCCCGCACGCCTGGCAGAAGTTGCACCTGTAGAGGGCTGCGACACCCCCTGCGGCTCAGGTCCTTGCCCCTGAGTAACATCGCCTCCTTGCCAGGGCATGGTAGGCTGTTCATGCATATCCACGCCAATACCTCCTCAAACACTAGAATAAACCTTGACGGAACTGATAATACCTCTCAGCTCCGCATCCCCCTCTGAAGATCCATCATCAGATGAATTTGTTAAACTCTATAAACGAGCAATCAAATTTTCGTCTTTACACACATCTATAATGATTTGTCATTTAGCATTCTAGCAGAAGAAACTCAAGGAATCTTCAAGAGACTCTTAGGATTCAATCTAGAAAAGGTCCTGGTTCCCTCTTGCTTCTCCCATTCCACTACGGTAATATAGCGGAGAACAAAACAAGTGAGGCACTGAAAACGAAAACACAACAAGAGCAATCCAGCACCCAGGAAGCTCGCGCCGGTCGCCTTGACCGAGGGAGAAATAGCATTTTTCAAAGTCGCGTGGCGCGCGTTTTCTCCCTTTGCCAGCACCCCTGGCTCATATTTCTCGTCATGGCATGTCTATTTGTACTGACTGACGCAATACTCCCATTGCAAGGACTCTGGTTTCACACAGCTATGCTCACACAATTGAGCCAGTGGATACTCCTCCCGTCCCATCTCGTGTTCCCAGGCTGGACGCTTTCACCAACGCTTTTCAACGCTGGTGATGCAGCCCCCCCATTAACAATGAGTTGGCAAGAGACGCCGATACTCCTGGTCCTGTTCTTGCTCTTACTCTCTGGCTACTTGCTGGCAGTTCGTACTCTGCCCTCGCGTGTTACGCGGCGTTATATCATCCTCTCAACGCTGCTGCTTGGCCTTATTTATGTGCTTGCTCCCGTTGTGACCTCCCAGGACATCTTCTCCTATATTATTTACGCGCGTATGGAGGTTATCTACCACTTGAACGCGCTCACAACCATTCCACAGCAGATACAGCACGATCCCGTCTATCAACACCTCTACTGGAAAGACCAGCCATCGGCATATGGTCCGATATGGATCTTTATTACATATCCTCTTCAGTGGTTGACAAATTTATTTTCGAGTGGGATGACCAATATTGCACTCATGGTGCTGGCATTGCGCCTGCTTAGCCTGGCCGCACATATCTGGTCAGTGCTGCTAGTCTGGTCCATTGCCGGTCATCTGCAACGCATGAACGGGAACACTTCACCGAGGATGCGCTTACAGGCCACGTTAGCTTTTGCGTGGAATCCTCTGCTGCTCTTCGAGGCTTGTATCAACGCGCATAACGATAGCATTGTGCTTCTGTTCGTGCTTATTGCCATCTTGTTGCTCGTACGCAAAACCGTACTCACTCCATTTACCTACCTGTCAGCTACCATCATGCTCGCCCTGGCAACCAGTCTCAAGATAAATATCGTACTGTTGCTCCCTGGCCTGCTGTTTCTTTTGTGGACGCGCCGCAGGCGATTGCCTGCCATCGCTGCTGTTCTCGCCATCTACGCAGGCATCATTGTGATTCTCTATGCACCATTCTGGCAACAGGGTCATCTACTGGCTATTCTGCATATCAACCCTGCCACATATCGCAATATCAATACACTGCCAGACTTCCTGACCCACTTCAGCAATAGCCTGCTGCGTCTCCTTGGTTTGCCTATACAGCCAGATATCGGCTCGCCTGCCGAAAATATCTTTCATACGCTCAGTTTTATACTTTTCGCTGCTGGTTACGGCTGGCTATGCTGGCGTGCGCTCCGCCACAGCCGCCATAGCATCCATACTCCGCTCCACCTTATGCGCTGGATGACGCTGGTCTGGTTCCTCTACTGTCTGGTGGGTGCTCCCTGGTTCTGGCCCTGGTACAGCGTGACCTTCTTCGGTCTCTTTGCTCTCGTCTCAGCAACCGACCTGGAGCAGTGGCAAAAATCCTCATTGCCGGGTGGATTACGCTTACCACTGGCAGCACATATCCTGGCATTTAGCATGCTCTGCCTCTACTGTTTCACGACCTTTGCTCTCTATGAAACCACTATCCCCTGGCTGCCGGGCTTCCGCTGGTCTTTTCTAAGGGGTCTTGTCTGGTGCTTACCCCTCCTGGCAATATTATTTCATCAGCACAAAACGGCAGAGAATCCCCCAATCGAGCTATATCATTGACAGACATACCGGATACTTGCTACGCTTAATAGACACAAGTGGTAGATGGAAGGCTGGTAGACAAAAGCTTCATTCTTCTACATCCAATAAACCGTTGGAAAGGACGCCCATGCTCATACTAGATGATTCTTCCAATAGATATCTTGGAGATTATCGCCTGACGATTGAGCTTATTTCTAAAGCATCTAGTCGTATCTTTTTAGGCGAGAATACTAGTAGTGCTGATACGTCCCAGCAACCCGTTGTAATCAAATGGCTGCATACCACACATCTGAAGACACAACAGGAGAAAGATACTTTTTTCCAGGAAATCTATCATCTCCGCTGGTTGCTTCATCCTCATATTTTGCCGATTATATCAGCAGGCGTCCATGACGATAATCCTTATATTGTCATGGAATACGCGCCCCAACGTTCGCTCTATGATCGTTTTCAGACTACACCTTCCAAACCATTGCCCCAGGATGAGGCGTTCACTATCCTGGCACAGGTTGGGCAGGCGTTGCATTATGCTCACCAGCAGAAGATGGTTCATGGCAATCTCAAACCACAAAATGTTCTCTTCAATGCTAGAGGTGAGGCGCTCCTGGCAGACTTTCACCTTACCTCTCTCTCAACCCCGCCTGCCGATAATGATAACAAGACATCCGACGATTCCGAATACATCTTGCCTGAGGATCTTGCGGATTCTCCCAATAAAGCAAGCGATCAATACACTCTTGGTTGCCTCGCTTATGAAATGCTCACCGGGCGCAAACCCTTTATGACGCCCTTGTTGAGCAATCCACGCGTCCAAATCAAGACCAGCACGTTCATCCCACCGACACGACTCAATCCCGCATTATCATCGGAGATTGAAGAGGGCATCTTGATAGCTCTTGCGCCAGAGCCTGGGCAGCGCTATAGAGATATTCCGCTGTTCCTCAACGCTCTGGGCATTAATATCAGTACCATCCAACAGGATGAGGTAACTGTGCCATCTTCAGCGCAGCCAACCGCTCCCATGAAGGTGAGTGCTCCAGTACCAGCAATCACCCCTGACGCGCCTGTTGTGCCAGTAGCAGATACAATACCATCTTCGGCGCAACCAACCGCTCCCATGAAACTCGCTTCTCCGGCACCAGCTATCGATCCTGCTGTGCCAGATGTACCGGTACAAGCAGTTCCTACCATCAACATGGGCAATGCAGCAGAGGTGCTAGACCCGGAAGAGGTGACATTATTGCTGTGGAACGAGGAGACGACTCCGCGTACTCTCTCATCTCAGCTAGCTACGCCCGACGAGAAAGGGATATCGACGCCGCAACCCCTTAAAGCTCCTGTTTTCTTTCCTGAAGAAACACAGATACAGCCCCCAAGGTTTTCTAGCGCGTCGGCCCCTTTCCAAAATCCCTCCCGGCGCAATAATTTTCTAACTCCCTCATTGTCGTCATATAACAGCAGAACCAGGAGGGCCTCCAGCAGAGGGACACAACTATTCAAGGGACGCCCATTGATAGTTGTCATCATCACATTCGCTCTGATCTTTTCAGGGGTCGTGGGCGTGCTGGCATTTCAGTTCTTTTCTCCACATTCGTCAGGCGCGAATATGCTCGTGTCTACATCCCATACCACTACCAGTACATCAACACAACCCAACACATCTACACCAATAACAAATATTACCGGTCAATCCGCATCAACAGCTACGCCTGTGTCAGGGCCTAACATTATACCCTCTCCTATGCCCACTACAGGAGCGGTAACGCTTACGCCATCGCGGGCCCCCATACCTGCACCCACTACCAGAACAACAGCCACCACAGGCCTTTCGACCAATCCGACAGCATTAAATGCCAACACCTGTAGATATTCCAGAAACACTGCGAGCTACCTCTGTACAATCACACTGAAACTCGGCTCTCGCTCCGCTCAAAGTCAATTCTGGCTCGCCTATGTCTCGGGTGTCGTTGTGCAACTCGCACCTGGCAACGGCGTAATCAACCCCGGTCAAACTGTACAGATTAATGCGAATGTCTTCACTCGTTGTCCTTCTAATGGTGCACTCTTCTTCGTTGCAGCCCAAACCTGGACCAAAGTGCTCTGGCACTGCTAGCTTGCATTGACAGATGGGTTTCTATATGGTTATACTGCATACATGGTTACAGAAATGGGGAATATGTATTTGCCTTCTTCTTTTCTCTCCATTCAATAAATGCTGTGGGGGACACAGATGCACACAAAACTTGCTAGCGCCGACAAGTACTTCGGGCATTACCACCTGACGAGAGAATTTGCTTCCAGCTCTTCTAGCCGCATCCTTCTAGGCGAGGACTGTTCTCCTGGTGTATCTCACTTGCCCGTTGCTGTCAAATGGTTTTACACAACGCATATGCAAGCTCAACCGGAAAAACATTATTTCCTTCGCGATTTGCACATTATACAAAATTTACATCATTCGCACATATTGACGATATTATCGGTGGGTTTCCATGATGATACACCCTATATCGTTATGGAATATGCCCCCCAACCCTCGCTCTATGATCGTTTGCAAGACGCCCTGCCATTGCCGCAAGATGAAGCGTTCACTATTCTGACACAGATTGGGGAGGCGTTGTATCATGCTCACCAGCATGATGTGCTTCATGGCAATCTCAAGCCCCAAAACATTCTCTTCAATGCAGCAGGGGAGGCGTTGCTTGCAGACTTTCATCCCAGGTCCATTCCAATAGAGCCCGTGCCCACAGGCACCAATACGCCTGAAACATTTGTGTATCGCACACTGGCGCAACTCGCAGGCCCTCCAGGTAAGGAAAGCGATCAATTTACCTTTGCTTGCATCGCCTATGAGATGCTCACAGGGCGCAAACCATTTATGATGGCCTCGCAGAGCCATCCTGGAACCTACTTCAAGGCCAAAACACTCATTGCTCCACGACGGCTCAATCCTGACCTATCTCAACAGGTGGAAGAGGCGCTCCTGAAAGCGCTAGCGAAAGACCCTGCTCAACGCCATAGCAATATCTCGGCATTTCTGACTGCTTCAGGTATCTCTATCAAGACAACAAGACAGCATACAATACAAACTCTTTCTGTACTGCCACCAGAAATCGTTTCCAGTATAGTCGTTGCTCCGGCAGCAGAGCCCCTGGGACCCGTCGAGACCTTTATACCAGACACTATCACCAGTTTTTCAGAACCATTAGGACCCATCGAAATCCTTACACCAACTACTTCTATAGACTTCTCAGAGCATTTGGGACCCATCGAAATCCTTACACCAACTACCTCTACAGATTTTCCAGAACCATTAGGACCCATCGAAATCCTTACGCCAACCACCACAATAAACCTGGCAGAGTTATTGGGCCCTGTCGAAATCCTTACGCCAAACACGGCAACAATCAGCATAGAGGATAGACCTACTCTCGTCCAGATCCCAATCCCACCTTCCCCTATCATTAAGGATACACCTACCCTTGTCCCAGTCCCACCCTCTTCTACCGAGGATATACTTACCTTTGCCCTGGTCCTACCCTCTCCCACCCTTATGGGAGATAGACCGCAACGCCAACTCATTCTACCTGCAAGCACGCTACGTCAATTCTCTCAGCCAGAGCAGCGTCTCGTTCATCTATTGCCATATAGCAGCAGTACGATCAGCCTGAAAGACGCCATCAGAGACAGAGAGAAGTATCTCTTGCGCGCCCGTGAATGGCTGCTTGCTGCTTCTGCTGCATGTACATGGACCATCGCCAGCTTGCTCGCCCAAAGCAAGCGCCTCTTGCGATCATTGCTTGCCTCTTCTGCCGCATACATACCAGTAATCACAAACTTGCTAGCTCAATACAAGCAAATGCTGAGACTCCGTGAACGGCTTCTTGCCATCATCGCTGCCTCTGCGCCGATCATCACAAACATTCGCGCCAGAGGCAAGCCTATTTTGCAATCATGGCTGCTTACCTTCGCACCGGTCATCACAAACACTTATGTCAAAAGCAAGCATATTGTGGATTCATTGCTACTTGCCTCTGCACCAATCATCACAAGCATTCTTACCAAAGGCAAGCATATCGTACAATCATGGTTACTTGCTGCCAGCACTGTTTGTGCACCAATCATCACCAGATTACTCAGCGAAGGCCAGCAAACGCTGCAATCTCATGAATGGTTGCTTGCCGTCACCACTGCTTCCACGCCGATTATCACAACAATTCGCGCCCGGGGCAAGCACATCTTGCAGTCCCATAAATGGTTGCCAACTGCTATTGCTGCATCTGCGATGGTAAGTGTGATTATGGCTTTTCTGTTTCTCACTCCTCATGCTCCAGGCACAGGTCATACAGCACACACTCCACAGATACATGCAACATCTATCACAACCGCGAGTTTAACACGAACGAGAGGCATCACATCCTCGCTGCCACCAAAACCAACTCCGACACCGCGAATCGAGTCAACATCTCAACAGGCAATCATATCACAGACAACCAATTCAACATCTCAAGATACAGACTCATCAACGTCTCAGCAAACAGGCTCGTCAACGCCTCAACAGAAGAGCAGCAAAAAATCTCCAGTGAGTACTTCTCTTTCCAGGTCTGGAGCTTGTAACAATACTATATGGGGGAATAGTCCTGCCTGCGCAGGCCCATCAAATTGGTTTAAAAAACCTTGATATGAGAAGCTTCTCCTCAAGATGAGGACACCAGATCTCTGCAGAGGGCTGAGCGCCCTCTGCACCCCCTTTTCACACTTCCACCAGTCGGCGTACTACGTCGAGCAGGTCGCGCACGTGGAATGGCTTCACAATCACATGCTCCACGCCCAGTTCCAGACCTAAATCTGCCGCATCGCGTTTCCCACCACCCGCTGCGGTAATCACGACAATAGAGGGCAATGGATTGGGCAAACCAAACGATTTCCATTGCCTGTGGAGGCTCGATAAGAACATGTTGCCATCCATGCCCGGCATGGCAAGATCAAGGAGAATGACGGCGGGATAACGTCCCTCGCGGGCTGCATTATTGATCCAGTCTAATGCCTCTTGACCTTCAGAGGCTTCGGCTGGCTCATAGCCGTCCAGTTCAAGCGCCCAGGATACCATGTCCCTGATAGCAGGATTATCGTCTACAACGAGCACCACTGGCTGACGCCCCTCTTTAAGACGCTGCGGCTGATTCATGCTCCCCCCTATGTTCCCTCACCAGGAGATAATGGGTCTTTGACATGACAAGCTCATAATCTTTCCTTGCATTCAAATGAGCGCGAAGCGCGCACTCCTCGCCGCCAGATGGGCGAAGCCAGTCCCGAAAGGGACGTTTCTGGCGG
>Ga0070741_10010464_pt1 | contig 17497 bp, 14 predicted proteins | sample Coa_R1_4_FD_66440 | JGI IMG/M metagenome (GOLD analysis project Ga0070741, IMG submission 66440) | Surface soil microbial communities from Centralia Pennsylvania, which are recovering from an underground coalmine fire - Coalmine... | ecosystem: Environmental > Terrestrial > Soil > Unclassified ...
CAAGAACTGGCGGATCCTCCGAAAGCTCCGCTGCTGCCCCTGGCGCGCCGGCCAGATCGCCAAGGCCATCCACGTACTGCAGATCCGCGAGGCATAACCAGGATGGAAAAGGTTCACTAAAGACGAGATCATCGACCTGTGCGCGCTGATATATGCAAACGAGGAGAACTATGACATCGATCCATGGCTGCCTTCCCTCGGCCTTTACAAATCCGTGGTTATAGCGCTCACCTACATGCGGCGAAACCACGTTCAGCAGGAACTCGCAGAGACGCACAAGGCCTCTCAGCCGACCATCAGCCCGGGCTAATTCGCGGATCACTTCCCGGCTGGCGATCGCGCTAGCCCCATTCGTCCCCACGGCGGAAGACCTCGACCCGGACACCCAGTACATCTACGACGGCACGCTGCTTTCCTGCTGGTCGTGGCGTGAGCACCGGGAACTATATTCAGGCAAGCACAAAACCACAGGCAAGAACATCCAGGTTGCGTGCAATCTTTACGGAGAGCTCGCATGGATATCAGACCCGATCGAGGGAGCCGCCACGACGCGCATTGCATAGATGAATCGTCAGTACTTGTCGGATTTCCCGAGGGAAGCCAGATGGGTGATAAGGGATACGTTGGCAAGGGAATGATCACACCCATCAAGAAACCGACGTGCCGGGATCTTCTGCACTGGGAGAAAGAATTTAACAGTCAGGTAAACAAGATTCGCTACATGATCGAACAGGTCATCGCGAATTTTAAGACCTGGAGGATCATGCACACCGACTACCGCCGTCCGCTTGACACCTTCGACATCACTATCTCAGCCGTCGTTGGACTGCACTTCTACCGGATGGCGTGAATAAGCCTCAGAGTTGAGTCACGCCCGGTTTCTCATGATCGTTTTGCTGCGCATGCGGATGCTCTGGTCGACGGCTTCCTGAAGACGCGGCCGACTGTCAAGAATACTGGCGTTGCGGGGCCATTCGGCAACCGTCCGCTCGACCGTAGCGGCGACAAATTCCGTCAGTTTCACGTGGCGCGCTCCCAGCCGCTCCTGCAGCCTGCGGAATGTCGCGAGGGTGACACGATGGAAGTCCTTAGAGCCGCCAAACTTCAACCCGAGATCCTCCACTCTCTCACCAGCAAAATAAAATGCCGTGGAAACTAGGTCATACGCCGGGGAGAGCGCTGGGGCTCTTTCGTCCCGATAGATCAGCGACCAGTTCTTCAAGTGGTAGTCACCGTTTGAGATGAGTACAGAGAATGTAAGTCTCCTAGCGAACTCAAGCAGCGACTCCGTATCGTGACCACGGTAGATCAGGTTGGCGACGGTTTCGAAGTTCCCTTTGTACTTCAGCTCTGGATAAACATTTCTGACCTGTGCTAGGTCTTCGATGTGCACACGGCCCCGATGCTCATCCCGGTCGAACCTGCGGATAGCGTATGCGAATTCCTCATCCTCTGGCCAGACGCTGGAAGGAAGCCGCTCGTCGACTCGCTCTCGGGGCAGGAGCATGATCTCGGGGACATCAATTCCGCTGGCATTGGCCAACGTCATCATCGCGAATTCGTTAAGCGGAACGTCGTGGAACCTGGTATCGGGAGTCTTTACAATCCAGTCGCCGCCCTCGCCGTGGGCTGGCATGGTAAGTCGGTCGCCTCGTCGGAGCATAGAGAATTTCATTCCGACCCCAGCGAGCGAGAACCGCAGACTTGGCCGATGGAAGTCGTCTGTTAGCTCGATGGTGTAGGTATCCGGTTCGTCTCCCCAGAGTGCCTCAATAGGAACTTCGTCTTCTGGTAGCACTCTAACTGCACCAGGTAGGTCATGACCTACCTGTGCCAGAAGCTGCATTTCCCGCTGGCTATTCACGCCACGCTCAACAGCAATCCAATCCCGCAGTCTGCCCTCGGGAAGCAGATTCGAGAACCACGGCGCCAGTCTTACGGTTGCAACGTGAACTCGGTCGGGCCGATCCTCAAAGACAAGCCCGAGCACGGGACGGTCTGGGTCTTCGCGGTAATCGGAATCAAGTGAGAAACGCGTACGGTCCCCAAAGCGCCGGATTGTCCCAGCTCTTCGGTCGCCGATCCACACGCCAAAGCTAGAAGAGTCCGGCTGACTCGTCATCGCTCAGCTCCTCCGTCTCGTCTTCGTCGTCGATGATCAGAGAGTCAAGTGACGGCGTGTCCTCGAAGTTCCACTCGCACCGCTGCCGCAGGAACAGATCGAGTTGGAGCCTCAGGAGGTCTTGTCGATCATTCAGGAATTTGTCCACATTTCCGTGTTCGATAGCCGCGGCCATCTCCAAGGTGATGTTGTGCGATGCTAGCGCTGTCGCCCACTGCGATCCATTCAAGGGCCGCTGATCGGCTGGCAGGGTAAGGATGCTCTCCACCGAACCGAGCTCGTATTCAACTGAGGGGTAGAGGACGCGATTCGCGGACCAAGGGCTGAGCTCCTGCCGAACCGAATGGCGGGAGACTACATAATGAACCGCGTCAAGGGGGGTTCGCGCATCGTCGATGCTGAGAGCGAGGTCAGCGATTCCGAAAGGCTGACCATTCGTCAGTGACCGGGGCTCTTGGCTCCACCAAGATCCAAGAAGAAGTTTCGTACCTGCTTCATTACTGCGGAAGCGCCTAAGATCAGGCACCCTTGCAGCCTCTTTTGGAACCAGCTCGATCAGACGCTGTATCGAGCCCTCAAGGTCATCTGGCCGGACTGCCCGATTCAACGCCCGGACAGCACCCGAGGTGCTGCCCCGAAAGACTTCCGGGCCGACAAGTACAGTGCGCCAGAACCAGCGACGTACAAGCTGCAGGCTACGCTCATCGATGTCATCGTAGTGTGCAAACAGTCGCGTGAGCACAACAAGAGGATACTTATATGGTAGCAGAGTAAAGTGCGGAACACCTGCCGCGGTTTGGAGAAAACGAACGGCTCGACGGATTGTACGCTCGCCTTGCTTGTAGGCTGTGTCCCGATCCTCTCCTGGGAACTCGATAAACGCGCGTGCCTCTTCCCCGAACTCATTGCGGATCTCCCGATGTACGTCCGGAGCGCGCCGTGCCAGGACGGCCTGAAGCACAGTGTCATTGTCTATGAGCCCGAAATCGAGGTCATCATTGATGTTCTGAGCTATGCGATCCAGCGTCGGTGTATCGTCCTTAGTGCTTTCAGGCCCTGCGAATAGAGCTGAGAAAATCTCCGCTCTGGTAAGGCGCTTACCGTAATTATTCATCCGATCAAAGATATCCTCAAGGACCTCGGGGTTCTCTTGAGATACTTCATATGCCGGGATCTCGAATTGGCGGATCGTCTGCGTTACACGATTCGCGTCCTCGACATATTCAACGGCTTCCGGATGGTCGGCAAACCATCGCAGCACTTCTCTCAGGTCGAAGATTACGGGAAGCGGGACTACGGCCGCCTCGGTCTCCCGGGGCGTCGGGACAAAGGTTTTCTTCCGCAAATCGTAGGATATTTTGAACCGCTCATCGGACTGGCCATCTGGATGCAGTGCATTAGCCATGCTGATAATACGCTGCTGTCCGTCCACCACCCATAGCGCATCCGGTGTCTTAGGGGCTTCAATGCGAAGCGCACCAAGCTGCAGGATTTCTTTTGATGCCGGCCGGTGCCAGAGTAGCAGCGATCCGACTGGATAGCCTCGCACGATACTGTCGAAGAGCTTAATTACATCCACACGCTGCCACCGCAATGGTCGCTGGAAGTGGGGAATCCGGATTCGTCCCTCCCAGGCCCACCTTGCGAGTCGTTCAACGTTAAGTGTTGTGGCTGTCGGCCGAGTATCGAGCCCGCCGCTCATCGCTCCCCCTCACTGTCGGCACGTGCTATCGGAAGCTTATGCCTAGCGCCGATCGAACACACTGAGGCAAAGTCGCATGTCGGTGCTCGGCGATCCAGCCGATCGAGCATGGTCTAGCGACCAAGAACGCTAGCCGAATTGGCCCAGGCGCCGGGCTAGAGCAGGTCTGTAGCACCGAGCACGGTCGACGGCTCCACGTGCGCCGGGGGAGTTCGGCTAGCTTCGGGGGTATGGCCGATGCTTAGTGGCTGGCCTGGCTCAGGTCCGAGCCTCTCGCCTTGATGATCTGAGCTGCACAAATTCATCGTGCTGCCGCGGCGCTGGGTAGTGGAGCGGACCTCGCCTGGATCACCAGGTCACGCCGCGCGGTCCGCGACTACGAGCGACTCCCTGAGCATCACGAGACCATCGTCTACTGGTCGATGATCATCATCATGAGCCGTGCCTCGCACGGCATAACCAGTCACACCAGCTACACCCGACCTGAGTATCCGGACAGGCTCTTACCGAGTACATCGCGTCCCAGCTCGTCGGCGACGCCCAGTCCGTCGCCGTCGCGGCAGGAGGAGGTGTCCGAGTTGTCAGCCAGACGAAGGAGTGCGAATGGCCGGTCGAGCATCTACCTCGGCGGGGACGGCAAATGGCATGGCCGCGTCACGATGGGAGTCAGGGACGACGGCAGGCCAGATCGCCGTCACTGCGAAGGGAAGACCCAGGCGGAGGTCACCGCGAAGGTCCGCACCCTCGAAAAGGAACGCGACAAAGACCGAGCCCGCAAGCCCGGCCAGCGGTGGAAAGTCGGCGCCTGGCCTTGAGCACTGGGTAAAGACCATCGCGGCACCGCCGACGGTCAGCGAGAACACCCAGGCTGGATACGAGGTCGACGTCCGCAAACACCTGGTTCCCGGCGTCGGCGCGCACTGGCTGGACAAGCTCGATGCCGAGCACCTGGAGAAGCTCTACGCCAGACTGCTGGAGAGCGGCCTGTCCGCGGGCACCGTCAACCACGTCCACCGGACGGTCCGTGCTTCGCTAGATCCGCAAGCTCCTTGAGGTGGCGGCCGGTCGGCGGAACAGCGCTCGCTGGGCGATCGCGTTGGCGCTCGAGCTCCGGCAGGGCGAGGCGCTCGGGCTGCAGTGGCCCGACGTAGACCTGGACAAAGGCACCATGCGCGTCCGCCTGGGGCGGCTTAGGCCAAAGTATGAGCACGGCTGCGGAGACACGTGCGGTCGCAAGCCTGGGCTACTGCTCTCAGCGCCGCAACCTCAGGCAGGCGACCCGCCGCGTGAAGTCGAAGGCCGGCAAGCGCATCATCGGCTTGCCAGCCCAGCTCGTCGCGCTGCTCCAGGAGCATCGCACGCAGCAGGACGCGGAGCAGGCCGCGGCCCGGCAGTTCTGGCAGGACGAAGGCTGGGTGTTCGCCAGCCCGACGGGCGGCGCCCTCAACCCGAACACCGACTACCACGAATGGAAGACGCTGCTAGCAGAGGAGGCCGGCCTCCGCGAGGGCCGGCTTCATGACGCCAGGCATACCGCGGCTACTGTCTTGCTGCTGCTCGAAGTGCCGCTGCAGACTGTGATGTCGATCATGGGCTGGTCAAGCGTCGATATGGTCGCGCGTTATCAGTACATCACCGACATCCGTCAGAAGGTGGCCGGGCAGGTCGACCAGGTGATCTGGCAGACGACCAGTGCCCCCGGCGAGCCGGTCACGGTCCAGCGGGAAGCGCTCGCGGCCATCCTCCCGGTCGTGGATGTCGGCCTGGCCCACAGCGACATCGAAGCCCTGGCCGACCCCCACCGGCCATCCGGCGGGTATCGCCCGTTTTCTATTTCCCGAGGTCAACCAACTGGCGGAGGATAAGAGATTCGAACTCTTGAGGGTTTCCCCAACACGCTTTCCAATTCTGTTGCTGGCCGTTCGGCGGCGGCCGGTGGCATGCGTGACCAGGCGCGATGAAACTGGGCGGACGGTCCCGGCCACCGCTGAACGCCCGCGAATGAGACGGAGATTGAGACGGGCGGGTCGCGGTCTGACTAGGCATGTCGCGAGGAGTCAGGCGTTCGCTGATGAAATCGAAACGCATCGTCCCAACTGCTAATCCCATTCGGCCTTAGTCGGCTATCAGGACCGGACGGACCGCGGTTGGAGACAGGTACCTGACGCTTGGTGGCAGGCGAGGAGGATCCCAACAAGGTCGGCCGGCAGTTGGACAGCCTGCGCGGCGCCGAAGCGCTAGCCGGAGCACCGCAGGGTCCGGCCAGGCTCATGTCCTCGAGCTACATGGAGAGAAACCTGACACCTGGAAGTGAGGGCTACCGCCGGTGGCTGCGCGTCGCCACGACACTGACCGTTCCGGCTGGACATCAGCGGCTAGGAGCGGCAATTGCGTCTGGTAACGCCGGGATTCGAACTGGCGCCAGTTCTCCCGGCCAACCGGCGGCGGCGCGGCTGAAGGCTCCCAGCCTAGGACCGATCGCAGCTGTGTGGTGCTAACGTGCGGCAGCGTCACGTTCGACTGATGGCACTCGACCTGGCAGCGGGCAGGCCCCGGCCGGGCGGGGTGCGAGGGGCAGCGTGTTGTCTGGCAGATTCTGCAGGCGGTCGGCTTGAACGTGAACCAATAGATCCCTCTGGGTGCTGGTCCCAGTCGGACTAGTTCATCCCGTCCGCCTCGGACTACTCGGTGGTTGCCTCGCTGCGCGCAAAATGGCCAAGGCATTGCGGTGCTCCAGGCCTCTTGATCCTGGCTCTAGGAAACGATCAACTCCGTCGCCACCGGTGCCTCCAAGGCCCGCCTTGTACGCGTCGCGGCGGACGTGATGGTACTACGCCCTCGTGCGCGCGGGACTGGGCACAAGCCTCATTCCTAGCGTGAAGTGCGTTAGCCTGGTTTCGCTCAACGTAGAGTTACCGTTGCATATGGGAATTCAGTAGCGGGGTGGACTGAAACGATGGCGCCCACGGCAGAAGACCGTGTACAGGCTGATAACGCGGCAGCAGTGATCGAGGAGCGCTTGACGACGCTGGTCGCGAACCCGCCCGCGGAGCGGACGAATCCCCCAGATGAGGCGCGCGGCTGGCTTGATGACCTCCTTGGGCATGGAGACACCTATCGGGATGCGACCTTGGCAATCCTCGCATTCCCCGCCGCCGCCGGAAGAATCACCGATATCCGGCTCGCCCCGCCTTCCCGCCGGGGGGTGACGCAGAGAGTCACCAAGGTGTGCGAAAGCTTGTCGATCCCATGCAAGAAGGATGCCTTCCAGACTCTCGGCAAAGGGAACAAGCGGCTGGACGGGCTGGACAGGGCAGCCTGGCGGGCGCTGCTGGAATGGGCGTCCGCACAGGCTACGATCAGCGAGGTCCGTGCCGCCTTTGAATACTTTGCCGAGGGCATGGCGCTGCTGGCGCGCCCGCTGCCGCCGATGCCAGAACTGATCACACGCCGTCTCACCTTCCCGACCCTGGCAACCTTGTTCGACCGACTGCTCAACCGTTCGTCGAGAGGCGCACACGAGCAGTTCATCCTTGCCGCCCTGCTATCCGCGCAGGCAGAGGCCGACGGCGGGCTCCGTGTCGAGACCAAGTCACTCAACGCCTCAGACGCAAGCGCCAGAACCGCAGCCGACGTCCAGATCTGGCGGCGCGGCACCCTGGAAGAGGCTTTCGAGGTCTCCGGCAACCGCTGGGATACAAAAATCGTCCAGGCCGCGCAAACCCGCGAGCGGGCCGACCTGCCCCGCATACACGTGATCGCCCGCGCGGGCATCACGACCGGCGTCGATATCATTCACGCCCTCACCGACAATGGTCTGGCGCCCGACGAGGACGTATCCGTCCTCGATATCCGGCATGAGATCAGGTCGGTGACGGCACGCCTGTCGCGACCCTCTCGGAAGGTCGCGCTGCAGACCATCTACGGGTATCTAAAAAACAGGCAGCCAGATGACAGGCTTGTCACCGAGTATGTGAACGAACTGCACGAGGCCGGTCTTGTCGAGGACGACTCTTAAGCGACCGCCGCCGCTTCCACTCTCGACTCAAGGCAGGCGACCAGTGCCTGCCCCACCGCTCTGGCAAGGCGTGGCGGGACCGCGTTTCCGACCTGTCGGTACTGCGAAGACCTCCGCCCAGCAAACCACATGTCCTCGGGGAACGTCTGCAACGCCGCTGCCTCGGCGACAGTGATCCGGCGTGCGCCCGGCACAATGCCGGAACGTGGCTCGCCGCCCTCGACCAGGTGCGTGTGATAGCCCGGAACGATCCCCAGCGTGTCGACCCACGGCGTCTTGTTGCCCCCCATAGAAGCGAGCATCGTCGGCGCCAGGTCAGCCAGGTCAATGGGACGTCCACCCCCGTTGAACAGCAGGCCATCATACGGGCTGGGCCGCAAGTCCGGCTGCTTTGCATACGTCACTATGGACGGATTCGGCTCGCCGATCGGCGTGTCCACGCTGAGCACGTCACCCGCTACTCGGCGCGGGTATTCCCTACCTGGGCCGTGCGTGGGAGTCGGCCAGGCGAATCCGCCCGCCCTGGTGCCGACAGCAAAGAGCCGCCTTCGACTCTGCGGGACGCCGTAATCGGCGGCCGTAAGCACTCGCCACGTGACTATGTACCCGAGATCCTCCAGAGACTGCAGTATCCGCAGAAAGTGGGCACGCCGGGCTCCTCTGGTCAGCCCTTCTACATTCTCGATCAAGAACGCCGACGGCCTGATGATCTGGACTGCCCGCACGAATTGGGGGAAGCCGTCGCGTGGGTCGTCGTGACCGAGTTGTTTTCCGCCGTCACTCCAGGGCTGGCATGGTGGTCCCCCGGCGACAATGTCCGCCTTGCCGTAGAAGACGGCGAAATCGACCTCCGCGATATCTCCCCTGTACAGATCGGCCGCAGGATGACGCCTGCCGTAGGTCGTGAGCGCAGTCTCATCCCACTCCGAGGCTGCGATGATCTCCATCCCGGCGTCCTCTAGTCCCTGGGACAGACCACCCGCACCTGCGAAGAGATCGAGCACTGTGGGCATAGGTGAGACCCTAGCGCCTAGGGACGACATTCCACCGCGGGCACGCCGAACTGACGTAGCGACGCGGCGCTGAGCCCGCCGGGCCAATACCGCGCTCAGCCACCAGTACCCTTACATCGTCGGCTTCGCAACCGATCAGTGGCTGACTGTTAAGGCTTGGCCCGAGCCATAGCAGGCCGCTGCTGTCGTCCGGGGTGCCGATCGGCTACGCACGCTCGAAGATCCCCTGTACCCGTTCGAGCACCGTGCGCCACTCCCGATCGAGGACGGCCGCAAGATGTTCTTCCACGTCACGTCGCTGCTCATCCAGGAACCATCCGCGGTTGTGCGCTAGAACGCGGTCGAGGTACCCGGGGCCTTTCCCCCATTCCGCGGCGTTATCGAGCCAGAACTGCGGAGCCTGCCTGAGCTGGCCGCCGTAAAGAGTCGCACTGGCCAGCTGGATCTTACGGAGCAACTCGTCATACGCAGTGTTCATCAGCTGTTGCGCCTGGGTAAGCAACTCGCTCGCTTCGGGCATGGAGTCGGACAGCGTCTGGCAGAGGACGGTGAACCCGGTGACTGATTCCTGCAACGTGGCCACGGCGAGCTTCCGCGCGCCGAAACCGAGCTGGTGCGTGTAGCTCAGCGACCGCCACTCGCCGTCCCTGCGGACCGCCGCGTTCACGGTACTCGCGTGCGCCCGGCGGATTTCCGTCAGCAGCGTGTCGTGGACGTGCTGGTTGACGAGGGGCGGTGCCAGGTATTGCCTGATCCAGCTGGCGAGGTGTTTTCCGGCCTCGCGTTGGACCGCCTGGGCCTGTTCCTGCTCGGCGTTCTCGAGCATGACCTTCATCCGGTCCAGCACGTCACCCAGTTGGCGCTGGAACTGGCCGCGTGACTGTGAAACCCGCTCGCGGAGGAAGGCTCGCAGCCCCCCGGGCTCGTCCTGCAGGGAATTGAAGAAGAACGTGGGACTCTCGCTGAGACGGTACGTAGTCAGGGCCTTGTGCACCTGCTCGTCCTTGAGCTCGTATCCCTCCTCGGATGTTTGGGCCTGCAAGCCGGTCTCATCCTTCATTGCGAGCGCCTCATCCGGCCGGGGCAGGACGAGCACGCCGATGTTGGAGTCGATCCGCGTGTTGTTGATATCCCGGGCCCGCTGCAATAGGTGCTTGATGGAGTCTGACGGGGCATCGTTGAAGCCAGAGCACAAGATCGATACTGTGTGCGGGTCCTCGAGCAGGGTTTCGAGGTCGGCGCGGGCTGCGGGCTGGTCAATCCCTCGCGTGTCGATGATGCTCACGTCGAGATCGGTGACCTCGAGAAGCTCGGGAACAATGAGGTCGATCCGGGCTGGCAGCGAGAATTCCGGATGCCGACCGTTGTTGATCAGCTCGAAGGTATTTTTCATCCACTCAAGCGGTGGGGCCGCGAGCGTCGGGTTGTGCCATTCGTCGCGCCGGTCCCGTCGGTGAAGGCTCATCCGGGTCAGTACCTCGACGACGAGGTCGCGTCGAGCGGGAAACTGGGCCACCAGGTCCTTCGCGGGGTCCGACCGCACCCACTTGCCGTCCGCGCCCTTAGTCCGTTTTTGGGTCAGGCCGGCCATGTTGCGGATGGCCCGCTCGATTTCCCGAGGTACCGCCGGGGAGCCGTCTTCATCGGCTGCCGACAGTCCCGGGTGCATGAGCTGGTCAACGAAGTCCTCGACATCGGACCGGATATCGTCATGAGTTCGCGGCTCAACAATGATCCCGTGTCCGGGGCCGACACCCAGGTGGACCTCGCACAGCGTTATCCCGCCTCCGCCGGTCTCGAGCACGGGAACTGTCCGGCCTTGCGAACCGGCCATCTCGAGGTTGGTGGCTCGGCAGATCGCCGTCGATTTGCCGATGCCGATCTGGCCGATGAAGGCTACCTGGTGCTCGCGCCGGAGGAGCAGGTCGGCTAGACGCCGGATTTCCTTGACGTATTCGTCGAGCCGGGTCCGGAAGGCGGCGGGCGTCCCAGGTACCGCTCCAGCAGCCTGTAGCTCCGATGTCATCTGCTCAGATCGCCACAGCAGGTGCTGATCGGGGTGATCCAGCGGAGGCATGGGAAGGTACCGCCAGTTCCTTTGTAGGATCACGGCCAGGTCGGCTGCCTCGCCGCTACCGATCGCCCCGAGCAGCGTGGTGAGTTCCTCACCCGAGATCGACCGCTCGCCCGATTCAATCCGCGAGAGCACCGCCGGGCTCCAGGTGATCTTCCGCGCGAGCTCCGCCTGCTTCACCCCAGTACGCTCCCGAAGCTGGGCCAGTCGATACCCCAGCTGGACTCCGCCTAGCTCGTCCATGACCAACTCCAAACGCCTTCCAGCACTGTTGCAGTAAGCTTGCAGCAACGTTGTCACAATGTCAATGACTGCCAGTGGCCTCTGCGGCAGTTACAAATAGCTACACGTGCGCCGTTGGTAGGAGCGTTGCAGCCGGTTGAAGGCGTCAAGCTAAGCGCTGGTGCAATCGACGCGTCACCACTGCCTGCGGCGCGCCGGTCAGCGAGTTGCTTGTCGTCGGCTACCTCGTGGAGGAGTCACAGGCCGGGGGCGCCGCTGCTACACACTCAGATGGCGAGGTCCGGTGACGGCTCAATTTAGGTCTGGCCCTGGTCTCTTGCCTTGATGATCTGGTGGGCGAGGGTCTTGCTGATCCCGAGTCGCTTGGCGATCTGTCCGTACGACAGGCCCTCAGTTTCGTAGATGCGGATCGCCTCTTCATGCAGCACGCCCGAAGCTTCGTCCGAGATGGCCCGTAGGCCCTTCGAAAGTCGGCTGGCCGAGTCGGCCCGAGCCTGTGAACTCGTCATGTTGGTGACGCTCGCTAGAGCTGTGTGTCCAGCTTCTATCGCGGTGTCTACCCGGCGCTCCACGTCGCTCATGCCACTAGCGTACAGCCCCTGATCGTTCAGGGGGTTGACGATATCGTTCACCCCCTGTACGATTGTGGTTGTGGGCGTCCGATGATGAACTCCAGCGGACTTGGAAGTGAGCAGACGGACTGCCCCGCAACTACATAGTGGCTCGTCGGCGACGGAGCGACCTGCTGTGTGCTGGGTTGACGAGTGACAAGGTCCCCAGGCAAAGGGAGCTGTTCGCCGACACGGATTGAGCTCGCAGCGCTTGCGCTGCCTGTCCGCCACATCATGGAGAGATCCGGACGTGCAAGCCCTATGAGGGCCGTTAGTAGCGTCCACTCATCTGGGTGTGGCGGGCGGGGAAGGCAAGCACTCGATTTCTTCTCAATGGGGGATCCATGCATGACAACGGGAGACCGGCGTTGCTGGCCAGCACCACGATTCCGAGCCTGCTGATGCTGTATCCAGGGACGCGCCCGGTGGTGGCGTGGCCGGACTGCGGAACGTGGCGGGTGCCGCAGCGCGGCATGCTACCAGCGCACCGTGCCGCTGACGAGCACTCCCGCTGCCCGGGTAGCGGGCAGCGGGTCACGATCGACCTTACGCCTGTTCAGTGGATGGAGAGCCTGCGCGTGGCAGTACGGGAAGCGGCCGGGCGCCGCGGCGCGACGGTACGCCGCAGCGCGAAGCCGCCGGTCCCGCGCCCGGTGTTTCGGCTGGCCGCTGTCCGATAGCTAGCCGCTGCCTGCTCTGTTCTGCCCCAGCCGGGCTCTGCCCGGCTGGGGCTTTTCTGTTTCTCGCCGAGATCCTGCGTATGGCTGGTGTCGGGTGGTTAGCGCCTGGGCCCGTTGGTGGTGCAGGCCGTATCGAGTGCTGACGCGCCGCTTCCGGTGCTCGGGCCAAAGACCGGCCCTGCGCTCCGGGTCGGCTTGTCATCGAATTCCGCTGGTGCGGGCCGTGTCGGCCTGGGTGCTGGCTGGGGTCGGCGCGGATCTGCAAGCTCCTGACACTGCGGTCCCTGTTGTCGCCGGGGCCGCAGTGGCGCCGGTCAGCCCGCTGCGACGTGCGGTCGCGGGCGGCGCGGTAGGGGTCACCTCAGCCAACTACGGCCTGACTTTTGATTTTCCCGAGGCCAAGCCGACCCGGAGCGCAGGGCCGCTTAGCGGCCCGAGCACCGGAAGCGGCGCGGCAGTGATCTCTGCGGCGCCTCCGCCGACAACTGCGCGCGGCCGCAGTACGGCGATTGGCGCCCCCGTAGCGGCCCGACACCCTTCCACGATCTCAGCCCGGCGTCATACGGCGATCCGGGAAACCTTTCATGTCCTTTCAGCACCTGGAAGTACATCATGCCCGTCACCGATCCTGTGCCAGCGTCCACATCGGCGATGTCGGCGCGCAATGTCGCGTCGCTGTGCGACCTGGCGCGGCTGGCCTACTGCGGCCACTGCTCCGCTGGCCCTCATCGGCCCTGTATAGACGTGGGTGGCGATCGGCTGAGCGGTGTCCACCTGGCTCGGTTTGCCGGTGCCGCGCGCTCCGGCCTGATCCGAGGTCCTGAATTCTCCATGGTCCTGGCCTTGGCCGGGGACACGTTCACCTCCGGCACCGTCATCGGTGGTGATGATCCGCAGATCGCTCCCGACGCCATCGGGGCGCCCGCGCATCAGCAGATGCCTGCGCACCGGAAGGAGGCAGTACGATGAGTACCGACGCCGCGTTCTGGATCGACTACGAATACGACCGCGTGATGGCCAGCGATGGCCGGTCCCGGTTCGCATCTTACGTCCGGCGAGCTTCTGCCTCAGGGGAGTGGGCCGAATGCTGGGACGGAACTTGGGACGACGACGCCGTTCGAGCTGTGCAGTTCGCGTCGGCGTCGTGGCGCGTGGCGACCAGCCCGGTGATGTCGCCTGGCTACGTCCGCCATCACAATCGTATCCGGTCAGCGCGAGTCGAGGTCAACCCCTGGGACACCTCGCTGTGCGCTGCCGTGGAGATCATCATCCCCCAGCCTCGCCAGCTCGCCGCAGCACGAGACAGCGGCAACGGCTCCATGTGGTGGGACTGGCAGCAAGAAAACCACGGCGGCGAGCAGGTGTACCTGGAGCCTAGTGAGCAGGAGCTATCCCGATACAGGTACATGCTGGCCACGACGAAACTCGCGTTTCCCCTCCCCACGAGTGGGCTCCCGACAGCTCCGGATGGACCCGGCGCCTGGATCGAGGACGCCGCCGAGCGCGCCGTCACGGTCCTATGCAACGAGCTGCAGCAGGTCGTACGCCCTGTTCTCGCGGTTCTGGAGAACAACTGATGCCGCGCCCGTCGTCACGAGGGTCGCGTGACGAACGGCGTCGCGCGACCAGCAGGCGGTGGTGAACCGCGCCCGACCTGATCCCATCGCTGAATCACAGCGGCCCCGGCGCTCCCACTGCCAAGCAAGGCGCCAGGGCCGCTGCCGTCACCTCACAAGGAGGCACAGCCCATCATGACAGCCCCCACGAATACCGACGCTCCGCTCCTGCTGACAGTCGAAGAGGCGTCCGTCCGCATGAGCATCGGACGGACGCTGATGTACAGTCTGGTCGATCCGGCGCCATCCGATCCGTGAAGGTAGGCGGCCGTCTTCGCCGCGTGCCCGCCGAAGCCCTCACCGAGTACATCGCTGCCCAGTTCGTTGGCGATGCCCAGCCCGCCACCGTCGCGGCCTGAGGAGGTGCCCGAGTTGTCAGCCAGACGAAAGAGCGCGAACGGCCGGTCGAGCATCTACTTCGGCGGAGACGGCAAGTGGCATGGCCGCATCACGATGGGAGTCCGGGACGACGGCAAGCCGGATCGTCGGCACTGCGAGGGGAAGAGCCAGGCGGAGGTCACCGCGAAAGTCCGCGTCATGGAGAAGGAACGCGACCAGGGCCGCGTGCGCAAGCCCGGCCAGCGCTGGAAAGTCGGCGCCTGGCTTGAGCATTGGGTGAAGAACATCGCAGCCCCGCCGACGGTCAGCGAGAACACCCAGGCTGGTTACGAGGTCGACGTCCGCAAGCACCTGGTCCCCGGGATCGGCGCACACTGGCTGGACAAGCTCGATGCCGAGCACCTGGAGAAGCTGTACGGCAAGCTGCTGGAGAGCGGCCTGTCCCCAGGCACCATCAATCACATTCACCGGACAGTCCGAGCTTCGCTCAACGAGGCGGTACGGCGCGGTCACGTGGGCAGCAACCCAGCCCTGATCGCCAAGGCGCCGCCACTAGCTGAGGAGGAGGAAGTCGAGCCGTACGAGGTCGAGGAGATCCGCAAGCTCCTTGAGGTGGCAGCTAGGCGGCGGAACAGCGCGAGGTGGGCGATTGCACTGGCGCTGGGGCTCCGGCAGGGGGAGGCGCTCGGGCTGCAATGGTCGGATGTTGACTTGGACAAAGGCACCATGCGCGTCCGCCGTGGGCGCCTCAGGCCGAAGTACGAGCACGGATGCGGAGACACGTGCGGCCGCAAGCCCGGCTACTGCCCCCAGCGTCGCAACATCCGGCAGTCGACTCGCCGAGTGAAGTCGAAAGCGGGCAAGCGCACCATCGGCTTGCCCGCACAGCTCGTCACCCTCCTCCAGGAACATCGCACGCAGCAGGACGCCGAACAAGCCGCGGCCCGGCAGCTCTGGCAAGACGAAGGCTGGGTGTTCGCCGGCCCAACCGGAGGTGCCCTCAACCCGAACACCGCCTACCACGAATGGAAGGCGCTCCTCAAGGAAGCCGGCGTCCGAGAAAGCCGACTTCACGACGCCAGGCACACCGCAGCCACCGTCTTGCTGCTACTAGAAGTCCCGCTACGGACCGTAATGTCGATCATGGGCTGGTCAAGCGTCGACATGGTCGCCCGCTACCAGCACATTACCGACGCCATCCGCCAGAAGGCCGCCGGGCAGGTCGACCTGGCGATCTGGCAGACAACTACCGTCGGTCAGGTTACGGTCCGCCGGGAAGGGCTAGCGGTCATCCTGCCGATCGTGGACATCGGCCTGGCCCACAGCGGCGCCGACGCCCTCGCCGACCTGGAGGAAGCCATCGCCCACCTCCGCGCCGCCCTAGCGGACGGCGCCCCAAACACCAGTTGAGACGGAAATTGAGACGGGCGGGCCCGTCGACCAAAACACCGGGTACCGCCCGTTTTCTATTTTCGCAGCTCAGGGCGCTGGCGGAGGATAAGAGATTCGAACTCTTGAGGGTTTCCCCAACACGCTTTCCAAGCGTGCGCCCTAGGCCACTAGGCGAATCCTCCGCTGGACATCTTACCGGCAACCGGGACCGCGTGCGTCCGTCCGCGTGCCGGCGTCCGTTGCACCCGTAAGCCTCGCTAGACTGACCCGAGACCCCCCGCACGGCGTTTATCCCGCCAACCCCCCCAGGGCCGGAAGGCAGCAAGGGTACGCGGGCTCTGACGGGTGTGCGGGGGGTCCCGGCTGTTCCGTGCTGACCGCGATCACCGGCGAGGTGGAGTGAGGTCATGAGCCTAGCCCTGTACCGCAAGTACCGCCCGGCCACGTTCGCCGAGGTGAAGGGCCAGGATCACGTGACCGGCCCGCTCATGCGGGCGCTGAGTACCGGGCGGATCAGCCACGCCTACCTGTTCAGCGGGCCCCGCGGATGCGGCAAGACGTCCAGCGCCCGGATCCTCGCCCGGTCTCTGAACTGCGTCAACGGCCCCACCCCGGAACCCTGCGGGGTGTGCGACTCGTGCGTGGCGCTGGCCCCGAGCGGGCCCGGCAGCATCGACGTGATCGAGATCGACGCGGCCAGCCATGGCGGCGTCGACGATGCCCGCGAGCTGCGGGAACGGGCGTTCTACACCCCGGTGTCCGGGCGCTTCAAGATCTACATCATCGACGAGGCGCACATGGTGACGCAGCAGGGCTTCAACGCCCTGCTGAAGCTGGTGGAGGAGCCCCCGCCGCACCTGAAGTTCATCTTCGCCACCACCGAGCCGGACAAGGTCATCCCGACCATCCGCTCGCGCACCCACCATTACCCGTTCCGCCTCGTGCCGCCGTCGGTGCTCCGCGAGCTGATGCAGGACATCCTGGCCAAGGAGGGCGTGCCGGTCGAGGAATCCGTCCTTCCGCTGGTCATCCGGGCGGGCGCCGGCTCGGCGCGCGACACGTTGTCCGTGCTCGACCAGCTGCTGGCCGGCAGCGACGAGAGCGGGCTCAGCTACGACCGCGCGGTCTCGCTGCTCGGTTACACCGACGACAGCCTGCTCGACGAGATCGTCGAGGCGTTCGCGGCGAGCGACGGGGCGGCGGTATTCGGCGTGGTGAACCGGGTGATCGAGGGCGGTCACGAGCCGCGCCGGTTCGCCGCGGACCTGCTGGACCGGCTGCGCGACCTGATCGTGCTGGCCGCGGTGCCGGACGCGGCGGAGACCGGGCTGCTCGACCTGCCACCGGACCGCGCCGAGCGGATGGCCGGCCAGGCCGCCAAGTTCGGCCAGGCCGGGCTGACCCGCGCGGCCGAGATCATCAGCACCGGGCTGGACCAGATGCGCGGCGCCACCTCGCCGCGGCTGCTGCTCGAGCTGATGTGCGCGCAGGTCCTGCTCCCCGCCGCGACGGCTGGTGAGGCGTCGCTGCTGACCCGCCTCGAACGGCTAGAGCAGGGAGTTTCTTCCGAACGGCCAGCGGTTTCACCCGCCGGCACCCAGTCTTCCCCACCGCCGCGGCCCGCCGCGCCGGCCCAGCCGGCCCCAGTGGCGCCAGCCCCGGCGGCCCCAGCCCAAGCAGCACCGCC
>Ga0070741_10010465_pt1 | contig 17496 bp, 15 predicted proteins | sample Coa_R1_4_FD_66440 | JGI IMG/M metagenome (GOLD analysis project Ga0070741, IMG submission 66440) | Surface soil microbial communities from Centralia Pennsylvania, which are recovering from an underground coalmine fire - Coalmine... | ecosystem: Environmental > Terrestrial > Soil > Unclassified ...
GCCCCGGGATTGGACGATCGAATCTAGCCCCTATTTCTAATAGTGGCGACGATTCGATCGCGCCAATCGCGGGAGCTTTCGCTTCGGTCCTAAACCAAATTTTCAGTCGCGTTGGGTATACAGATATCGTTTTAATCTCATATTTGTTAAATTATACCAATTTGATGATAACGACAACTTATAATATCAATTCCTTAAATCGGCTTTTGTCAGGAAATGACGAGATCGTTGCAATTCTGAAAACAGACTCATCCCCTTCCTCATCGGTCCGAGAACGTTCATGGAGCCCAAGCCTCGATGGACTTTATTATTGGGTTTCAGGATGTGTGCTGACATTTGGAAGCTATTTTTTGCAGCTGCTTTGTCTCAACAATCTCTCAAAAACTGCGTGGGTACACTCTCGTCATGCATGGAACCAAGCATCTGCTTTAAAAGTCGAACGCATTTTCAATAGCCATCTCTTAGCAAAATCAATCAATACGCATCGGCTCGATTCTTCTCAGCAGTATCTTGCGTCACCTCAGAGGGCTCTTTCCATGCATACTTCACAAGGAATATTAAATTTATTTCACCCTTGGGGAATCTGTCGTGGAATGAACTACTGGTTTATTTACCTCTATTTCAAAACGCGCAACTCTTTTACAAATGTAGACTTGCAAATGACTGCTCTAGGCAAACAATTTGAGCAAGGGGCTCCGCATCAGGCTGTTTTGCTGCATTCACTTGCACTCCCTTCGGTGTACGACCTTTTAAAACTTAACGTACGCGAGAATGAGTGCAAAATTTCAACAAATGGCAAGACCAGGGAACAGATTTTAGACTACATTCAGTCAAAAGGGCCGGGAGTCTATGGGATTTATGTTGCTTCTCATCAAGTTGTTTTCATTAAAGTGGATGCGACTCAGCAATATCTTTTTGATCCAGATGTAGGTATTATAAAAATTTCCTCTCCAGCGCTTTTAAAGGCAGCGATGGAAGGTCATCTGGCCTCTCATAATAGCTCTAGGGAAATCCTCATCGATCATTATATCCCGAGGTAAACGTGGTTACACTTTCTTCTATCGTTCCAAAAGTCGACTTGCGATCGCGCATTCACCGTTTGCGCTCCTTTGAAGAGAACTGTTATGTCAAAAGGGAGGATGAATTAGGATTTGGGGTCAGTGGGTCAAAAGTAAGAAAATATAGCTCCTTCCTCCCCTCTTTCTTAAGCGAAAAGCCTAATGAGGCCATCATTCCGGGCAGCGCTTATTCGAACCATGTTCTCTCCCTTTCACAACTTTTAAAAGAGAATGGGGTGAAACCTATTTTATTCTTATTGGGTAATCCTATACCGAACGTGACCGAAAATTTGGATTTGAGATCGCATCAAAGCCCAGGGATTGGACGATCGAACCTAGTCCCTAATAGGGACGGCGATTCGGCCTGTTATAATCCCAAGCTTCAAGGAAATTTCCTTTTGACCGCTCTTATTGCTGGATTGGAAAACATCCATTGGATCTCTCGAAAGAAATGGGGCGAAATTGATGATCTTGTCGTCGAATACGCAAACAAAAGGGCGGCAGAGGGGCTAAGGGCGATTGCAGTCCCTAAGGGGGCTAATTGTGCTTCCTCTTTACCCGGAGTCCTAACATTGGCGCTCGACATACTTCGCAATGAAAAAGAGCATGGCATTGAGTTCGATCATCTTTTTATCGACTCTGGAACAGGGATCACAGCATCTGCGCTCCTGCTCGCATTTGCTCTTTTGGGCAAACAAACTTTTGTTCATATCCTTTTGATTGCGGGAAATAAAGAGGAATTTAAAAATACTCTCGAACAAAGAAAAAAGGATCTGGAAGTTCTTTTAAAAAAACCGATCCCCTCCCCTCTCCGCTTTAATCTTTATATTCCTTCGACAGCGCCTTCTTTTGGGAGTGTGAATGCGGCTGTTTTTAACGCTGTTGCTAATCTTGCTAGAGAAGAGGGATTTTTGACCGACCCCGTTTTTACTGCAAAGTTATTTCTCGAAGGAAAAAAAGTGATCAAAGAACAGAAGTTGAAGGGCAATATCCTTTTTGTTCACTCAGGCGGTGGTTTAGGCCTGACGGGCTTTCAAGAAGAAATGTCAAAGCGTTTATATACAACGTGATTGAAAATTTGGATTTGGTTTCGACATTGGACAACTCACTCGCAGGGACTTTCAAGCAATTCGGAACGCACTCTAGCATCGTTTTTGGTATGGCTAATCTCTTTTTCTTCTAAATGTGGAGGATTAAAGTCATGCATCTGGACTTTCCATCCAGAGCTGGAAAGCAGCTTACCGTTATCAAATACCAGGGAATCAACATGCTCTTCAGAGGGTATGCTTCCCAAAGAAGTTCCTTTTTTTAGATCCCAGATTTTAATTTCGTTGGAAGATGCTGAGAAAAGAACATCTTGGAAAGCGGCGAGGCTTGAAACGCTGTCAATGTGTCCGTTCAGAGTGTTTAGGCAATCGAAGCTTTTTTTGTCCCAGATCCTAATTGTCTTGTCCCGAGATCCTGTAATCCAGGTTTCCTGATGGGCAATGATAGAGAACAAGCGGTGCTGGTGTCCAATTAGAGTTCCGACGTACTTTGAAGAATTTAAATCCCAAATGTTAATATTAGGGTTGTTTCTAGTCTGAGAAAAAATCTTTCCATCGACCACAGTTTTTAAAACCGATTCCAAAATTTGCGTGTCAAAAGTTTTTATGAGCTCATAAGTTTTTTCATCAAGAATATGGAGCTTATTACTGTGAAGTTTGATTGCAATTTTATGATTAGAGGTCCATATAGAACAAATTTTTTCGTCATGAAAATAAATCGTTTTCTCTTCTTTTGCATCTTCGACTTTGTAAAGTCTGATACAATCCATGTGCTTTTCATAAGTGATATAATGTTGAGAACCAAGCACCATAATTGCATTAGGATCTCTGATATGATGACAGGATATGCATTTTCTTTCTTCAATATCCCAGGACAGTACTGTAGTGGAGGTTTGAGCGATAAGTTTTCTTCCGATCAACTGGAGGAAGATCACATTTTTATCTAACTGAAAAAGAAAATCCTTTGGATAAGTTCCCTTAGCGAGACTGGAAAATATTTTGAAATGTTCACGATAAGCTTTATAGGGACTAAGATCGCGGCCTTGGGACACTGAAAAAGAAGGGAGATTTCTCCTATGAAGTTCTTTCCAAAACTTCATATCTGCATAGTTATATATCGTGTGGCATGTCTGCATGCATGCGCTGATATCCCTCAAGTCGGAAATAAAAAGCATCAATTTAATCACATCACTCGGCAGTTGATTCAAAAGTAATGCGGTCGAATCGTCCTTCCTATTATACCCAACGTCAGTGAAAATTTGGTTTAAGACCGAAGCGAAAGCTCCCGTGATTGGGGCGATCGAATCGTCGTCCCTATTAGAAATAGGGGCAAGATTCAATCGTCCAATCTGGGGGCTTTGGCTCGTTTTCAAATCCAAATTTTCAGCCACATGGGGTAGAGCGGAAGGTGTTTCGAAAATTGCTGCCACTTTCGCTATTTGTCGCTCATTTAGGCTTGAATTAGGAACCACAGTATTTTCTAAAACGTTGGTCGGTTGCCTCAGTGGTATCTCGAATGTGGAAGTTATTGTTGTCATCAGGAACCTCAAAAAATTTTAGCAGTATATGCTAACACCGGGTCGATTTAATGTAGATATTTTTCAATACTTCAAAGGGGGTATACCTGAATCGGCCATAGACTGGTGACGGTTCAATCGCGCCAATCGCGGGAGCTTTCGCTTCGGTCTTAAATCCAAATTTTCAATCACGTTGGGTATAAGTTGATATGGCAATAAAACTAAAAAGACTATAAAGTAAGACAGTTATTCAAATGGAGATTTAGAACATGAAAATGCCGAAAAAAAAGACAACCCCTTGGACCGTTTTTATCGCTATTCTTTTAGGAATGGTAGTTGGTTCATTGACTCAGAAGGGATCGACTTTTTTTGGCACGGATCTTTTCCACTTTACTTTTCCTATCTATGATCTCTGCGGTAAAATTTTTATTAATGCCTTAACGCTGGTCGTCGTTCCCCTTGTCGCTTCCTCGATTATTACTGGAATAGCGCGCATCGGCAACGAGAGCTCTTTTGGAAGACTTGGGCTGAAGATTTTTGGGTTTTACCTCAGCACTAGCCTGGTTGCCATTTTTATCGGTTTGATTCTGGTCAATCTCTTGAATCCCGGATCGATGATCGATCCCGATACGATTACGACAACAGTCAACATCGCCGATGTTCAAAAGCAACTATCCACCGAAGAGTCGACAAAGTTTACCGACATTCTCTTGCAGGTTGTCCCTTCAAATATTGTTGATACTCTTGGCCGTGGACAAATGCTGGGATTGATTTTCTTCAGCTTAATTTTTGGATACAGCGTTTCCAAACTGCAGTCTAGCGTTGGCTCTCTTTTAAAGGATCTTTTTCAAGGTCTCTTTCAGACGATGATTCAGTTTACCCATGTCATTATGAAATGCCTTCCCATCGGCGTCTTTTTCCTCGTCGCAAAGGTATTTGCGGAAGCGGGCTTCCAATCTCTTCAATCCTTGGGACTATTTACTGTGGCAGTAGTTGTGGGGCTGATTGTTTTTGTATTTGGCGCTCTACCCCTTTTATTAAAATTCATCGGAAAAGTAAGCCCGAGTCGACATTTCAGGGCAATGGGACCTGCCCTGATCACCGCTTTTTCAACGAGTTCCTCTTCGGCCACCCTCCCTGTTACGATTGAGTGTGTAGAGAAAAGGGCTGGCGTTTCTAATAAGATCTGCAGTCTCGTCGTTCCTTTGGGAACATCGATTAACATGTCGGGCTCTGCTCTTTATGAATGCGTGGCAGCGATGTTTGTCGCACAGGCCTATGGAATCGAGCTCACTTTAATGACCCAATTCATCGTGGTTCTTCTAGCGCTCATCACTTCGATTGGTGTAGCTGGCGTACCTTCAGCTTCTCTTGTGGCAATCATTGCAATTCTCAAAGCGCTTGGACTTCCTATCGAGGGCATCGGTCTGTTTATTGCTGTAGACAGAGTTCTGGACATGTGCCGCACAACTGTGAATGTCTTTAGCGACAGTTGCTGTGCTGTTCTTGTTGCGCGCTCAGAAGGAGAAAAAAATATTCTCATTAAGGATACTTTCTCTGCGCTCTAGAGATCTTGAACCTATCCGAATAAAAAGTTTCAGCCGATCTTCGATCCAAATAATCCCGAAAATCGGCGAAAAATTTTATTCGGATAGGTTCTTCTTCTCTGTGTCCACAAAGACACAGAGAAGTGAATTAGTTTTCAAGTTTTAAGAGATGAAGCGCCTGTTCATCGGACAGAATCTTTTCGAAATGCGCGAGTTGTATATTTGCGATCTTAGGATTAAAAGATTTTACTTTTTCATCTGTTTTCCCATAGCGTACGCCGATATAATCAATTCCAAGCGATTCTACCGCTGCTCCCATATTCTCGACATTGCTTAAGCGATCATCAATGGCAATAACGCGTTTAGGCATTTTTTTAAGTTTTTTTAAGTAGGCGATTAATACTGGTCCCTTTTCTATTCCTTTACCGACAAAGACAACACCATTTTTAAAAACGGTGTCTGCAAGCTCTTTGAAAACAAAGTCTTCCTTAATAGGTGATGTTGAACTGAAATCAATTTGCAAAGAAGCAAGCTGTTCTAGAGTGCGGCAAGCAAGCTTAGGATCTCTTTTAGTGAGGCCGATCATAGAAGCTTTTTTCTGTTTCATAGCGCTAAGCAGCTCGGAAGCAGATGCATCGACAAGGCGTATTTCAGTTTTATTTTGGACTTGTAGATAGAGGGAGAGCGTTTGGGATAGTGCATCGTGTTTGCTCAATCCTTCATTCTCTATCAAATGGGTCATGTGGTGGAAAAACCATTCATCGGATCCCAAATGTTGGGCTGTTTGAATCAATGTATTGTCGAGATCAAATACGTAAAGGACATCTTCCAGGTGGTAGCTAAACGCATGCGAGAACTCATTGGTATTTGTGATCAGCGCCTCGCTATTTGAAAATGGACAAAGAGCGAGAAGCGAGCAAAGACTAAGATTGAAAACATTGCGGTATTTTTTATATGTCATGCAAATTTCCTATTTTAGGCAGCGCCCTACTGCGTGTTCAATCACCGAATAAATTTTATCCAAGGGAATTTTATCTGTAAGCCAAATGCGCTCTTGTTCAAGAGCTTGGCCTATGAACATCTCATAGCCGAAGACGAGTCGGCACTGCTTCCGCAAAGCTTTTACCAGAAAGGGGGTGTTTTTTGGAATGTATACGATGTCCATTGCGATTTTTCCAGGTAAGATCCATTCTTCTTTGATGAGATCTCCATCAGGGACACAATTGATCAGAGCGTCGTAGCCTTGATTAACCACTTCGGGAAAGAATTCCCATCCCCCTCCCCTGCATCCGATAGCACTAGCAATTTCAAGAGCTTTCGACCCTGTTCTATTCAGAAGGGTAACAAAGGCCCCCCTGCGCATGGCTTCAATAGCGATCGCTTTGGCAGCTCCACCAGCGCCGGCGATGACGATGTGTTTTTCCGAAACGGAAGCTTTGCGCTCGAGAGCATTTAAAGCTCCGATTCCATCTGTGTTGAAGCCATACCATTGCCCATTCTCTCTTTTGATTGTATTGCAAGCTCTCATTGCTTTAACATCAGTTGAAGCATGTTCTAGAAAAGGGATTACTGCTTCTTTGAGCGGCATTGTGACGCTAATCCCATGAAAAGGGAAGATTTCCGCAAATGCAAAAAAAGCTTCCATTTCTTCTTTTTTAATAGGAATTTTGACATAGACGGCACTCACTCCACAATTTCTGAATACGGCATTGTGAGCGACAGCTCCTAGACTGCTGCTGACGGGATCTCCGATAAGGCAGTAAATTTTGGTTTGCGGCATCAGCTTGGAAAAATGATAAGTCTCTTGAAGTTCTTGAGCAGTGAGCTGGCCAGGGGCAGTTGCGCCCCCTAAGGGAAGCATTGCATAGGCAATCGCCGATCCTGCAATTGGACTCAAAATGCGGGCAAACTCCCCTTTTTCTCCCATTGCTATTCCGATGATTTTTTCTTCACCGTGAGTTTGAACAAAATGGAGCAGCTTTAGCGCATCGATGCTCGATCTGGCTGTGACTGCGATCTTATGAATATGCGTGTGCGGCGTTTTTATTTTTGCGTATACCTCTTCTAGATCTGGAGTTCCTGAAAAATCGTGATAAGAGCAGAGAAAAGAAATGTTCGGATAGGAATCAAAGAGCTTTTTTCGGAAGTCTACGGGCACATCGTATTCCAAATCGACATAGGTAGGTCCGAGCGCGCATAACGTTTCTATTGCGCGCAATCGCTCTTCTTCTGTCCCTTGAAAATATCCTCCTTGGTCGCAGCGGCGCAAGGTAATCATTACCGGAAGGCGGCAGTCCTTAAGAAAGGAAGAAAGTTCTTCTTGGGTGAATGGATGAAAATAATCGAGACGGAGCTCAACGCCGTCAATCATTGAATCGACCATCTTTAACTGAGATGCGACCGTTGTAAAATTAGGCCCAGTTGCAACGACAAACAAAAGCGTTTTCATCTATCTCATCCTTAGTTTTTTATGACTGCAAATACAAAACATTTTGACAGGAGGCATCCTATTTGTTATAATTGAGCTTTTAAAAGAAGGCAAGCTGCGTTTTTACTATGAAAACACAAGTCAACACCACATCTGGTCTTGATGCTATTCGCGGAGCAAACATCTCCGCCGTTTTCAGCTATGCTTATTTTTACTTCTATTTTGGCGCCAAAACGCCAATACATATCTAATACCCTTACATCCACTATTTCCCTTCAAACTGCAAAAAAGCAGTACAATAGGATTGTTTGATCCTATGCCTATAAAACTTGTGAATCAAAATATTAATACCCTTATTTAAGGTAGTATTATGTTAGTCAAATTAGAAGATGGCACCAGTGCCGAAATTTTAAATGTATTGAGAAAAAGACTGGATGCGCATGGATTGCATCATTGCATTTCGTCTGCAAATTCTCAAATCGTGATTGGCCTGGAAAAAAGCCTGTCACCTGCTGTATTAGAGGATTTGAATGCGTTGGGATGCATTTCAGAGTTACTTCCTATGTCGACCCCTTGGAAGCTTGCATCCAAAGAGTTTAAGAAGAAAACAGAGATTGCGGTAAAAGGCGTGGCAATTGGAGGCCCCCTTATCGCTATGATGGCAGGACCCTGTGCGATTGAAAGTGAAGAGCAGTTGCGTTCGATTGCTCTGCAGCTGGCACGTGCTAAGGTCAAAGTGTTTCGCGCTTCAGCATTCAAACCGCGTACCTCTCCCTATAGTTTCCAGGGGATGGGCATAGAGGGGTTGAAATTGCATAAAAAATTGCAAGAAGAGCATGGAATGCTGATTGAAACGGAAGTGATGGATGTCCGCGATGTCGGGGTTGTTTCCGAACACGTGGACATCCTTAGGATCGGCGCGCGCAACATGCAGAATTTCAATCTGCTTAAAGAGGTTGGCAAGTGTGGTAAGCCGGTGATCCTCAAACGAGGAATTTCTGCAACTGTCGAAGAGTGGCTCATGAGCGCAGAATACATCATGGCTCACGGAAATCATGAGGTTATCCTGTGCGAGCGCGGGATACGTACCTTCGAAAACTCGACGCGAAGCACGCTGGATTTAAGTAGTGTTGCTGTGGCCAAGCAGCTCACGCATTTACCAGTGATTGTCGATCCAAGTCATGCTGCGGGGCGCAAGGATATCATTCCTGCTCTTTCCCAAGCTGCAGTTGCAATTGGTGCCGACGGGCTCCTCATCGAAGTGCACAATGCGCCTAAAGAAGCTAAATGCGACGGCAATCAGGCGCTGCTTCCGGAAGAATTGGAATCGCTATCTCAAGAACTTGATAAAATCGCTAAGGCGATGGGGAGATCTTTATGAATCTGGAAGAATTGCGCAAGGAGATCGATCGAATCAATGAGCAGATTGTTCTTTTGTTTGCAAAACGCCTTGAAATGGTGAAAAAAGTGGCAAAGGTGAAGCAAGAGAAGAAACTCCCCTGCGATGATCCCGTCCGTGAGGCACAGCAACTCATGGTGCTGCACGAGCTGGCACTGAAAAATGGCTTAAGTCCTTCTGTTGTGGAAGAAATTTTTAACCTATTCGTAGATTATTCCAAAATGGTGATGAAAAAGGAGATGCTCCATGGGGAAGACAATCGCTTATCAGGGAACTAGAGCTTCCTTTAGCGAAATGGCTATCGAGCGTTATTTTGGCACGGATGCAGAGCCTCTTGGGAAAGTGACTTTTGATGCTGTCTTTGAAAGTTTGACAGCAGGCGAGGCGAATTTTGCTGCCCTCCCTATTGAAAACAGCTTGATAGGGCCTATTTTTGAAAATATCGATCTCATTGTCCAAAATGAAATTGCCGTTGTAGGAGAGGTACGCTTACCCATCGAGCATTGTCTTGTGGGTAAAAAAGGACAGGCTTTGGAAGGGATTAAAAGGGTTTATTCCCACCCCAAAGCGCTTGCCCAATGTACCTGCTTTTTCGAGAAGCATCCCTGGATGGAACCGATTGTGCATTTCGACACTGCTGGGGCTGCAAGAGATATTGCCTTGAGCGAAGAATGGAATAGCGCCGCGATTGGGAGTAGGAAAACTGCTGAGGTGTATCCTTTAGAGATTTTAAAAACGCATCTTGAAGATGAACCGAGCAATACGACTCGCTTTTTGGTTTTAAAGAAGAAAGAGAATGGGATCGAAAAAAACGATGGAACAAAAGCCTCTTTACTTTTTACGCTGCAACATGTCCCTGGAACCCTTGCGAGAGTTTTAAAAGCACTGGCGAACCGTGATGTGAACTTGGTACAGATCATTTCCCGGCCTATCAAGGAGAAACCCTTTGAATACTTGTTCTTTGTGGACATCCTTTTTAGTGGGAATATTGAAGAGATCTTGAGTGTACTGAAGAGAGAGACGCAAACGCTAAAACTATTGGGGACTTATGCACCTGATCAATAATGCAACCGTCATCGGGATGGGACTCATCGGTGGATCTATCGCGAAGGCATTAAAGGGCAAAGTCCGCATCGCCTCATTAAAACACGATAGCAGTGATTTAAAAATGGCGATGGATCAGAATGTACTCGATCTTCTTTTTGATTCTTGGGAAGATTTGATCGGGTGGAGCGATATGATCATCCTCGCTACTCCCCTATCGACATTGTCTTCTTTAGCGGAAGAGATCGCGCGGCGGTGTCCAAAAGAGAAAAAACTGATCGTGATGGATGTCGGAAGTGTGAAAAAAGCGGTTTTCCCCGCCTTTGAAATGTTAACGACAAAGAATCTTGATTTTGTGAGCACCCATCCGATGGCAGGCAAAGAGAAATGGGGATTTGCGCATAGCGATGCGCATCTTTTTCAGGGATGCTGCTGGATTCTCTCCCCTCATCAGAAAAATCAAAAGAGCAATCTTGATATTGTGAGTGAGCTCATTCATTTATTGGGTGGAGAAATTCAAGTGCTTGATTGCATGCAGCACGACGAGCAGACCGCTTTAGTGTCTCACCTTCCTGCCTTGCTTTCTAGACTCTATTTGCAATTTGTCGAGGAAAGCCATCCGGAAAGTAGGCAAATAGCCGGACCAGGTTTTAAATCCATGACACGTCTTGCACGTGACAATCCTCAAATGCAAAAAGAGATTTTCTTATACAATCGCGAAGAAATTTTAAAGCAGTTAGAATCCTTCCTCAAATTCATAAAAAGGGAGACCGCTTCATGACCAACATTACTCCTTCTGCTACTGTGGTCATCAATTCCATGGCGGCTGAAAAAAAGGCGCGCGGTGAGAGGATATACAATTTTGCAGCTGGCGACCCGATTCTTCCCTCTCATCCGAAAGTGATCGAGGCAGTCATCGCCGCTATCCAGACTGAACAAATTCTCTACCCCCCAATTGCGGGTCTTCCTAGGCTGCGAAAAGTCTCTGCCGAATGGATGAACCAGAAGTACAATTGTCGCTATAAAGTAGAAAATACGCTTGTGACGGTAGGTGGGAAATTTGCCCTTTTCGCCGCCATGCAGGTATTGCTCAAAGAAGGCGATGACGTATTGATCCCTTGTCCCTATTGGGTCTCTTACCCTCAGATTGCCTCGCTGTTCGGGGCAAGACCTATTTTCTTGCCGACGTGCGAAGAAGATCAGTGGAAATTGAAGCCAGAGACATTAAAGAAATATTTGACTGCAAAAGCAAAAGTCCTGATTCTAAACAATGCCGGCAACCCTACGGGTGTGCTATATAGCAAAGAGGAGCTGAAGGAGTTGCTTGCCATTGCCGATGCGGCGGGAATTTTTATAATCTCAGATGAAGTTTATAGTGAGATCGTTTACGATCATAACAGGTTTTTTTCTTGCGGAGAGCTTTTTGACAAGGCGCTTGTGATCCAGAGTTGCTCGAAGAATTTTGCGATGACGGGGTGGCGCGTCGGGTTTGCTTTTGGACCGGAGCCGCTTATCCGCTCGATGACGGCCATCCAGAGCCAATCGACAACGGGAGCGTCGAATGTTTGCCAATGGGCAGCTTTAGCCGCATTTCAAAATCATGATGAAATCACCTCTTTGGTGCGAAACTCTATGCAAAAAAGAAGAGATGTCTTTATTCACACTTTTAATGAACTGTTCGGATCCCATTTGAGCAAACCCCTGGCTACTCTTTACGCTTTTATTCCCTTGTCTATTTTCCAAAAGAACATGGATTCATCAGAGCTGTGCACAGAACTGATGACTAAATATAACATCGCTTGCGTTCCGGGAATCGCTTTTGGCAAGGAGGGATATTTGAGAATGGCTTTTTCTGAGAAAGAAGAAATCTTGCGAGAGGGACTTGTAGCGTTAAAAAAAGGGATAGAAGGATGAAAAAAATTGCGATCGCAACACAGCCTTCTTTAAAACGCACGGAGTCTAGACTTGGTTATGGGCTTCTTTTTGATGCGTCTGTCTTAGATGAAATGAAGCGGCTGGGATCGAGATTCGCCCTCTTTTGCGATGAAAGAATCGCTGCCGTCATTGGAAAACCTTGGCATGCACATCTTCAGAAAAATGGACTGGATGTGACTTTATTGTCATTTCCCGCTGGAGAAAAGGAAAAAAGTCGAGAAAGAAAAGCCATTCTGGAAGACAGATTGCTCTCTGAAGGGTTTGGTAGAGACACCTGCATAATTGCTTTGGGAGGCGGAGTCGTTACCGATCTCGTGGGTTTCCTCGCCTCCACTTATTGCCGAGGAGTTCCCCTCATTCTTGTTCCGACAACATTGCTAGGCATGGTTGATGCTGCGATAGGAGGAAAAACTGGAGTCAACACTCAATTTGGCAAAAATCTGATTGGTACTTTTTATTCCGCTGATCGAATCTATATCGATCCAGAGACCCTGTCTTCCTTACCACCAGAGGAGTGGACAAATGGAATTGCAGAAGTAATCAAATATGCACTGATCCATTCTCCTCAACTTTACCAAATGCTTAGAAACTGGAATCGGGCGGATGCTAAACAAGTGGAGATGATCATCCATGAGTGTGTGCTCATCAAAGCACAAGTCGTCGAAATGGATTTTGAAGAAAAGCTCGGATTGCGGAGGATTCTCAATTTTGGACATACAATCGCCCATGCCATCGAAACGATCGAAAATTATCAACTCTCTCATGGAGAGGCAGTGGCAATCGGCATGATTGTTGAGAGCTTTATCAGCGTAAGAATGGGATATCTCACTGCAGATGCGCTTTCAGAGATCGAAGCGCTCATCCGCAGTTTTCCGTTTTCTTTGAAAATCAGCCGAGGCGTGACCCGAGAAAAGATGCTCAGCACGCTTCTTCTCGACAAAAAAAGCTCCCGTGGCGCTGTGAGATTTGTTCTCCTCCAAAAGATCGGCTCATGCCACCCTTTCAACAAAGAATACTGTACAACGATTCCTGAGAAAACCCTTGATGAGGCTCTTTCCTGGATGTTTTCCCTATTTTCCGGAGAGTCGCGATGACAAAATTCCACATTGAGCCAAGCTCTGTTCAAGGAACAGTAGACATTCCTCCATCGAAATCTCATACCCTCCGCGCCATTTTGTTCGCCGCAATGGCTAAAGGAGACTCCGAGATCCGCAATTTTTTGCATTCTCCCGACTCAACTGCGATGATCGAGGCGATGCGCGCCTTTGGCACTAAAATTGATATCGCTCCTGACCATTTACGCATTCGCGGTCTTTCGGGAAAACTGGAGGCTGCTGAAAATGTGATTGATGCGGGAAATTCAGGGCAAGTTCTTCGTTTTGTAGGCGCTCTTGCAGCTCTTTGTCCTGCATACACAGTGATCACAGGCGACCATTCCATCCGCCACAATCGACCCGTAAAACCTTTACTAGCGGCATTGACTCAGCTCGGAGCTTTAGCGGCATCGGCAAGACTCGATGGTTGCGCCCCCATTATCATTAAGGGAAAGATGCAATCAGGAAAGGCAGAGCTTCCCGGTGAAGATTCCCAACCCGTTTCCGGGATGCTCATCGCCTGTAGTTTTTTACAGGGTCAAAGTACGCTTGAGATTAAAGATCCCGGAGAAAAACCCTGGATCGATCTCACGCTCTCTTGGCTCAAGAAATTCGATATTCGCATCGAGCATGAGAATTACGCGCACTACCGGATCCCAGGCAATGCGCAAATCGATGGTTTCAAGACAACGATTCCAGGAGACTTTAGTTCCGCAGCTTTTCCGATTGCTGCGGCGATTGTCACAGGATCTGAACTCACTTTGACTAACATTGATATGAACGATTGTCAGGGAGATAAAAAACTGATTGAAGTTCTTCAAAAGATGGGAGCAAATATCTCTATCGATGCAGCTAAGAACACTTTACACGTCCACAAAAATAGCAAATTGCTAGGCATGCGCATCGACGTCAACGATTTCATCGATGCGGTGCCGATTCTTTCTGTAATTGGCTGCTATGCGGAGGGAAAGACGGAGATCATCAACGCATCGATTGCACGAAAAAAAGAGTCTGACCGCATTCATGCGATGGCGACGGAATTGAAAAAAATGGGAGCAGCTGTCCAGGAAAACCCCGATGGGCTTACCCTTTTCCACTCCCCTCTTTTAGGAGCGCATCTCGAATCCTGGCGTGATCATCGTATCGCGATGTCGCTTTGTATTGCTGCTTTAGGCGCTCGGGGAAGGACAGTGATTGAAGGCGCAGAATGTGTCTCCAAAACTTATCCAGGATTTGCCCACGACTTTCGGAACCTTGGAGCCATTATTGAGGTTTCCCCATGAATCTAATTCTATTTGGATTCAAAAGCTGTGGGAAAACAACTCTTGGAAAGAAAATTGCAGATCAGATGAAACGGCCGTTTATCGATACGGACAGGCTCGTCGAAGAGCTTTATAAAAAACGCACAGGCCGGGATTTGAATTGCCGAGAAATTGCTAAGCAGGTGGGAGAAGAAGGGTTTCGCGCACTCGAATCCGATGCAGTTCTGCAACTTAAGAAAATGAAAGACACGATCATCGCTTTGGGGGGTGGACTGATTTTAATCCCTGGCATTGCAGAGATGCTTGCAAAATTGGGCACGCTGGTTTATCTCAAAGTAAGTAAGGGGACATTAAAAGAAAGGATTCTTAAGCAGCCCCTCCCCACCTTTCTTGACCCGATGGATGCTGTGGGGTCGTTTGAACGTATGTATGCAGAGAGGCAACCCAAATATGAAAAGATTCTCGCCCTATCGGTTGATGTGGAGACTAAGACGCAAGATGAGATCATACAGGAGATCTGTGCATTGATCCAAAAAGAGGAAAACCTAAATGGCTAGCAATGCATTCGGTACCCTTTTTCGCATAACGACGTGGGGAGAGTCCCATGGAAAAGCAATCGGTGTTGTCATCGATGGATGTCCGGCGGGCCTTCCTATTACAGATGAAGAGATTAACGCAGCTCTTTCCTTTCGCCAGGGAGGAAGAACCCCTTATGTCACCCCGCGAGGGGAAAAGGACCTTGCCACTATTTATTCAGGCGTCTTTGAAGGAAAGACGACGGGCGCCCCTATTTCAATCATCATTTTCAATAAAGATGCCGATTCGAGTAAATATGAGCCGATTAAAGATTTGTTGCGTCCCGGTCACGCTAACTTCACTTACTTGGAGAAATATGGCATTTTTGATTATCGGGGTGGGGGCAGGTCTTCTGCCCGCGAGACGGCTTGTCGCGTCGCTGCGGGCGCGATCGCTAAAAAACTGCTCTCTCACTTTGGCGTCGAAATCGTAGCCTATATCAAAGCGATCGGCGGTATCACAATGCCTGAGAAATCTCAGAAGTCCGCTGCGCATCTACAGAAAGCCATGCGAGAAAGCGTCGTGTTTTGCCCTGACCCCGAGTCTTCTCAAAAGATGGTCAATGCTCTCGAAAAAGCGATTGAGGAAGGTGATTCTTTAGGTGGCATTATCGAGGCAGCCGCCTACCATCTTCCCATTGGTCTTGGGGATCCTATCTATGAAAAACTTGAGGCGAATCTAGCCAAGGCGATGCTCTCCATTCCGGCTACGAAAGGCTTTGAGATTGGATCGGGCTTTGCAGCGGCTTCGATGAAAGGATCGGAGCATAATGATGCCTTCGTACTCGATAGCAGTGGCAATGTGACAACAGCAACTAATTTTGCAGGAGGCACACTCGGAGGCATTAGCACGGGACTTCCTCTCATCACACGCACAGCTTTTAAACCGACATCGAGCATTGTAAAGGCTCAAAAAACTGTGAGTGTGAATAAGAAAGAAAAGGATTTCAAGCTTCCGGAGGGGTCGCGTCACGATCCTTGTGTGACAATCCGCGCCGTCCCCATTGTTGAGGCGATGACATCTCTAGTTTTGGCCGATGCATTGTTAGTCAAACGGATCTCTAAACTCTAGAGCAAGATCTTCAGCTTCTGCAGATTCATTAATGTATGCTGCAGCTATTCTATACTCTAAATTTTCCAGCGAGATCGTCTCATTTCTCTGTTGCATAATACCAATTTCTCTCTGCAAAAACTCAAAGTTTTTCATAATCGTTCCCAAACAGTAATCAAGAGGAAGGTCATTCTCAGAAAATTCCTCTAAAGATTCACTCTTTTCACCCTCATTCTTATAGGAATCTAGAGTAATGTCGAGCGCAGTCATATCCCATCGTTCATCGCTCTCTTCATCTAGTAAGTTCGGTTCCTCATACCATAACGCGAGTAAATTCACACCTTTTGCTCTGTATTTTTCGCAAATTTGAGCAAGTTTCTCCGCATCAGCTTTGCAGATAGCCTCTAAAATCAATGGATCCAAGTTTTCTTTCCTAAATTTTTCAAAAAGGGGGATGCGTAAGATCCCAATTGTATCGTAGTTCTGTTGACCCAAATATTCATTGTCGACTAAAGCAAGCTTTCCTATTTGAGGATCATAAAGCATATTATCGCGACGCGAGTCGTATCCGCCGAGCAGCATTCCTAAAAGATAAGCTTTTTGAAAAGCGCAACGCTTTGGAATAGGCGTGTTTCTGTCAGTAAAGAGAGGTTTTCCTGTGCATGCGTGCTGAAAGGTAAATGTCTTAATCCCTGCAATCCAACTAAAGGATTGCATAAAGGGTTTGTACTTATTTATCTTGCTTCCTAAGTCATTCATTTCCTTTTCATGAATGACTTTAGATTTAGGCACAATGTCCCAACGGAGCAATTTACAAACTTTATAAGCCACTTCTTCAGCGTGTGAAATGTCCAAAGCCAATTTAGCTCTTCGGATTTCGGGGGTTGCAATTTTGACTACCCATTTTGCAGCTAGGCTTTCTTCTTTGCCTATATAAACTATTCTAGTATGAGAGAAGCTATTGCCTAGTGGTCTCGGATTCATGACCCTCCACTCCAAAGCAAAATCATTAACGGATTTTATGCTCATAAATTTTTATCTCTTTTAATTTTTATACGGACCTATCTCAGTAAAATTTTAATCGAAAATCGGCTCAAAAGAACCCAAAAATCGACTGGAACCTTTTATACCCAAATGCATTCAAGAGTTGGTTTTGGCTTCACCTACATCCCAGACTTTCGATCTGCAAAAAGTGCCCTATTTCTAATAGTGGCGACGATTCGATCACGCCAATCGCTGGAGCTTTCGCTTCGGTCCTAAACCAAATTTTCAGTCGCTTCCTTGCAAAATTCTCCAGCTTTCAAGCGTCAACAGTATATAAGTCATTTTTCTCGAATCAGAGAAAATGCAGGTGAAAAAATATAATAAAAAAAGGGATTTTAAATCAAAATGTTTTCAGGACCAAATTGAGAATAAATGTATTATACCGAAAAAAACTGAAGAATCGGGAAAAAGCATTTTTCAACCACCCGCGAACAAGGTTCGCTAGAGATCACAGAGCTCACAGAGGGGGATTAAATTTTAAATCGAAGTATTCCTT
>Ga0070741_10010466_pt1 | contig 17495 bp, 15 predicted proteins | sample Coa_R1_4_FD_66440 | JGI IMG/M metagenome (GOLD analysis project Ga0070741, IMG submission 66440) | Surface soil microbial communities from Centralia Pennsylvania, which are recovering from an underground coalmine fire - Coalmine... | ecosystem: Environmental > Terrestrial > Soil > Unclassified ...
CCGCCTCAGTAACCCCTGGTTACTGAGGCTTTTTTTTTGTCCGGCCGGCACGGACGCGATTCTAGAGAGTGAAGGTCTCTTTAGACCTTGAATTATTTTCCGTGTAAAAGAAAATATTCTCTTGTATATTTTGTGATGCTGAAGAAAAAAGCAAATTTTTCTTGGGTTTAGCAACTTTTTAACACAAGAGGAACCTATGTTAGGTTTAATTACTCGCTCGCAATTTGTAGCGTCGTTGTTGGGGGTTTCACTCAGCATTGTATGCTCTCCCGATCTCTCTGCTCTCACTTGGCTTTCTCCACCTGATCAACTTAGTTCTTTGGGTGATGCTACTGATCTTGTAGTAGATCCTTCTGGCAATGCTTTTACAATTTATGTTGGCCAAGACGGTGTCGATGCAGTTGCAGCTGCGCGTTTTTCCTCTGTAACACAGATGTATGCCGCACCAGTTATTCTGTATACTGCTCCAGTCGATATTATTGGTATTGGAAGCCCTGCAATCGCAACAGATCAGACTCAAACAGCACTCGCGCTTTGGCAGGATTTTGATACAAACTCATTATACGCAGCGTTTTTTAATGGGACGGCTTGGCAGCCTTATGTCGTTTTGGATAACAACATAAGCATCAACCCTTCTGTAGGCTCACCTGCAGGACCCCAGGTGGCCATGGACGGATCTGGAAATGGTCTTGCTGTATGGCATAATCAGAATGGTTTAACTTTTCCGGGGAATATTATAGCTTCTTTTTTTAATGGAGTCAGTCAGACATGGGGTCCTGCTTTACCATTAACACCCACGGGCACTGGGGGAATCGATCCAGCTGTAGCTTACAGCACAAATGGAACGGCAGTGGCAATTTGGCTCGACGGCGCTGACAATGTCATTGCATCTAATTATAATGGTTCGACCTGGACGGCAATTCCTGTCACGATTAGCGTTGGACCTGCAGCGTTTGGAAGCTTAAACGTCGGAATAGATTCCTCTGGAAATGCTGTTGCAGTTTGGAGTGATAATACAACTTCTGAAATTTTCTCTAGCGTATATAGCGCAGGCGTGTGGTCTGCGCCCCAAAGTGTTTCTCAGGCACCCGGGGTTATTTCATTTGATTTTGCGATGTCGCTTGGAGGTACAGCAGTTACAACTTGGATAGATGCATCTAATGTTGCGCAATACAGTATTTTTAATGGGGGAGCATGGAGTGCGCCTACTCCTTATCAGTCAAATATATTTAACCTCTCGGCAGCAATTGATGATTTTGGAAACGTTCTCCTTTTGGTCGTAGATGGAAATAGTAACGCTTTTAGTTATACTCTTCCTGCAGGAGGTACTATCAGTTCTCCCGATCTTATCGGATCCGCTACTGAGGTCAGCGCTGACGTGGCGGGATACGCGGATAATGGAAGAGGGTTTGCTTCGGGGACGGTGCCTACAGGAGAGGGAAATGCGATTACAGCAACATTTACAATTTTTCCGTCTCCACCTCCACCTCCTTCGGGAAGGATTAGCGGACGCGTTTGTAAAAACAAGTTTGCTCATGCTTCAGAAAGAGTAAAGACAATTACTTGGGTCCCTAATCCTGATCCTCTCACGGTTTCCTATTATGTGAGAAGAAATGGTCAGTTAATTGCTACTATTCCTGCTTCCGGGCCTTTTAAGTTCGTAGATCAAAAGCGTTGCAAGAGCCGGGATGTTTATGTCGTGACAGCAGTCGATGCTGCAGGAACGGAGAGCAATCCTCTAACTATTTCTATTAAATAAGTATTATATAGATCCGCATCAAATTAGATGCGGATCTGCTTTGTATATGAATCTTTGAATTTTGAAACAGAGAAAAGTTGGGATATGAAATCTTTTAAACTAAGTAGACTTCGATGTAACAATATATCCTTGCTTCAGCTCTGCCCTGTAAACGACCCACAGTCCCAAGGACACGACCCCAGTAGACATGATGATTGTCCAGGAAATGGGTTCGTCTAGGAAGATCAGGCCGTTTAGCGAGGCAAAAATCGGGCTAAGGAGACCCATGAAGGAGAGGAAAGTCGCTGTGAAGCGTTTCAGCATCAGCCCATAGAGATTATAGCAGATGATATTGGAAACAAGCATCATCAAGATCGTTCCTTGCAGAAAGGGAGAAATGTTTTGAGGAAGAACGGGAAGGGGATTCCAGCTTTCGCTAAGAAAGGAATGACCAAAAGCTAGGAGTCCTCCAAGTAGCATGCTGGTTCCATTAGCCATTAGAGGAGAGATCGAGTGATCTTTAACGACCAAACGTAGAATGACCCACCCATAGATGGAGCAAAGGGCTGCTCCCATGATCGCGAGTGTGGGCCAAGAGAAGAAACTGAAAGCATTGAGAAGCTCTTCCGAACCTGTTTGAGTGAGAAGGACAGGAATAAACCCGACAAAACCGATTGCAAAACCCAGCCATTTGCGCGAATTCATCTTTTCATTAAAATGCAAGTAGGAGAAAAAGGCAGCAAAGAAAGGAGAAAGGCTATAAATAAAACATGTCTTCGCAGCGGACAAATATTGCAAGCCCCAAAACTCCAAAGCATTGGATAAATAGATGCTAAAGAAGGCGAGTAGCGCAATAGAGAGAAGTTGAATCCGATTGAGTTTAAAAGAGGACCGCTTGAAAATGGCTAGGAAGCCCAGCAAGACAAGCCCTGCGAGGAACATTCGAGCGCCAGTCAAAAAGAGGGGTGGGCAATATTGCAAGGTCATCTTTCCTAAAGAAAAGACGCTAGACCAAAGCGCATACATGAAAACGACAATCGGGATTGACATAGATGTTCGCAGCTTAAATTTTAATTCGGTCATCATATCATTTTTAAGAGATTGGTTCAATCTTCAACTTGTTAGGCAGTTGTTGCGCATATTTGCAATCGCCATTACAATCAAATTAAATTATTAATTTATATACAAGGGATGCTATGCACAAACCTCTTAAGCGCATCGCTGTTACTGGAGCTGGTGGTCAAATTGCCTATAGTATCTTATTTAGAATCGCCGCTGGCGAGATGCTCGGTCTCGACCAGCCCATTGCTCTGCATTTATTAGAAATCCCAGAAGCCCAGGATGCTTTGAAAGGGGTAGTCATGGAGCTTGAAGACTGCGCTTTTCCTCTCCTTAAGGAAATTAAAATCGGATCTGATCCTCATCAGCTTTTTGAAGGAGTGAATTATGCCCTTTTAATTGGTGCTAAGCCAAGAGGGCCGGGCATGGAAAGAAAAGATTTACTGAGTGAAAACGGTAAGATTTTTATCGAGCAGGGAAAGGCCTTGAACGATTCCGCCGCTTCAGATGTCACCGTTCTCGTCGTCGGTAATCCCTGCAATACGAATTGCTTGATCGCGATGCACCACGCTCCTAAAATTCCAAAAAAGCAGTTTTTTGCCATGACGCGTCTGGATCAAAACCGCGCCAAAACGATGCTTGCGGCGAAGGCTAAAGTCGATCTTACCGAGGTGAGCAATGTTGCTATCTGGGGTAATCATTCGGCCACTCAGGTCCCTGATTTTGTCAATGCAAAGATCAAAGGAAGACCCTCCCTTGAGAGTATTCATGATCGCAAGTGGTGCGAAGAAGAATTTGTGCCCAAGGTGCAACAGCGAGGGGCAGCGGTGATTGCAGCCCGTAAAAAATCTTCAGCTGCATCGGCGGCCAATGCAGCTATTGATTCTATCCGCTCATTGATCCACCCCACACCAGAAGGAGAGTGGTTTTCCGTAGGCCTTTTTTCTCAAGGCAATGAATACGGGATTAAAGACGATCTGATCTTTTCCTTCCCTTGTCGTTTTAAAAATGGAAAGGTCGAGATTGTGAAAAATGTACCTTGGGATCACTTCCTGAAAGAGAAAATCGCATTGTCAGAAAAAGAGTTGCTCGATGAGCGCGAAATGATTTCACATTTACTAAAGGTTTAATACGATGGCCGAAGAAGTCCTTTTTGAGATTACCAAAGATAAGCTAGAAACTGGTTTACGGGGATATCCTGTGGGTTATTGCACGACTTCCTTTGTCGATTCTCAAAAGGGCCTTTTCTACATGCAAAAGCCGATTCCGGAGCTCGCTTATTGGGATCCTATCCAAGTGATCTTCCTCCTATACTACGGAAAAGAGGGATCGTCTGCAGAAATCAAAGAATTTGGTCAGCTCCTCGGTAAGAGATGCGTCTGTAAAAAGGAAGTGATTGAAGCGATTCAAAAGCTTCCTCGCGAAGGGCACCCCATGAAACTGTTTTGCGCAAGCATTCTCATTTTAGGAATGTTTGAAGCAACAGAAGATTATCGTGAAGACTGCTTGAACCTCATCGCAAAAATTCCTCATCTCGTCGCTGCAGTAATCAACCATCACGCGGGTTGGGGGCCCACCCCAGATCCTGCACCTGAATTAGGCTACATGGAAAATTTCGCGCGGATGCTAAAGGTTCCGGGGGCTAATCACGCAGAGTTGACCCGTGCCTTTAATCTTTTCAATATTTTGCATTTTGATCACGGCGGAGGCAATCTTTCCACCTTCGTCGGCAAGGCCGTTGCTTCTGGCCTTGAGGATATGTTTGGGTCGATCTGTTCCGCGATGTGTGCTTTGGCAGGTCCTAGACACGGCAAAGCCAATCAGGATTGTTTGGAATTTGTTCTCGAAGTTCTAGAAGAAGTGGGGCAGCAGGCGACGGCAAGTGATGTTGAAGGGTTGATTCGCAATCGACTTGCCAATAATCAGCTCATCTTTGGCTTTGGTCATGCCGTTTTACGCGTTGAAGACCCCAGGGCAGCTGTTCAATACGATTTTATTAAAAAAAACTATCCCGATCATCCTCTAGTCAAAATTGCTCTTTTACTCCGTACGGAAGGTTCTAAAGTCCTGAGTGAAAATCCCAAAATTGCCGACCCTCACGCCAATGTCGATGCAGTTTCCGGAACAATGCTAACAGCTGCAGGTTTTAATTATCCGGAATACTACACAGTTCTCTTTGGTCTGTCGCGAACAGTAGGTATCGCGATCCAAATCGTCTACGAGCGTTGTGAAGCTAGAGAAGGCAAGGGTACCCCGATCGTTCGTCCCAAATACTTCTTCAAGAAGAGAGAGTGAAAGCTTAGGATTCGAGCAATGCCATAGAAATTGGGCGATCGCGTGGACAAAAACCGATTCTTGAATCATTTTCTGTATATTTATTCTCATTTTGCTTTTTAATAAAATTTATTGTTGACAATGTATTTTATTAAAAATATTCTAATGATAATGGCTTGTTAGTAATTAACTGATAGTTTTGTGGTTTTATATGAAAGAGCGGGTGATCCCTGCGTTTACCGCTTCATTAATCATTCTTTCAGCATTTCTGCAGAATAAGCTTTCTGCGATGACCCTTCAGTCCGCTTCCAGCATCGCTAGGGATTCAGGATTTCGTGGGGGGGTTGCCTTAGAGCCCCCAATTGCTGTGACTCCCTCTACTTCTTCCCCGAGCTCAGACGCTCCTTCAGACAAGAAGGAAAACAAATGGCGCGTGTTTGATCCCAACTCCATGAAGGACAGTTATAATTTTTGGATGGATATCGAAGCACTCTTTTTGCAGGCCAATATGGGAACGCTGGATTACGGGATTACAAGTAAGAGCACAAATAGGATCGCTGACGGGCATGTCAAACATCCTCATTTTGATTGGAACTATGGGGTAAAGGTAGGGCTAGGCTATAAGCTTCCACGGGACAAATGGGACTTGTTTGTGAACTATACCTACGTTCATGGCAGAGGACACGGCCATGCCGGCGGCTCGGGTGAGGTTATTTTCCCTACCTGGGCTACTAACTTCGCAGGGATTTTCCCTTTCTATGCTAACTCGGCTAAGGCGCATTGGACGATGAACTTAAACATGGGCGACCTTGAGCTCGGAAGAAATTGCTTTGTCTCTAGTTGGCTAACGATTCGTCCCTTCTTAGGTATTCGTGGACTTGTCATCGATCAGGACTATCGCGTTGACTATGCTGGAGGTACGATTGCTCCCTTAGGGAAGGATAAAGTGGATTTGGATGCAGATTTTTGGGGTGTGGGCATTCGTTTTGGCGCAAATACATTATGGGGACTTGGAAGAGGGTTTAGCATTTATGGAAATGGCTCAGCCTCCCTGCTCTCCGGAGATTTCAGCGTAAAAGAGAAGGAAAAACGGACAGTGATCGATCTGCGTCTTTTAAACGCCAAAAGACATATTTGTAACGTTATCGCCACCGCTGATCTTGCTTTAGGACTGCAATGGGATTACATGATCTCTAAAGACCGCTACCATTTCGGCGTCAAGTTTGGGTGGGAGCTCGACATGTTCTTTGACCAAAATCAGTTCTTCAATTTTGGCAGCTCTCCTGGCTCTTTCAAAACTCAGAACGACGATCTCAGTTTCCAAGGGGTGACCCTAGGCTTTCGCTTCGATTTCTAAAAGCGTATAAAATTCCAGGTGCGATCGAAACGGAACCAGTATATACTTCCTCCCTTTGAAGAAAGATGAGGATTTATGAACTGGAATGAAGTCGAACACATTTTTAATCGATCTCTCAAATTTACTTTTTCAAAACGAAAGCTTCTCTGTGCTGTGCCAGTTCTTATTTTTTGCGGTTTAATCATCGTGTGTTTTCGGGCCCTTGGGGCCAAATCCAATGATTGGATAGCTCTGAGCATGACTTTTCTGCCAATTTTTTTTAGCTCGACGTTACTTCTGGCTTTTGGAATTTTATTAACTCGAATCTATCACCATGAGGTTAAGGGTCTTCCTGTAAGCTATAAAGAAACTCTTGCTGATTCAAAGGGGTTGATGGTTGAGGTGGCATATTTGGCAGTTCCCCTGATTTTGCTCTATCTTCTTTTATGGATTGTATTGGGCATTTTTTATCTTTTTAAAGAGATTCCTATCGTAGGAAGTGCGTTGGGGGTCATTCTGTCCTTTGGCCCTTTCTTACTTCTGCTCGGTTCCTATCTATTGAGTGTTGTTAACCTAGGGGGTTTATTTTTTGTGACACCATCTGTCGCCTTCAAGTCTTCCGCCCAAATAGAAATTCTGCATGGAGCATGGAAGCGCCTTCGCTTCAGTCCATTTTCTAATCTCGCATTAATGGGGATCGGTCTTTTCCCCCTCATTTTGGTGGCCGGACTCATGCTGATCGCTGCCGTGGTGACAGGCAACACCTATGTCGTTGCGGAAAATCCGTTTGCTATCGGAGTGGAATGGTTCTTTATTATGCTCCCTTTTAGCGCTTTGCTTTCCCCTGCAGTCATCTTCTTTTTTAATTTTAGCGCGGAATCCCATGTCCTTATGGTGAAAAAAATGAAAGAGGCCGAATGCGAATCGCCATCGTAGGAGCTGGCTTTTCCGGTTTGAGCACTGCATGGCACCTGCTCAACAAAGAAAGTTGCGAGGTTTTTATATTCGATGCCAAAGGCATAGGCGGGGGTGCTTCAGGGATGGCAGCAGGGCTCATGCATCCCTATGTTGGTGAGGAGGGGAGACGAAGCCATCTTGCCACTGAAGGGATGGCAGCTTCCCGAGAACTCATCGACCGCGTCGAAGAAAAATCGGGAAAGAAAGTCGCCAATCGAGAAGGAATTCTGCGCTATATGCTATCGGAAGAGCAAACGCAGCGTTATTTTAGGCATTGCACGGAATATGGTGATGTCGAACCGGATGGAGAAGGATGTTTTTGGATCAAGTCGGGAATGACCGTCGATTGTCCTGCCTATCTTGAGGGTTTGTGGGAATTGCTCTCTGAGCGCGGTGCTACCCTTGTGCAGGAAGAGGTCTCTTGTTTGTCGTTTCTTAAGGATTATGATGAAGTGATTGTTGCTGCGGGCGCGGGAATGCTAAAGTTCCCCGAGTTAAGCCATCTTATACCCAACGCGACTGAAAATTTGGATTTAAGACCGAGCCAAAGCCCTGGGATTGAACGATCGAATCTAGCCCCTATTTCTAATAATGGCGACGATTCGATCGCGCCAATCGCGGGAGCTTTCGCTTCGGTCCTAAACCAAATTTTCAGTCGCGTTGGGTATAAATGCTATACGGTGAAAGGACAGGTTTTGCTCTGCACCGTGCCCGATTCGATTCAGCTCCCACCGGTCACTCGGATTTTAAAGGGGTATATTGCACCTTCTGGTATACCCGGCCATTGCACGATTGGTTCAACGTATGAAAGGGGACTTTCGGACGATCTTCCCGATCCCCATTTTGCTCGTGCCGATCTCTTTCCTAAAGTTGCTCCTCTTTTTGCTAAAGCCGATCAATTAAAGATCGCCGATTGCAAGGCGGGTCTTCGAGTCGTACGAAAAGGGCATTATTTCCCGATCATTGCGCAAGTAAGAAGTGGGCTATGGGTGATTGGTGCCATGGGCTCACGCGGCCTGCTTTATCACGCTTTTGCAGGAAAGCTTCTCGCCGAAGCAATCCTCTATGGCGGCTAAAAATGGAAGCCTCTCGCATTATAATCGAATAAATTTTATGCTCCTGGATTGGATTTTAGGTGGGTGAATGCAAGGCAAGTTTGTTTTTTTAGGTACTGGAAGTTCTGCCGGGGTTCCCATGATAGGCTGCGAATGCAAGGTTTGTAAATCGACATCTGCACTCAATAAGCGCCTTCGCTCGGCCGGCTTAATCCAGAGGGGAAATACAAACCTGATCATCGATTTAGGCCCTGATCTTCGCACCCAAGCGCTCAAGTATAACATCAAGCATTTAGATGGCGCTTTACTCACCCATGCTCATGCCGATCATATTGCAGGCATTGATGATTTACGGGCCTATTATTTCGTCGACAAAAAGAAAATCCCTTGCATTCTGTCGCAAGAGACGTTTGATGAGATCAAACTGCGTTATCATTACCTTCTTTTACCGCCAGGCCCTGAGAAAAGTTTTTCCGCTCAAGTGGATTTTAGGCTCTTTCCGAGCGATTTTGGGGATTATGAATTGGCGGGGATCCCTTTTCAATACTTCTCCTATTTTCAGATGGGGATGAAGGTGATGGGATTTCGATTCGGCAATTTTGCTTATGTCTCCGATATCCGCGACTATTCCCAGCGCGTCGTCGATATGCTCCAAGGCGTTGATATTTTAGTTCTAAGCGCTCTCAAGGCAGCACCGACCAAGATGCACTTTAGTATTGAAGAAGCGATCGCTTTTTCCAAGCTTACCCATGCAAAAATGACTTACCTAACCCATATCGGGCATGAGATCGATCACGACGCAACAAATGCAGAGCTGCCTTCGAACGTTCGCTTAAGCTATGACGGTATGGAGCTTCCTATTGAAATGAGGACGGATGAAAGATAAACCCCAAGCACAACACATGGAGCCTTTTGAGCTCGCGGCATTTAGCAGTGCCCTTCTCGTAGGCGTTTATCGCTCGGGAACAGAAAAAGACCTTTGCGAAGACTATTTAAGCGAGCTGGAACGCTTATGTGAGAGTTATGGCCTAAAAGCTGCTGCAAAAATTCCTTGCCCGATCAAAAAACTCGACGCAGGTACCTATCTTGGCGAAGGCAAACTCGACGAGTTGAAAGAACTTGCCAACAAGTTAGAAGCTGAAGTCATTATTTTTGATGATGAGATCACCCCCAACCAACAGCGGAATCTTGAAAAGATCTTTATGCGGCCTGTCATCGATAGAACGGAACTGATTATCGAAGTGTTTGCAAAAAGCGCGCAGACCCGCGAAGCTCGCCTTCAAGTTGAGCTTGCTAAGGTGAGATACCAGTTCCCCAGATTGCGAAGGATGTGGACGCATCTTTCCCGTCAAACGGCAACAGCTGGCGGAGGAGCTTATCTCAAGGGAGAAGGGGAAAAGCAGATCGAGATCGACCGCCGCCTCTTGCGACGACAGATTGAGCGCTTAAAAGTTGAAATCGAGCATGTCGCTGAGCAGCGGGGAACCCAGCGCAACCTTCGCACGCGCACAGGCATTCCTACTTTTGCAATCGTCGGATATACTAACGCAGGTAAGTCCACCTTGTTAAAAGCTCTTACCCAAGCGGATGTCCTTGTGGAAGATAAGCTCTTCGCTACCCTTGATACGACGACGCGTAAATTTTCTCTTCCCAACAAGCAAGAAATCCTTTTGATCGATACCGTGGGTTTTATTCGAAAGATTCCACACACTCTAGTCGCCGCTTTTAAAAGTACATTAGAGGAAGCCGTCCATACAGATATCCTTTTACATTTGATCGATGTCAGCCATCCCAAAGCAGAAGAGCAAGCAGAAGCGACAACTGAGGTCCTCAAAGAACTTGGCGCCGAAGATCACCCGATCATTACTGTCCTCAATAAGATCGATCAATGTGAGAATCCCAATATTGTTGCGAAGTTCCGCATCAAATACCCCAAAACAGTGGCTATTTCCGCCCTCGAGGGAACAGGATTTGACGATTTGATGCAAATGATGATCCAAGAAGTATCTTTGCTGAGAAAAGTCGTCAACTGTCGCATTCCACAAAGTCACTATGGTCTTGTTAGCGAACTGATGCGCGAAGGCAGAGTTCTTAGCTGCGAGTACGAAGAAAACGATATCCTGATCCAATTGGAGATTCCTGGCCGCCTTGAACATAAGGTCAAGCCCTTTTTGATCAGTTAGCAAGGTAATTTTTATGGCATCCGCGCTCAAATGTTTACCCGAAGAAGAGCGTCCTCGCGAGCGCATGCTGCGCAGCGGCATCGATGCGCTCTCTCTTTCAGAACTCATCGCAATCATATTAGGAAGCGGAACACAAGGTAAGTCTGTCCTCGATCTCTCTCAAGAAATCCTCGAGCATTTTGGCGGACTGGAAAAACTTCTGGATGCTTCAGTGGTCGAGCTCATGCAGATCAAGGGGATCGGAAAGGCAAAAGCGATTCAACTAAAAGCTGTTTTCGGGATTGCGCTCAAATGCAGAAAACCTCTCTCTTCTAGGAAATTCCCCATTACTTCGGCGCGCGACGCTTACGACCTCGCTCAGGCAGAGATCGCTCACATTCCCAAAGAAGTCCTCCTGGTCATCTTGCGCGATGTCCGAGGCCATCTGCTTCATCTCGAACACATCTCGGTGGGCACTCTTTCCCAAGTTTTGGTTCATCCCCGCGAAGTTTTTTATCCCGCAGTCCGTCACAATGCCTATAGCCTGATCATTGCTCACAATCATCCTAGCGGCGATCCTACACCTTCGAAATCCGACCTGCAGCTCACCCGCGTGCTCATCGAAGCGGGCCAAGTCATGTCGATTGGCTTTGACGATCATCTCATCGTCTGCCGCGATAGATTTGTCTCCCTCCGGGATGCCGGATATTTTCCGATCCCCAAATCCAGCCGTTATTGAGGGATCAATATTTACGACAAGAGATGCCGGTATGTTTGTCTAACTGCATAAAAAGACGGGGGGTTTCAGGATTTTTTAATTCAGCAAGTTTCTCATGCACACGCGTTAAGTTCACGGAAGATCCTTGATACTCTAAATCTGCAACGATCAAAATATGGGGAATAGTTTCTGGGGTCGCATTAGAAAAAGAATTGCAATAGTCAAATAAACTCTCTCCTCTAAGTTCCACATTGCATTCACCACCCAAAAAGTGAGTTATTTTTTTAAATTGCTCCGACGCTTTATAGACAGTTGAATTATTGTTTGAAAGTTCTCGATCTACTAAAACCCAATTCACTGCACATTCTTTCCTTAGAAAGGCAGAGTGAACCATAAGTTCTTGATGACACCACCCTGATCCAAGGCTTCCGATGAGAAACTTTTTTTGGTCCTTAAAAAGGGCTCGAGCTTCTCTAATGACCCAAGCTGTAAAGCTTTTTCTAGGGCCGAATTTTACTTTTTCAGAGCATGTGCAGGCGCTTATATATTGAGATCCAAGAAAATTCATTTCACGCGTTCTCAAGATAGCCACTCGGTTAGATGTAGGAATCGCTTCGATGAGTTTACTTTTTAAATCGGTGATTTCAGGACCGTTATAATGGTCTAAGTCACCAGAAAAAATTTTCTGGATGATTAAGCGTAAAGCGTTAATGCTTGTCTGAATTTCTGGGGGATTGGGATTATATTCGATATTAAGGTTTTCAAGCGCAGGCGATGCATTAATAATTAATTCACTTATTGTTGACATTTTTTCCTCTTTTGTTGCTTTTAGAGATATAATTATAATTAATTTTTGTGTTTAATTCAATTTGTTTGTTTTTTATTTAATTAGTTGATAGTTAGGTTTTTGAGTTGGTGGTTAAAATTAATTTTACTTTTTTTTACTTTAAATGGAGGGAATAATGAGTTCATTTTTTCTAAATAAAATTCCAAAAGAAACCCTTAGCCAAATGGCAGGATTAGTGGCTAGAGGTTATTTAAACTCCGCACAACAAGTGCTTTGCGGACTTTCACTACCTAAAACGATTAAAGAAAAAGTGCAGAATATCATCTCGCATCCGAATGGAAATTCGGCCCAGGAAAAAGATCTAGATATCAAAGAAAGGGTAACCGCCGTTCTCGATACAAATCAAGATTGCTTGGAGATAAAACTGCCAAAAGACGTGATGGGCATTATTTTTTTATATAGTATTGCTTTAGGAGCTTCAAAGGTCTTGAGATGTTTAAGTCAAGAATGGTATGAATGCCAAATTCCTTTCCGAACATCTTTTCAACAATATGTAAAAAATGGCGTGATTACAGTCATCGATGCAAAGGCGATGGGGTTTGTAGTTAATGATGAGCCTCCTATCGACGTGGTGGAGGTTGCCCATCATTGCAATCGGCTTGCGCCATATGTTTTAAATGGAGCAGGATTTAGCTTAATTACAATTCCACAAGGTGTAAGTATAGAAAAATGTATAGATAGAACGAAAAAACTACACCCCTTTCTGATGTACTTAGGAATTAATTTGATTCAACCATTACGCATGGATGAAGAAGAAGACAGAAAAGATCATTATTCGTCTGCAGCAGCATCGAGTTCTCGCGTATTTATTACTAATGGACCTTTTGCAGCTACTTGTTCAGAATCTTTTACATTTGAAAAAGTGAAAAGCATTGTAGAGGAATTAGGTTGTGAAATGCCTGAAATTCACGAGTATTTTTTTCAATTGAACTCTCTTAAATCCATTTTTCAAAGATCCATCTTAACAGATTCTTTTGTATGGTGTTCAAACGGAACTATCAAAAAACCTTTTCAAACCGCGATTTGCGGCTGTTCAGAAGAGGACCTTGTGTTAGCTATTCAAGGACGGCATCCCAATGAGTGTTCGAACATCGGCTCAGCAGGTGTGATTCGTTTCAATACTGCGTCTAAATAATTCTTGATTGAGAAGAGCGTTTCATAAAAAAGCAAGGCCGTCATAATGACGGCCTTGTGGAAGGTGTTATTAAGTTTTAAGCTTCATGCCTTGTCTGATGGATTTAGCAAAAAGCCTAACTTCTAAGTCGATCTGTGCCCTTTTGCTCTGATCTTCCTCCTCGATTTTTGAATAAGAATCGGGGAAAAAAGAATCAAATCGCTCTAAAGCTTCAAACGATTTTTTTCCCTGCAAGTCAATATAATCCTCTGTTTCTTTTGGATCTGTCATATCGACGGTAACTAGTCCACAATTCGGATCCATCGTCTCGTCATAAAATATCAGTCGCGCTTGTGGCGATCGATAACGATATTGCGAAAATGCATAGCTTTCAATCGCTTTTCTGACATCGATTCCTGTAGGTTTCCCAAAGGGTTCAGAGTCATACACAAACCTCTCAAGGCTTTCTTCTGGGACACCGATCAAATACAAAGTGCCTAATTTTAACTGGGAATAGTCCCGCTGAAAACGCGCGATCATCTTCAAGATTTCGGCAGTTTCAGAACTTATTCCACGACTTCTTAGGCAGTTTGCAATTGCCTGATTTCCCTTTTCAACGGCACTATCAGAATCTACACTTCTATTTGCAAACAAAAAATAATGTGCGCTATCTCCAGGATCCCATTCAAAAATGGAATAACTCATCGACAGAACATGCGATGATATCGACTGAACATGCGATGGTTTTTCAAAATTGCTGCTAGCAATCTTATTCCATATCGGTGTGCGCGCTATTCGAAATTCCTTGGAAGGATTTCGAAAGTATTTAAAGTGTTTGGGAGTAGCCTCGCCAATAAGAGTCTCGATGAAGATTGGAATTGCTCTCAATGCGGAATGCTGGGCGTGTAAAAAAGGAACCAGCCCGTTGCTTTCCATGACTGTAGCTGTTTCAAAATAGCGTCTGATGAGTTTTGGATACGCGCGCATGTCTGAGTGGGGTATCTCAAACATTTTGGGATCTTTCTCGCGCAAAAGTGACATGCGTTTAAAATCAGAAGCACAGTGAAAAGAATTTTGGTAAAATCTCGGACAAAAATGTGCTAATGCCGCCATACATCCCTCCGCCGATTAAATCGATTGGGTGAAGAACGGAAAAGTACGAGTCGGTTTACAGAGTAAACAAATAAATTAATGCAATTTTTCATAAAAAATCCTTTTGTAAAAAAATAAAAATTTATCCCCCAGAAATTTATTTCTGTGGAATTGGATGGAAAAATAATTTAAAAGACGTAAATGATTCTCCCCTAAGGGAGAATAATAGAGGCAAGCACTAAAGATGAGTCAAAAAGGGATCGGCAGCAAGCCCTTGAGGACTTACTTAAAGTCGAAAAGAAAGACTGTGAAGAGATCGTTTCCACAATTTTAACCTTTTTTGCTGCTGCGATTTTAGCATAAAATAGGGGGGGTGTCAATAGCAGAAATCTCTCTATTGCTTTTCGTACTTTTTCTCTCTATACTTGCCCTCCAATAATGAGATGGCAATGACAAACAAGAAAGCTCTTGAATTGGTAACTGAACAGACTATGCCTAAAGGGGTTCGAGGCAAATTTAGGGTGGTCACCCTAGGCTGCAGGGCAAACCAGTACGAATCGCAAGCCTATACCGATCAGCTAAGCGCAATGGGATATAAGCGTGCGGAAGAAGGGGAGGAGGCGGATTTGTGCATCGTGAATACGTGCACAGTGACCGAGTCAGCAGACAGTTCGAGCAGACACCAGATTCGGAATTTAGCGCGGCAAAACCCTTCAGCGAAAATTGTTGTTACGGGCTGCCTTGCAGAAAGGGCTCCTGAAGAGTTGGTCCATTTGCCCGGCGTAAGTCGCATCGTCTCGAATAAAGATAAGGAAAATCTTTTAGGCTTGGTGTTTCCTGAAGAAGAAATTCCTGAGTTTGCGATTCAGCATTTTGACGCTCATACGCGGGCTTTTGTAAAAGTCCAGGATGGCTGCAACTCCTATTGCACGTACTGCATCCTTCCTTATGTGCGCGGCCGCTCTCGCTCCAGACGCATGGAAGAGATCTTGGAAGAGATCCGTGGATTAATTCGCAACGGATATAAAGAAGTTGTCATCACGGGGATCAATGTCGGCGATTTTGATGGTGCGCCTCAAGAAGGGGAAAAGCCTGTCAGATTAGCGGACCTTGTGCGCGCTGTTGATGCTCTTGAGGGGCTGCAGCGTTTGCGCGTCTCGTCGATCGACCCCGACGAAGTGGATGAAGACTTTGCGAATGCAATTCTCAACGGAAAAAATACATGCCAGTCTCTGCACATCGTTCTTCAATCGGGTTCTAACGTCATTTTGAAGCGCATGAATCGCAAATACACGCGTGAGATTTTTCTAGAAACAGTAGACAAACTGAAAGCGGCGCGCCCAGACTTTTCTTTTACGACAGATATCATTGTCGGGTTTCCCGGAGAAAGCGAAATCGATTTTCAAGACACGCTAGACGTGATGGAAAGAGTGAAGTTCGCCAAGGTGCACATGTTTCCCTACAGCGTGCGCAAGCGCACGCGAGCTGCGCTTTACCCGAATAAAGTCGCTCCAGAAGTGATTCAGGAAAGAAAACAAAAGGTGTTGCGTTTAGCGGAGCAGCATGCGTTTGAGTTGAGGAATGCCTACATCGGAAAGCGGGGATGGGTCCTTCTCGAAAGCGAAGAAAAGGGGTGGGTTACCGGACATACGGATAATTTTCTCACTGTGACAATGGAGAGCAAGGGATTCAAGTCAAACGACCTTGTCGAAGTCGAATTCATGGCGAATCAGCCAGATGGCCTTTTGGGAAAAATCTTATGAAAATTGTAATAGCTGAGCGCTTGCATCCCTTTTCTCATCTTCCCGGCACTAAATTTCTATTGCCAAAGACATCGTGGGCTGTTCAAGTTTTCCCAACCCGCCTCAGTTTTTGGGATCTTGAAGAAATGGAAAGCGCTTTTTCTCTCACTTTTGACTTTCAAGGCCCGATTAAAGAGTTTACAGCTGAACTGAATCTCGAAAGGGATGCTCTGTATGTTTTTGGCCTAACGCAGAAAGGATACATGCGCTACGAGCTTTGCTCTAAAGAAAATCGCCTTTGGCTAACGATGGAAAAAACGCCTCAGGAAATGGTGGTCTGTCGCAAATCCGCAGCAGATGATGTGATCGTTTTAACACAAGGAAAAAGCGTCTCACTTTGTGCGTCTGCTTCAAATGGCGGCAATTTACGCTCAAAAGAAAGGCTGTCTTTAGGCAATCATAAAGCTCAAGATTGGGATCTGATGCGCCGACGGCTAGACTGCAAGGAAATTTTTCCCCCTTGGTTTGCCCTTAGCAGCGCAGCATTGCCCAATCAATCTAACGGCAGCTTCTCTCTTTTGGATACTTGTAAGAAAAAAATAGACCAAGGGGACAAAGAAACTGTACTTGATGCATTTGAAAATCTTTTTCTCGCTAGCTTTGAGGGGATTCTTGTGCCTCGCTTAAAAGATACCGATCACCATGGGATCGCTCCTGAAGAAGAAAATCATGGATTGTCAGCGATGGATCTGTTGCGCGAGAGCGGCAGGTTGATCCGTTCGTTATTTCTGCAAGAAAAGGAAGGCACCATCACTCTTTTGCCGTGCTTACCAACACCTTTTCACTGCGGACGAATGATTCAAGCAAAAACATCCAATGGCGCGTTTTTAAGCTTTGAATGGTCGAAAAAAATGCTGAAAAAAGTAGCTATCGACTCCAATTTTTCTGGAGAATTACGCTTAAAATTTCCTAAGGGAGTGCGCTCTTTTCGTTTAGGAAAAACCTCCCCAGTCATTCCCATTGATTCAAACAACGAAGCTAGCATTTCTTTCGAGGCTGGGAAAACTGTCTGGCTGGATCGATTTCAACGGCGTTGACGCCGAAATTACTGCAATATCTATTGCGTCTAATTTTTTTTATAATTATATATCGTTTCAATAACCCATCTAGAATCAATCATGGGTTCATCGCTTGGCTTATACCCAACGCGATTGAAAATTTGGATTTAAGACCGAGCCAAAGCCCCGGGATTGGACGATCGAATCTATACCCAACGTGATTAAAATTTGGATTTAAGACCGAGCCAAAGCCCCGGGATTGGACGATCGAATCTATACCCAACGTGATTGAAAATTTGGATTTAAGACCGAGCCAAAGCCCCGGGATTGGACGATCGAATCT
>Ga0070741_10010467_pt1 | contig 17494 bp, 12 predicted proteins | sample Coa_R1_4_FD_66440 | JGI IMG/M metagenome (GOLD analysis project Ga0070741, IMG submission 66440) | Surface soil microbial communities from Centralia Pennsylvania, which are recovering from an underground coalmine fire - Coalmine... | ecosystem: Environmental > Terrestrial > Soil > Unclassified ...
GATGTCTGGTTCTTCAGCTCATCGTAGCGTCCCTTGAGACCCCATGTGTAGGCCCAGTGCGCGGAAGAAGAATGATCGGTGCCGAACAGATCATAGGCACTTGAAATCCACTTATTAAGATACTTCTGCATGAGCCAGCCAGGAACCACGCCGGCTTCAGCAATGCGCGCCAGCCCAGTGTTGCCCGTTCCCATGTGGAAGGCCTCTTCACGCAACATGTAACTCATGGAGCGGCCCAGCGGAGCAAAGGCGGAAAATTTGAGCATCTGGAGCTGGAACTTGCCGTCGCGATCGACAAAATCGGTGAAAGCAAAAAAGTCCAGCCAGTTATCGCATTCTTCGTTGAACGATCCCAGCAGGCGCTTGTTTTCATACGCCTTGCGTTCCAGCATCTTCTGCGCTTCCACTTTGCCCGTGGTGCCAAAGTGTTCAATCAGCAGCGCGCACATCTGCCAGCCGTGGCGCATCTCTTCAATCATTACGCGCGTGAGCGCGGAACGGTCGTAATCGCTGGGAGCGGTTTCAAACAGCCAGCGCTGCTGCTCCACGCTGGCAAATTCGGTGTCACCCTGATAGACAATCAGGTTCATCAGCGCATCGCGCATGTTCTGCGTGGGAATCTGGCGAACGTTCTCCCACTTGTTGCGGCCTTTGTAATAGCCAAATGAAATCTCCTCGGTCTCAATTGCGCCATACAGCGTGTCAAATTTGAAGTTGCGGATGTCGTTGTGATTGACGCCGATTTCCTCGCGCCACTCCTTGAACAACCCAATCCAATCACTGAACGATCCTATCTTCATCACTTTGCCCGGCATGATAACTCCCTTAAATAATCTTGTTGGCTCGCGACCTGTGCAGCTTCGCTTCAGCGATAGCCCATTTCCGGCACAAGCCTGATCTTGCTCTTTACAAACATTCCACTTCCCCGCGCGATCTCATCGTTCTGCTCATTGAACATGACCGCTTCGGCCAGAAATGACGATCCGCCGCCACGCACTACTTGCCCAACGCTGCGGACTACGCCAGATGCGACCGGCGCGTGCATGTACAAATTGAAATTGCTGGTCAGCACAAAACAATCTTCCACCAGAGAACTCACCGCAAAGAACGCCGCATCGTCCAAGGATTTGAAATAAACCGCGCCGTGAATCGCATTCGCCGCGTGAAAAAACCGCCGATCATCCACATGCACCGTGATCTCCGCTATGCCTTTGCTGATCCTGATCTCTGGCTTGAAAAACTCATTGATCGGCGCAGCCCGGTACATGCGCTCCAGCCTGCGGTAATGCTCTTCTCCGACCATCGAGATTGCGGGTTGCGCCGTCATCTTAAATATTGCTTCCTGTAGAGACGTAGTACGCTTGGTCTCTGAGCTAAAGATTCATCCACACTGTTTTTAATTCGGTGTAATGTTCAATCGCATGCATTCCTAGCTCGCGGCCAAACCCTGATTGCTTATAGCCGCCAAAAGGCAGCGCTGCGTCCATTACGCCGTAGGTGTTGATCCACACCGTTCCGGCCTTTAACCGGCGAGAAAGCTGGTGCGCCTTCTTGATGTCATTGGTCCAGACCGCCGCGGCCAGCCCGTAAACATTCTTATTGGCTAGCTCGGCCACCTGCTCAATGTCGTCAAAGGTGAGCGTGGCCAGCACCGGGCCAAAGATTTCTTCCTGCGCGATCTTCATATCGTTGCTCACGCCGCCAAAGATTGTTGGTTCAATGAAGTAGCCATGATCGCCGTTCACCTGCGCGCGTTTGCCGCCGGCTAAAAGCTGCGCGCCTTCTTTTTTGCCTGATTCGATATAGCCCAGCACGGTCTGCATCTGCTTTTCACTGACGATTGCACCCAGCCGCGTCTTGGGATCCAGCGGATCGCCTAGCCTGATCTTCTTAGACGACTCCACCAGCTTGGTCATGAATTCATCTTCGGCTTTCTTCTCCACGAATAGCCGCGAACCGGCGCAGCAGACCTCGCCTTTGCCATAGAAGATGCCGTTGAGCGCGCCCTTCACCGCCGAATCCATCTGCGAATCGGCAAAGACGATGTTCGGCGACTTGCCGCCCAGCTCCAGCGTCACACGTTTCAGCGTGTCAGCCGAGCTGCGCATGATCTCCTTGCCGACCGATGTCGATCCGGTAAAAGCAATCTTGTCCACGCCCGGATGCTTCACCAGCGCAGCGCCCGTCTCCGGACCACCGGTAATAATGTTGAGCACGCCCGGTGGCAGTCCAGCTTCCAGCGCCAGTTCGCCGAAGCGCAACGCCGTGAGCGGCGTCTGCTCCGCCGGTTTCAAGACCACAGTGTTGCCGCAAGCCAGCGCCGGCCCCAGTTTCCAACTTGCCAGCAGCAGCGGGAAATTCCAGGCAACAATCGCGCCCACCACTCCTACCGGATCGCGCAAAGTGTAGGTAAAAGCGTTGTTAAAAGTATTGACGGTCTCGCCGTGAATCTTCGTCGCCCATCCCGCGTAGTAGCGGAACACGTCCGCTACCATCGGCATATCGACGTAACGCGATTCGAAGATCGGCTTGCCGTTGTTGAGTGTCTCCAACTCGGCCAGTTCTTCAATGTTCTTATCAATCAGGTCAGCAATGCGCCACAGGACTTTGCCGCGCTCGCTGGCCGACATTTTGCGCCAGGGTCCCGCAACGTCATCAAAGGCTTTGCGCGCCGCCGCGACAGCCGCATCAACGCCGCTGGCTCCGCCTTCCAACACCTGCGTCAGCACTTCGCCTGTTGCGGGATTGAAAGTATCGAACGATCTGCTGCTCTCCGACCACTGCCCGTTGATAAGCAGCTTGCCGGGAGAAACTTTTGCTTTGGTAGCTGTGATCATGTCTGGCCTCTAGCTGCTAGCGACTGGCTGCTAGCTTGATCTTTGTGGACTGCAGGCGCCCTCGCCTGCGATTTATTTTCCGAAGTCCCGAACCCGCATTTTTTGCGGGTGAGGGATCCATATCATCTTCCATGCTCTTATGACGCGATTACCCTTTAAATCTTCGCGGCTATATGGATCCCTCCCCTGCGCAAAGAATGCTCCAGGTCGGGATTCCAGAAAAAGCTATTTCGCTTTGAAAGTAGCCGGCCGCTTCTCCACGTACGCGTTCAGGCCTTCCTTGGCATCTTCACTGGAGAACAGGCGCTGTTGCAGCTCGCGCTCCACGGCCAGGGCTGACTCAAGCGGAATCTCCCAGCCGGTCTGAACGCTGCGCTTGATGTTACCCACTGCCTTCGCGGCTTTGTTCGGCGGCGTAAACTGGCGCGCATACTCCATTATGTTTTCCATAAAGCCATCGCGCTCGTAAATGTCATTGATAATGCCCATCTCCTTCGCCTCTTCAAAGGTGAAGGTGTTGCCGGTCACCATCAACTCAATCGCTTTGCTCTTGCCTACAAGGCGGCTCAGTCTCTGCGTTCCGCCAGTTCCGGGCAGCACGCCCAGGTTGATCTCCGGCAGGCCGATTTTGCCTGAGTCGCGGCGCGCAATGCGGATATCGGCTGCCATAGCGATTTCCAGTCCTCCGCCCACGCAGTGGCCGTTAATCGCAGCGATCACCAACTTGGGCGTGTGTTCCAGCCGCAGCAGCGTCTCATTCGCATGTAAGCAGAAATAATATTTAAATGTTGGATCAACAGTGGAGAGCATCTTGATGTTTGCACCGGCGGAGAAAAACTTGTCGCCTACGCCAGTGAGCAGCAGGACATACACGTCGTTGTCCATGCGCGCCTTCAAAATGCACTCGTCGATCTGCCGGTTCATTTCATAGGTATAAGTATTCGCCGGTGGATCGTTGAGTTCGATCACGGCAATGCCGTCTTCAACACGATAGTTGACCAGGGTCTTGGTTTCCGGTGCGGTGGTTGTGGCCATGGTTCAAAAGCTCCTTATGATTTCCGAATCTTCAAATTCCGAATCTTGGTCCCTCAAAAATTTAGTTCGCAAAGATCTCTAACTCAGGCGTTTGCTTTCCCGTTTTTGCGTTTTGGTTTGCTGGGGCTATCACCCTGTCGAGCCGAAACCGCGCTCGGCGGGGGCCCGGGGTTGAGCACGCCGCGAAGAAAGAGATCGCCCATCTCCTGCGCCAGCGCTTTGGCATCCGCATCCACTCGCGGATTGTGCCAGGTGTAAATCCAATTGATCATGCCGAAGAGGCCAAGCACAGCGAGCCGGCCGGAAAATTGTAGCCCTTTCGCCCGCCGCAAATCCTCCAGCAGATCAAGACAAATGCGGTAATATTCGCGCTTGATTGCCCGGATTTCCGCTCCCCGGCCATTTTTGAGCGTGTCATCCTCATGCGTAAGCACCTTCATGAATTCTTTGTTCGCCAGGAAATATTCCAGGTGATTTTCAATAAAGATACGAATCCGCTCCTCGGGATCGGCAGAGGTTTTCAGCCGCTGCTGCAGCCGGTCAATAATGGTCTGGAACGTGTGTTTCTGGATGAGGTAGAGCAGCTCTTCTTTGGAAGAAAAATAATGGTAGAGGCCGGCCAGCGACATTCCAGCAGCGCGGGAAAGATCGCGCATGGAAGCGCCTTCATAGCCTTTTTCACAGAAAATCTGGGCCGCGTGGTCCAGTACTTTGGAAAGCCTGCGGTCAAAGCGGGAATCAAAAGCCTCTTTTGTGACTGCGGATGAACTTCGGCCCTTGCGTCCCTCAGGGCGTCCCATGGGAAGACCGGTTTCCATGCTGGCCATGACCATACAGGTAAGTTACCGAACGTTCGTTCGAATCTTAATTATCGCCTTTAGGTTGCCGCAAGGTCAAATCGTGCAACCCACCTGCCTTGCAACCACTTACTTTTGGGCAGTTGAATTGCACATTTAAGGACATGTTCTTTGGTGGAGATGTTGGGCCGGTACGAGCAAATTGTAATCCACTGAATTTGAAGGCTTTAGAGCGCAGATGGAGAAGGTAACCGAATTGATGAGCATTTGTTTACGACAAAAGCTGCAAACGATTGCACACAGTCTCCTGTTTTGCACAATGCTAGCCGGATGTGGCACCGGCGCACTGCAACAAAATCCTGCCTCAACGCCGCCTCAAACGTCCCAGAGTACGACTGTTACACAACTGCGCATAGGCGATGCGCCGGCAGACCAGGTTTTCTCTTTCGAAGTAACCATTGCCAGTCCCATTAACCTGATTCCATCGGGCGGAGGGACTGCCTCTGCAATTACAGTAAATCCCAATCGTTTGGAACTGACCCGCACCGCGGCAAAGATGCAGCCCATTGGAGTAATGGCCCTTCCGCCGGGAAGTTATAGTGCTGCCGAAATCACTATCCAGCAGCCATCGCTGGTCTATGCAAAAACCTTGTTGATGCCCAATCCGGTTACTCTGATTGATAATGCTGACGGCCAGGACCAGACTGTGCGGATCAACTTCAATCCGCCGCTGGTAGTCGGCAACACTCCAGTTGTACTGAACCTTGACGTAAATCTGGCCAGCGCAATCGTAAACGACAACGCTGGAAATATTCTTGGCACGCACTTCACGGAATCTTCATTCAAAATTGGCGTTCAGCCAATCGGCATCATGGGCCGCCAACAGGATGATGATGGAGAATTTGAATCCGTAACCGGTAGAGCTATTGAGGTCACTGCTGCTGGTTTTGTACTGCAAACAGGACAGACGGGCTCGCGCCTACCCTTTAATGTGGATAGTTCCACCACATTTTCTGCCGGATTGCAGCTTGCTAATCTGCAGGAGCAGATCGTTGAAGTCCAAGGCTTTACCCGCGCCGATGGAACACTCTACGCGCAGAAAATTGAAGCCCTTGGCGATCAGAACGCTTCCCAGATAGAAGGGACGCTTACAACTGTGGGCTTCAACATTCCTACGCTCATGGAATTTATTGCTCAGGATGGCACTGGTACAGGCTTTACCAGCGCCCAGGTTGGACAGGATTTTTTAACCGACATATCCGGCGTTCCCAGCGCATCGTTCACAACCGACTTCGGCGACTGCGACGAATCTGCCCTGCCGACGCCGGCTGCCAACTTTCCTTTCGATGCAGCGCACCTCAAAGGTGGTCAACGTATTGAGATCATCACCGAAAATGGCGTGACGCAAAATCAACCAATTATGGCGTCACAGGTAAGGTTGCAACAACAGGCAATCAGCGGAACAGTCTCTGCCTTTACCGCGCTGCCGGACGGCACTTCAAGCTTTGATCTTCTGCTCCCCGCAGATTCATACGTGACGTTGCTTTCAGGACAAACCACGATCCATGTTGTTGAGCAATCAGAAACCGATAATCGCGCCGGGAGCCTTGCGAATGGCAATGTGGTCCAGGTGCGCGGGCTTCTCTTCTGGACTGGGACACAGTTCAATATGGTTGCGCGGCGGATCACTCAGGAACTTGAGCCGTAAACACAATTTCACTGGGATTTTTCTTTTCTCTAAATCATAATTCGATTCACCTGCCTGTATTTTTTCGCAGGCAGGACGCCACTATATAAATAAGCCAACTAGCATTATTTCTGTGCCAGGCGCTCTCATTCCCGGAGCGAAATACGCGTATCTCTGCATCGTGGGCCGGGGAACAGTAGATTCCGAAAGTTGTTCCAGAGCAGGCGTAATCGCTGTCATATAACCAGAGCCAAAAATTAATTGCCTTTCAGACGGCGGACTGAGAAAGTTCAAATTCTCTAAACAGCTTGGTCCCCTTACAGGAGAGATACAAAATGAAAAACACGTTTAAACACTCATTGTCCAGGGTCACCAGGTTGCTTGTTGCATGCATGGCGCTCGCAGCGGTTGCAGTTGTAACAGGTTGCGGCGGTGGCGGCGCTAACTCACCTACCGCATCTGGACCAACCCCAACTCCCGCGCCCGGCTCATCGTCCATGCAGGTCCGCATTGGCGATGCACCGGCAGATAGCGTTATTGCTTTTGAAGTTTCCGTTTCTTCACTGTCACTCACACCCGCGGGCGGTGGATCGCCAGTTTCAGTAAGCGTTCCGGCCAACAACCGCATTGAGCTGACTCATGCTTCAGGAAAGTTTGAACCCTTTGTCGCCGGTAACTTGCCACAGGGAACGTTTTCTGCGGTGAACCTCACGCTGGTTAATTCTGAGCTTACGTTCCTTTCGAGCACCGGCGCTCCCGTCCATATCAACGGCCCGGCCAGCGCATCGATCTCCGTTCCACTCAGCCCGAATTTGACCATCGGCAGCAGCCCGTTGGTTCTTAGCATTGACGTAAACGTGGCCAACTCAGTTACGACAGCAGGAAACGTGGTGAACGGCATCAGCTTTGGCCCGACTTCTTTCAACATCACCGCCAAGGCGCCCGGCACAGCCAACAACCAGCAGGATGACGACGGCGAATTTGAAGACGTTCAGGGCACAGTGACTGCCGTGAACGGATCCGGCTTTACCATGAAGCTCCAGAACGGCTCTTCGCTCACCTTTGCCACCGACGCGAGCACAGAGTTCAAAGACGGCGTTACCGGCGTTGCAGCACTCTTGAACCAGGTCGTCACCGTGGAAGGCTTTACCAAGTCCGATGGCAGCCTCTTTGCCGAGGAAGTGGAAGGGCTGGAAAACGAGAACGGAGCCGAGATCGAAGGCTTGATCACCGCCATCAGCGGAACCACGCTGACAGTGACTGCCCAGGATGGCATTGGCAACGGCATGGATGACAGCAAAGTCGGCGCAACCTTCACCGTGAATATTGCCGGTCTCAACGCCAGCAAATTCCGCGTAAAGACGGGCAACGGCTTCGGCAGCAAGCTCCCCAGCGCAACCTTCCCCTTCGACGCGACGACGATCCACGCAGGTCAGCGCATTGAAGTTGATACGGATGCGCCTGTGCCTCCGGCCAATGGCTCCATCAACGTGGACAAGATCAACCTGCAGCAGCAGGGCGTCTCCGGAACCGTGGCCAACGCTGCCGCCGGCAAGTTTGATTTCACGCTGGCAGCAGACTCAGCCCTGGCAGTCATCTCAGGCCAGACCGTTGTTCACGTAACCACCAACTCCAGCACAGACGTTCGCGTCAGCGTTGCCAACAACGCAAAAGTGGATGTACGTGGCCTGCTCTTCTGGAACGGCACGTCGTGGCAGATGATCGCTCGCCGCATCCGGTAAGAAGAAAAAGAATTAGCTTCGCTCTCGGCCGCATCCTGCAAAATGGATGCGGCCTTTTTTGTTTTTCAGTTCTTAGTTCTTAGCCTTTAGCCCTAGCCAGACCCGCCAAGACTCAGCCCTAAATCAGACCTAACCTTTCCGGAGAAATGCCGAGTCTCAGGATAAAAAAGCCTGACAGGATACTTCATCATTATCCGTTCAGGGCTCACGCTGGATTCTTTGACAGCTTCCGTGGAGACAGCTCTGGCCCGGGTGAATCCGCAGATCGTGATCCAATTCAGTGTGTTCAAGACTCAGATCTGCGACAGCCCGCAGCGTGAGCGTTGATGGCCTCGCTCTCAGGATTCTTTGGTTTGTTGGCTGGGCTGCTGGCGACGATCGGCCTCTATGGCGTGATCTCTTACATGGTGGTGCGCCGCCGCAATGAGATCGGCATTCGCATGGCATTGGGCGCGGATCGCAGCCGCGTATTGGCCCTCATCATGATCATGCGCGAGGCTCTACTCTTGCTGGCTTTGGGATTAGCCATTGGCGCGGGGCTTTCCCTGCTTTCGGGCAGTGTGGCTTCATCACTATTGTTCGGATTGAAGCCTGACGATCCCCTGACCCTTGTCCTTGCGGCGGCAACTCTCGCATTAGTGGCTGCAGTAGCCAGCTACCTACCGGCGTTCCGAGCCACACGAATTCAACCTACGGAAGCATTGCGCAAGGAGTAGCCGCTATTCTGCACCGCACTGTCTTGATCTGAATTTTATTTTTCTGCTCTTTTACCAGCGAGGCTCACGAGGCTGCCGGGCATGTCCGCGATAGTCATCGCGGCCGCCGCCGCGACCGCCGCGATCTCCGCCGCGATCCATCTTCGGCCGTGCCTCATTCACCGTGAGCTGCCTTCCGCCGGAATCTTTACCATTCAACCCGGCAATGGCCTTCTCTGCTTCTTCGGTGTTGGGCATCTCCACAAACCCGAATCCGCGTGAACGGCCGGTAGCGCGGTCTGTTACAACCGTAACGCTGTCTACCGATCCAAAAGGCTCAAAAAGGGACCGAAGTTCTCCCTCTGTCAGGCTGAAAGAAAAGTTACCTACAAATATCTTCTTCATGGTGGTCCTTGTGCTTACTTTCCTAAGGAATACGTTCTCAGCAGAAATAGGCAGGCTACAAAAAGAAGTCTCGTGTCTATCGCGGTCGAGGACGAAGGAATCATAACAGGGAAATCCCCTATTCTCCACTAAAGGAAGTCTTGGCGCACCTTGGCGCACCAGACATCCCGGCAGCTAAAGTCCACATTCTTAACTATTTGTCTTAAAATCCTATTCCCACCGGCGAGGAGCCTATGCCACATTTTGTCCGAGATGTTGAAGAGATCAGGCAGCGTGCTGCCAAAAAAATGGAAGAAGGCGCTGTTACCGAAAGCTATAAAGGCGATGTCAATAAAACCATTGAAATCCTGAATGAAGCTCTGGCGACTGAGATCGTCTGCGTGCTGCGCTACATGCATCATTATTTTATGGCTACCGGCGTTCATGCCAAGGGAGTGGCCGACGAATTCAAAGAGCACGCCGATGAAGAACGCGAACATGCCGATATGCTGGCGGAGCGGATACAGCAACTTGGCGGCAAGCCTGATTTCAATCCCAAATCTCTGCTGGAGCGCTCTGTCTCACAATACATTGAAGGCGAAACCCTGGCCGATATGATCCGGGAAGACCTGATTGCTGAGCGTACCGTTATTGAGGTTTATCAGGAGATGATCCGCTACTTCGCGAATAACGATCCGACAACGCGGATTATTTTGGAACATCTGCTTCAAGAAGAAGAAAAGCATGCCAGCGATTTGGCCGATCTGCTCTACATCACCAATCCTGAAACCGGCCAGTCTGAAGGCGAAGATCCTGGCGCTGATCCCTTGGCAATAGCAAACAGCCAAAAACGTGAGCAGCCTGGGAAGGAACCGCAGAAAGGTAAAAAACCGGCAGCGTAGTTTTTTATCCCGAGCGAATCGAGCCCTGCCGCGCGTTCTTTGCGCGGTGGGTGGGATGGAGAGAGGGAACCCTATCCGCTAAAATACGCTTTTGGCTAATACAAAATTCAGCCCGCGCAGGGTGTGTTCGCTCGCGCGGGCTTTATTCGTGACAATGGATTCCCTCACGTCCCCTTCGGCAAGCCTCAGGTCAGGGTCGGGATTTCAGAAAACAGCTAGTTGTTAATCCCCAACTGCGTCAGCATGAAAGCATAGTCGAACGCGATTTCGTGCAAGTGCTCGTATCGACCTGACGCTCCGCCGTGTCCGGCGGCCATGTTGGTCTTGAGCAAGAGAACATTTTTATCGGTTTTGAGCGTGCGCAGCTTGGCCACGTATTTGGCCGGTTCCCAGTACATTACCTGGCTGTCATTGAATGAGGTTTTCACCAGCAGCGCCGGATACGCACCTTTCTTCAGGTTGTCATAGGGCGAGTACTTCAGCATGTAGTCGTACGCGGCCTTCTCGTTCGGATTGCCCCACTCCTCATATTCTGGGACCGTGAGCGGCAGTGATGCGTCAAGCATGGTGTTCATTACGTCGACAAATGGGACATGCGAAATGACTACCTTGAACAGATCCGGCCGCAGGTTTGTAACGGCTCCCATCAGCAATCCGCCCGCCGATCCGCCTTCAATCACGACCTTATCTTTTGCGCCAAACTTGTTTGCTACCAGGTACTCGGTGCACGCGATGAAGTCGGTGAAGGTATTCATCTTGTTCATCATGCGTCCGGCATCGTGCCATGGCTTGCCCAGATCGCCGCCGCCACGGATATGCGCATAGGCCATCACCACTCCACGATCAAGCAGTGAAAGCCGCGTGGAACTGAACGTTACCGGCAAAATGATGCCGTAAGAACCATAGGCATATACATAAAGAGGATTCGATCCGTCCGCTTTCTTGAGGTCTTTGCGATAGACGATTGAAACCGGAACCTTGACCCCGTCTTTGGCCGTGGCCCAGACGCGCTCAGACTGATACTTTGACGCGTCATATCCGCCGGGAACTTCGTTTTGCTTCAGCAACGTTGAGGTGTGCTTTTCCACGTCATAATCAAACACTGAAGACGGAGTAACCAGAGATTGATACGAGTAGCGGAACTTATTGGTTTTGTACTCGCGGTTGGTCTGCGGTGATGCCGTATAAACCGGCTCTGGATACGTAATGCGTGTCTTTGCGCCATTGGCAAAATTGACTACCGTAAGCTCAGGCAGGCCATTTTCGCGCTCAACCAACACATAGAAATCTTCAAAGACCTCAATATTGTTGAGCATCACCTCGGGCCGGACAGGAACCATCTCTTTCCAGTTCTCTTTTCCAGGCGCGCTGATAAGCGCTGAAACGAGCCGGAAAGTGCGGCCTTTGTCATTGGTGCGGATCAGGAATTGATCGCCGTGATCGTCGGCGTAGTACTCCACATCCTGCTGGCGCGGCGCAATCAACTTCCACTCGCCGTTAGGATTGGCGGCATCAAGGTACCGTTGCTCAGCAGTGGTGTGGCTGCCGATCTGCAGCATAATGTATTTGCCGCTGCGGGTCCTTCCAGCGCCGATATTGAAGCGCTCATCCTTCTCTTCATAAACCAGATCGTCTTTGCCGACCGCCGCTCCAATCACATGCCGGTATAGCTGATACTGGCGCTTAGTCTTGTCTTCTTCAACGGTATAAAAGAGGGTCTTGTTGTCACTGGCCCAGGCCACGGAGCCAACCTTGTCTGCGATGACTTCAGAATCTTTGCCTGTGCGCAGATCGCGCACGCGCAGCTTGTACTGGCGGAAGCCGGTGTTATCAGTGGAATAAGCTGCGAAATTGCCGTCATCGCTCAGTTCGTACGCGCCCAACGCCATGAATGGCTGGCCTTTGGCAAGCTCATTCTCGTCGATCGTTATCTCTTCCGCAGCTTCCAGATTTCCCTTCTTCCGGGCCAAGATCGGATACTGCTGTCCTTTCTCCCAGCGTGAGTAGTAGAAGTATCCGCCCTCTTTGTACGGGACGTTGACGTCAGTCTCTTTGATGTGGCTCAACATCTCGTCATAGAGCTTCTGCTGCAGCGCCGTTGTCGGCTTCATCACGCCGTCGGTGTAGGCGTTCTCTGCTTCCAGGTACTTCGCGACCTCTGGATTCGATTTGTCGCGCAGCCAATGGTAGTTATCCACCAGGTCACCGCCGTTGATGTGGTTCTCCGTGTGCATTGTCTTGGCAACGGGTGGAGGTGGCGGAGGCGCGGCAGCGTTGGTGCTGTTGGCGGCTTTGTCATCTGCGTTCAGGAGTGTGCTCATGAGGAAAAAAAGGACAACTACTGATTTTTTCATAATCCGCCTCGCTGGTGGGAGCCCGGAATAGATCGAATTATATCAAGGACTTAGACAAGGCGGTTTCCCGCTTGGACAGGGAAATTTTCTATCTCAAACGAATCGCAGTATTTCAAGTTCAGCTTGCAGTGCGTACTGACCGCAGTTCTGACCGCCACCTTTCGAGCAATCGAAGGGAGACACTTCTTTGAAACGGACTGGTAATGGTTAGCATCCCTCTTTCGGTCTCGTCCAGTTTCCTGAGCGCACCTTCAATATCTCCTTTGGCTTCCAGAATGGCTGCTTCCACTCTAGGCTTTCGCCAGGGCTCATGCGGTTTCTCGGCAATCTCTGACCGCCACTGCTCCGCCAGGTCAATGTTCTTCCTCTTTCTGGCTTGAAAGACAGCGGCATCGTCTTTCAAAGCTTCACGCAAGTCAGGGGATCCGAACGCCGAGTATTCCAGGCATGTCTCAAGTAATTGGGCCGCCTCATCAGCCGACTTTGAATACCAGGCCACCGAGTACGCCAGAGCATACGCTACAACGGTGTCTTGCGAGTTATCTTTGAACGCGATCGCTTTGGCCAGGAACTCCTGTGATAGCTCCTCGGGAGAGGTTCCGTCACTCAATTCGGCGGCCAGTTGCAGCAAAGACATGCGACGCTCAGTTTGCTGGTCGTTTCGCAAAATGCTGAGGATGCGTTTTCCATCAGAAGTCACTGATAGTCGCCGGAAAGGCACCAAATTTGCCGCTCCTAAGAGGATCGAGAAGCCCGCGAACAGTTCAGCACCGCGAAAACTTTGGCCAGGATAAAGAAGGAGAATCGTTCCGGTCAGCAGGTTCGCGAACGGCCCACCTGCCGACAACAGCAATGCTCTGGAACGAAGGTTTTGACTTGTGCCGGGAATCATTTGAACAAAGCCGGATGGGCCTGTCTTAGGCAAAGGCCTGAATGAAATACGAAAGGGAGAATCAATTCGCAAACGAAAAAACTGCATTGAAACAAAACGAAACCCAGCAACAAGTCCTGACAGGAGATGGCCGACCTCATGCACAACGACAACGACGAATAAGATGACCGGTAGTTCCACGACAATCCAGAGGGCATCCCATCCCGCGTACAGCTTGTCAAGGAAGGTCCTTACCGGTTCGAGTGCTCTACCGGAAACTTCTAAGAACCGAGGTGACCATATCATCAGAGATATAACCAGCACCGGAAAAGCTACGGCAAAGATGGCAGCCAGCAGACCCAGGCGCTTCGAACGGGCCGGGGATTTGGGCACAGGCATAGGAGCCACGCGGTCCAGAATCGGAGTAGAACTTGACGGAACTTCTGAAAATGCGGCGCTCACTTCGCGCAGTCTAGCATGAAAACAAAAAGACTGAATTCGGGAAACTACTTATTCATGGCTGTTTGCAGTGATTGCCGGATTGAAACAGGAGGGGGATTTTTTCATCAATCGCCTTTGTGACGCGATTATAACGCTGGCTTAATGTGGTTTCGTATCTAGCCCTCATGGGCAGCGGAGCCGATTCCTCGGCCTCACGGAAGGGATGTGAAAGATTGAGGCGGTGTTGAAGTGTTCGTCCTCGGAATGGCGGTGGTTAGTGTTGAGCGCGGATGGGCAGTGAAGCTGGTGGCAAATACTGGGTCGAGCCGGAAGACAGCAACTCGGCTTTCCACCTACTCACACCGCGCAATGAAATCTCGCGCATTGCCTGGTTTGGCGTTGCCTGGACCAGCTTTATGACCTCATCCAATTTTGCGAGCGCGCCGCTGTTATTGCCTTTGGCTTCCAGGATCGCGGCTTCTCCGCGCAAACGATACCAGGGATACTCCGTCTTTTGCGGCACATCGGCCAGCCACTGCTCTGCCAGATCGATGCGTTTCCGCCGGCGGGCCTGAAAAACTGTGGCATCGATCATGATGGCATGCCGCTGGGTCGGAGAAACAAGGCCTGAGAAGCGCAAACAGGTTTCCAGCGCTTGTCCGGCTTCATTATCCTTGTGCTGCCAGAATGCAGCGGAATAGGCGATGGCATAGGCCGTGAAGGTATCAGGAGAGTTGTCCTGGATCGCAATCGCTTTGGCCAGAAAGTCAGGAGATAAATTTTCTTGCGGCACTCCTTGTCTTATCTCATCCAGAAGCTTCAACATGGCCAGCCAGCGCTCACCGCTTGCGCGATTTTGCAGCAACATTCGGACTCTTCCGCCGTCAGAGGTCACAGCGCGCCTGCGAAATGGGACCAGGTTCATCACTCCGAACAGCAGGGAGATACATATGAACCACGCAGAGAACATTCCTTTGGAATACGGCAATGCAATCAGCAAACCGGCTGAAGCCAGGTTGGCGAATGGTCCGGCCAGCACCATCAAGGTCGCACGCAAGACCAGCTTGTCATGCTTCACGGGAAACAAGCTTACCCATCCAGCTGCCCCTGTTCCTCTGCCGCGATAGAGCGAGATACGAAACGGGCGATCAAGCTGCAAGCGGCCAACGCGGAGCGAGTTAAAGTGGAAGCCGGCCAGTACGCCAATCACGGCATGCCCTGATTCATGAACGATTTTCGCCAAATACCCGGCCGCCAGCATGCACAATATGAGGAGCAATAATGTGGCTAGTGTGAAATCGACTGGAATTACCTGGCCCATATTGGCCCCAAGCCAGTGCCAACCGAACCGAACGGCCAGCGAATGACCATTCACTACTCCAAGCGCGATCAAAGCCCCTGCACCAGCCCCGGCAATAAAAGAGATAACTTTTCTGCCCCGCCTGGCAGAACTCTCCATTGCAGGCAGTGGCGCCTGGCGATCAAGAATCGGTGTAGCACTGATGGAAATTTGGGCCGGAGTAACGCTCACTTCGCGCAGTCTAGCATGAAAAGGCAGGCGGACTGAATCAGGAAACTACTTATTCATGGTGTCTGCGACAGCAAAGAACTCGCTGCTTGGCCGGCTTCGCGGATTGCACGGGCGCTCTCAAGGCAGATTGCCGCTTTTCCAAGACTTCTCGTAAAATCTTGATCACATGGCTACCTCCACTCCAGTTGCTGCACCTGCCTCCCGCCGAAGCTTTTTAGGCTTGATCTTGAAAATCGTGCTCTGGCTCGTCGTTGCAGTCATTATTGCCGGCGCTGTGGCTTTCTTCTGGTTTTACAGAGCTGCCCATGGATCACTGGCCCAACTGGATGGCACGATCACGCTCAATGGTTTGCAAGCTCCGGTGTCTGTGGATCGAGACGCGCACGGAGTTCCCCATCTCACGGCGGCGAATCTCCCAGACCTGTTTTTTGCCCAAGGGTACGTAACAGCACAGGACCGCCTCTGGCAAATGGACCTGACGCGGCGCGCTATGGGCGGAGAGATGGCAGAAATTTTTCCGGGAGGACCGCCGCAGCCGGTCGGCCGTTTTACAGGCGCTCCGCGCCAGCGCAAAACCTGGGTTGATTATGACAAGGAACAGCGGCTCATGCGGCTGCGCGTGGTAGCTGAGCGCGTGGCACAACAGCTTTCGCCCCGCGATCGCACATTTTTTGAGGCGTATGCCAAGGGCGTGAATGCTTACATCCAGCAGCATGAAAACAATCTTCCCATTGAGTTTCGCATTCTCCGCTATAAGCCGCGGCCATGGACGCCCGCGGACTCTCTGCTCATTGGGATTGGCATGAGCCAGTTGCTCAACCCGCAGTATGAGACCGAGTACAGGCGTGAGAAGATCGCGGCAAAGCTGCCGCCGGAGTTGATGGCCGATTTGTATCCGCCGGACTCGCCGCGCGATCATCCGCCGGCCAGTGAAGCAGGAACCGCTGGAGAGAAAAATCTCTCGATACAAAATCCGCCGTCGAATATCCTTAGAAAAACCAGCCGGCTTTTGCCCGGAAGATTCTTTGAAGATCACGACGACTTCTGTGAATCCTGCTTGCCTGGCTCAAACAACTGGGTTGTCTCCGGAGCGCACACGGTTTCCGGCAAGCCACTGCTCTCGAATGATATGCACTTGCCGCACCAGGTTCCCGGCGTGTGGTATGAACTGCAGCTCCATTCGGGCAACTTTGACATGGAAGGCTTTTCTCTGCCCGGATTGCCGTTTATCACGGTGGGCCACAACCAGCGCATTGCCTGGGGATTTACGAATCTGAATCCTGACGTGCAAGACCTGTTTGTTGAAAACTTCAATGCTGCCGGTGAATACCAGACGCCTACGGGTTGGCAAAAACCGGAGATCGATCATGAGACCATCCACGTTAAAGGCAAGCCAGATGTCTCTTTTGACATCACTGTGACGCGCCATGGGCCAATCATTACCAGCCTGTTTCCGGGGGAGACGCGGCAGATCGCGCTGGGCTGGGTGCTCTACGATACCAAGGTTGTAAGCGTGCCGCTTTTTGATATGGATTCCGCGCAGAACTGGGATGAGTTTCGCAAAGCGCTCTCTGCGTTTGCCACGCCGTCACAAAATGTTGTCTATGCGGATGTTGACGGCAACATTGGTTATCAGCCGATGGGCTTCGTACCGATTCGTGCTTCCTCCACCCCAGCAAGCGCAAAGGCGGCGCTCGCCGGGGGCCCCGGTTCCTCCACCCCAGCAAGCGCAAAAGCGGCGCTCGCCGGGGGCCCCGGTTCGGGCGACGGCACAGTGCCAGTTTCCGGCGCTGACGGCAAGCACGATTGGACCGGCTACATTCCTTTTGACAAGCTGCCCAGCCTTTACAATCCGCCTTCAGGAATCATCGCCACGGCCAACTCCAAGATCACGCCGGATGGTTATCCGTATTTGTTGGCTACGCAGTGGTTCCCGCCGTATCGCACGGAGCGCATTTATCAGTTGCTGAAGTCGGGGAAAAGGTTTTCACCGGCGGATATGCTGGCCATCCAGACGGATGTCACATCAGCTTACGACCGCTTTTTTGCGGAGAAGTTTGTTGATGCCATTGACCACAGCGCCAAGGCGACCAGCCGCGCGCATCAGGCGGCTGAAATCATGCGTAGCTGGGATGGAAAAATGTTGGCCGATCTTGTAGCGCCCACCATTGTGGTCCGCACACGCCGCTATTTGTGGCAGATGCTGCTGGAGCCAAAA
>Ga0070741_10010468_pt1 | contig 17493 bp, 13 predicted proteins | sample Coa_R1_4_FD_66440 | JGI IMG/M metagenome (GOLD analysis project Ga0070741, IMG submission 66440) | Surface soil microbial communities from Centralia Pennsylvania, which are recovering from an underground coalmine fire - Coalmine... | ecosystem: Environmental > Terrestrial > Soil > Unclassified ...
GCCCTGATGCGGCGACTTTACGACATGGATGACTTTGCCCAGCGGATCGCGGATAACGCCGACGTCCTGGCCTGCCTCGACGTGCGCCAGGACGCTCACGTGCGCCTCGAAGAAGCCGCCCAGCGGTGCGCGATTCTGCACCTGCAAAAAGCCAGCCTGCGGACCGCTGTCCTCCACGAGCCAGCGCGGCGGATCGGCCGGCGGCGCCGAGGCGACGATTCCCAGGTGCGCCAGCAGTCGCCGCAGCACGTTGGTATAGATGGCCACGTCCTCGGGCAGGCAGCGGCCTTCGCCCGTGATCTCCACGTATAGCGACGGTACGCCCCGTTCCGCAGCGGCGGAGAGCGAACGCCCCGGCAACCCCGGCGTGCCCCACATCAGTGGCAGCCCAACCGCCTTGGCCGCAGCCCGTTGGGCGCCAAGCAGTGGTTCTTGGCGAAGCTGATAGCCGACGAGAGGTGGCATCATGTAATACTGCCCGGCGCTGTGCAGGTCGAGGTAGAAATCGACGCACGGGAAGAGCTGTTCGCTCAGGCAATGGGCGATCTGCTCGGTGGCCGTGCCAGCGGGATTGCCGGGGAAGACGCGGGCCAGGTCCTGGCGGTCGTCGGGGTTGACGCGCAGGCCAGCCTCGTACGCGGGGGGATTGACGAGCGGCACGGCGACGAAGGTGCCACGCAACTCGGACGGCTTCAGTTCCTCGAAGAGACGCCACAGCGCGGCGGGACCTTCGAACTCGTCGCCGTGGACGCATGCTGTCGCCAGCAGCGTCTTTCCGGGGCAAGCGCCGCGTACGATCAGCAGTGGAAGCTGCAGCGACGTGCCATCGGCCCGCTTGAGCACGGGCAAGTAAGACGCGTCCTTCGTACCGGCCGCGACGTGGTTCCAGGGACTGGTCATGTTCTCTTCTCCAGTCCGAAGCGCCAGCGAGGGTTCCGAATGAGAATCCCGTGCGTTTTGCAGCGTTCACCGTCGTGGGACACTGAGTCGGAACCCTCGCTGGCGCTTCGAGCTTTCATTAGCGCAGGGCGATGGTGTGGTTGCTGAGACGGTCGAAGCCGCCTTCCGTGATCAGATAATTGTGCTCGATGCGGATGCCGCCGATGCCGGCGACGTACAGGCCTGGTTCGAGAGTAACGACGTCGCCGGCGCGCAAGGTTTCGGTCGCCTGGCGCACGATGAAGGGGGCTTCGGGGTGGGTCAGGCCCAGGCCGTGGCCGGCGTGATGCGGAAAGTGCTCGGCCATGCCGTGCTTGTCGAAGGCATCGCGCACGGCCTGGTACACGGTCAGGCAGGCGGCGCCGGCACGCAGTTCTTTCTCACCGGCGGCCATCGCTTCCAGGCACAGGCGATAGAGCCGATCCTGATCGGGCGTGGGTTCCTTGCCGACGACGAGGGTGTTGGTGAAATCGCTGCGGTATTGGCCGAGGACGACGGAATAATCGAGGATCATCATGTCGCCCGGTTCGAGGACGCGGTCGGTGGGCGGGCCGCCGCGGCGCTCGGGGCCGGGGCAGACGGCGAAATCGCCGTAGACGATCACGGGCAAACCGGCGGCGCGGATGCAGGCGGCGCAGACGCCGGAGTAGACGTCGAGTTCGGTCATGCCGGCGCGGACGTTGGCGCGGGCCCAGGCGTGGCCGGCCTCGGTGATGCGCATGATGCGGCGAAGCAAGTCGAGTTCGTCGGCATATTTCTGCCGGCGCATGTCGGCGACAGTATGAATCAAGGTGCCGGCGTAGATTTCGCCGGGGCGGTCGTGAAAGCGGAGGCCCGCCCGCGTGGGGTTGACAGTCTCGAGCAGGGCCAGCTGGCGCGGGCCCTTGCCGGGCGATTGGCCGTCGTACCACGGCACCGGCCGCCGCTCCTCGACGTGGGCCTGCGCCACCGACTTGGGCATGCGATTATCGTGCAGCAGCTTGGCGTGGCCGTCCTTGCGCACGAGCAAGTAACCGGGAAACCCCGCCCCCAGGCTGATCGGGTCCACCCAGAAATTCGCCAGGTACATGAGATGAATCGGATCGCACAGGAGCAAATAATCGTGCTCCGGCGGCGGGTCAAGCCGCTGCCACAAATCCAGCCGGCGCTGCCGGCAGCCTTCCGCCGTGAGCATGACGCGTCCACCTGAAAAAGCCGCGGATGTCCCTGTTGATTTATCTATGGCTTTTGCGGTTTCTCGACACGGCGATAAGATAACCGTTCGAGGCTTAGCGGCCGCAGCTTCCCTTCGAGCGCCAAGCCGCAAGCGGAATCTGGAAGGGAATGGCGCATGACTTCCACGGCCGGCAATTTGCTCGATAAGCGCGAGGTTCGCATCCGGCGGATGTTCGGCAACATCGCCCCCAGCTATGATTTCCTCAATCATCTTCTCAGCTTCAACATCGACCATTACTGGCGCTGGCGCACGACGCGGCTGGTGCCGCCCAGGGGATCGGGGCCGATTCTCGATCTGTGCACTGGCACGAGCGACCTGGCCCTGGCCTACGACCGCGCCGCCGCGGGCTACGTGCCCATCATCGGCGCCGATTTTTGCCACGAGATGCTCGTCCTGGGCGGACAGAAGATCAGGCAGCGCCGCGCCGAGGGCCGCATCCGCCTATTGGAAGCCGACGCCCAGCACCTCCCCTTCCCCGACGACATGTTCCAGATCACGACCGTGGCCTTCGGCCTGCGCAACGTCACCGACACCGAGCGCGGACTGGCCGAGATGACCCGCGTCACACAGCCTGGCGGCAAGGTTGCCATTCTTGAGTTCTCGCAACCGCACAGCAGGTTCTTCGGTCGGCTCTACCGCTTCTACTTCCGCCATGTCCTACCCTTTATCGGCCAGACAATCTCGCGCAGCAAGGACAACGCCTACCGCTATCTGCCCGCCAGCGTGCAGGAGTTTCCGGAAGGTGAAGCCCTGGCGCACAAGATGCGGGCCCAGGGGCTGATCGACGTCCGCTGGCACCCCCTGACCTTCGGCATTGCCACGCTGTACGTGGGCACCAAGGCGAAGGGGAAGGATGACAAGATGACAGGGTGACAAGACGAATTCACCCTCGTTTCTCCTCACGATCTTGTCATCGCCTCACTCGGCGTTCTTCAGCAGAATTCTGTCCGGTCCCGGCGCGGTGCGCACGGGGCGCAGTACCACCGTGGCCGTGCCAGGATCGGCCTTGAAGCTCTCCAGGGAGACGATGTTGAGCGAGACGCTCATGGGATCGGACAGGTTATAGAAGAAGGCGGTGTACTTGTTGGCCCAGGGGAAATAGTGGTGCGCTTCGCCCGGGCGCCGGGGAGGGCCGACCACCTGTACGAACACCGGCTTGCCCGCGTCGTGAGTGATGCGCACCACCAGGCAGGATTTGGGGGAAACCGGCCCATCTGGACCGAGAGACATCTCATGTTCTTCGACCGTGATGCTGTCGATGCGAAGCTTGCTGCCGCCGATGGCCACCTCGCGGTCATTCCAGGCAGAGGGCTGTTCCAGGAATTTGGTGAAGGCCGGGTCGCGCGGAACGGGCTCGCCGGACCACCACAGCCGCACCTCGGGCGTTTCCGGACCGCCGTCGTCGCGCAGCGGCCACGAATGGGCTTCGACGCGGAACGCTGGCGCGGGATAGCTCCCGTCGTTGAACCAGTGCAGGTTGCGCGGCTTCTTGTCCGCAGGCGGCTTGATGTCCAGCCACAAGAGTCCGGGGTGCTTTTGGCCCAGGAGCGCGGCCTTGCCCAGGGAATCTTCCACGGTGATGACTTCGTGGAGCGTGCTCTGCCCCTTCAGGCGATGCTCCAGAAGCCCCACCTTCCAGCGGTTGACGGTCGCGCCGGCGGGCTTGTTGGCGTTGATCGGCTCGTCAGAAAAGATGGCGCGTTCGAACACCACCTGGTTGTCGACGCGTTTGAGGGTAATGAGCACATTATCGCCGCCGTTCAGCTTGATATCCTGCGTGATGCGCTGCTGCACCTTGGCCGTGAAGAGCTTGGGCGGCACGCTGAACCACTGCAGTTCGCCTGTGGGCGGGCTGATCAGCGCTCCCTGCCGGGGGAAGCCGGTCGCCAGCACATTGTCCTGGTAGAGGAACAGGCGCGGCCGGATCGTCTCTTCCAGGGTGCGGGCGAGGAGGAAGCCGTCCGGCTGGACAATGAATCGGCCGGCCGGGTCGAACTTCTCCACGACCTTGAACTGATCGCGGGCGTTGATGCCTTCCTTGTCGTTGGGATCGTTGAAGCAGACGACGTTGACTTCGATACCGGCGGTATCGAAGGCGGCGCTGAGGCGCTGGTGGAGGATGTTGTTGTTGGCGAAGGATTCATTGTCGTCGCCGTCGGTGAGGGCGAGCACGACCTTGGGGCCCTGATACTTGCTCGGCGGAGGGAACCCCTCGTCTCCGGCCTGGATGATTGCGCGAGCGATCGGTGACCCTCCCTTCGGCTCCAGCGCGAGCGCCTCGAGTTTGCCGATCAGGGTCTCGATCTGGCTCCCTTTCCACATCTGCGGCTCGCGCACGAGACGGATGGTCGACGTCTGATCGGTATTCTTTTCCTGGCGGAAGATGAGCACGCTCAGGTAGGTGCCGTCGGGCACAGTCTTGAGTACGGTGCGGAGGGCGTCGAGGGCGAAATCGATGCGGCGTTTCTTGCTCTGGTCCTTGTTGGGATAGCCGAACGCCATGCTGCCCGAGTAATCGAGCATGACGCTGAGGGCGCCATAGGTGAAGTCTTTATCCATGCGGATGGCCAGGCCGGCGCTGTTGGGAGGCTCGAAATGCGACACCAGCAGGTCCGGCTTGGGGTAGAAAAAGATCTGATTGGCGGCCGCGATCGTCTGCCCGCGATAGACGCCGCGCAGTGTCGCCTTCAGTTTCTGGCCTTCCTCATCCTTGGTCCACAGCGAGCGGCTCAGCTGGAAGGGAATCTTGCCGGGGGGCCACGGCTCGGCCGGCTTGCGCTCGGCCAGGGCTGGATCGGGCGGCGTCGCCGTCTGGCCGTCGAGTGCGAGCCAGACCATGGGAATGCCGGCGGGGACGTCCGGCCCCTGGGGCTTGAGGCTCCAGGCCAGCGGGAAACGCACCTCGGTGGTCCAGTGGGAATTGGCCAGGTTTTCCGCGACGAGCCCCGCCTGCTTGAGGCTCGCTTGCATCGTCCTGGCGTCGTCCTGGCGTTTCCGCGTCAGCTCCTCTTCCTCGACCTTCCCTTCCGCCAGGCGCAGCGCCCCTTGCAGGTAAGCGCTGGCGGTCGGCTGATAGTAAGTCTTCTCGGCAAATTCCGAGAACCAGTGATCGTCGACCGTCCGCTGTGCCTGCCAGACGAGCAGATCGTGGGCCCGCAGGCGGCGCAGGCCGAGCGGCGGGGCGAACGGTTTCTGTGCCGCGTCCGTCAGCCAGCCTGCCGGCACGCTGCGGCACAGACCGGCACTATCGACCAGATCCGCGGCCGCTTTCTTGAGATCCGCCTGCCCCAGGCTGCTTGCCAGCGTCTGAGAGATCTGCGTCGGCAGGTTTTTGTAATAAGAGGCGAGATACTCCTCCAGGGCGACCAGGTTGGAGCGCCAGGTGCCCTCGCCGCCGGTTGTGGGCAGCGGCCCCGGCAAGCCACGCCTGTCGAGCAACGCCAAGGCCAGCTTTTGCTGCCGCGCCGCATTTTCCTGCATGTCCTCGCTGACCGCCACCCCCTCGAACTTCGCCTCGCCCGCGTTCAGCTTGCTCGAAATCTCGCGGCTGTTGCGCAGCAGCGCCTGCCGCACGCTGTAGCTATCGATGAGCGGCACCGCCAGGGCGGCCTCGATGTCGTGCCAGCGCGATTGCAGGTGGACGTCTTTCAGGCTGTCGCACGAGGCCGCGAACCCCTGCTGCAGGCCTTCCTTCGGATCGGATAAATCCTTGGCCAGCTTGGCGCTGAGTTCTTTGAGAAGGTCCTTCAGGGTCAGGCGGCGCGGATTGTTCTCATCCTCGGGAATGTAGCTCAGGTCCTTGGCCTTCGGATCGGGGGGATCCAGCCGCAGCGACAGGGCCTCCAGATTGCGGGCCAGATGCTCGACCTGCTGCATCAGCGCTTGCAGCTTCTGGCGATCCTGCTCGTTGGCGGGCAGACGGAGGCGGCTGAGCCACTGCGCATAATGCGGCAGATCGGCGGCGGCGCGATCGCGCATGGCCATGGCGCGGCGCAACACGTCGGCGCCGTCCGTGAGGTCCTGATACTTCTTGTGGGCCTCGTCAAGCAAGCTTCCAGCCTTGGCCCAGGCCTTGGGCGTCGAGCCGAACAGCCAGTCTTCGCCCGGCCGGCGCACCTTGTCCGCGGCCACGACCTTCGCCAGCAGCCACGGCGCCAGCGCCTCGCTGTAAGGCGTGACAGCTTCGTGGGGAAAGCCAAGCGCAGCCTGCTCGGCCAGCAAACGGCAGCGCAGCGCCTTCTGCATGTCGGCGGCCGAGAGCTTGGCATCGCCGTGCATCAGCAGCATGAGGAGCAGATGCGTCTCGGCGGCGCGAGCCTGGCCGAGACTGTTCTCGATCAGGCGAAGCACGATGCGGGCCTTGCATTCCTTGCCGGGGCTATCCGGCGCCAGATCCGATGCCGTGAGGCCGACACCGGACAGCAGCGTATCGATCAAGGCGCGGCTCAGGTGGGACTGCAGTAGCTGGCGGATGGCGTTCTTGTCGCGCGTGCCCGAGTTGCCGTCGGCCCAGGCGACAATCTTGTCCATGCTTTCGCGGCGCTGCTGATCGTTGGCCGCGGTCCACAGGGACTGGAACTTGCTGCGGATCTCATCGGCGTTCCAGGGCGCGGTCAGCCCGAGCGCCAGGGGCAGGGGAAAGGCGTTGCCCTGGGCGGGGAAGGCAGGCTCCAGCGCTTGCGCCGCGGCGATACCTTCCTTCAATCGACTCAGCGTGCTCTTGAGTTCGCTGACCTTGCTGGTGGGGTCGCCGGCGCGGAGAAGTTGCTCGTAGCGGAGCAACGCCTCCTCGTATTGCCGCCACAGTTGCGGGGCGTAGACGTAAGGCGGCGGCGCACCCTTGAGAAGCTCGGCGTGTTCTTCCCAGGCGGCTTCCAACTCCTTGGGTGGCGTGAACAGCTTGCCGGGGGCCGTCGCTGGATCCGCTTCGGCGTAGGCGCTGGGAATCTGCACCAGTTCAAAGCTGCGGGCGCGTTCCTCGCCGCCGAGCAGGAGGGGCGTTTGCACCGCATCGCGATTTGCCTGCACCCAGGTCTTGACCTTGTCTCCCACGTACTGGAAGAGTTCCTGGCCCGTGATGCGCAGGTTGCCGTTCTTGTCGGCTGCTCCCTTCAATCCCTCGACGATGTAGTGGGCAAAGATCGTCTGCCGCCATTCCTCCGACGGCCAGGAAATCTGATCGACGTCGGCAGAGGCCATGACGATGAGGTTGGGGATGCCTTCGATTTTCTTGTCCAGGGCCTTGAGGCGGCCGGCGAAATCGTTGTGCAGGATGCCGAGCGGCCAGTCGGCACGGATCTGAGAAGCATCGACGATGAGCACGACGTTCTTGTCCTTGAACTCGCTGCCGATATCCGTGAGGACTTGTTCGAAGGGGAGGCGCTGCGGTCCCTTGGCATCGGCGACGAGGAAGTACGGGCCGTTGCGATCGCCGCCGCCGTGCAGCGCCAGGAACAGGATCACGGTTTTCTCGCTGACCTTCTTGGGCACTTCGCCCCAGACCTTGGTCCAGGGGTTGCTGTGTGCCACCTCTTTGGGCCCGAACTGCACGCGCAGGTTGTCGGCCGAGCCCCACGAGATCAGCGTGCTGGATTTTTCGGCGGCCTCGGCCAGATCGAGCAGGCCTTTCCAGCCATAGGCGTTGTGTGGGATGGGCAAGTATTCGTCATACGACGAGCCGATCAGGATGAGGCAAGCGGGCTTGGCCGGCCGCAGCCACAGGATCACGATCACGACCATGCCGACCAGCAGCGACAGCAGGGAGGTGGCCAAGAAGAGCTTGCTGCGCCGCGACCAGCGCCGCGGCGCCGCCGTCGCCGGCTGGCCCGCCTGTTGCTGCCAGCCGCGCTGCCCCGGCTGCGCCGATGCCTGCGATGCCGCCTGCTGCTTCCACCCTTGCGGCTCGGCCATGGCTCGTTCTCCTGAAGATGTGCGTCGCGATCAGTGACCGGCGACCCGCCAGTGACCAGTGATCAGGAATCAGTGATCGGCGATCAGTGACCAGTGGTGTGGGCCGCAGGTGGATTGTATGCTGGAAAGGAGTGCAATGCTAGCGGCGCATGGTCAGTGGGACCGCTGACCACGGACCAAGGACCAGGGACACCTGACCAAAGCAATGAAAGCAGAAATCCTTTCCATCGGCAGCGAACTGACCACGGGCCAGAATCTCGACACGAATTGCCAGTGGCTCAGCCTGCGCCTGGCGGAGATCGGGATTCCAGTCGGCTGGCACACGACCATCGCCGACGACCTCGGCGACAACATCGAGGCGTTTCGCATCGCCTCGCAGCGTGCCGGGCTGATCCTCGCCACCGGCGGCCTCGGGCCGACGCAGGATGATCTGACGCGCGAGGTGCTGGCCAAGGTCGCCGGCGTCGAGCTGGTCTTTCACGAGGAATCGTTCGAGCAGATCAAGCAGATGTTTGCGCGCCGCAATCGCCCCATGCCCGAGCGCAACCGCGTGCAGGCCCTGTTTCCGCAGGGAGCCGAACCCATCCCCAACGCCAACGGCACCGCCCCGGGCGTGTGGATGCGGCTCGGCAAGGCCTATGTTGCCGCCATGCCCGGCGTCCCGTCGGAAATGTTCGCCATGTTCGAGACGCTCGTCAAGCCGCGCTTGCTGAGCCTCGGCCTGGGCGGCGGCGTCCAGGTGCAGCGCAAGATCAACACCTTCGGCGGCGGCGAATCGCACCTCGAGGAAAAACTGTTCGACCTGACGCGCCGCGGCCATGTCCCGGAGGTCGGCATCACCGCCAGCGACGCCACCATCTCGCTGCGCATCTTCGCCCGCGCGGCCACCATGGCCGAGGCCCAGGCGCAAATCGCCCCGGTCGAGGCTACCATCCGCCAGCGGCTGGGCAAGCTGGTCTACGGCGTCGGCGACGAAGAGTTGCAGGACGTCGTGATCCGCCTGCTCGGCGAGAGGAAAACGACGCTGGCCGTGGCCGAGAGTGTGACCGCAGGACTGGTGTGCCGCCGCCTGGGCGCGGTGCCCGGAGCCAGCGCATCGTTCCTCGGCGGCGTGGTGGCTTACGACAGTCGTCTCAAGAGGGAACTGCTCGATGTGCCGCAAGCGCTGCTCGATCGTCACGGCGCCGTCAGCGCTCCGGTCGCGGAGGCGATGGCCGTCGGCTGCCGTACGCGCCTGGGCAGCGATGTGGCCGTCAGCACCACGGGCATCGCCGGCCCGGGGGGTGGCACCAGCGCAACGCCCGTGGGGCTGGTGTTCGTCGGCCTGGCCTGGGACGGCGGCTCATCTTCCGTGCAGTTCAGCTGGGGCGGCACGCGCCAGGAAATCCAGCGCCGCACCGCCAAGCTGGCCCTGAACCAGGTGCGGCTGCATCTGCTCACGTGAGGCCAAAAATCCATTAGCCGCGAAGCTCGCGTCGCGCGATCTCCCACGACTCACGGCGTAGGCTCGCCACGTCGTGGCCTCGCCACGCTGCGCGCGGAGCAAGCTCCGCGGCTAAATGGGCTGCAAAAAACTTCTCTACACGCCGCGTGCTTTCGGGTCCCAGATGTGCTTGTGCATTTGCAATTGCATGCGCACCTGCAATCCCGATTCGAGCAGCCACTGGGCCAGGTCCAGAGGCGTGATGAGACCGAAGGCGGGGCTCAAGAGCACCTGAAAGCGCTCCTCCAGGCGGTGGCGGCGAATCGTGTCGGCGGCCCAGCTGAAATCCTGGTGTGAGGCGATCACGAACTTGATCTCGTCGCTGGGCTTGAGCCGGTCGAGATTTCCCCAGCAATTGTTGCCGCACTCGCCGCTGTCGGGACATTTCAGATCCATGATGATATGCACCCGGGCATCGACCCGCTTTGCTCCTTGGGAACTGGGCAAGGTGAGGGGACGCAGGCCGCTCGTTTCCAGCAGCACTCGATAACCCCGATCGCACAGCCTCGTCATGAGCGGCCAGGCCTCCGGCTGCACGAGGGGTTCGCCCCCGGTGATCTCCACGAGCGGCGTCGCCAGGCTGTCGACGCGCGTGACAATGTCGTCGAGCGCCCAGGCTTCCCCCTGCGTGAAGGCGTGCGGCGTATCGCACCAGACGCAGCGGGCATCGCACACCGCCAGGCGGACAAAGACGCACGGCAGCCCCGCATAGGTGGATTCACCCTGGATGCTGCGGTAGATTTCGTGGATCAGCAGCGTGCCCGCAGGCCTTCGCGCCAGGGGAAGCAAGCGGCTGCCGAGTGGGTCATGCATCGCGCTCATACCCTCATTGTAATGGCTCGGCAGCGAACTTGATTCCGTCCGGCAAAAATGCTTTGCATCCTTTTGCCGATCGGTACTAGAATGACGTTACCTGCCTTGTGTAACCGAGGAATCCATGCCAAGGGTATCCACTTTGCGCCGGGCGTTCACGCTCATCGAACTGCTTGTAGTCATCGCCATCATTGCTGTGCTCATCGCCCTTCTCGTACCGGCCGTGCAGCAGGTGCGAGAGTCAGCGAACCGGACGACGTGCCAGAACAACCTGAAGCAACTGGCGCTCGGCGTGATTCACTACCAGGAGGTCTACAAGCGTTTTCCGCCTGCAGGCAAAGGCTACGGGTGGTGCCGCTACGGCGTTGTGCCAGGCACGGTGCCCAATGCGCAAGTCTACAACCACACCGGCTGGCTGTACGTGCTGCCGTACATCGAGCAGGAAACGATTGTGAACCAACTGAAGATGAACGAATGCACGGCCAACGTCATGGTGGGCAATAATGGCTGTTGTGGACCCACGACGGCAACTGGCACCTTGCAAGGCAATGCCGTCACCAACGGCAATGGCGCTGTCATCGGCAGCCAGATCTCCACCTTCGTGTGCCCATCGGTAATTGGCAAACCGTATACAGAGACAGGATCGGCCCTGTACAGCATTGACTCGGCTGCCAACCTTCGCGCGGCCAGAACCACGTATGACTTCAGTGTCTTGTGGAACTGGGACTGCGAGTACTGGAAGATTCAGCCCATGAACACGCGGCGCATGTTTGGGGAAGGCAGCAATTGCCGTATGGAACAGATCACGGACGGAACCAGCACCACGATCATGCTGGCGGAAAGCGTTTTCGACATCGTCAACGGCCGGGCCAATGCCTGGGGCTTCCGTGGCTGGGTCATGGCGGGCGTGGACCCTGGCCATTCGCCGATCAATGTGTGGACGTGGCCCACCGTTCCCGGGGAACGGCCGGGCGTGCTCGGCAGCTGGGGGCACATGGGCAGCCTCCATCCCAGCGGCGCCCACGCCGCCTTTGCGGATGGCTCGGTGCGCTTCCTCAATGAAAGCCTGGACACCACCATCCTGACCCAGCTTGCGGTCATCGCCGACGGCGTCGTCATCGATAATTCCAAACTCACCTGGTGAGCCCATTCATGCGCCGGTTCGCTCTGTTTGCTTTCGGCTTGGCGCTCGCCTCGTGCAACCGCACTCCCCCCGGGCCGGAACTTGTCCCCGTCGGCGGCACAGTGCTCTACAAGGGCAAGGCTCTCGACCATGCCCATGTGATCTTCCAACCCGGCGAAGGGACCGCCGGCGCCGGCGCCTGGGGCAGCACGGACGAAGAGGGAAAATACAAGCTCACCTACAACCGCGGCAACGCCCCCGGCACCGTGGCCGGCCAATACAAGGTCGTCGTCAGCAAACGGGTTTTCCCCGACGGCAAGCCCGTGCCTCCCGACTACAATGTCCCCACTTTTGACTCTGATGCCCGCGAGACCCTTCCCCATGAATACAGCGATTTCCAGTTCAGCAAGCTGACGGCCCGCGTCCCCGAAACCGGCGGCACCATCGATTTCGATCTGAAATAGCGTCATTCGCCGCGCAGGTGACCATCGTGTACCTTGGAACGGCTCACCGCCAACCTTGCGTCGGGGCAAAAAAAATGCTTTGCCTCGGCTCGGCGCTCGTTACTAGAATGAGCTTACCTGCCGTCGCACCAACCGAGGAATCCATGCCAAGGGCATCCGCTTTGCGCCGGGCGTTCACGCTCATCGAACTGCTTGTGGTCATCGCCATCATAGCTGTGCTCATCGCCCTGTTGGTACCTGCCGTGCAGCGCGTGCGGGAGTCGGCGAACCGCACGACCTGTGAGAATAATCTCAAGCAACTCGCGATGGGCGTGCTGCACTATGAGAATGTGTACAAGCACTTTCCCCCTTCCGGAAAAAGTTACGGTTGGTGCCAGCAACAGGCGAATCAGGATCCGATCCTCTACAATCTGAACGGCTGGGTGCTGGTTCTACCCTTCATCGAGCAAGAAGGCCTGTTCAAACAATATGATCTGACCCAAGCTTCCGGTGACTTGACCACGACGTGTTGCTGTAGCCTGGGCAGTGCCACAGGGACGCTCGCCGGGTCGGCAAGCAACGGCAACGCGGCGCTTTCCTCCAAGGTCCTGGAAGTGTTTCGTTGCCCCTCTGATAATGGCGTTCCCACTTTGCCCCCCACCAGCCCTACGCCGTGCTACTCGCCCACGTCGACCACGAGCGCGACCAAGACGAACTATGACTTTTGCACATCGTCGGACTTCCGCTGCAACGCCTGGAAACTCCTGGAGCCAGCGGCGGCGCGCCGCATGTTCGGTGAAAACAGCGACACGCGCATTGCGCAAGTGACCGACGGGACGAGCACAACGATCATGCTCGCGGAGGCCACCTACGAGGTCTGGAACGGCCGGTGCACCGCCTGGGGCTTTCGCGGCTGGGTGCAGGTCGGCATCAACCCGGGCCAGACCTACATCAACAACTGGAACGATGTGTTCGGCACACCGATTCCGACGAAGTACGGCCGCCTCGGCAGCTGGAGCTACATGGGCAGCCTGCACCCCAGCGGCGCAAACGCTGCCTTTGCCGACGGCTCGGTACGCTTTCTCAGCGAAGGCCTGGACGTGACCACTCTGAACAGGCTCGCCGCCATGGCTGACGGCACCGTGACCAATCTTCCCTGACTCTTCGCGCGCGAGACATGAATGCGGACATTTCAAGTTCTCTTCTTGCTTTCTCTTTTCGTGGGCTGCAGGCAGAACACCATTCCCGGCCTGGTTCCCGTGGCAGGCACGGTCAGCATCGACCAGAAACCTCTCCAAGGCGCCATGGTGGTGTTCATCCCCGTTGATGACACTTCCGGCGTCGGGGGCAGCGGCCGCACGCAAGCAGATGGCTCTTATCAGCTCAAGTACCTGCGCGGCGGCGCGGGCGTCTTTCCTGGAAAATACAAGGTGGTGGTAAGCAAGCGCGTCATGCCCGACGGTTCTCCGCTGCCCGATGACGACGAAACACCGCCCCATGAATCTCCGGCGCGCGAATCTCTTCCTCCCCATTTCAGCGGTCGAGAGCAGACGCGCTTGACGGCCGTTGTGCCCGAGACGGGCGGCCAAATCCATCTTGAGCTGAAGTAGTTCGATAACCGGCAAGGCGTACCGGCCGGCGCTCGCAGGCGCAGACGTCCCGCGCCACGGGTCATGCGAGTGCTCGACGAGGCCCTCATTTTCCTTGACACCGCGAGCAATGGAACAGTAATCTCTCTCTGACAGTTGCGCCCATCAGTACTGTTCTGTATGGGATCTAGTAATTCACCAACACAACGCGAGGGAAGATTCGATGCGTGCTATCCTGTCGGGGAGTGCTGCCGTCGGCTTTTGCGTTTTCGTCCTTTCTGGCGGTCACGTCCATGCGCAGAAAAAACTCTCGGACAAGGCAAGAGCCGCCAGAATCCACACCCTTCAGACCGAATACGACAAGTTGACGAAGAGGTTGGCAGAAATCGAGGCCGAGCTCGCGGAAATGACGCGGCCCGAATGGACGGTGGATCCAAAGGCGATGAAGATTCCCGACGCGCCTGTGGCAGGAAAGGTGCTGGGAGAGTATTTCAAACCGGAAAAAGTCAATGTTCTGCCAAGCGGGGCACTCGAACTGGAGCAGGGCAGGAGCCGCATCATCATTTTTCTGGGTATCAAAGCCGGCCAGGCGGTCGAAGGGAAGTCCTACGAGTTTACACCGGACGATAAGCTCGATTTCCGGCGGCCTTCGGTTCACGTCCACATCTTTCGAAAAACCGGGCCCCCGCGCATGCACGTGGGAACGAATCATTTTGCCCTGCGGCTGGAATTCGGGAAGCAGCAAGAAACCAAGGTTCCCGGACGCCTCTATTTCAGCCTCGCGGACGGAACCAGCGCGATTGCAGGCACTTTCACCATCGACTTCAAGTGACGCGGAAACTGTCTGATCGTGCTTCAGGCGTGCCCGGCCTCGATGCCCACGCGCCGCAAAAACGCCACGCCTGCGGCGGCTTCCGGGGCGGTGCCCGGACCGGTCTCGACAACCAGCCAGCCGTGGTAGCCGATCTCCTCGAGGACCGCAGCGAGTTCGAACCAGTCGATGTTGCCCTGGCCCAGGGGCACGCGGCTGGCAGCGGCCGCGCGCGCATCCGTGGCGTGGGCGTGGACGATGTGGCGGCCGAGCGTGCGTGCGGCGCTGACGGCATTGTGACCGCCCAGGAGCAATTTGCCGGGATTGAAGTTGACGGCCAGGCTGCCCGTATCGAGGCAGCCGAGAAAGCTGGTAACTGTCTCGGCTGCGTCCAGCCCGCTCTCCAGGGCGAGGACGGCGCCCATGCGATCGCCGTGCCGGCCCAGGGCGAGCAGGGCCTCGCTGAGCAGGGGCCGCCGCGGGTCATCATCCTTCTCGGGCAGCTTGCCCGCCTGGACGATTACCTTTCGCGGCCCCAGGTCGTAACTGAGGGCGAGCACACCCTTGATGTGGTCGATCCGTTCCTGCTGGCGCTCGGCGACATCGAGGCCGTGGCGCAGCGGGCAGCAGAGCGCGGTGATGTCGAGGTGGTGGTTGCGCAGGAGGTTACGGAGTTCGCGCCGCGCTGTCTGCGACAGCTGAGGAGGCGACAACTCGCCGGCGGCGTCGATCTCGATGCCACTAACGCCGAGACGCCGCGCCTGCTCCAGGGCAGGTCGCAAGGGCGCGGCGAAGGCCCTCAGGCACACGCCAATCTTCATCCGGGCCATGGAATGCGTCCTCCTGGGCCGGTTCGTACGCATGGCTGAAATAGCGGAAAGGCCGGGCCAGGTCGCGGAACACCTGGCCCGGCAAGCCGACCGTGCCCCAGCGCGGGCTGCGCACGCGCATGTGCCGGCGATATTCGGGCAACGGCACTGCCCGCAACAGGTACCGGTGCTCGCGCCAGACCCACACGTCCGCGGTCTCGGCGGGAATCTCCACCGTCGGCTCCAGCCGATAGAGGAACACAAACACGGCGAGGTAGCCGTCGCCGAACAGGCGCATCCAGTTCGCCAGGCCGTCGATGTCTTGCTGCGTGGACCAGTTTTCCCAGACGTAGCGCGGCTTCTGGGCCGGACCACCCGGGAAGCGCCGCCCCTTGACGTCGACCAGGAGCCGGGCACCGGCCGCGCCGAGCACGATGAAATCAAGGTTCTTGACCGGCGTCTCGCCCCACAGGGCGCGCTTGCTCTCGTCGACGGCCACGTAGCACAGCCGGCGCGACTGCAAATACGCCTCGAACGCGGCCTCGTACGGATTGCTGCGATCCATGATTCTGGCCTCCGCCCGGGATCGAGCCCGTCAGGGAAATGGAAAATGGATAATTGAAAAATGGAAATGGGCCTTCTTACCTCGCTCCCAAACCTCTGGGAGCAATCTCCCGCGAAACTCTTTTCTCAACCTTGCCGAGTCTTCGCGGCATGCCCACGCAGAGATTTCGCCCGGCTGTTACTCTCGTCCCTTTGCAGGGGAACCTTCGCGCTTCTGTCTTCAATTTCCAATTTCATTTTTCAATTAGCCATTTTCAATTTCCCCCAGTGCCTTCTTGATGGCCTCCGCGACATCCTCCGTCGGTACCGTCTTCTCCTCGCGCCGCGCCAGGTTCTTGATTTTCCAGGCCCCCTGAGCGAACTCATCGGGGCCGGCGATGAGGGCGAGCTTGTGCCCGCGTTTCTCGGCGTACTGGAATTGCTGGCCAATCTTCTTGGCCTCGGGATAGACCTCGACGCCGATGCCCTGGCGGCGCAGGTCGCGGGCCATCTTCTCGTAGGCGCCCAGGTGTTCGGCGCTGAACTGGACGAGGAGCACGGGCGCGGTGGTGGCCGTGCCGGGCAACATCTTGAGTTCTTCCAGGGCAGCGAGCAGACGGTCCAGGCCGAGCGAGGCCCCCACACCCGGCAACACTTGCTTCGTGTAGAGCGAGGCAAGGTTGTCGTAGCGGCCGCCCGAGCAGACGCTGCCGATGCCGGGCAACTCGGTGAGGAAGGTTTCGTACACGGTGCCGGTGTAATAGTCCAGGCCGCGGGCGATGGACAGGTCCAGGCCGACGCGTTCTTCCATGACGCCGGCAGCGGTGACCGTGCCGATTAGCTCTTCCAGCCGGCGAATGCCGTCAGCGGCGCGGGCATTGCCGCCGAAATCACGGCGGAGCCGTTCGAGGATCTCGCGGTTATCGCCCTGGGTCTGGGCCAGGGCCAGGAGGCGGTCGGCCTGCGCCGGCTGCACGCCGGCCTTCTCGGCCATCTCCTCCTTGACCTTGCCCGGCCCGATCTTGGGCAGCTTGTCCAGAGCGATGAGGGCGGCCTTGGTCTGCCCCGCCAGTCCCAACTCCTCGAGCAGGCCATTGAGCACGAGGCGGTTATTGACGTGGATGCGAAACTTTTCCAGCCCCAGCGCGACCATCAGGTCGTGGATGACGAGCACCACCTCGATGTCGGCGGCGTTGGCCGTCGTGCCGATGGTGTCGAAGTCGCACTGCCAGAACTCGCGATAGCGGCCGCGCTGCGTGTTCTCGCCGCGCCAGACCGGGCCCAAGTGATAGCGCTTGAAGGGCACGCCCAGCTTGGGGATGTTTTCAGCCGCGAAGCGGGCAAAGGGAACGGTCAGATCGAAGCGCAGGGCGACATCCCGCCCGCCGTGGTCGGTGAATCGGTAAAGCTGCTTGTCCGACTCATCGCCCCCCTTCCCCAGCAGGATTTCCGTGTACTCCAGGGCCGGGGTATCGATGGGGGCGAAGCCGTAAGAACGATAGACCTTGCGTGCCTGCTCGAGCAGATGCTCGCGTGGAATCATCAGCTCGGGCGGATAATCGCGGAATCCCTTCAGCGTGCGCGGGTCGATCATTTTATTTGGTCCGTAGGCCGTGGTCCGTGGTCCGTGGCAGCACTACCCTGTAAACTTCTGTCCATTATATGGGAGAGCCCAGGAAGATGGAGAAGGTTCGGCTCGGCAAGAGGCCAGGCAGCGGCACTGCTACGGACTACTGACCACTGACTACGGACTAACTGCGATTCCGATAGCGATCGGCCACGCGCTTCATGAAGCGTTGTTCCTCATCGGTGAG
>Ga0070741_10010469_pt1 | contig 17492 bp, 20 predicted proteins | sample Coa_R1_4_FD_66440 | JGI IMG/M metagenome (GOLD analysis project Ga0070741, IMG submission 66440) | Surface soil microbial communities from Centralia Pennsylvania, which are recovering from an underground coalmine fire - Coalmine... | ecosystem: Environmental > Terrestrial > Soil > Unclassified ...
CTCCCGTCGCGCTTCCTGCGGTACACTTCGCCCGGACAAAACGACGGCTCCGGAATGGACCCGGAGCGCGACACTCGGGAGGTGTCATGCCAAAAACCATCGGGGCCAAGCTGCTCTGGCTGGGGATCGCCGTTCTCGGCGCCTTGGCGGTCAGCGCGATCGCCGTGCACCGCGGCGAATCCATCAACGCCATCTGGTTCGTCATCGCCGCGGTCTGCACCTACCTGGTCGCTTTCCGCTTCTACAGCGCGTGGATTTGCGCCAGGGTGCTGGCGCTGGACGAAACGCGCGCCACGCCCGCGGAACGGTTCAACAACGGCCGCGATTTCGTCCCCACCAACAAGTGGGTGGTGTTCGGCCACCATTTCGCGGCCATCGCCGGCCCGGGACCGCTGATCGGCCCGACGCTCGCAATGCAGTTCGGCTACCTTCCCGGCACGATCTGGATCCTGGCCGGCGCGGTGCTCGGCGGCTGCGTGCAGGACATGGTGATCATGTTCTGCTCCACCCGGCGCGACGGCCGCAGCCTCGGGCAGATGGCGCACGACGAGCTCGGACCGGTGGGCGGCTGGGCCGCGCTCACCGGCACCATGACCATCATGCTGATCCTGATCGCGGTGCTGGGCCTGGTGATCGTCAATGCCATGCGGCACAGCCCGTGGGCGACCGCCACCGTGCTCGGCACGATTCCGGTCGCGATGCTGATCGGCATGTACATGCGCGGCATCCGCCCCGGTCGCGTGCTCGAAGCCTCCCTGATCGGCATCACGCTGCTCGTCCTGTGCGTGGTCGGCGGCGGCTGGGTGGATCACAGCCAGACGCTGCGTGGCATGTTCGACTGGAGCGGCGAGTCGGTTGCCTGGTTCGTGATGATCTACGGCTTCGCGGCCGCGGTGCTTCCGGTGTGGCTGCTGCTGGCGCCGCGCGACTACCTGTCCACGTTCCTGAAGCTGGGCGTGGTGTTCCTGCTCGCGATCTCGATCCTGATCCTGGCGCCCGAAGTGAAGATGCCGGCGCTGACGCGGTTCATCGACGGGACCGGGCCGATCTTCAAGGGCGACCTGTTCCCGTTCGTGTTCATCACCATCGCCTGCGGCGCGATCTCCGGCTTCCACTCGCTGGTCTCGTCCGGCACCACGCCGAAGCTGCTGTCCAACGAGAAAGACCTGCGCATGATCGGCTACGGCAGCATGGCGCTGGAATCCTTCGTCGGCATCATGGCGGTGGTCGCCGCGACCGTCCTCGAGCCGGGCGTGTACTTTGCAATCAACAGCCCGGCGGGCGTGGTGGGCAAGGAAGCCGCCGCCGCGGTGGCGATGATTTCTTCGTGGGGCTTCCCGGTCACCGTGGATCAGATGCAGTCGCTCGCCAAGGAGATGGGCGAGGTCACGCTGTTCGCCCGCACCGGCGGCGCGCCTTCTCTTGCGGTAGGCATGGCCACCATTTTCTCCAGCACCTTCGGCAATACGCTGCTGGCGGTGTGGTACCACTTCGCGATCATGTTCGAGGTGCTGTTCATCCTGACCACGCTGGACGCCGGCACCCGGGTCGGCCGCTTCATGCTGCAGGACATGCTCAAGCACGCCTGGAAGCCGATGGGCAACGTGTCGTCCTACCCGATGACCGTGCTCTCCAGCCTGATCTTCGTGGCGGCCTGGGGCTACTTCCTGTGGCAGGGCGTGAAAGACCCGCTCGGCGGGGTGAACATCCTGTGGCCGCTGTTCGGCATCTCCAACCAACTGCTCGCCGGCATCGCGCTGTCGGTCGCCACCGGCATCCTCATCAAGATGGGCAAGGCGCGATACGCCTGGGTGACCGGGCTGCCGCTTTCCTGGCTCGCGATCGTCTGCACCACCGCGGCGGTGGAAAAGGTCTTCAGTCCCAATCCTGCGGTCGGCTTCCTGTCCGGCGCGGCGAGCCTCGCCGAGAAGCTCGGCGCCGGCACCCTGCCTCCAGACCGGGCGGCCGTGGCGCCGCAACTGATCATCGGCCAGCAGATCGACGCGGCGCTGGCGCTGTTCTTCGCCATCGTGCTGTGGGTGGTGATCGTCGACATGCTGCGCATGTCGCTGCGGCTGCGTTCCGGCAGGCCGGTGCTGCCCCTGTCCGAGTCGAAGTACGTGCGCAGCCAGCTCGAGGCGAGCATGGTGACCACGTCGCTGCACGGCTGAGCCCGCCATGGTGCGCGAAGAACTGAAGCGGGTCTGGGAGTTCCTCCGCGAAGTCAGCGGGGACGACGCCTACGAGCGCTATCTCGCGCACCACCGGCAGGCGCATCCGGGCGAGCCGCCGATGACGCGGGAGGAATACTTCAAGTTCCGCCAGGAACAGAAGTGGAGCAAGGTTTCGCGCTGTTGTTGAGCTTCGCGCCCCGGAACAGGGGTCGGCGACGAGGGCAACACTGCCGCAACCGGCAAACGTAAAAGCGTGCTGAGCCGGCCTTCTGTGCCTTGGCCGATCAATGTCCCTGCGCGAACAGGTGCGGACCCGGCTTGCGGATGGCGGCGTCCATGCGCTGGTCGACCTGGTCGAGAGTCGGTCCGGCGTGTGCGATCCATTCCAGTACCGGCAGGATCTCGGACGGAGTCGCCGCCGGCTTCCAGGCCAATGACACCGCCGACGCGTGGCAGGAGCCATAGCAGCTCGACTCCCGCGGCTCCCAGCGCCATCCGCCCGCATACACCGCCGCGTACAGCATCTTCGCCTGCGGCTCGCTCACGCCTTCCGCCAGGCTTGCGTCGTAGAGCATGCGATCCACCCGCCTCCACGGTTCGGTCCTGACGAGCACGAAATGCCGATGGACGATCGCCGCCTTGCGGTACTCGGAGACGTGCGGCAGCAGGGCGCTCAGGGAGCCGAGTTCGCGCGGCACGGATTCGTCGTCGACGATGTCGCCTCTGCGCGCGAGCCACACTTTGCCGGCGGCGTCCACGAACGAAAAATCCTCCAGGAGCCTGAACTTGTGATCGAACTCGATCTCGTCCACCAGCTCCACCGCGAGCCTGCCAGAGAACCGTGCGGTGTCCGCGGAAATCGCGGCGGAACACAGACACGCCGCGGCGATGGCGAGCAACGGTCCGCCGGCCCCTGGAACTTGCGGATGGAATCGCGCGCGCCGCATGGCGCCATTTTGTCTGAACCGGCGACCGGCGTCACCGGTATCAAGTCCCGGACAAGCGCCGGAGCGTCGCATGTTTTTCGTCCTCCGGCGTTCTGATACGCTCCCGCACGCCGGAACCCGGCCGGCTTCCGCTCCGAGGATGCTCATGAGATTCTTCCTGCTGCTTGCCTGCTTCGCTCCGGCGATCGGATTTGCGCTCGACAACGATTACGTTCGCGTCACCCGTGACGCGGCGTCGTGCGCATCGGCCCGCGTGATCGAGTTCAAGCCGAAGCAACGGCACCCGCGGTAGTACGATGAAAACATGAATCCCGGCCCGCGCATCCGCTATTCGATTTTCCCGAGCCACCCCGAAGCCCATCTGTTCGAAGTCTGCTGCACCGTCGCCGATCCGGATCCGGCGGGGCAGAAGTTCTCGCTGCCGGCCTGGATTCCGGGCAGCTACCTGATCCGCGAATTCGCCAGGCACGTGGTGCGCATCCGCGCGCAAAGCGGCCGGCGGGTGCTGCCGATCGCGAAGCTCGACAAGAACACCTGGCAGGTCGCGCCGGCGGACGGCGCGGTCGCGGTGACCTGCGAAATCTACGCCTGGGACCTTTCGGTGCGCGGCGCGCATCTGGACACCACGCACGCCTTCTTCAACGGCCCGTCGGTATTCCTCAAAGTCGAGGGCCGCGAGGACGATCCCTGCGAAGTCGAGATCCTGCCGCCGAAAGGCGCCCGCTACCGCAGCTGGCGGGTCGCCACCGCGATGCGGCGCAAGGACGCCGGACCCAACGGATTCGGCACCTACCGCGCCGACAATTACGACGAGCTGATCGATCATCCGGTGGAGATCGGCGCGTTCACGCTGGCCGCGTTCCGCGCCTGCGGCGTGCCGCACGGGGTGGCCCTCACCGGCCGTCATCGCGCCGACATGGATCGGCTGTGCCGCGATCTCAAGGTGCTGTGCGAAACCCAGATCCGCTTCTTCGGCGAGCCGGCGCCGATGGACCGCTACCTGTTCCTCGTCACCGCGGTGGGCGAAGGCTACGGCGGACTCGAGCACCGCTCCTCCACCGCGCTGCTGTGCTCGCGCGACGACCTGCCGCAGAAGGGCGTCGCCGAGGTGACGAACGGCTACCGCACCTTTCTCGGGCTCGCCAGCCACGAGTATTTCCACACCTGGAACGTCAAGCGCATCAGGCCCGCGGCGTTCTCGCCCTACGACCTGAATCGCGAGAGCTACACCACGCTGCTGTGGGCATTCGAGGGCATCACCTCCTACTACGACGACCTGCTGCTGGTGCGCTCGGGCCTGATTACTCGGGATGCTTATCTCGAGTTGCTCGGCAAGGCCGTCACTTCGGTGCTGCGCGCCCCGGGACGCCTGAAGCAGACGGTCGAGGAGTCGAGCTTCGACGCCTGGATCAAGTACTACCGCCAGGACGAGAATGCGCCCAATGCGATGGTGAGCTACTACGTCAAAGGCGGCCTGGTGGCGTTGTGCCTGGACCTGTTGATCCGGTCGGAAACGCAGGGACGCAGATCGCTGGACCGCGTGATGCGGGCGCTGTGGAAACGCTACGGGCAGAAAGGCGTCGGCATACCGGAAGACGGCATCGAATCGCTCGCCGAGGAAGTCACCGGCTTGAAGCTCAAACGCTTCTTCGACCGGGCGCTGCGCTCCACCGCCGAGCTGCCGCTGCAGCGGTGGCTGGACACCGTCGGCATCGAGCTGAAGCTGCGCCGCGCCGCATCCCTCTCGGACAAGGGCGGCAAGCCCGCACCGAAATCCGAGAACGCACTGACGCGGCGCGTGGACCTCGGCGTGCGTACCGCCGACAGCGGCGGCGACCTGAGGCTGACGCAGGTGCTCGACGGCGGCGCGGCGCAGCGCGCCGGTCTCGCGGCAGGCGACGTGCTCGCCGCAGTGGACGGCCTGCGCGTCACGCCGAAGAACTTCGAAGCGAGCCTGGCTCGCCACCGGCCGGGACAGACGGTGCGGATCCACGCCTTCCGCCGCGACGAGCTGATGGCATTCGACGTGCGGCTTGCGGCACCGGCGCTGGACACCGGCGTCTTGACGGTGCGGCCCGATGCGCGCTTCGAGCGCGCGCGCCGCGCCTGGCTCGGCTCAGCGTGAAGCGGGCAGCGCCACGCGCACCCCGATCCGGGTGACGCGCCGCCCCTCGACTTCGCGCACCACCAACTCCATCGCGCCCAGGCGCAGGCGGTCGCCGACCACCGCACGGCCGCGGAAACGCCGGTCGAGATATTCCGACACCGTGAGCGCGTGTATCGCCTGCGGCACCTCGACGCCGTAGACCTCGGCGATGTCGCCCAGCCTGGCCTCGCCGCTGAGCGTGAAGCTGCCGAAGTACTGCGCCTGTGCGCTCTCCTCGGCGGCATCCTCCGGCACGAACAGGCGCTCCAGCACCGGCACATCCTCGTCGCGGGTGATTACATAGAGCAGATCGCCGGCGGCGATCTCGACATGACCGATGGCTTCCAGCGCGGCTGCGTTGCGGAACACGGCGGCCACGCGCACGCCCTCCGGCAGCGGAAGCTGACTCACCTGCCGGCCGAGCGCGGGGCTTTCCGCGTTGACGTGCCAGGCAAGCATGCGCAACCCGGTCTGTCCGGGCACCTCCAGCATCTCGGAAAACAGCGGCGCGTGCGCCGGCGGCAACATCAGGCCCAGCCGCTGCGCGAGCGGCGCCACCGTCCAGCCCTGGATGGCGAGCGAAGTCAGCACCACGAAGAACGCGACGTTGAAATAGATCTGCGCGTCGGGCAATCCGCCCAGCACCGGAAACGTGGCGAGCACGATCGGCACCGCCCCGCGCAGGCCCACCCAGCCGATGAACAACTGCTCGCGCCACGGAAAACGAAACGGGAGCAGGCAGATCCAGGTCGCGAACGGGCGCGCGACGAAGATCAGCACCAGCGCGATGAGCAGCGCCTCCAGGGCGGAGGGCAGCAGCGCGCGCGGCGTGACCAGCAGCCCGAGCAGCAGGAACAGCGTGATCTGCGCCAGCCACGCCAGGCCGTCGTGCACCTTGAAGATGGTGCCGGCGCTGTGCACCCGGCTGTTGCCGAGAACGATCCCGGCGAGATAGATGGCGAGAAAGCCGCTGCCTCCCGCCAGCAGGGTGCCGGCGTAGATGCCAAGCCCGCCCGCGGCCGCGAGCAGCGGGTACAGCCCGGGCGTGAGTTCCACCCGGCCGATGAGGCGCGCGAGCAGCCTGCCGCCGGTGAGGCCGAGCACCGCACCGAGCCCGAACTCGCGCGCGAACTGCAGAACGGTGGCGACGCCGAGATTCCCGCCCTGCGTCTTCACCGCTTCGATGAACACCAGGGTGAGAAAGACCGCCATCGGATCGTTGCAGCCGGACTCGATTTCCAGCGTCGCGCCCACCCGCTGCTTGAGCCGCATGCCGCGCGCGTGCAGCAGGGAAAACACCGCCGCCGCGTCCGTGGAGCCGACGATCGAGCCGAGCAGCATGCCTTGCATCCAGTCCATGTCGAGCGCCCACGCCGCCGCCGCGCCCACTGCGCCGGCGGTCAACACCACGCCCAGCGTGGCGAGCGACAGCGCGGGCCGCAGGCCGACGCGAAAAGTCTCGGTGTGCGTGCGCATGCCGCCGTCGAACAGGATCACGGCCAGCGCGACGGTGCCGACGAGGTAGGTTGCCTCGAAGTTGTGGAAATGGATGTGACCCGGCCCGTTCTCGCCGGCGAGCATGCCGATGCCGAGGAAGACCAGCAGCAGCGGCGCGCCGGTGCGGTGGGCGACCGGGCTGGCAAGAATGCTCGCCAGCGCCAGCAGCGAGCAGACGAAGATCGCGTGGTCGGAAAACTCCATCAGCGTCGGCGCGCCGGGCCGCGCGCGAGCGCCGCATGTCGGAGGGCGGGCCGCACCGCGCGCCTCAATCCACCGCCTGCGTCGCAGGCGCGGGCCGCCAGCGCAGCAGCCGCCGCTCGGCGGCGGTGACGATCCGGTCCAGCGCGATCGCGCACAGCGTGAGCACGATCACGCCGGCGAACACGGTGTTGATGTCGAAGACACCTTCGGCCTGCAGGATGAGATAGCCGACCCCGCGCGCGGAGCCGAGGTACTCGCCCACCACCGCGCCGACGAAGGCCATGCCGACGGAGGTGTGCAGGCTGGAGAACACCCACGAGGTCGCTGCGGGCAGGTACACGTATCGCATGAGCTGCCGGCGCGAGGCGCCCAGCATGCGTGCGTTGGCGAGCCACACCGGGTTCACGTCCCGCACGCCGTGGAAGACGCTGAAGAACACGATGAAGAACACCAGCGTCACGCCGAGCAGAACCTTGGACCAGATGCCCAGCCCGAACCACACCGCGAAGATCGGCGCCAGGATCACGCGCGGCATCGAGTTGAGCGCGGTGATGTACGGATCGAGCAGCCGCGAGGCGGTGCGCGACAGCCCGAGCCACAGCCCGACCGCGAGGCCCGCCGCGGTGCCGAGCGCGAAGGCGAGCAGCGTCTCGACTAGCGTCACGCCGAGATGAGGAAAGATCCTGCCGCTGACGAACCACTCCTGGATGCACCGCAGGACCGCGAGCGGCTGGCCGAAGAAGAACGGCGGCAGGATCCCGCTCTCGGTCAGCGCGTACCACGCGCCGAGCAGCGCGAGCAGCAGCAGCGCCTGGTACAGCGGCAGGGCGCGCCCTCTCATCGCTCAGGCCTCCGCCCGCGCGTGGCTCTTCAGCACTTCCCGCTTCAGCGCCTGCCAGACGGTCGCGTGCAGGTCGAGAAAGTGCGGCGTGAGCCGGACCTCGGAGACGTCGCGCGGGCGCGGAAGGTCGATCGCGAACTCGCCGATCGGGCGGCTCGCCGGCCCCGCGGCGAGCACCACGACGCGATCGGACAGCGAGATCGCTTCTTCGAGGTCGTGGGTGACGAAGACCACCGACTTGCGGTCCTGCGACCACAGCGCGAGCAGTTCGTTTTCCATCAGGCTCCGGGTCTGCACGTCGAGCGCGGAGAAGGGCTCGTCCATGAGCAGGATCTCGGGGCCGAGGATCAGCATCTGCGCCAGCGCCACGCGCTTGCGCATGCCGCCCGACAGCTCGTGCGGATATTTCCAGCGGTGTGCCGCGAGCCCGACCCGCGCCAGCCACTCGTCTGCGCGCGCGCCCGCTTCCGCGGCGGCGCTGCCGCGCATCTGCAGGCCAAGCATCACGTTCTCGCGCGCGGTGCGCCACGGCAGCAGCGCGTCGGTCTGGAACAGATATCCGGCGCGGGCATTGAGGCCGGCGAGACGCTGACCGAAGACTTCCACCTCTCCTTCGCTCGGCGCGGCGAGTCCGGCGGCGATGTTGAGCAGGGTGGACTTGCCGCAGCCGGTCGGCCCGACCAACGAGACGAATTCGCCGGCGCGGACTTCCAGGCTGACGTCCTCCACCGCGGTGTAGGCGGCGCCGTTGCGGCCCGGGAAGGTGCATCGGATCCGCGCCAGCCGCAGCGCGGCGTGTTCAGCGGCGCGCATGTTCAGTGTTCATGCCCGGCGAGCGCCTTCCCGGCGCAGGCATCCTGGAGATGTTTTGCAGACCTTTGCCGCGGCAAACGCGGGTGCGAAGAGCAAAGGTCGGCGCCAGGCATTCCGGCTTCGCGGCGCCGCGCGCCGCGGGCATCGTCGCACCGAGCATCGCCGCCCTGCAGGCGAGAAAGAGGCGTCGCACCGGAACCCCGGGAAAGAGTGAAGGAAGCGTCCGGGCGCTATTCTATGCGAGCGGGGTGGCGGTCGCCGCCACGGCCTGACCTATACTGTGGGCCTCGCGGCGATTCGCCGCCGTCCCGTTTCCGGCCCGGACGAGTCTTTCCATGCGCCTCGGCGACACCGACTCCTACGTCGACATCGAATCGCGCGGCACCGTCGCGGCGAACATGCCGCGCGCCGGCGACCTGCGCCTGCGCGTCACGGTCCACGGCGCGGGCTTCCACGGCGTACAGGACGAGGTCTGGGTGCGCCAGGGAGCGGTGGAACGCTTCATCGCGGAGGTCTATGCGATGGCGCGCGGCGAGCGCGAGGAAGCCGCGCTCGGCGGCGCCTCGGCGCGCGAGATCACGCTGCGCTTCACCCGGCCGATGCGCACCCATGTGCTGCTGGAGGGCAAGGTCAAGCGCGTCGGCCCTGGCTCCCCGGCGACGATTTCGGCCTGGATCGCGTTCGCGGTCTACGTGCCGGCCGACGCGCTCGCGGAGCTGGCCGACACGCTGTCCGAGGCCTGGATCAGCTCGCCGCCGTCGAAGCACGCGCACTGAATCCGGCTATCCTTCGTCCCGGCAGCAGGAAAACAAATTCGGGAGGGCACGCATGTCCCAGGCGCTGGGGTCCTACGACTACGTCATCATCGGCGCGGGCTCGGCCGGCTGCGTGCTGGCGAACCGCCTGAGCGCGGACCGGAGCGCGAGCGTCCTGCTGCTGGAGGCGGGCGGCAAGGACGACTATTTCTGGATCCCGATCCCGGTGGGCTACCTGTTCACCATCGGCAATCCACGCACCGACTGGATGTACCGCACGCAAGCCGAGGAAGGGCTGAACGGGCGCTCGATCGGCTACGCCCGCGGCAAGGTGCTCGGCGGCTGCACCTCGATCAACGCCATGATCTACATGCGCGGCCAGAAGAGCGACTACGACCACTGGGCTTCGCTCGGGCTGCGCGGCTGGGGCTGGGACGAGGTGCTGCCCTACTTCAAGCGCATGGAGGACTACGCCCAAGGCGCGGACGAGCTGCACGGCGCCGGCGGCGAGCTGCCGGTGCAGGAGCGGCGCGTCAACTGGGAAATCCTCGACGCCTGGCGCGAGGCGGCGGAGGAATGCGGCATTCCGAAGATCCGCGAGTTCAACCGCGGCGACAACTTCGGCAACGCCTATTTCCAGATGAACCAGCGCAACGGCGTGCGCTGGAACGCGGTGCGCGCCTTCCTGTGGCCGGCGAAGGGCCGCCCGAACCTGCGCGTCCTGCACGGCGCGCACGTGCGGCGTATCCGCATCGAGCAGCGCGACGGCGCGAAGCGCGCGGCCGGCGCGGAGCTGCTGCTGTCCGGGGCCGGGGATGCGTTCGTCGAAGCGAAGCGCGAAGTGATCCTGTGCGCAGGCGCGATCGGCTCGCCGCAGATCCTGCAACTGTCCGGCGTCGGCCCGGGCGCGCTGCTGCAGGGACACGGCATCGCGGTGGTCCACGAGCTGCCGGGCGTGGGCGAGAACCTGCACGACCATCTGCAGATCCGGATGCAATACAAGGTAAGGAACACCGTGACGCTCAACGACCGGGCGCGCGGCCCGTTCGGCAAGATGGCGATGGGCCTAGAGTACCTCCTGTTCCGCACCGGCCCGCTCACCATGCCGCCCTCCCAGCTCGGCGCGTTCGCGAAGAGCGACCCGCTGCAGCCTTCCGCCAACATCGAGTGGCACGTGCAGCCGCTGTCGCTGGACAAGTTCGGCGACCCGCTGCACCCGTTTTCGGCGATCACGCCTTCGGTATGCAACCTGCGCCCCACCAGCCGCGGCTTCGTGCGCATCCTGAGCCCGGACCCGCTGGCGCATCCGGCGATCAAGCTCAACTATCTGTCGACCGAGGAAGACCTCAGGGTCGCGGTCGATTCGATCCGCTTCACCCGCCGCATCATGGCCGCGCAGGCGCTGCGCCGATTCGAGCCGGAGGAGTACAGGCCGGGCGCGCGGGCGCAAAGCGATGCGGAACTGGCCGCGGCCGCGGGCGACCTGGGCACGACCATCTTCCATCCGGTCGGCACCTGCAGGATGGGCAACGACCCGTCGGCGGTGGTGGACGACCGGCTGCGCGTGCGCGCCATCAAGGGCCTGCGCGTGATCGACGCCTCGGTGATGCCGCGCATCACCTCCGGCAATACCAATGCGCCGACGATGATGATCGCCGAGCGCGGCGCCGAATTCGTGCGCCGCGACCGCGGCTTCGGATGATCGCCGCGCGCGGACCAGCCTGGAGACGCAACCGATGAGCGAACAGACGAACGCGACGCAGCCGAGCCCGCGGGATTCCCTCGTCACCGTGGCGCACATCGTCTATCTGCTGCACACGCTGAGCCTGCTCCTCTGCGCGACCAGCCTGCTCACGATCATGGGCGCCTTCGTGTTCGGCATACCCTCGCTCGTCGCGGTGATCCTCAACTACGCCAACCAGCACGATGCGCGCGGCACTTTCCTCGAGTCGCACTTCCGCTGGCAGATCCGCACCTTCTGGTTCGCCGCGCTGCTGGTGCTGGCGACACTGTTCCTCATCCTCACCATCCTGGGCATACCGCTGGCGTGGCTGCTCGCGATCGGCAGCGGATTGTGGGTGATCTATCGCATCGCCCGCGGCTGGCTCGCGCTCGCGGGCCGCAGACCGATCATGCCGCTGGCGGCAGCCGCGATGCCGGACTGAGCGGCAGGCGGCGCAGACGCTTGCCGGTCGCCGCGAACAGCGCGTTGGCTACCGCCGGCGGCACGCCCGGCTCGCCTACCCCGCCCGGCGCGCGGCGGCTGCCCACGAGGTGGACTTCGATCTCGGGCGCCTCGCGCAGCGCCAGGATCGGGTAATCCTCGAAACTGGACTGCTCCACCGCGGCGCGCAAACACGGCCTGTTGGCCGCCGGTCCGGCGCCGGTATAGTCAGTATCTTCCGATGCCGGGCACGTGTTCGCGCCGGCGCAGGCGCGGGGCGTCGTGCTTGCCACGCGATTCGAGGATCCCGACTACATCATCGCCGCGGAGACTATGACGATCAGTGCGGAGTGGCCCTCATCCCGCGCGCCCAGAGCGGGCGCTATCCGTTCGTGCAGGCGCGCTGAGAGCGCCGGACGCTCCCACACTCGGGGCATCATGCCGGACATCGGCTCCGGGCCGAGCCCGTGGAGCATCTGCTTGAAGCGCTCCCAGTCGGTTGCCACCCATATTTCGGAATGCGCCCGCCCATGGGCCCGTATCAACGTCGAGACTTTTGCCGCGGTCTCGTTGTCCGGCGCCTCGAAGATATCGAGACAGTCGTACGGTCCCAGGATGGCGTAGCTGTGCAGCCACTTCACGTTCGGACAATGCGCCCGCACCTTCTCCATGGCCTTCTTCTCCAGTTCTTCGAGCGTCTGCGACGAGCGCACGACTTCCGGCGACACCCGGGTAACCATATGGAGCAGGGCATCCTGATCAATATCCCGCAACGCACGCAGTTCTACTTCGAAGGCGGCGCACCTGCCCTGCAGTTCCCGGTCGGGCTCGGTCGACCCGATTGGCCCACTCCGGTCGGCCCATTCACGGTCGCCGCGTTGCAAGCGGACAAGGAGTGGAACGTTCCGAAATCGATCCGGGAGGAGATGGCGCGCGAGCGCAGCGTCGTCATGAGCTGCATGCCGCCGGCCCCCAGAACCCGCTCGGGAGGCACTGGATCGGGCTCAGCATTCCGGGAATCGGGATCCACGGCAGCATCGCGCCTGCCAGCGTGTTCCACTTCCAGAGCCACGGCTGCATCCGGATGCACCCCGACGATATCGCCGAGATCTTTCCGCGCGTGTCCATCGGCACGCCGGGACGGATCATCTACCAACCCGTACTGCTCGCGTGCCTGGAAGACGGCCGCCTGTTCCTGGAGGTTCACCGAGATGTCTACGAACGAAAGCCGGACCCGCAGCTCGCCGTGGAGCGCCTTGCGCAGGAGCGCGGCGTGGCTGCGCAGCTCGACTGGGGAAAAGTCCAGGAAGTGCTGCTGCGCAAGACCGGGCTCGCGATCGAAGTTGGCCGGCGCTGAATGCCTGCGCGCGGCGGACCCTGCGCGACGGGCTGCGCGGTACGCGGCCGCGCTGCTGGCCGGTACCGCAATCTGGCTTGCGGCGGCGCAGGATGGCGGCGCGGAGAACCTGCTGGTTCTGCGCGCCGGCATCGATGAAGTCGTGATGATCGACCGCGACAGCATCTCGCGGGAAGGATCGCACGCACAGGCCTGGCTCGTGCGCCGTCTCGAGCCTTCGGGATCGGCGGGACAGATCACCGAGATCCGGGAGCGTTACGTGTTCGACTGCCGGGCCGGTCTGCTCGGCCTCGCCGAGCGCCGGCCCGCCGCAGGCAAGCCCGACACTGCGGCGCCCGCGCCGCTGCGGGCGCCCGAGTCGGGTCTCGAGCGCACCGTCATTGCGCTGGCCTGTATGCGCTAGCCCAGTGCGGTCCGGAGTTTCGCCAGGAAAGTCCGGATCCGGTGCGCGTTCTGGCCGAGGTCGCTGCGCCCGACGCGGGACTTGGAGCGCACATCGACCCTGGCGCCGCCGTCGGCCGTGGCTGCGATGCGCACCACGACGTCGTCCTTGAAGCCATACAGCAGGGAGGTGTACGTCGCCTCGATTCGGCCTTCCGCGGAGTTGGCGTCGACCACGGTAAGCCCCATCTGTTCGATCACCGCCTTGGCCCGGTCGAACACCTGCGCCGGCGCCGCCTTGACGGTGAGCGGCGCCAGATCTGGATACGCCTTCTTCTGCTGGGCGGCGACTTCGGCGCCGTCGTATTCGACCGGGTGATCGTCCGCCTTGCGCAACTTCTTCACCGCCACGAAAGCGGGCGGATTGTCGGTGTCGGTGGTGATGTCGTGGATATAGGGCAGCGACTGCAGGGTCTGATACCAGTTCCACGGAACGTATCCCGTCACCACCGCGATGACGAATCCGATCGCACCGACGACGACCGACTGCCGCGTCCTGCCCTGGGGCAGGATCAATCCGAGCAGCGACAGGACGCCGCCCGCCACGGCGGCCCAGAATGCCCAGCGGATGATCTGGAACCCGGTCCGGAAATGCCACAGCTCGAGGCGATACCCGACGCCCGAAAGAACCATCGCCAGGGCGCTCAGCGCCGCCACCAGCAAACCAATCGCCGCTACGCGCCCGGCGACCGATGCGGAAGACGTGGATTGCATTTGTTCGCTCACGATTTCCTCCTCCTGTGCCCGCTGGGCGGGCCCGCGGGCCCCTTCTCTGCGGGCTCGTCGGGCCGACGCGCAACGATGGGGCATTCTACTGCCGCCGCCCCCTGGATTGCCGTCAACCGACCGCAGGCTGCCGCGTTGTTGGCTCACCGTCCCTCGATTTCTGGGTGGCGGTCAAACCAAAACCTCAAGGAGTTTTAGATATGAAACGGCTAGTTGCTGCAATCCTGATTGCCCTTTTCTCCGCCACTTCGATCTACGCGATCGCCGCCGACGAAGCGCCGGCCAAGCCCGCGAAGCACATGAAGAAGAAACACAAGAAAGCGGCGGAGAAAAAGGATGCCGGCGCGACTCCGGCGACCCCGGCTGCTCCCGCCAAGCAGTAAGTCCTCTTTCGAGCACAAAGCCGGCCGGCCTGCCGACCGGCTTTTTTCACGCCCGTTTTCCGGGGATGTCTGGCCGAAGCGCGGCCCGCTTTCTCCCCGTCCCCGCGTTCGAAGCCGCCGTTGCCGCGCAGCGGTAATTGATCCGCGTCCCGCGCGACGGGGCGCGCATCGCGCGCACCGATGCCGAGCGGATCATGCGGGAGCGGCGGGCCGCGTCGGGCGCGCGCGTTCGAGCACCGTCATCGCGGTGGCGATGAAGCCCGCCGGGTCGGCAAGGTTGGAGGGAATGATCAGCGTGTTGCCTTCCTTGGCCAGCCCGCGGAACGCGTCGACATAGGTCTGCGCGACCTTGAAATTGGCGGCGCGCATGCCCTCCTCGGAACCCATTGCGGCCGCCACCACGCGCACCGCTTCGGCCTGCGCCTCGGCGATCGTCTTGATCGCGGTGGCCTCGCCCTGCGCCCGGTTGATCGCGGCAGCCTTCTCGCCTTCCGACTGCAGGATCTTCGCCTGCTTCTCGCCGTCTGCGAGGTTGATCTCCTGCTGGCGCTGGCCCTCGGACTTCGCGATCAGCGCGCGCTTCTCGCGCTCGGCCGTGATCTGCGCCTGCATCGCGCGCAGGATCGATTCCGGCGGCGTCAGGTTCTTGATCTCGTAGCGCATCATCTTCACGCCCCAGGTGCGCCCCGCCTCGTCAAGCACCGAGACGACCTGGCGGTTGATCTCGTCGCGGCTCTCGAAGGTCTTGTCCAGCTCCATCTTGCCGACCTCGGAGCGCAATGCGGTCTGCGCGAGCTGCGTGATCGCCATCACGTAATCCGAGGTGCCGTAGCTCGCGAGCTTGGGATCGGTCACCTGGTAGTAGAGAATGCCGTCCACCGCGAGCTGGGTGTTGTCCTTGGTGATGCACACCTGCTCCGGCACGTCGAGCGGCACTTCCTTGAGCGAGTGGCGGTACGCGACCCGGTCGATGAAGGGCACGATGATGTTCAGGCCCGGATCGAGGATGCGGTGGAAGCGTCCCAGACGCTCCACCACCCAGGCGTTCTGCTGCGGCACCACGCGCACGCCCTCGATCACGAACACGATCGCCGCGCCGAGGATGAACACCGGCACCGCGAACGCCTGGGTCGGCGGGAATGCCGCCAGTGCGATCGAGACGATGAGCACCGCGATGAGCTTGCCGAGCATGCCTATCCCCTTCGACTGCGTCGTCATGACTGTCTCCCTTCGTCAGGACGGTCGCCGGCGCGAAACCTTGAGCCGGCTGCCCTCCAGATCGTGAATGTAGAGCACTGCGCCCGGTGAAACCGGTTCCCTGCCGTCGACCTCCGCGTCCCACAGCGTGCCTCGATAGCGCACGCGCGCGAGCTTCTGCGCTTCGCCCACCCAGGATTCGAACGTGACTTCCTGCCCCACGTCCATCGGCCGGGTCTTATCGCGCGCACCGGCGGTTCCCCTGCGCCGCCTGACCGCGACGCTGCCGCCGACCGCGGCGATCGCGACCACGGTCGCCTGCAGCCAGAACCCGCCGCCGGCGTACGCCACGCCGGCGCCGATCAGCGCGGCGATGCCGAGGATGAGCAGGTAGAACGTTCCGCTCATCAGCTCCACTGCAATCAGCGCCAGCCCGGCGAGCAGCCAGCCCAACTCCGGCGTCATGGTTCCTCCAAAAGCCGCAAGCGACGGCGCAGAGACTACCCGGAATCGGCGCAACATAGAAGGCGACGCGCTCGGTGCGCTTCCCCGCCGGCGATTCGCTGGCACAATGCGCGGCTTGATGAAGCCGACCTTTGCCGCGCTTGCGGCCGCCGCCTTCGTGTCCGGGGCGAATCTGAGGCTGTTCGACGCGCTGCTGCCCGACGTCGCCGGTCACTTCGCCGTGTCGCCGACCGCCGCGTCGATCGTCGTCACCGCCTTCACCCTCGCCTACGGCCTGTTCCAGATCGTCCACGGCCCGCTCGGCGATCGCGTCGGCAAGCTGCGTACCATCGCGTTCGCCATGCTGATCGCCGCCGCCGGCTCGCTCGGCTCGGCGCTCGCCCCCTCGCTCAAGCTGCTCGCCGCGCTGCGCTTCGTCACTGGCATCGGCGCGGCGGCGATCATTCCGTTGACGCTCGCCTGGCTCGCCGACCACACGCCCTACGAGCGCAGGCAGGCCGCGCTCGGGCGCTTCATCGGCATCGTGCTCATCGGCCAGATTCTCGGCCCGGCGCTGGGCGGCGCGCTCTCGCACTGGATGAGCTGGCACGAGGTGTTCTACGTGCTGGCGACCGTGTTCCTGATGGTCAGCGTCGTGATCTTCGCCACCCAGCGGCGCGCGGGTGACGGGCAGCCGAAGTCCGCTCCCGGAGCTGGCGTGCTGCGCGGCTACGCGACCGTGATCGGCGATGCCTGGGTGCGCACCGTGCTCGTCGCGGTATGCCTGGAAGGCGCGCTGTTCTACGGCGCCTTCGCCTACGCGGGCGCATACCTGCGGCAGCGGTTCGCGCTTTCCTTCGTGGCGATCGGCATGCTGCTCGCGCTGTTCGGCGCCGGCGGCGTGCTCTACAGCCTGACGGTGAAATGGCTGCTCGCCAGGCTGCGCGAGGCCGGACTGGTGCGCGGCGGGGCGCTGATCCTGCTCGCGTGCTATCTCGCGCTGCCGCTGCTGCAGGACTGGCGCTGGACGGTCCCGGTGTTCTTCGCCGCCGGGTTGGGCTTCTACATGTTCCACAACACGCTGCAGACCCGGGCCACCGAAATGGCGCCGCAATCGCGCGGCACCGCCATCGCGGTATTCGCGCTCAGCCTGTTCCTGGGCCAGGCCGCGGGGGTGGCGGTGTACGGCGCCGCGATCGACGCGTTCGGATACGGCTGGAGCTTTGCCGCCGCCGGCCTTGCGCTGCTGCTGCTCGGCAACTGGTTTTCGGCGCGGGTGAAATTGCACTGCGCGGCCCACTGAAGAAGTCAGTGGCGAAGTACCGTCTTGCGGTACAGATCGCCGAGCACCCCCTGCGGATCGTAGCGCGCCTTGAGCCGGCGGTACGTCTCGCCGCCGTAGA
>Ga0070741_10010470_pt1 | contig 17491 bp, 16 predicted proteins | sample Coa_R1_4_FD_66440 | JGI IMG/M metagenome (GOLD analysis project Ga0070741, IMG submission 66440) | Surface soil microbial communities from Centralia Pennsylvania, which are recovering from an underground coalmine fire - Coalmine... | ecosystem: Environmental > Terrestrial > Soil > Unclassified ...
GCGCCACCACCGCCAGGCTCGGCGGGACGCCGGCCTGACTCAACCCGGCCCGCAGTAGCTGCCGGCCTGGATCGTCGAGACCTTGCCGGTGTCGTTGAGGCCGGAGAAGTTCGGCGGCGACAGGGCGCCGAGGATGATCCCCTGGGGGGTCGTGATGTTGTAGCCGGGGCCCTGCTCGCCCATGGCGATGTTCACGTCGGTGCCGTAGGCCGCCTTGAGCTGGGCCACGGTGGAGCCGATGGCGATGCCCTTGTCGGTGTGGAACGGCAGCGTGGCGGCCGCCGGCGCCCCGAGGTACCAGCCGGCGAAGCCGGGCCGGCCGGCGCCGGCCTGGGAGACGACCTCGTTGACGAGGACCTGGAAGTTGGCCCACTGGAGCCGCCGGGTGGCCTCGCAGGGCTGGCCGACCGGCAGCGGCGTGTTCTTGTCCGGCTGACCCAGCGCCTGCATGAGGACGGCGATGGTGCGGGCGGCCTGCGTCCCGAACGGCAGGGCGGGACCCAGCCCGTCGGCGGCGAGGACGATCGTGTCCTTCGTCAGCCCCAACGTCGTCGTCGTGGGGGCGGTCGAGGTGGTGGTCGGGGCCGACGTCGTGGTCGACGCCTCGTTCTTGCTCTTGGAGCAGCCGGCGCCGGCCCCGGCGAGGAGCACCACCGACAGCACGACGAGAGCGGCCCGACGCGGGCGGATGGCGGTCATGGCCGCGCACAGTAGCCAGTGGACGCCGTCGACGGCGGTCAAGACCGAATACCCTGCGGGCGGAAATGTCCCGGTTCCTCACCCCCGAGTGGATCGCCGCCCTCGACGCCGCCGCCCGGGAGGCGGCCGTCCCCGACGGCGTCCACCTCACGATCCAGCAGGTGGTGACCAGCGACGACGGCCACGACGGCGACGAGGTCCGGTACCACCTCGTCTTCGACGCCGGGCGGCTGCGCGTCCACCCCGGCGACGCCGGCGCCGCCGACGTGACGCTCGTCCAGACCCGCGCCGTGGCCGCCGCCCTCAGCCGGGGGGAACTCAACGCCCAGCAGGCCCTGGAGGCGGGCCGCCTCAAGCTCCGGGGCGACATCGGCCACCTGGCCCGGGAGGGCCGGGCGCTCACCGCCCTGGCCGACGTGTTCGCCGCCGTGCGGGCGGCCACGACCTATTGAGAGAAAGGGGCGCCCCCCGGCCCTGGGTGCGGGGCCGGGGGGCTTGGGAGGGCCGCTGGGGGGAACGGACTTCCAAGTGAAGAACGGCACAACCGGGCCGGAATGACGCGAGAGGGACATAAATTTTTCCCCGGTGCGGTCCCATCAGGTACGGAACACGGACCGGTGGCAAGATGAAGCCCTTTCGCCACGTGTGAGTCCGGGGGGTGGTGCCAGGTGCGGGTATCGATGACCGTGAACGGCTCGACGCAGGAGCACGATGTCGAGCCCCGGCTGCTGTTGGTGTTCTACCTGCGGGAAGTGCTGGGTCTGACCGGCACGAAGATCGGATGCGACACGACGTCCTGCGGAGCGTGCACGGTCCTGCTCGGCGGGGAGTCGGTCAAGAGCTGCACGATGTTCGCCGTCCAGGCCGACGGCGCGGAGATCACGACCATCGAGGGCCTGGCCACGAACGGCGACTTCCACCCGATGCAGCAGGCCTTCCACGAGAACCACGGCCTGCAGTGCGGCTACTGCACGGCCGGCATGGTGATGGCCGCCGTCTCGCTGCTGAAGGAGCAGCCCGACGTCACCGAGGCCGACGTCCGCGAGGGCCTGGAGGGCAACCTCTGCCGCTGCACCGGCTACCACAACATCGTCAAGGCCGTCCTGGCGGCGGCGGGGACGGGGGGTGCGGCATGACGGCCGTCATCGGCACCCGCTACAGCCGCCGCGAGGACGCGCCCATCCTCACCGGCGAGGCCCGCTACATCGACGACCTGGTCGTGCCGGGTGCGCTGCACGTGGCCCTCGTCCGCAGCCCCCACGCCCACGCCAGGGTGACGTCGGTCGACTCCTCGGCGGCCGCCGCCATGCCCGGCGTGGTGGCCGTGTACACCGGTGCCGACCTGGCCGGCGAGTGGGCCGGCCCGATGCCCTGCGCCTGGCCCGTGGTCGAGGACATGAAGAGCCCGGCCCACTTCCCGATCACGCCCGACAAGGCCCGCTACGTGGGCGACGCCGTGGCCGCCGTCGTGGCCACCTCCGCCGTGGCGGCCAAGGACGCCGCCCTGGCCGTCGTCGTCGACTACGACGTGCTGCCGGCCGTCATCGACCTCGAGGACTCGCTGTCGGACCGGGTCGTGATCAACGAGGACCTCGGCACCAACCTGGCCTACACCTGGGAGCTCAAGCCCGACGAGGCCAAGGTCGACGAGGCGTTCGCCGGCGCCGCCCACACCGTCAAGGAGCGCTACGTCCAGCAGCGGCTCATCCCCTCGGCCATGGAGCCCCGGGGCGTGCTGGTCGTGCCCGCTCCCTTCGGCGGGGACTACACGGTCTACTCCGCCACCCAGATCCCCCACATCCTCAAGGTGATGCTGGCCCTCGGCCTCGGGATCTCCGAGACCAAGATCCGGGTGATCGCCCCGGCGGTCGGCGGTGGCTTCGGCTCCAAGCTCAACGTCTACGCCGAGGAGGTCCTCTGCCTGGCCCTGGCCCGGAAGCTGAAGAAGCCCGTCCGGTGGACCGAGGAGCGGACCGAGAACACCCAGGCCACCATCCACGGCCGGGGGCAGATCCAGGAGATCGAGCTGGCCGCCGACGCCAACGGCAAGGTGACGGCGGTGCGGGTCAGCCTGCTGGCCGACATGGGGGCCTACATGCAGCTGGTCACCCCGGGCATCCCGCTGCTCGGGGCGTTCCTCTACCACGGCGTCTACGACGTGCCGGCCTATTCGTTCACCTGCCGGTCGGTCTTCACCACGATGACGCCGACCGACGCCTACCGGGGCGCCGGCCGGCCGGAGGCCACCTACGCCATCGAGCGGGCCATGGACGCCCTGGCCCGCAAGGTCGGCGTCGACCCGGCCGAGCTCCGCCGCCGCAACTTCATCCCGGCGGAGGCCTTCCCCTACAGCTCGGCGCCGGGCCTGGTGTTCGACAGCGGCAACTACGACGGCGCGCTCGACAAGGCGCTGGAGATGGTGGGCTACGAAGGGCTCCGCAAGGAGCAGACGATGCGGCGGGAGTCGGGGTCGAAGAAGCACCTCGGCATCGGCCTGTCGAGCTACTGCGAGATGTGCGGCCTGGCCCCGAGCCGGGTCCTGGCCGCCCTCAAGTACGGCGCCGGTGGCTGGGAGGCGGCCAGCGTCCAGCTGCTGCCGACCGGCAAGGTCCAGGTGACCACCGGCACGTCGCCGCATGGCCAGTCCCACGAGACCTGCTGGTCGCAGATCGTGGCCGACCGGCTCGGGGTGAGCCCCGACGACGTCGACGTCCTCCACTCCGACACGGCGATCTCGCCGCTCGGGATGGACAGCTACGGCTCCCGGTCGCTGGCCGTCGGCGGCACGGCGGTGGCCATGGCCACCGACAAGGTCATCGACAAGGCCCGCACCATCGCCGCCCACCAGCTCGAGGTCTCCGAGAGCGACCTCGACTTCGCCGGCGGTGTGTTCTCGGTCAAGGGCAGCCCCGACAAGGCCATGCCGATCCAGGCGATCTCCTTCGCCTCCTTCACCGGCCACAACCTGCCCGACGGGATGGAGCCGAACTTGCGGGCCGAAGCGTCCTACGACCCGCCCAACTTCGTCTTCCCGTTCGGCACCCACGTCTGCGTGGTGGAGGTCGACGAGGAGACCGGGAAGGTGGACCTGCTCCGCTACGTCGCCGTCGACGACTGTGGCAACCAGATCAACCCGATGATCGTGGAGGGCCAGATCCACGGCGGCGTCGTCCAGGGCGTGGCCCAGGCGCTGTTCGAGGAGGCGTCCTACGACGAGGACGGGAACCTGCTCACCTCGACGCTGGCCGACTACCTCGTGCCCTCCGCGGCCGAGATGCCGAGCTTCGAGCTCGGCTTCCAGGTCACGCCGAGCCCGACGAACCCCCTGGGCGTGAAGGGCATCGGCGAGGCGGGGACGATCGCCTCCACCCCGGCGGTGATCAACGCCATCGTCGACGCCCTGTCGCCGCTCGGTGTGACCGACATCCGCATGCCGGCCTCCCCGCAACGGGTGTGGCAGACGATCCAGGAAGCAAAGGGGGCCCGATGATCCCGGCGGCGTTCGACTACGTCCGGGCCGCATCCGCCGAGGAGGCGGTGTCGCTGCTGTCGCAGCACGGCGACGACGCCAAGCTCCTGGCCGGCGGCCACTCGCTGATCCCGTTGATGAAGCTGCGGCTGGCGTCGCCGGCGGTGCTGATCGACGTGGCCCGCATCGGCGACCTGTCCTATATCCGTGACTCCGGCGACCACGTCGCCATCGGCGCCCTCACCCGCCATCACGACGTCGAGCACTCCGACCTGCTCAAGACCGAGGTCCCGATCCTGGCCCACGTGGCCGGCCTCGTCGGCGACCCGCAGGTCCGCCACCGGGGCACGATCGGCGGATCGCTGGCCCACGGCGACCCGGCCTCCGACCTCCCGGCGGTGGTGCTGGCCCTGGGCGGGACCCTGGTGGCCCGGGGCCCGTCGGGCGAGCGGACGATCCCGGCCACGGACTTCTTCACCGGCTTCCTGGAGACGGCCCTCGCCCCCGACGAGCTGCTGACCGAGATCCGGGTGCCGAAGGTCGCCGGCGCCGGCTGGTCGTACCAGAAGTTCAACCGCCGGGCCCTCGACTGGGCCATCGTCGGGGTGGCGGCGGTGCGCAACGGCACGACCGGGGTAGCACTGGTCAACATGGGGTCGACACCGCTGCGGGCCACCGCCGTGGAGCAGGCGCTGGGCCAGGGGGCGTCGGCGGCCGACGCCGCCCAGAAGGCCGCCGACGGCACGGAGCCCCCGACCGACCTCAACGCCAGCCCGGAGTACCGCCGGCACCTGGCCCAGGTGCTCGTCCGCCGGGCGCTGGAGGAGACGAGCCGCTGAGCCGGGTCGAGCCGCAATCGGTCGAAGAGGTCAGCGAGGCCCTCGCCCGCCACGAGTACCTGGCGGACGAGGGCCTCGCCACCGCCATCTTCCTGGCCCTCCGGCTCTCCCGGCCGCTGCTGCTCGAAGGCGAGGCCGGCGTCGGCAAGACCGAGGTGGCCAAGGTCCTCTCCCGGTGGACGGGCGGCGAGCTGCTGCGCCTCCAGTGCTACGAGGGGATCGACGCCACCCAGGCCGTCTACGAGTGGGACTACTCCCGCCAGCTCCTCCATCTCCGGGCCGTGGAGGCCCAGCGGGCCGAGGTGCACGAGGACGAGCTGTACTCCGAGCGGTTCCTGGTCCGGCGTCCGTTGCTGCGGGCGATCGACTACGAGGGCGACACGCCGCCCGTCCTCCTCGTCGACGAGGTCGACCGGGCCGACGACGAGTTCGAGGCCTTCCTGCTCGAGATCCTGTCCGACTACTCCATCACCGTGCCGGAGCTCGGCACGTTCCGGGCCGACGTGCCCCCGGTGGTCGTCCTCACCTCCAACCGCACCCGGGACCTCCACGACGCCCTGAAGCGGCGCTGCCTCTACCACTGGATCAGCCACCCCGACTTCGACCGGGAGCTGGCCATCCTCCGGGTCCGGGCCCCCGACGTGCCCGAGACGCTGGCCCGGCAGGTGGCGGCGGCCACCGAAGCGGTGCGGTCGTTCGAGCTCTACAAGCCGCCGGGCGTGGCGGAGACCATCGACTGGGCCCTCTCCCTGGCCGCCCTCGGGCGGTCGAGCCTCGACGAGCGCACGGTCGAGGTCACACTCGGGTCGCTGCTCAAGTACCGGGAGGACCAGGAGCGGGTGCACTCCCACGGTGTGGCCGACATCGTCCGGACGGCCGTCCTGCGCGGTGCCTGAGACCGACGCCCGCCCCGCACCGGAGGTGGAGCGGATGGCGGTGGCCTTCGGCCGGGTGCTGCGGGGGGCGGGGGTCGACGTCCCCATCGGCCGGGCGGTGACGTTCGCCCGGGCCCTGGCCCTCGTGGGGGTCGGCCGGCCAGCACCGGTGTACTGGGCGGGGCGGACGACGCTGCTCGCCCGGCCGGAGGACATCGCGGCCTACGACCGGGCCTTCGACGCCTTCTGGCGGGGCCGGTTCGGCGTCGAGCTCACCCGGGCCCAGCCGGTGGAGCTCACGCTCGTCCTCGACACCGACGACGAGGGGGCGGGGGAGGGCGAGGAGGAGCCGATCGAGCCCGAGGGCCCGACGGTGACCGTCCGCTGGAGCCGCCAGGAGGTCCTGCGCCAGAAGGATTTCGCCGCCTACACCCACGAGGAGTTCGAGGAGGCCCGGCGGCTCATGACCGACCTCCGACTCCACGGCGCGCTGCGGCGCTCCCGCCGGCGGCGTCCGTCCCGCAAGCGGGAGGGCCGCCCCGATCTCCGCCGCACCGTCCGGCGCTCGCTGCGCTCCGGCGGCGAGCCCATCCGCCGGGCCTTCACCGCGGCGGGGGAGCGGCCCCGCCGGATCGTGCTGATCTGCGACGTGTCGGGCTCGATGGAGCCCTACTCCCGGGCGCTGCTCCGGTTCCTCCACGCCGCCGTCGTCGGACGGGGCCGGATCGAGGCCTTCGCCCTCGGCACCCGGCTGACCCGGATCACCCGGGAGCTCTCGTCCCGGGACCCCGACGCCGCCCTGGCCAAGGCGGCCCGGTCGGTGCCGGACTGGTCGGGCGGCACCCGCCTCGGCGAGGCCCTGCGGGCCTTCAACGACCAGTGGGGCGTGCGGGGGATGGCCCGGGGCTCGGTGGTCGTGATCCTGTCCGACGGCTGGGACCGGGGCGACCCGCAGCTGCTGGCCGAGCAGATGCAGCGGCTGCACAGAGTGGCCTACCGTACCGTCTGGGTGAACCCGCTCAAGGCCTCTCCCGGCTACGCTCCGTTGGCGGCGGGGATGGCGGCGGCCCTGCCGTTTGTTGACGAGTTCGTGGAGGGTCACTCTCTCGATTCTCTTCGGACTCTGGCCGACGTCATCTCGCAGGGTTAGCAGGGCGCAGGGCAAGGGGGGAGGGAGCAGCCGTGAAGGAGCTACTCGAGGACATCGTCCGTTGGCGCGCCGCCGGCAAGAGCGTGGCGCTGGCCCGGGTCGTGGGCACCGACGGGTCCGGCCCCCGCGACCCCGGAGCGGCCATGGCCGTCAACGAGGACAGCGAGGTCATCGGATCGGTGTCGGGCGGCTGCGTCGAGGGCGCCGTCCTCACCGAAGGCCTCAAGGTCATCGAGCGGGGCATCCCCAAGCTCGTGACGTACGGCATCGCCGACGACGACGCCTTCGCCGTGGGCCTCACCTGTGGCGGCACCATCCACATCTTCATCGACGACTTCAACGACGAGATCGACGCCGCCATCACCGAAGCGCTGCGGACGGGGGAACCGGCCGCCCTGGCCACGATCATCAAAGGCCCGGGGGCGGGCTCGAAGCTGCTCGTGCGCCCCGACTCGGAGTCGATCGGGTCGCTCGGCAATGCCGAGCTCGACCGGGTCGCCGAGCGCGACGCCCTCGGGGAGCTCGAAGCGGGCCGCACCGGCATCCGGCACTACGGCGTCCACGGCGAGGCCCGCCGGGAAGAGGGCGTGGAAGTCTTCATCGAGTCGTTCGCCCTGCCGCCCAAGATGATCATCTTCGGCGCCATCGATTTCACCGCCGCCCTGGCCCGGGTCGGCCGGGTCCTCGGCTATCACGTCACGGTCTGCGACGCCCGGCCGGTGTTCGCCACCCGCAAGCGGTTCCCGATGGCCAACGAGGTCATCAACGAGTGGCCCGATCGCTACCTGGCCGTGGTGGGCAAGGAGCTCGGCCCCCGCGACGCCGTCTGCGTGCTGACCCACGACCCCAAGTTCGACGTCCCGGCCATCATGGCCGCGGTGCAGACCAAGGCCGGCTACCTGGGCGTGATGGGGTCGCGCCGCACCCACGACAAGCGCAACATCCGCCTGAAGGAGGCCGGCCTCGACGACGCCGGCTTCGCCCGGCTGATGTCGCCCATCGGGCTCGACCTCGGCGCCCGCACCCCGGAGGAGACGGCGGTGTCGATCTGCGCCGAGATCATCGCCAGCCGGACGGGCCGGGAGGCCCCGTCGCTGCGCGACAGCGAGGGCCCGCTGCACAAGCGTTAGGGCCGCGCCGGCCGCCAGCTTCTCTGGGGCGCGAAACCGCACCTGTGCAGGTCCGTGCCCGGAGAACGGCCCGGCGGGTGGCGCGCCTGCGAGACTGACCGGCCGTGGGCGGGGTTCGACGCCATCGCGGGCTCGTCATCGCGCTGGGGCTGCCGCTGCTGGCGGTCATGGTGCCGGCGGCGGTCACCCACCCCGCGGCGCTGCTCGGGGCCGTGCCGGCCCTGCTGTGGATGCGCTACGCCGAGGGAAAGGACAGCGGGCGGCCGGAGCCGCCCGGGGCGCTGCGGCGCATGGCCGTGGCCGGCGCCCTGGCGGTCGTGCCGGTGGCGATCATCGAGGTCGTCGTCACCCAGGCCTATCCGTCGGAGACGACGGTGGCCGGCGCCTTCTTCTCGGGGTTCTTCGTCGCCGGGCTCGTCGAGGAGTCGGCCAAGGCGCTCTGCCTGCGGCTGGTGGTGTGGCGGCGGCCGGAGTTCGACGAGCGCCTCGACGCCATGGTCTACGCCGCCTGGGCCGGCCTCGGGTTCGCCCTGGTGGAGAACGTCGGCTACCTGACGGCGGCCTCCAAGGATCAGTACGCCGGGATGTTCGTCATGCGGGCGCTGGTCAGCGTGCCGCTCCACGCCTCGGCCGCCGCCATCACCGGCTACTACGGCGCCCGGCGGCGCTTCGACGGCACCGGCCCGGGGCTCCCCGGCGGGCTGGCGCTGGCCGTGCTGCTCCACGGAACATTCGACTTCAGCGCCTTCCGGGCCGGCGCCCTCGGCGAGAGCGGCTCCGCTGCCGCCGGGCTCTTCGCCCTGGCGGCCATCACCGTGGCGATCGTCGGCATGGTGGGCGTCCGCCGGCTGGCGGCGACGGCCCTGGCCGGCGACGACGCCGACCCCCGGCTGGCGGGGCGGCCGTCCTCCGCTCCGGTGCACCTGGCCGGGCTCCCGGCGGCGCCGTCCGCCTGGCCCCCGCCGGCCATGCCGCCGCCGGGGCCGCCGCCTTCGGGGAGGCCGCCGGGCGGCCGGTAATGTGGCCGGTCGCCGCCGGTCGCCCGGACCCCCGGGCCGCGGCCCGATCCTGCCCTACGGAGGCCGACATGGAGCTGAGGAACGAATTCGTCGTCCCGGTCGGGATCGAGGACGCCTGGGTGCTGCTGACCGACGTGGAGCGCATCGCCCCCTGCATGCCCGGCGCCGAGCTGCAGGAGATCGACGGCGACGAGTACCGGGGAATCGTCAAGGTGAAGGTCGGCCCGATCACCGCCCAGTACAAGGGAAAGGCGACGTTCGTCGAGAAGGACGACGCCGGCCACAGGGCCGTCCTGCGGGCCGACGGGCGTGACACCCGCGGCCAGGGCAACGCCAACGCCACCATCACCGCCACCCTGGAGACGGAGGGGAGCGGCACCAAGGTGATCGTCATCACCGACCTGGCCATCACGGGCCGGGCGGCGCAGTTCGGGCGGGGCGTGATGGCCGACGTCAGCACGAAGCTCCTCGGCCAGTTCGTGTCCTGCCTGGAGAAGAACGTGCTCGGGGCGGCCCCGGCCGAGGTCGGCGCCAGCCGGGAGGGGGCGGCGGCGTCGAGCGGGGCGAAGCCCTCCACGCCGCCGGTTGGCCTGAAGACCCGCGAGCCGGGAGGCGCCAGCGACGCCGCACTGGCCGGCCAGCCCAGCGGCCACAACGGATCGAAGTCCGAGCCGGCCACGCCGTCGGCCGCCGGCCCGGCCGGCGCCCGCCAGGTGACGTCGGCGCCGGCGGAGCCGGTCGACCTGCTCGGCACGGCCGGTTCACCGGTCCTCAAGCGGCTGCTGCCCGCCGTCATCGGGGCGCTGGTGGCCTTCCTCCTCGGCCGGCGCCTGCGCCGGAGGCGCCGGGCGGACTGACCGCCATGGCCCGGTGGCGCCCGTCTCGCCGGGCGGTGCGCGTCGCCGTCAGCGCCGGGGCGGCGGCGACCGGGTCGCTGGCCGTGGCCGGCGGGGTCCTGCTGGCCCGGGAGGTGCGCCGATCCGGGGCCCGCGTGCTCGTGGAGCGGGCCCGGCGGAGCCGGCGGGTGGCCTTTTTGGCTTTGCGCCGGGCCTTCGCCCTGGCCCGCCTGCGGACCCGGCGGGCGGGGGAGGAGGAGCTCGACGAGTTCCACGTCCACACCGCGGAGCAGGTCTTCGAGCTTCTCGGCGGCATGAAGGGGGCCATCATGAAGCTCGGCCAGATGCTGTCGGTGGTGGCCGAGGGCCTGCCCGAGGTCTACCAGCAGGCGCTGCGGGGACTGCAGCAGAGCGCCCCGCCGATGGCGCCGCATCTCGTGGCGGAGGTGGTCAAGGCCGAGCTGGGCCAGCCGCCGGAGCGGGCCTTCTTCGAGTTCTCCCCCGAGCCGGTGGCCGCCGCCTCCATCGGGCAGGTCCACCGGGCGAAGCTGTTCGACGGCACACCCGTGGCGGTCAAGGTCCAGTATCCCGGCGTCGACGTCGCCATCCGCGCCGACCTTGACAACGCATTCCTGCTCTATTCGGCAGCCCGGGCCATCGCCCCCGGGATCGACCCCGAGCCGGTCGTGAGCGAGCTGCGGGAGCGGATGACCGAGGAGCTCGACTACCGCATCGAGGCCGCCAACCAGGAGGAGTTCCGGGCCGCCTACGAGGGCCACCCGTGGGTGCGGATCCCCGCCGTCCACCGGGAGCTCACCACCGCCCGGGTCCTCGTCAGCGAATGGGTGTCGGGGCGGTCGTTCTACGACCTGCTCGACCTGCCCCAGGCGGAGCGGGACCGGGTCGGCGAGCAGCTGTTCCGGTTCTGGGCCGGGTCGATCAGCAAGCTCCTGCTGTTCAACGCCGATCCCCATCCCGGCAACTACTTCTTCGAGGAGGACGGCGTTGGGATCTGGTTCCTCGACTTCGGGCTCGTCAAGCGGTTCGAGGCGGTGGAGATCGAGCATCTGAAGGACCGGGTGGCGGCGCTGCGCAGCGGCGACGACGACGCCGTGGTCGCCGCCATCGTCCGCCACGGCTGGCTCCGGCCGGGGACGAAGATCGACCGCAAGCGGATGGTCGAACTGGCCCGGTTGTCGGTGCTGCCCCTCGTCGACCACCGGCCGTTCAGCTACACCCGGGAGTACATGGCCGAGACGATCGACGCCATGTTCAACATCGAAGGCCCCTACGGCGACGTCATCCGGCAGATGACCCTCCCCCGCAACCAGCTGATCCTGACCCGGATCCATCTCGGCCTCGGCGGGCTCTTTGCCCGGCTCGGGGCGTCCCGGGACTGGGCCTCGATTCTCGACGAGTACCTCTTCGACGCCCCGCCCTCCACGCCGATGGGGGAGGAGGTGGCCGGCTGGCCGAAGGTTCCCAAGAGTGTGCGGGGCGGCCCCAGCCCGTAGACTGGCTCCAATGTCCAGGTCGATCCTCCAGCGGCGTCTGCTCGACGTGTCCGAGCGGCTGAAGCGGGTCCGCGCCGAACTCGCCGTGGCGATCGAGCAACAGCATTTCCTCGAGGAGGAGAGCGAGGACGCCCGCCTGCGGGCTCTCGTCTCCGAGACGCCGCTGGGCGACGCCGAGGCCCGCGAAGCCCGCCGTCATGCCGAGGCGATGACCCGGCACCGCCAGGCGCTGGAGGCGACGCTGACCGAGCTGCTCGGCGAGCAGGACACCCTCCTCGACCGGATGGCCAACGAGCTGTCCTCGCAGCCCTGACCGACCCCCGGGAGCGCCAGCCAGTGAAGACATCGACGCGCGTCGTGATCGCCGAGGACGAGGCCATCATCCGCCTCGACCTGAAGGAGTTGCTGGAAGAGGAGGGCTACGAGGTGGTGGGGGAGACGGGCCGCGGCGACGAGGCCGTCGACCTCGTCCGCGACCTTGACCCCGACCTCGCCATCCTCGACATCAAGATGCCGGGGATGGACGGGCTGACGGCCGCCCGCCACATCGCCGGGGAGCGCCGCGCCGCCGTCCTCATCCTCACGGCCTTCTCCCAGCGCGATCTCATCGAGCAGGCCCGCGACGCCGGCGCCCTGGCCTACCTGGTGAAGCCGTTCCAGAAGAGCGACCTCATCCCCGCCATCGAGGTGGCCCTCGGCCGGTTCTCGGAGTTGGTGGCCCTCGAGCGGGAGGTGGGCGACCTGGCCGAGCGGCTCGAGGCCCGCCGGCTGATCGACCGGGCCAAGGGTCAGCTGATGGACAACCACAACCTGACCGAGCAGCAGGCCTGGCGCTTCATCCAGCAGCAGGCCATGAACCGGCGGCTCAAGGTCCACCAGGTGGCGCAGATGATCATCGACGGGGAGCTCGGCCCGCCGGCGTAACGCGTTGCGAACTCGAACGCGTTACAACCGCCGGCCCGGGAGGGCCTCGGTGGCGAGGGTGAGGCGGCCGGCCATCCGGCGGGGCCAGTCGGGGTGGAGAACCCGGAACGGGCCGCTGACCAGGCGGAGCAGGCAATAGGCCTCCCGCCAGGCGAGGGCGGCGGGGTCGGCGTCGAGACGACGGATGAAGGCGGTCGCCAGTTCCTGGCGGTAGCGGTGGATCAGCGACCCGGCGGCGGCGCCCGAGCGGGCCAGCAGGAGCAGGTGGGCGGTGAAGTTGGCGGCGTCGAGGAGCGGGTCGCCGGGGCCGAGGTCGTCGAGGTCGAGGAGCCCGAGGACGTCCCCGTCGACGAGGACCTGGTTCTCGTAGAGATCGCCGTGGACGATCCGGTCATCGGGCGGGTCGTCGGTCTCCGACCAGGCGATGACGGCTTCGGCCAGGCGGCCGGCGGTGGCCCCCTCGCCCGGCAGGAGGCGGGCCACGATCCGGGCTGCCGCCAGGGCAGTGGCGGCGTCGACGCGCCGCCGTCCGGTGCCGGCGCTCGCCGTCCCGGTGGCCGTTCCGCCGGCGGCGAAGGCCGCCGAACCCAGGTCGTGCAGCCGATCCGACAGCGCGGCCATGACCTCCGGGGGCGGCAGAGGACCACCGCCGAGGAGCAGGTCCCGCAACGACGGGCCGGGCAGCGCCGGCAGCAGCAGAGCGCCGGGAGCGAGGGTCCCGCCCGGGACGGCCAGCCGCAGCCCGGGATCGGGCAGAGCCCGCCGGAGCTTGTCGGCGAGGCCCAGCAGGCGCCGGGCGCGCCCCGGGGTGAGGACCTTGGCGAAGAGCGCCCGCCGACCGGGAAGGCGGTAGCGGAGCACGGCCCGGTGACGGGGCCGGTAGTGCAAGGGCTCCACCGCCACCTCGGCCGGGCGGGGACGGAGCCGCCGGCGGACGAGGCGCCCGTCCGGATCGGCGGCCGCCGGCAGGCCGGGCAGGGCCGGATCGTCGGGGAAGGCCCAGACGGCCGGGGCCTCACCCGCCCGGCAGTCGACGGTCACCGTCAGCGACACCGGCTGGCCCGACGTCCGGTCGACGGCCGCGGTGCGGAAGCAGACCGTGAGCCACCGCCCGGGCCGGTAGTGGGCCTGGGCGGGCTCGATCCGGTGTGGTTCGAGGCCCCGCCCGGCCAGGAACCGGGCGACGGCGACGTCGCCGGGCTGCGACAGGTCCGGGTCGGCCGGGATGGTCGGGAGGCGCCGGACGGCGGTGGCCGTCATCGGCCGCGAAATCTAGGCCTCCCGGCCGGGCCGAGGGGGGCTGATCGGCGGCGAAGCGTTACGCCGGCTGGAGGCTGACGTAGAGGCTGTTGGCGATCGACGACCCGACGGCGATCGTCGTCTCGCCGCCGATCGTCACCAGGCGGGTCTGGTCGGGGGCCACCGTGGCCACCCGGCCCTCGACGCCGGGGACGAAGCCGTGGTCGTCGAGGTAGACGAGCGCCTCGTGGTCGATCTCGAGCTCCTCGCTCACCCGTTCCAGGCGGATGGCGTCACCGGCCTGGGTCTGCGACAGCAGCACCACGTCGATGACGGGGGCGCCGGCGCCGGGAATGGGGTTGCCGTGGGGGCAGGTGGTCGGGTTGTCGAGCTTGGCCCGGATCAGGTCTTCCACCTCGGCCGAGATCACGTGCTCCCACCGGCAGGCCTCGATGTGGGCCCGGTGCCACGGCAGGCCGAGGAGGTCGGTCAGGAGACGCTCGGCGAGCCGGTGCCGGCGGACGATCGTGGTCGCCCACTCCCGCCCCTTCTGGGTCAGCGTCAGGGTCCGGTCGCCGTCGACCTCGAGGTAGCCCTCGGCCCGCAGGCGGCGCACCATCTCCGAGACCGACGGGGCCGAGACGCCGAGCCGGTCGGCGAGGCGGGCCTGGATGACGCGGGCACCCTCCTCCTCGAGTTCGAGGATCGCTTCGAGGTACTCGTCGACCGGCGGGTGCATCGAGTCGGCCATGGATCCATCCTACCGGCGCCGCTGTGAATCTGCTTGACGAATTCTCGTAGGTAGCCCTAAGATACTGGCGAAGGTGCTCCTACCTCCCCTGACTGCCCTCCCCGGCCGGGGCGCCCCCCGCCCGAGCCGGGGAGGGTTTTCAGGCCACAGGGGCCGACGGAGCGGCCCGGACGTGCGCCGGCGGGGGTCGACCTACGATGCCGGGCATGGCGACCCTCGTGCTGCTCGACGGGCACTCGCTGGCCTACCGGGCCTTCTACGCGCTCCCCACCGACCTGGCCACCAAGGCCGGGACGGTGACCAACGCCGTCTTCGGGTTCACGTCGATGCTGGTCAAGCTCCTCTCGGACGAGAAGCCGGACTACCTGGCCGTGGCCTTCGACGCCCCGGCCCGGACGTTCCGCTACGACCTCGACCCGGAGTACAAGGCCGGTCGCAAGGAGACGCCCGACCTCTTCGCCGCCCAGATGCCGCTCATCCGGGAGGTGCTGGAGACGATGCAGGTGCCCCAGCTCTGCGTCGAGGGCGTGGAGGCCGACGACGTCATCGCCACGCTGGCCACCAAGGCGGCGGCCGAGGGCATGGACGTCATCGTCGTGACCGGCGACCGCGACGCCTTCCAGCTGATCGAGGATCCGCACGTCAAGGTCCTCTACAACCGGCGGGGCGTCTCCGACTACGTTCTCTACGACGAGGCGGGCATCGCCGAGCGCTACCTCGGGGTGACGGCCCGGCAGTACCCGCAGTACGCCGCCCTCCGCGGCGACAACAGCGACAACCTCCCCGGCGTCCCCGGCATCGGGGAGAAGACGGCGGCGGCGCTGATCGTGAGGTACGGCGACCTCGACGCCGTCTTCGAGCACCTCGACGAGCTGCCGCCCAAGCAGCGCCAGAACCTCGGCGAGCACAAGGACCGGGTCCTGCTCAACCGGACGATGACCTACCTCCGGCGGGACCTCGAGCTGGAGTTCGAGCCGACCGACCTCCGCCAGGGCGCCTGGGACCCGGAGGCCGTCCGCACCCTGTTCAACCAGCTCGAGTTCCGGTCGCTGTTCGCCCGGCTGCCGATGGCCATGGGGGAGTCGGCGCCGCCGCCGGAGACCGACCGGATGGAGTGCGTCGTCGCCAACCTCGGCCAAGCCGACGAAGCGGCGCAGTTCCTGGCCGGGGTCAGGGCCGCCGGCGCCCGCTACGTCCTCGAGCCGCGCTTCGCCGGCGTCGCGGGCCGGAGCGAACTGCTGGGCCTGGCGGTGGCCGGCGGCGGTGATGCCGCCACCTACCTGCCGGCGCACGTGCTGGAGGCGCCGGTGGTGGTGGCGGCCCTGGCCGACCTCGTCGGGCCGGGCGGGCCGCCGCTCGTCGGCCACCGGGTGAAGGAGCTCACGCACGGCCTGCGCCGCCTCCCCGGAGGGGAGACCATCGACGTGCGGACCCTCGACCTCGACACCGCCGTCGCCGCCTACCTCCTCGACCCGGCGGAGACCACCTACGAGCTGCCCGACCTCGCCCGGCGCTACCTCTCCCTCGACGTGGCGGCCGGCACCGCCGCCGAGGAGGGCCAGCTCGACCTCGACGGGAGCTCCGGTGTCGAGGAGGCGGGCCGGCGGGCGGCGGCCGTCCACCGCCTCGCCGCCGCTTTGGAGGACGGGCTGGCCGCCCGGGAGCTGACCGAGCTCTACCGCACGGTGGAGCGGCCGCTCGTCCGGGTGCTGACCCGCATGGAGGAGGCCGGCGTCCGGGTCGACCTCGACTTCCTCCGCGAGCTGTCAGTCGAGCTCACCAAGGAGTGCGGCGAGCTCGAGGCCCGCATCCACGCCGCCGCCGGGGAGCGCTTCGCCGTCAACTCCGTGCCGCAACTGCGGCGGATCCTGTTCGAGAAGCTCGGGCTCACCCCGGTCAAGAAGACGAAGACCGGCCCGTCCACCGACGCCGACTCGCTGCAGAAGATGGCCGCCGACCACCCGATCGTGGAGGACCTCCTCCGCTACCGGGAGGTCGAGAAGCTCCGCAACACCTACGCCGACGCCCTGCCGCCGCTGGTCGGGCCGGACGGGCGCATCCACTCCGTCCTCAACCAGACGGTGGCCACCACCGGGCGGATCTCGGCCGAGTCGCCCAACCTGCAGAACATCCCGCTGCGGACGCCGGGCGGCCGGGAGTTCCGCCGGGCCTTCATCCCCGCCGAGGGCTGCGAGCTGCTGGTGGCCGACTACTCCCAGATCGAGCTGCGCCTCCTGGCCCACCTGGCCAAGGACCCGGGGCTTATCGAGGCCTTCCAGCGCGACGCCGACGTCCACGCCGCCACCGCCTCCAAGGTCTTCGGCGTGCCGGAGGCCGAGGTGGCCCCGTTCCAGCGGCGCTTCGCCAAGGTCGTCAACTTCGGCCTGGCCTACGGAATGGAGGCCTACGGGCTGGCCCAGCGGATGGACATCCCGACCGAGCAGGCGAAAGAGATCCTCGACGCCTACTTCGCCTCGTTCCCCAACGTCCGGTCGTTCATGGACTCGACGGTGAAGGAGGCCCGGGCCCGGGGCTACACCACCACGCTGATGGGCCGGCGCCGGCTCCTGCCCGAGCTGGCGTCCGACAACTTCCGCATCCGGCAGATGGGGGAGCGGATGGCCCAGAACGCCCCCGTCCAGGGCGGGGCGGCCGACGTCTTCAAACTGGCCATGGTCAACCTCGACGCCGAGCTCGAGGGACGGGGAATGCGGTCGCGGATGGTGCTCACCGTCCACGACGAGGTGGTGCTCGAGGTGCCGCTCGACGAGCACGACGCCGCCATCGAGACCGTGCGGCGGGTGATGGAGTCGGTCTGGCCCCTCGACGTGCCCCTCAAGGTCGAGATCGCCACCGGCATGACCTGGGCTGATGCCAAGGAGTGATGGCGGAGGGCCCTCGAGCATTCCCATGTGCGGGGGGGTGAGAAACCGCTACGCTGGGCGCCGGTGACACCCGTCGCCACGCCCCGCGCGCCGATCGCAACGGGCTCAGTGTCCGGCAAGGAGTAGGCAACCGATGTTTGAGCAGGAAGGCCCGAGCACCA
>Ga0070741_10010473_pt1 | contig 17490 bp, 16 predicted proteins | sample Coa_R1_4_FD_66440 | JGI IMG/M metagenome (GOLD analysis project Ga0070741, IMG submission 66440) | Surface soil microbial communities from Centralia Pennsylvania, which are recovering from an underground coalmine fire - Coalmine... | ecosystem: Environmental > Terrestrial > Soil > Unclassified ...
GCTCGGGGCCCCTAGGCCTCCGGGCTGCAGGCGCTCTCGACGGCGAGGTGGCCTTTCTGGCCGGCACGGTGACCAAGCCGCTGATTTTCGGAGGCGGCGCGTCGGCCGTTGCGGGCGCGCCGGACCTGTCTCCCGGGGCGTTGGCCGCCGGAATCGGCGGGCCCCGGGCCGCGCTGGCGCGCTCGGCCTACGTGGAAAGCGCGGTGAAGGCGATCGCCGCGCTGCGCGCCTCGGCGCCGGATGCCCGGCGAGTCGTGCTGTCGGGGCGCGCGGCCTCCGCTCCAGGGATGCGCGGCGCGCTCGCGGCGCGGCTCGCCGCCGTGCTGCCGGATGTGGAGATCGACGCCTCCGCCGGGTTTGCCGCCGTGTCGAGCGAAGCCGCGCAGGGCGCCGCGCTGATTGCCGACGGGCTGGCGGGCGGCCGCTCGGCTGCGCTCGTCGAGGCGCTCGAATTGCGCCGGGCGAGTGGCACGGTGCTCGACCATTTGTACGTGATCGATCAGGCGGCGGCGCGCGCGCGCCTTGGAATCGAGTAGGGTAGGCCAGATGAACCGCGAGAAGACGGCGCGGCCCCGTGGGCGCCCTGATTGCCCGGGAGAATGCTGATGACCGGACGAGCACGCCGACGCGTGCCGCCCGACCGGCCGGAGACGCAGCCGGCGGCCTGTCGGTTCCGCCCGCATCCCTGGCACGGGCTGGAGGTGGGTCCGGAGCCGCCGGAGGTCCTGAACGCGTTCATCGAGATCACGCCGTTCGATCTGATGAAGTACGAGGTCGACAAGGCGTCCGGGTACCTGCGTGTCGATCGGCCGCAGCGATCCTCGGCGCAGCACCCGGCGCTGTACGGGTTCGTGCCGCGGACCTACTGCGGCGAGCGGGTGCGGCGCCTCGCCCGAGGCGCGAAGCGCGGCGACGGCGATCCCCTCGACATCTGCGTCCTCAGCGAGCGGGCGATCGCGCGCACCGAGATCATCGTGCGATGCCGCGTGATCGGCGGGTTGCAGATGATCGACCGCGGCGAGGCGGACGACAAGATCATCAGCGTGCTCGAGAACGATGATGTCTGGGGAACGGCGCGCGACATCGCCGATGTGCCGCCGGTCTTCGTCGAGCGGCTGCAGCACTACTTCCTGACGTACAAGCTCGTTCCCGGCCGCCGCGGGACCGTCCGGCTGCCGCGGATCTACGGGCGTCGGCACGCGCTCGAGGTCGTGCGGGCGGCTGCCGCGGACTACGCCGAGGCCTTCGGCGAGCAGGCGCGCCTCCCGTGATGCATCCTCTGAGAGGCGTCGATGGCGGATCGATTCCCTACTTGGCGACCAGGTACGCCTTCAGCGACGGGGACGACCGGGGAGGCGGCCGGCGATCGACGCCGTGCCCGACAAATTCGGGAGCGGGGCTGGCGGGTTTCGGTGTCGAGTGTTTCTTGGGAGCAGGACCATGCATGAGCGAGTGCGATCGGCTCTCGTGAGCGCGGCGGCCTTGGCGGGCGCGTTGGGCGTGTGGACGGCTGGCAGCGCCGCCCAGCAGCCCGCGGCGGGTCGAGGAGCGGCGCCGTCAGCCGGCGGCGTCGCGCCCGCGTGCCAGCCTCAACCGGCAGGAGGCGGACGCGGGCAGGCAGCCGCGCCGACGGCCACCGCCCGAGGCGCGGCCCTGCAGGCACCGGCGCCGTCGCTACCTGCCGCAGAATCTCGGATTCCGCCGCCCCTCGTGTGGCCCGACCCGCCGCTCGGCCCTGGGCCGTTCCTGATCGAATCGGCCGTCCCCGCGCATCGCCGCCTCCGCGTTGTCGTCGTGGCGAACGGGCTCAACCAGCCATGGTCGATGGCGTGGCTGCCCGACGGCACGATGCTCGTCACGGAGCGATGCGGCCAGCTTCGCGTGATCCGCAACGGCGTGCTCGACCCCAACCCCGTGCCGGGCGTGCCGGAGGTGCGGGCCGCCGGCCTGCAGGGCCTCATGGACGTCGTGTTGCATCCGAACTTCGCGCAGAACCACTGGGTGTACCTCTCGTACCACAAGCCAGTGCCGGCGCCCGATCGCGCGTCCGCCGCACCGGCGGCCAATGCCGGGGCGGTCCAGCCGCAGTCGCCGCGAATCGCCGGCGAAACACGGCTGGCGCGGGGCGTGTGGAACGGCTCAGCCCTCGTCGACGTGCGCGACATCTTCGAATCGGGCGCGACCGGCACCGAGGCGTCGCGAATCGGGTTCGGCCGCGACGGCATGCTCTACATGACCATCAGCGCGCCGGGCACGGGTCCTGAGGTCATCCGGTCGCAGGATCCCTCTGACTACGCGGGCAAGACCATCCGGCTGCGGGACGATGGGAGCATCCCGCCGGACAACCCGTTCGTCGGCAAGCCGGGGTACAAACCGGGGATCTACACGCTTGGCCACCGGAACGGCCACTCGATGGCGCTCAATCCGGAAACAGGCCAGATGTGGGTGACCGAGCAGGGGCCGAACGGCGGCGACGAGATCAACGTGCTCAAGCCCGGCGCGAACTACGGCTGGCCGTACGTGAGCCACGGGCGCAGCTACATGGGGCCGAAGATCTCGGAGAATCCGTGGCGCGAGGGCACCGAGCCGCCGCTCGTGGTCTGGGTGCCGTCGATTGCGGTTACGGGAGCGACCTTCTACACCGGCGATCGGTTTCCCGGCTGGAGACGCAACTTCTTCGTCGGCGGGCTGCGCGAGGGCGAGGTGCCCCGCACGGGGCAGCTGCAGCGGATCGAGTTCAACGAGAAGTGGGAGGAGCTGCGGCGCGAGCCGCTCTTGCGGGAGCTGCACCAGCGGGTCCGGGACGTGCGACAGGGGCCCGACGCGCTCCTCTACGTGCTCACGGCCGAGAACCCGGGCGCGGTCCTGCGGATCGAGCCGGCCGACGAGAGCAGGTGAACAAGACCCGTTCGGCGCCGTACGCGGCGTGCGTCATGGACGCGAACAGGGGAACCGGCGGGGAGACGTCTGAAGGGAGGAGGCTGCAGCAACGACCGCCGGCGCGACGCGCCCCGTCGAGGCCTCGTCTGGACGCCGGCGGGCGAAGGGCGCGCTACTTCTTCTCGGGCGCCATCTTGACCGACTTCACCGTGATGGTCGTGCCGGAGACGTCGCCCATGACCGTGGCCATCTTGCCGGCAAGCTTGTCGAGCTCTACCTTCTGGGCCGCGTCGGCCTAGAGCGTATACGCCTTGTCATTCACGATCAGCGCGTAGTCGGATCCCTTCTTGACGCAGCCCTTCGTGCAGGCGACTGCGTCCTTGATGGCGTGCTTGACGCCGCACATCGCGTCGCCGACGGTTCCGGTCAGGGTCATGTCAGCGGCGCCGAGCGTCGGGCCGGCGAGCGCAAGGCTCGCGCCGAAAAGGAAAGAAGCCGCGAGTCTCTTCTTCATCGGATGCTCCTTGTGAAGTTCCCAACAGTCAGGGGGAGGGGGGCACGGGGCTGACTGCCGCCGACGCGGCGCCGATGATGTGGCGGCTGTCGCGCTCCTGCAGAATCGCCGCGATCCGAAGGTCCGCGAGGGGCCAGTCCGCGGACACCGGGAGGACCGCTGTCTTCGCAAGCCTTCGCTCCGATCCGGTGATGCGGCCCAGCGTCGTCAAGCTGCGCACGACGGCGGTGTGCTGCAGCATCCGGCCGCGGTTCTCGCCGCGCTCGACCCTCGATGCCACGCCGTCCTGCGCGATCGCCACTAGGAGCTCGGCCTGCTCCGGCCGGGGCAGCTCGGGCGGGGCGTCCACGTCGATGTGAGCCTGGACGTGATGGCGATCGAGCGCCGCGGTCCGCACCGAGACCCTGGCCTTGGGCTCGTCGGCCGCGCGCGCGATGGCGCGCCGCACGGCCGCGGCGTCGCTGCCGACGGCTTCGAAGCGTCCATCGATCACGAGCTGAGGCGTGTACACGGCGCTGCGCGGGAACACGCGCGCCTGATACGCGGCCTGCCGCTCGCTGAACGCGGGCGAGGAAAACCGGTCGCGCCAACCGAGCCGGTCCCAGTAATCCACGTGCTCGCCGAGGCCCAGCACCTCGACGCCGGGCAGGGGGCTGTCGTGGATGATCGCCGCCAGCAGCCGGTCGGCCGGAGGGCAGCTCGAGCATCCTTCCGACGTGAACAGCTCGGCGACGACTGTCGAACGACTGCGAGCCGGCCCGACCGGCGCGTCTGCCGCGGCGCGGCCGGAGGGCCCGGCCGGCCCCTCCTGATGCGAGAGGAAGACCGCCGCGGCGATCAGACCGGACGCGATCAGTCCAAGAGGACCGGCAGTCGGGTGCTGCGTCATGTCGACGGCCCGGGCTCAGCCGCAGCCGCATCCGATAGCCTACTCGAACGATCATTGGAGGTCAAAGAAAATCGGCCGCTCATCGATTCGAGCACGGCGTGCGAGCTCGTCCATGGTCCTTCACGCTCCGATTGCGCCGCGCCTGGACTGTCTGTCGCCTCGCTACGGGCGGAGCGAAGCCGAGCGGCCGGCTGGGGCAGCGCCGTGCCGGACGGTAGCGGGTTCCGGCCGCGCGAAGCTGGCGCGCTCCAATAGCAGCCACGCCCCGGCGACAGCCAGGCCGCCGAAGGTCAATGGGCCGCCTGGCCATGCGTGAGTCTTGAAAATCGTGATCCCGAACCCTGCGATCCCGAAGACCAGGACCGGCATCCAAGAGTGCCCTGCCCGCTTGAGCGTGATAGCCCCCGAGACCGTTCCCACTGACAAGGCGATGGCTCCCATGACGGCAAAGGCCGAGGCAGTGCCGCCGCCCATGACGGGATGCAGCCAGAGTGCGTCGATCGGCGCGCGCCACGCTTCGGGAGTGCCGAAGCCTCGGGCGGCGTTGACCAATATGCCTGTCGCCACGCCGGCCACTGCGTCCCATGCCGTCCAGCTTGCCCCGAAAACGAACATCGCGGCCCGACAGACGCCAGCAGCGATCCCGGTTCGTCCCTGCACGAGTCGAACGACGCCGAGCGCGGCCAGCGGAAAAAGCGGAATTTGCGCGTAGTGCACTACGAACCACGTCTGCACGTCGAGGTCCAGGAGGTCGTGGGGCTGGGGGTGGATGAGTTCGACCATCGCGAGCAGGGCCGGCGCGCCTACCGCGAGTACAGACTCGCTGAACCATCGACTGATCTTCATGTGTCTCTCCTGACGCGGGCATGGCTGACCGCAACCCCTCGATGTCGGGCGCGTACTCTCGCGGGCGCTGCGGCGGGCCGGCGCGTGTCCCGACGTCCTCTGCCACCGGCTCGCGCGTCAAGACAGGACAGACGCCTTGACCCGTTCATGCGCGTCAGCCCGGTCGAGCTGTTCGAGCCTGTGCGCCCGTGAAGACCGGTAGCCGAAGTGCCGCGCGGCACACTGGCGTCACCACGACGAGGCGTGCGGCCGGTTGAGGGGGATGCAAGCGTGGAACGCCGGCGTCGGTGCGCGCAGCGGCGCGCAGGCCGCGATCAGGGCACGATCGGGCTCGTCCGATCCACCGACTTGGCCCCGCCCACCATCAGCGTCCCGGCGTAGTTGGCCTGCTGGCAGACGTACTCGAACAACTCCGTGCCCGCTTCCCAGCGGAGGTTGAACCCCGATGTCCAGGCGCGCGTGTAGGCGCCCGGATCGTCGATCGTCACTTCGTACTTGATCGTGTTCGAATCGGTGCGCGTGAACCGCTCGAGCGTATGCAGCTGGTCGGTGTGCGGGAGCCCCTTCCGGTCGATCCAGAAGCCCTCGTTGTAGCCGACCGTGTCGACGACGAGCGTGTCGCCCTCCCACCAGCCGATCGAGTGGCCGTAGTAGCTCGGCTCGAGCGCGGCCGGGTGCGTGCGGCCGTCCATGTAGATCGTCCGGTAGGTGTGCGGGCCGCCGATGTCGAAGATGTAGATGCGCTGGAGCTCGGGCAGCTCGACGAACTCGACGCCGTAGGGCGTGAGGAACTGGCGGATGGCGCCCGACGGCTTGCACCGTGTATGCGGCTCGAGCTGGTTGACGTCGCGCTGCGCGTAGAGGGCGCGCGCCCACGGCTGGAACGGCACCTGCGAGGCGTCGTTGATGCTGTTCTGCGCCCCGCCGGCGCCAGGGAGCCACACCCCCTTGTCGGCGGGCGTCGCTCCGCCGAGCAGCACGCGGCCGTCGGCGCGCCGCGGCGCCGGGCCGGGTGGCGGCCCGCCCCGCCGCCCGCGGCCGAACGGCTGCGCCGGGGCTCCGCCCCGGCCGTTCGGCACGCCGACCTGCACGTCGGGGCGCGGGCGCGGCGGCGCCTGCGGCTCCTGCGCCCCCGCCGTCCGCATGAGCGTTCCCGCGAGGATCATGGCGGCCCCGACCGCGAGTGTGCGTCGCATCGCTGGCGGCTCCTCGAAGGGGCGCGGCGCGCGCCGCGCCCGCCGGCTCAGTCGACCACCGCGCCGCCCTGGCTCGACGCGGCGTCCAGGGTTTCGCCGGGCCGGCCGCCGGTCGCGGTCAGGATCACCGTGCGCGCGTTGATCCGCTTGGCGCCGTTCTTCGCCAGCGAGCCCTCGACCGTGACCTCCTCGCCGATCTTCAGCGTGTCGCGGCGCCAGCCGCGGCGCTGCAGGCCGTGCGGGGGCCCGAGCTCCGCGCCCCAGTTGGTGACCTCGCCGGTCACCGGATCCTTCACGTTGATGTAGAACCATGCGTGCGGGTTCGTCCACTCCACCTTGGTGACGATGCCCGTGAGCTTGATCGGCTTGTCGGCGTCGAATTCCGCCGCGAACGAGTGGTGGGCCGACACGGTCGCACCCGCGACCAGGAGACCGCTCGCCACCAGCGCCCCCAGGATGTAGGTTTTCACGTCCCCCTCCTCATGCTCGACTCGTTCGACGTCTCCTACGGTCGATTGTCCTGGCACACATGCCGGGGCATGTCCTCGTCGGCCACCCAGCGAAGGGTCCAGCCGCTCGACCACGGCCGCGTATAGGCGCCCGGATCCTCGATCGTGACCTCGTATTTCAGCGTGTCGAAGTCGGGCCGCGAGAACCGCTCGATGAGCCGCAGCTGCTCGGTATGCGGCAGCCCGCCGTTGGTGAACCAGAAGTCCTCGTTGAACCCGCGCGTATCGGCGACCAGCGTCTCGCCCTCCCATCTGGCGACCGACCGGCCATAATACAGCGGGTTGTCATCGTCGCCGCCGATCTGCCCGGCGTGCCCGCGTCCGTCGGTGTAGATGAGGCGGTAGTTGTTGTTGCCGCTGCCAATGAGGACGAAGATCCGCCGCCGCTCGCGATCCTCGACAAACTGCACGCCGTAGGGCTGCTGGAACTGGCGCGGACCGCCCGGGGGCTTGCAGTGGAGAAACATCGGATCGTCTTTGAGGAAGCGCCGCTGCCGCTCGATATAGAGCGCCTGGGCCCACGGCTGGAGCGGGGCGACTCTCGGCGCATCGGCGATATGGCGAAGCAGCCCGTAGGCGTCCATCGCGACGCTCACGCTGTTCTCGACGAGGGCGGTCGCGCTGGGGTACGCCCAGTAGCCCTGGGCGCCGCCGGCCGACGGCCCCAGTCTCGGCTGTCCATCGGGCCACCGGGGCGTCGGCCGCGGATGGAGCGGCGCTGCCGGCGCCGTATTTCGCGTGAACAGGACGCGCCGGCCGGTAGCCGCCAGCGTCACCGTCCGGCCCCACGCCTGCCGGCTGCCATCGCGCGCCGCGAGGCCTTCGATCGCGAGGCGGTCGCCGGGTTTGACGGTATCGGCCGACCAGCCGCTGCGGCGGAGCTCGATCGGGCTCTCGAGCTCGACGGCCCAGTTCGCCGTCTCGCCGCGGGGATCGCGGACGTTCATGAAGACGTGCACGTGCGGATTCCGCCAGTCGACCAGCGTGACGACGCCGGTGAGTGTCAGCGGCTTCGTGTCGTCGAACTTGGCGAGGACCTCGTGGTGCGCAACCGCCGGGGTGGCCAGGACAAGCGTCGAGGCCAGGGCGGCCGCCAACGCGCGCCAGCTGGGAACCCGCATCGCGCCTCCTACTGCCGGCTGATCGTGAACGGGCCGCTCTCGCGCGCCGTCTTCCAGGTCCCGACGATGGAGCGGTTGGCGAGGGGCAGGTTCTCGATCTTGCCGTCGATCACATAGGTGATCGGGTTGCCAGACTTGTCCTTGGCGTCGGCCTCCAGGTGGACGAGCCACCCGTCCGGGTTGAGCGACGCGTTCTTGATCGCCAGATTGTCGGTGCCAGGGTTGATCACGCCGGTGATCGACGTGCCGTCCCAGTTCATCACGATCACGACGTCGTTGCCGTGGGTCTTGTTGCCCGACCAGGTGCCGAGCCACGATCCCTTTAGCGGGTGGCCCTCCTGGGCGAGAGCGGGCCGGCCGGGCAGGACAGAGGTCAGCGCGAGGGCGGCGAGCAGAAGCACACGCATGGGTAAGACCCCTCCGATTGGGCCGGTCGCGCCTCCGAGCGCAGGTCCGGTCGGAATTATACGCCGGCTCGGCCGCGCCGTTTACGGCGTCTCGCGCTGGGTACTCGCAGGCGGATGTCCGCGAGAGTCCTGATCGTCGGCGTCTCGACGCGCGCGGCCGCTCAATCGGCGGCCCGGGCAGGTTTTTCCGTCACGGCGATCGATGCCTTCGCCGATCTCGATCAGCATCCGGCCGTGCGGGCCGAAGCCGTCCGCGGCCGATTCACCCCGGACGCGGCGGTACGGCGGGCGTGCGAGATCGCTGCCGATGCCGTCGTCTACCTGTCCAACATCGACAACCATCCCGCGCTCGTCGGCGCGCTTGCGCGCGGCAGCGCCCTGTGGGGGAACGCGCCAGACGTGCTCCGCAAGGCACGGAATCCGGCGCGGGTCGCCGACGCGCTGCGGAGCCGAGGGCTGGCTGCGGCGCGGGCCTGTCGGCGGCCTGGCGTGGCGGCTCAGTCGCCCGCGTCGTGGCTGCTCAAGCCGATCGCATCGGGCGGCGGCCGCGGCATCCGCGTGTGGGACGGGTCCGCCGTGCCTCGCGGCCGCTATCTCCAGGAGATGGTTGCCGGTGTGCCCGGGTCCGTGGCCTTCGTGGCCGCCGGGGGCCGCGTCGTCCCGATCGGTCTCTCGCGGCAGCTGGCAGGGGAGCGGGCCTTCGGGGCGGCCGGCTACCGCTACTGCGGCAGCATCCTAGCGGCTGCCGGCGACCCGCAGTTCGAAGATGACGAGCGTCTGACGGACGCGGCGTGCCGGCTGGCCGCTGCGGCGGCTGAGGCATTCGGGCTGGTGGGCGTGAACGGCGTCGATTTCATCGCACGCGGCGGCGTTCCTTACGCCATCGAAGTGAACCCGCGATGGTCCGCGTCCATGGAGCTGGTCGAGCGGGTGTACGGGCTGTCGGTGTTCGGCGCGCATGCCGCCGCGTGCGCGGAGGGCCGGCTGCCGGCGTTCGACCTGCGGCGGGCTCGGGCCGGGACGTGCGGTGCGGTCGGGCGAGCGATCGTGTTCGCACGGCGGGACCTCCGAACCGGCGACACGCGCGCGTGGCTGCGCGATCCGGACATCCGCGACGTCCCGTCACCGGGCCAGCGCATCGCCGCAGGGCGGCCTGTCTGCACCGTGTTCGCGGCGGGCCGGGACTCGACGACGTGTCTGGCGGCGCTCGCCGCGCGCGCGGCCGGCGTCTACGAGACGCTGGAGGCCTGGGAGCTCCGACCGGGCGGCCGCCGGGGCCTTCGCCGGTAATCGGCCCGCGCCGCGATCCCTTGAATGGGCCAACGCTGCCGCCGCCCGCTCAAGGCGGCGCGGTGACGGTCGATTGCATCAGTGGCGCGCTGCCGCGCAACCGCCGCGCTTGCGACATGACGCTCAATCTGGATCCCCGGGACGCCATCTACCTGGCACGCCAGCCGCTCTTCGATCGGGCCGACCACGTGTTTGGGTACGCGCTGCGCTACCGCGCCGCGGCGGGCCAGGCCGGCGACGGCGCGTCGGAGGATGTTGCCTCGGCGCGGCTGCTCACGGATGCCTTCCTGGTCCTGGGGCTCGACACGGTGACACTCGGCCGGCCGGCATTCTTCAGCCTCTCGCGCCGTGTGCTGCTCAGCTGCGCCGGGACGATGCTCCCGCCCCAGGCCGCCGTGCTCGAGCTCCGCGAGGATATGGAAGGCGATACGGAGGTCCTCGAGGCGTGCCGTACGCTGCACGCCCTGGGGTACGCGCTTGCCCTCGACGACTTCGCGCCGGATTCGGTCCCAGATCGCCTGCTCGCGCTCGTCCAGTATGTGCGTGTGGACGTGCGGGCAGTGCCGCGGTCCGCGCGCGTCGAAATCGCCAAGCGGCTCAGTCCGCGGGGCATCCGTCTGATTGCCGCGCACGTGGACACGGCGGACTTGGCGCTTGCCGCCCGCGAGGACGGCTACGACCTCGTCCAGGGCTTCTACTTCTGCCGCCCGTCCGTGTTGTCGTCGCGGACAATCCCCGCGCGGCGCCTTGCCTACCTGCAGCTCCTCTCGGCGCTCGCGGATCCGAAGCTCTCGATCGTGCGGCTCGAGGAGCTGGTGAAGCACGACGCGTCGCTCACCTACCGGGTGCTCCGATGCGTCAACTCGGCCGCCTTCGCTGTGCAGCGCGAGATTCGATCGATTCGTGAGGCGCTCGTCCTGCTCGGCCTCGAGCAGATCCGCAAGTGGGCGTCGGTGTGGGCCATCGCCGGCGTCAACGCCGGCGGGCCCTCGGAGCTAGCGGCGCTCGCGCTCGTGCGGGCGCGCTGCTGCGAGCTCGTCGGGGCGGCGCACTCGGAAGCGCAGGGGGCCGAACTGTTCCTGCTGGGGTTGTGTTCGCTGCTCGACGCCATGCTCGGGCAGCCCTTGGAGCGCGTGGCGTCGCAGCTGCCGCTGTGCGAGACAGTCCGCAGCGCACTCCTGGGCCGGCCCGGCCCGCTCCGATCCATCCTCGACGCGGTCGTCGCGTACGAGCGGGGGGAATGGGAGACAGCCGATGAAGCGCTCGCCCGCGCGGGCGTGCCGGCGGGCACCCTTCCTGTCGCCTATGCCGACTCCCTCAAGTGGGCGAGGACGCTGTCGCAGCACGCCGCCGCGGCGTGACCGCGCCAGATCTTAGGGCTCACTCAGAGCAACGCCGAGTACCCCCCGTCGACCGGAATCGCCGCGCCCGTGATGAAGTCCGAGGCCGCGCTCGCGAGGAAGACGGCCACCCCGGTCAGATCGTCGGGCGTGCCCCACCGGCCGGCCGGTGTCCGGGCGAGCGCGTGCTCGGACAACCCCGGGACCTGCGCGCGCGCCTGCCGGCTGAGCTCGGTGTCGATCCACCCCGGCAGCACTGCATTCACCTGGATGTGGTCGGCGGCCCAGGCTGCGGCAAGCGACTTCGTGAGCTGTACCAGCCCGCCCTTGCTCGCTCCGTAGGCCGACGCGAACGGCGCGCCGAAGGTTGCCAGCAGCGAGCCGATGTTGATGATCTTCCCGCCCCCGGCCCGGCGCAGATCCGGGTAGACGGCCTGCGCGCACAGGAACGCGCTCGTCAGGTTCGTGTCGATGACGCGGCGCCACTCGTCGAGCTCGAGATCCTCCGGGCGCTTCCGGATGTTCGTGCCCGCGTTGTTCACCAGGATGTCGATGCGGCCCCATCGCTTCTCCGCGGCCGCCGCGAGCGCCGGGGCGCCGCGCGGATCGGCGACGTCCGCCGCACACGCGGCGGCGTCGCAGCCGGCGGCTGCCAGCTCGCCGACCGCCGACTCATTCTTGAGCCGGTTCCGACCGACGATGAGCACGGAGGCGCCGGCGAGGCCCAGCCCGCGGGCGATGGCAAGGCCGATCCCCCCGTTCCCGCCGGTCACGATGGCCACGCGGCCGTGCAGATCGAACAGATGCATGGATTCAATCTAGAATGCAGCCAGGGACGGCTAACCGACGGCTGTAACACGCCCGGCCAGGCCGTCAATTGTGACCCTGAGCCCTACGGATTGCCAATGTGGCCGGCTCCAGGTCCGCGCGAGCACCTTCGCGATGTCGTGTGTCTCGGGTGCGGCTGCGCGTGCGACGACATCGAAGCCGTGGTCGCGGACGGCCGCATCCTCGAGGCGCGCAATGCCTGCGCGCTCGGCTCGGCCTGGTTCGGCGACGGCGGCGCGCCCTCGCGTGCGCTTGTCGCCGGCCGGCCGGCCACGCTCGACGAAGCCATCGCCCGCGCCGCCCGCGTGCTCTCCGACTCCTCCCGGCCCGTCGTCTATCTTGCGCCGGACATTTCGTGCGAGACGCAGCGGGAGGCCGCGGCGATCGCCGACGCGCTCCGCGGCGCGCTGGATTCGGTCACGTCCGACACGGCGGGCGCCGCGATGCTCGCCTCGCAGGAGCGCGGACGCCCGACCGCCACGCTCGGCGAGATTCGCCACCGCGCCGACGTGATCGTCTTCTGGGGCGTCGATCCGGCCGATCGCTATCCGCGCTTCTCGTCCCGGTACGCGCCCGACTGCGAAGGCCGCCATGTCCCGGGCGGGCGCCGGGCTCGAACGGTGGTCTCCGTCGATCTCGGCCGGGCCCGAGGCGCCGCCGATGCCGATCTTCGCGTGGCGGTGCCGCCGGAGGACGAAGTGGCCGTGCTGACGGCGCTAGCGGCGCTTGTCGAGGAGCGCGCGTCCGCGGCCGCGCCATCAGATCCTCCGAACCGCGACCGCGAGGCGGCCGCTCCGGGAACGCGGCCCGGTCGAATCGAGCTCGCGTGGTCGCTCGCGCGCCGCCTGGCGCCAACGCTTGCCGCGGGCCGCTACGTCGCCCTGGTCGCGGACGGCGAGCCGCCGCCCGCGACGCCGGACGCCCGGCGCGCTGCGGCGCTCATCGGTCTGGCCGACGCGCTCAACGGGCCGACGCGGTGCGCGTTGATGATCCTGCGCGCGGGAGGCAACCGTTCGGGAGCCGACTGGGTGCTGACGGCCCAGACCGGCTATCCGATGGCCGTCGACTTCGCCCGCGGCTTCCCGCGCTATCGCCCGCACGACGGCACAGCGAGTGCACGCCTCCGGCACGGCCGCGCCGATGTCGTGGCTGTCGTGGGCGCCGTTGCCGCGCTTCCCGCCGAATCGACCGCGGCGATCGCGCGGTGCCGTTCCATCGCCGTCGGCCCCCGCGCCAGCGAGAGCCCGCTGGCCGGCGGCGAAGTCGCGATCGATACGGCCGTCGCCGGCATCCACGAACCGGGCACGGCGCTGCGCATGGACGAGGTGCCGCTGCCGCTTCGCCCGGTGCTCGCCGGGCCGCCGCCGGCGGCGGACGTCGTGCGGGCGCTGCGCGCTGCGATCTTCCAGCGCCGGTAATCGGCCCGCCGCCCGACCGCGGGGCGCATTATGACGCTGCGGCCGAGGCGTCGCTCGAGCGTGCGCCGGCGGTCGTTCCAGCCGGGGGAGCGCCCGCGCGGACCAGCACGTTCGCGAACGGCCGGCTGCTCATGGGCCGCACCTCGACGCGCAAGCCGAGCCGCGCGAGGCACGCCGCCCAGTCGGCCGCCGTCCGGAAATGGAATCGCTGCCGCCAGCGAAGGGCGGCGATCGCCTTGAGCCAATTGCCCGCGCGGACCATCGCAAACCGCCATCCCGCCGCGGCATCCGCCTCGCGCACGACCAGCACGCCACCGGGCTGGAGGGCGCGCGCCGCGGCCGCGATCACCCGCTCCTGCCCATCTGGCGGCAGCATGTGCAGCACGTCGATCAGGAGGATCGCCTGGCACCCGTCGGGCTGCAGGCGACCAAGATCGGCCTCGACGATGCGGGCGTCGGTGCTGAGCGCCGTCCGCGCGATCCGGGCGGCGCGGTGCCGCCGTTCCACGCCGACGCGCCGATCGAAACGCGGCGGCGCCGGCCGGCCGGCCGGCCACTGCCCCGCGCGGAAGAGCCGTTCGGCATCGGCGAGGATCGCGAGGGCGAGTCCTTGGCCGCACCCAAGGTCCATCACTGCGCCGCCCGACGGGAGGAGCCCGTCGTAGACGAGGGCGCGATAGATGGGGTCCCCCCGCAGCTTGCCCCTGGCGAACTCCCACGCGGTGATGCTCGTTCCCAGATAGCGGTCCGTCGCGTGCCGCACGAGGGCCAGGAAGGCCTCGTCGTCGGAAGATCGGCAGGACAGGGCATAGGTCGCAGCGGCCATCGCCAGGCCGAGGACGCTGCCGACAATCAGCCCGCCCACGAGGGCATCGCCACCGAACACGGCGGGCGTGGTCGTCCGGGCCGCGTCGACCGACAGCGGATGCAGCGCGCCCCGGCGCAGCCACGCGCCCACCTGGATCTCGACGAACACCAGCGTCGGCGCGAACAGCGGGTTCGAAACGTGGGCGGCGAGGTACAGCTTGAGGCGGTTCAGCCGCAAGAGCCACCCGGCCGTCCAGCACATCAGCAGGTGGAGGCCGAAGAGCGGGAGGCACCCGATGAAGATGCCGAGCCCGATCGCCGCGGCCTCGCGGCCTGCGCCGGCGCCTTCGGTGCGCAGGTCGCGGAAGAGCGTGCGGAGGTGGGAACGCATCGCGGGCATTCTGCCACGGCTCGCGCGGCCTGCGGAGGTCGGCGCGTCCCAAGGGCCGCGAGCGGCGGCGCCCATGCACCGAGCCGGCTGCGCGGCCGAATCCGCCGGCCTCGCTCCAGGCTGGGCGATTCACAAGGGGCGCGAGCGCCATCTACAATGCGGCGGCGGCCTGCCTTCCCCTCGGCGGAGGCACGCCAGGCTCCGGCATGTCCGATCTGCGCATCCGCGGCGGCACGGTCTACGATCCCGCCAACGGCATCGACGGCGTCGTTTGCGACATCTGCATCCGCGACGGCCGCATCGTCGACGACGTGCCCGGCGGCGCGCCGACGATCGACGCACGCGGGATGATCGTGATGCCGGGCGGCGTCGACATCCACAGCCACATTGCGGGCGGCGGTGTGCACGCGGCCCGCCGGCTCCTGCCTGAGGCGCACGAGCGGGATCCGGCCCCGCGGCCGCCCCTCGCAGACGCGTGGGCGGCGCGATCTGGCGTCGGAGGCATCGTGCCGAGCACGTTCACGACCGGCTACCGGTACGCCGGGCTGGGCTACACGACGGTCTTCGACGCCGCCGTCGCGCCGGTCCACGCCCGGCTCGCGCACCTCGAGCTCGACGACACGCCGATCGTCGACGGCGGGTTCTTCGTTCTGATGGGGAACGACGAGTACCTGCTGCAGCTCATCGACGCCGGCGAGCGGGAGCAGGCGCGGGAGTACGCCGCCTGGCTGATCGGGGCGGCAGGGGGCTACGCCATCAAGCTCGTGAATCCGGGCGGCATCGAGCTCTGGAAGCGAGGCGCGCGCGAGCCCACGGCCCTGGACAGGGCGATCGGCTCCTCGCGCGTGACGCCGCGCGCGATTCTCGAGACGCTGGTCGACGCCGCGGACGTGCTCGGCCTGCCCCACCCGGCGCACATCCACGGCAACAATTTAGGGCGGCCGGGGAACGCCGCCACGACGATCGAGAGCATGAAAGCGGTGGCCGGGCGCCGCACGCACTTCACCCACCTGCAGTTCCACAGCTATGCGGCCGCCGCCGACGGCGGGTGGCGCTCGGGAGCGCGCGAGGTCATCGAGTACGTCAACGCGCATCCGGAAATCTCGGGGGATGTCGGACAGGTGATGTTCGGGCCGGCGGCCACGATTTCGGCCGACGGCGCCGTCGAGTATCTCCTGCACCGGTCGAGCGGGCGGAAGTGGACGAACGTCGACATCGAGCTCGAGACAGGATGCGGCGTCGTGCCGTACGAGTATCGGGACCGCGCCGCCGTCGCCGCGCTGCAGTGGGTGATCGGCCTCGAGCTGTTTCTCCTGGCCGCGGATCCCTGGCGGATGGTGCTCTCCACCGATCATCCCAACGGCGCGTCGTTTGCGTCATATCCCGAGCTGATTCGCCTGCTGATGGATCGCGCGTACCGCGACGATCGGCTCAAGCAGGTGAACCAGCGGCTGCTCGCCAGCAGCGCGCTTGCCGACGGGCTGTCGCGCGAGTACACGCTCGGCGAGATCGCCATCGTGACGCGCGCCGGCCCGGCCCGCCTGCTCGGCCTGCCGCACAAGGGACACCTCGGTCCCGGCGCCGACGGCGACGTGGCAGTCTATGCGCCCGCCGGGGACGCGGCGACGATGTTTGCCGCGCCCCGGTTCGTCGTGAAGGCGGGCCGCGTTGTCGTCGAGGAGGGGCAGCTTCGCGCGGCGCCGCCCGGGCGGCGGCTCTACGTCCGCCCGCCGTATGACCACGCCGTCGAGGCCTCGGTGAAGCGGTACTTCGATCGGTTCGCCACCGTGTCGTTCGCCAACTACCCGGTCCGCGATCTGCGCGGCGATCCCGTCGCCGCGGATCGCGCCCGCTGACGCTCGCCTGATTCCATGAACATTCGCGGCGTGCTCATCGAGGACACGTTCGCCGAGGCGTTTTCGATGCGCGCCGCGCGTCTGGTCGTCACGGCCAGGACGCCGCGGTGGGCGCGCGAGGCGGCGGCCAAGTTCACCGGCTTTGCGACGTCGGTAATTGCCTGCAAGTGCGAGGCGGCCGTCGAGCGGCTGCTCGATCCGGCCGAGACGCCCGACGGGCGTCCGGGCGTCAGCGTCCTCCTCCTCACGATGGACACGGCCAGCCTGGGCAAGCGGCTCGTGGAGCGGATCGGCCAGACGATCCTCACCTGCCCGACCACGAGCTGCTTCGACGGGCTGCCCGAGGCGCCCGCCCGACTCGACAGCGGCCGGGCGCTGCGCGTGTTCGGCGATCGGTTCCAGGCCAGCAAGGTGATTGGCGGCCGGCGCTACTGGCGCATCCCGGTCATGGACGGCGAGTTCCTGCTCGAGGAGAGCTTCGGCGTGGAGACGAACGCGGTCGGCGGGGGCAACTTCCTGATCCTGGCCTCCGACGTCGACGCGGCGCTCTTGGCGGCCGAGGCGGCCGTCCAGGCGATCGAGGGAACGGCGGGCGTCGCCCTGCCGTTTCCCGGCGGCGTCGTGCGCAGCGGCAGCAAGGTCGGCGCCCGCGGCTACGCGTCGCTCGTCGCCTCGACCAACGACGCGTACTGTCCGACGCTGCGGCCGCTGACGGAATCGGCGCTTCCCGAGGGCGTCAACGCCGTGCTCGAGGTGGTGCTGGACGGGCTCGACGCGGGCGTCATCCGCCGGGCGATGCGGGCCGGCATCGACGCGGCGTGCCGGCCCGGCGTACGGGCGATCAGCGCCGGCAACTACGGGGGCCGGCTGGGACCGCACCACTTCCGCCTGCGCGAGGTGATGGGGGAACGCTGAGGTGCGGGTGACGCTCAGTCTGCGGGCGCCCCTTGACGAGTGGATCGAGGTCGACGGGGTCACCGCCGATCGCTTCGGCAGCCTCTCCGAGCGCGACATCGCCGGCCTGCCGGTCTGGATCGGGCGGCGCGGCGCGCGGCTCGGCGACTTCTTCGAGGTCCGCGGCGCCCGGTCGACGCGCGTGCAGATCGAAGGCGACCTGCGCCGGGTGGACGGCCTCGGCGCCGGCATGCGCGGCGGCGAGCTGATCGTCGACGGCGAGGCCGGCCCGCGGACGGGCGCG
>Ga0070741_10010474_pt1 | contig 17490 bp, 20 predicted proteins | sample Coa_R1_4_FD_66440 | JGI IMG/M metagenome (GOLD analysis project Ga0070741, IMG submission 66440) | Surface soil microbial communities from Centralia Pennsylvania, which are recovering from an underground coalmine fire - Coalmine... | ecosystem: Environmental > Terrestrial > Soil > Unclassified ...
CTGCCTTGCCTGCGTAAGGATTTCATCATCGAGGAATTTCAGATTGCTGAAGCCCGCGCCCACCATGCCGATGCCATACTGCTGATCATGGCCGCGCTGGATGATGCAACTTTCCGCCGTCTGCTGGACTATGCTCGCGCGCTCGACCTTGACGCCTTGTGTGAAGTCCATGATGAAGACGAGTTGAGGCGTGCGTTGGAAGGCGGAGCAGATATCATCGGCGTGAACAGCCGCAATCTCAAGACTTTTCAAGTCAGCCTGGATACATTGGCAGACATGGCCAGCAGCATTCCCAACCACGTGCTGCGTGTGGCTGAGAGCGGCATTGATGGCGGCGCGGAGATTCGCGAGCTTCACGCGGCGGGATATCAGGCGTTTCTTATTGGTGAGGCGCTCATGCGCGCTGAAGATCCCGGAAAAAAGTTGCAGCAGCTCTTACAGGATGCAGGATGGTATTCTCCTTCCACCTCAACTTCTTCTCATTGGCGTGGCACAGTCCAGTAAGCAGCCAAAGCAAATCTCCAAAAATATATGCATACCTGGATCAAAATCTGCGGGACCACCTGCGTGGAAGACGCGCTCAAGTCAATTGAGGCCGGCGCGGACGCCCTGGGCTTTATCTTTGCGCCCAGCAAACGCCGGGTCACGCCGGAACAGGCGCAGGCGATCATCCGCGAGCTACCGTCCGGGGTGGAGAAGATCGGCGTTTTTATGAATGCCGGAGCGAAGGAGATCGGCCGCGTGGTGAAGGAAGTGGATCTGACGGGAATACAGATGCATGGTGAAGGCGATATTCCGTCGGAAGTGTATAGCTCTCTGCCCAAAGACCGGCGTGACGGTTTGCGCAAAATCAAAACCGTGATCGTGCAGAGGGCCTTTGAAGGGATGTTTGATTTTTTAGCCGCTGTGCCGGACGTAGTAAACACCTGGCTGTTTGATTCCGGCGCTGGCAGCGGCCAAGCTTTCGATTGGCAGGCAGCGCGGGCGGAACTCGGCCAACGGCAAGGGCAATTCGTGATCGCCGGCGGCTTGAAGCCAGATAACGTGAGTGATGCAATATCCGCTTTCAATCCCTGGGGGGTCGACGTGGTGAGCGGCGTGGAGCGTCAGCCGGGGCAAAAAGATCCGGAAAAGTTGAAGGCATTTGTAGCAGCGGTACGGAGGGCGAAACAAGGATGAGAACAAGCGCAGTGAGAAAAGAAAAAATCGCGGCAGGGCGTTTTGGCCCGTACGGTGGGCGTTACGTTCCAGAGACGTTGATGGCGGCGCTGGAAGAGCTGGAGCGCGAGTATGAAAAGGCACGGCGCGATAAAAAGTTTCGCGCTGAGTTTGAGCGCCTGCTGAAAGCGTATGCCGGGCGTCCCACGGCGTTGTTTCACGCCCGCCGTCTGAGCAAAGAGCTTGGCGGGGCGAAGATCTATCTCAAACGTGAAGACCTTCTGCACACCGGCGCGCACAAGATCAACAACTGTATTGGCCAGGCGTTGCTGGCGCTGAGAATGGGCAAGCGCCGCATCATCGCGGAGACTGGCGCCGGACAACACGGCGTGGCCACGGCGACGGTCTGCGCGCTTTTCGGCCTGGAGTGCGTCGTTTACATGGGCACCGAAGATATGCGCCGCCAAGAGCTGAACGTCTTCCGCATGAGATTGCTGGGCGCTGAGGTTCGAGGCGTGGACTCTGGCTCGCGCACGCTCAAAGACGCCATCAATGAAGCCATGCGTGATTGGGTGACGAATGTCCGCACTACACATTATCTGCTTGGCAGCGTGCTGGGAGCGCATCCATATCCCACCATGGTGCGCGACTTTCATTCTGTGATCGGGCGCGAAACGCGCACGCAAATCATGAAGGCTGAAGGCAAACTGCCCACAGCGATCATCGCTTGTGTTGGCGGCGGATCAAACTCCATCGGCATTTTCCATGAGTTCATCAAAGAAAAGCGGATAAAGCTGATCGGCGTTGAAGCGGGCGGACGAGGGAATGAGTTGGGTGAGCATGCAGCGCGCTTCCGTGGTGGACTGCCCGGAGTGCTGCAAGGGACTTACTCTTATGTTCTGCAGGATATGAATGGGCAGATCGCGTTAACGCATTCTATTTCCGCCGGCCTGGATTATCCCTCGATTGGGCCAGAGCACGCCGCTCTTGCCGATTCTGGCCGGGCCGAATATGTTGCTGCTTCCGATGAGGAAGCGCTGGAAGCTTGCACAAGGCTGGCGCGGACTGAAGGAATCATTCCTGCGCTTGAGTCGTCACATGCTGTTGCCGAATGTTTGAAGCGCGCGCCGAAAATGAAAAAATCAGACATATTGGTTGTTAATATCTCCGGTCGCGGCGATAAAGATATGGGAATCCTTCGAGAAAGTTTAAAGCTATGAGCCGACTTTCGTTTCGACATAAACCGGGCTTGGTTGCCTATGTGACATGTGGCGACCCCAGTCTAGCCGCTACGCGCGAGATCATTCTCGCGGCAAGCCACGCTGGCGCTGACGTGATCGAGTTGGGCGTGCCGTTTAGCGATCCCGTTGCTGATGGGCCGGTAATTCAACGGGCCAGCGAGCGCGCTTTGCGGCATGGGACCTCACTGGAAAATGTGCTCAAGCTGGCCCAGGAGATCCGTCAGGAGTCGAACGTTGGGCTGATCGTGTTCACTTATCTGAATCCAGTGCTGCGTTTTGGGCCGGAACGTTTTTGTGCGGAAGCGGTGAAGGCAGGCGTTGATGGTGCTCTCATCACTGATCTGACTGTGGAAGAAGCCGGTGAGTATCGAAAGCAAATGGACGCGCACCACCTCAGCCCGATTTTTCTGGCAGCGCCCACAAGTCCTGATCGCAGACTCAAGGCCATTGCTGAAGCGTGCAGAGGATTTGTTTACGCCGTTTCCCGGACCGGCATCACCGGAACGCAAAAACAACTGGCGACGGATGCGAGTGATCTGGTGAAACGAATTCGCAAATTTACCAAGCTTCCGATTGCGGTGGGATTCGGCATTTCCAACGCGGAACAGTTTGCGCAAGTCGGCGAGTTTGCTGACGCGGCGGCGGTTGGCAGCGCGATTGTTCAGGCAATCGAGCAGAATCCGGGCAGGGAAGCGCAGGCCGTAGCGGAGCTGATTACTGCCATGAAGGGCAATGCGGCTGCTGCATCTTCAAAGAGCTATTAGGCTCGTCGGAAGCTAAGTACTTAATTCCCGAATATCATTAAGTTACTTTGGATTGATTCTGATTTTGTTAAGTTTTAGGTGTTCCTGCTATGCTATTTATAGGGACTGACAACAAGCTATGGATATTGCTGAGTGGCGCAAAAAGATCGATGAACTGGATCGCCAGATTGTGGACTTAATCAACGCGCGGGCCCAGGCGGCGCGGGAGATTGGCAAGCTGAAGCGCAACACCGCCATGCCGATCTACGAACCGGTGCGTGAGAAGACGATTTTTGAAAACGTTAGCCATGCCAATCATGGTCCGCTGCCAGATAGCGAGTTGCGCCAGGTGTATGAGCGGATCATCGACGTGATGCGCAACATACAAAAAAATGAGATTGCCCCCAACATGGAAGCGGGCGACAAGCATACGGAATTTGATGTGGAAGTGAACGACTGACTTTTTCCGAAGTCCCGAGCGTAGCGAGGGAGCCCTATCGCAACGTAGAACGTAAGGGTATGAAGAAATAATTTAATTAAGGGAAATAGGGATCCCTCACCCGCAAAAGGCGCGGGTTCGGGATTTCAGAAAAAATATGGAAGCGGGCGACAAGCATACGGAGTTTGATGTGGAGTGAAATGACTGATTTTTTCCGCAGTCCCGAAGCGTAGCGAGGGAGCCCTATCGCAACGTAAATGTGTGTGGAGTAGAGGAATAATTTTTAATTGGTTCAACAGATTTTAAGGGAATAGGGGTCCCTCACCCGCAAAAAGCGCGGGATTCGGGATTTCAGAAAAAGCGGTTTTGGAGCGGAGCGACAAAAGTAATGATAGTAGCCATGCAGGAACAAGCCACGGAAGAGCAAATCCAACAGGTGATCGAGCGTCTGATCAACATGGGATTTGAGATACACCGGTCTACCGGCGCGCGGCAGACGGTGCTGGGAGCGGTGGGTGCGCGCTTTGAGTTTGACATTCGCGATATCGAGGTGCTGTCGGGCGTAGGTGAGGTGCATCGCATCAGTTCGCCATACAAGCTGGTGGCGCGCAGCTTTAAGCCTGACGGCACGATTGTTAAATTTCCTCACGGCGTATCTGTTGGCGGCGATGAAGTAGTGCTCATGGCCGGGCCGTGCTCGGTGGAGTCTCGCGATCAGATTTTTGCCGTGGCAGAATCAGTCTCGCGCTCCGGCGCCAAGTTCCTGCGCGGAGGCGCGTTCAAACCGCGCAGCTCACCTTACACATTCCAGGGTCTGGGTGAAGAAGCGCTTAAACTTCTACGCGAAGCGGCAGATAAGTTCCATATGCTGGTGGTGAGCGAGGTAATGGAGATTTCGCAGATTCCGCTCATGCTGAAATATGTTGACCTGCTCCAGGTAGGCGCGCGCAACATGCAAAACTTCAACCTGCTGCGCGAACTGGGCAAAGTGCGCAAGCCTGTGCTGCTGAAACGCGGGATTGCAGCCACCATTGAAGAGCTTTTGCTCTCCGCTGAATATCTGTTGGCAGGCGGCAATTATGAAGTGATTGTGTGCGAGCGCGGTATCCGCACCTTTGAAACCTACACCCGCAATACTCTGGATATCTCGGCCATTCCTATTGTCAAAAAGCTTTCTCACCTGCCGATTGTTGCCGATCCCTCGCACGGCACAGGCCGGCGCGACAAGGTTGCGCCCATGGGCCGCGCCGCGATCGCTGCCGGCGCTGATGGCCTGCTGATTGAAGTCCACAATTGCCCTGACAAAGCGCTTTCTGACGGCGCACAGTCACTGTATCCTGAGCAGTTTGCGCAGCTCATGGGTGAGCTTCGCGTGATTGCTCCGGCAGTGGGAAGAAGGCTTGGTTAGCGATCTTATACCGGATTTCCGGAATCTTCGATCCTACAGAGTCGCTTTGTCTTGCTGTCCGTCCGCTAATTTGTTCCGCAGATCACCCAGAGCCGCATGCCGGTAATCCTGCGGCGGATTATAGGTCTCCGTGACAACTTGCGGGCAGCGCATGCAGGCTGCCCCGCCTTCCTGCTGGTACCAGCGGCACTCTGCACGGATGAGGCAGGCGGGCAGAGCTTCAGTGACTGCGGGAAGGATCTGCACGATGCGTGATGCCAAGTTGCAATTTTTGCCATCGAAGTGGCAACATGCTTTCTCCTGGCAGCGAGCCGCGAAGCGGAAGACCTGCGTGGGTTTGGCGGGCGCCGTGCTGGCCAGCAGTTCGTCGCTCACCCCAAGATGCTCATTCAAATAGGCGAGGGCCGGTTCACCCGGCGCACCGCCAACTACACCGAGAACACGGGCTTCTTCCATATCCGGCTGTGCGCTGGGACACAAGAGCGGCTTATTGTTGCTGGAGTTCATATCGTCCCTTGAGTGTGAACGCGCCACCGCACGATGGCGCGTTCCTGCCAAGCTACTCGCTGAGTTCAAGTTCAGGCGCGATAAACCCGCAAATGATCCGCCCATTAGCAATGAGCACTCCGGGTTCAAGTGTGGCGCTGCCCAAAGCAGGCTTTAAGTGCCCAGTAAGATCAGCCGCGATCTTCTCCAGCTTCTCCGCTGGAAGCTGAGCAGGTTGCAGAATGATTCCCATGATGATGGGCCCGAAGTGAAGTCCTTGGCCCAACTGCAGTCCTTGTTGTTGCTTAACTGCACTGACTGCCTTCTCAACTGCGCTTGAGAGTTGCTTAATGCTGACGGAGGCCGGACGTTTCATGTGAACGCTCCTTTCGGTTCGCAGAGATAGTGTTCACGCGAAGAGCAGCGTTACAGAAAAATATCCAAAGATACTTGCGGGAGTTCCGCAAAAGATCGAAGGCACAACCAAATGGAATAGTAGAATCGCATCCTGAACGTTGTAGAGAGGGCGCAGAAATAGCGGTTCAATGGCGGAAATTTCTTGACTCCGCATGTCAATCATGCTAACTTAAACCTTTTATTTTCATCTATTTATGTCGGTATGCAGGGTGTCCCTCTATTCTCCAGGAATAGCTTGTAAACTCCTGGGTTGAGCACAACTGAGGCTGAGGATTGGAAGGCGTATCCCCGGGGATGAATCGTATAAGTGCCGTGGAATCTTAATTGACAGCAGGGGAAGGGGCACAGGCAAGAGTACCTGTGCCACAGAAGTGATCGGAAGCTATGGCGTTCAGGCAAATCACAATCATAGGCACCGGCCTGATCGGAGGATCGTTGGCGCTGGCGCTGAAGGCAGCCGGATTTTCCGGAAGGATCGTTGGCTGTGACCGCGCTCCGGTTCTGGATCGGGCGCGGGGCATGCGCGCCATTGATCTTGGCACAGAAGACCCCGTGGAAGCTGTTGCTGGTAGTGATCTCATTGTGCTGGCCACGCCAGTGGGAGGAATTATCGATCTCATTGAGCGCATTGGCCCCATTGCGCCACCGGAAGCGCTGATTACAGATGTTGGCAGTACCAAGAAAGAAATTCTTGATCGCGCGCGCTCGGTTTTTGGTGATAGGGCGCCGCAGCGTTTTCTGGCTGGGCATCCAATGGCCGGTAAAGAGCACAGCGGGCTGGAAAATGCCGAAGCAAAGCTATTTCTGAATGCTGTATGGCTGCTGGTTCCGCAGGCGCAGCAGGTTTTTGACCGGGGCAAAATCAAAGATTATTGCGACCTGCTGGAGAGTATTGGTGCGCGACTGCTGAAGTTGGAGGCGGAGCGCCACGATCAGATGTGCGCCTGGGTCAGCCATCTGCCGCAGATGATCGCAACCGGACTGGCGGCGACGCTGGTGGATGAGTTGGGAGACAATCCTGACTTGCACGCAGTTGGCGGGCGGGCGCTGCGGGAGATGACGCGCATCGCTTCCAGCCCTTATTCCATGTGGCGCGACATTGCGCATACCAATACCGCGAACATTGAACATGCCCTGGCGCGGCTGGAGCAGCGGCTGGCCCATATTCGTGAGAACCTGCGCACGCCGGTGCTGCGGGAAGAGTTTGACCATGCCAACCATTTTGAGCTCGGCACCAAAGAAGTTGCCGCAACCGTGCTGGTGCTGCCGGGATGGCAAAATTCCGGTCCGCGCCACTGGCAGACTTTGTGGGAGCAGCAGAACCCGATCTTTCTGCGCGTGCAGCAGCGTGACTGGGAGTTCCCGCACCGCGAGTGGTGGCTGGAACGCATTACGGCGGAGGTAAAGCAGGCGCCGGCGCCAATCGTTTTTGCCGCGCACAGCCTGGGCTGCATTGCCCTGGCGCACTGGTGCAAGGCCGCGTCGGGCGAGGTGGGCAAGATCAAGGGAGCGCTGCTGGTTGCTCCCGCCGATGTTGACGGCAAAGACGCTCCCAAACCGACAAAAGATTTTGCGCCGGTCCCGCGCGATCCGCTGCCATTTCCTTCAATCTTGGTGGCCAGCAGCAATGATCCATATCTAAAGCTTGAGCGCGGACACGAATTTGCCCGCGCCTGGGGAAGCCGCTTTGTCGATATTGGAGCAGCAGGGCACATCAACGGCGAGTCAGGCTTGGGTGATTGGCCGGAAGGGAAGCGGTTGTTGAGGCATTTGATAGAAGGTGAGTGAGTTCGCATGACAATATACGTTGAGCTACTCGGCGAAGGAACAACTTGCTGGCGGCCAGTAGAAGCATGTGAGCTTGAGCTGGGACGTTTCAAAATCGAAAGCTCTGAGCCTGAGGATGAAAACTGGATGTTTAAGGCTGGCGATATTGTCGAATGCGAACCGCCAATTCCAAAGTGGCTCTGGATTGGTTGCTCGCAGAAAAGTCGGCTCAGAAGCTTGAGTTTGCGAGGCGTTGAATTGGTATTTAAAATTATCTGTTTATGAATAAGGTCATTTCCAGCGCTGATGAGGCCGTCCACGATGTAACTGACGGCTCCATGATTATGGTGGGTGGGTTCGGGCTGTGCGGCATTCCAGCCGATTTGATCGATGCCCTGGTCCGCAAGGGCGTAAAGGACCTGACCACGGTTTCCAACAATGCAGGCGTGGATGATTTTGGTCTGGGCAAGCTGCTTTATTCCGGCCAGATCAAAAAGCACATTGGATCTTACGTCGGCGAAAACAAGCTGTTTGAGCAGATGGTGCTTACCGGCAAAGTTGTGCTTGAACTCAATCCGCAAGGCACGCTGGCGGAGCGTATACGCGCCGGCGGCGCAGGTATCCCGGCATTTTTCACGCCAACGGGCGCGGGCACAGTGGTTTCAGAAGGCAAAGAGATGCGCGAGTTTGATGGCCGTCCTTATGTCATGGAGCGCGGCCTTAAAGCTGATTTCGCATTGATTAAAGCCTGGAAGGCCGACCGCTGGGGCAATCTTATGTTTCGCAAAACAGCGCGGAATTTCAATCCGGTGATGGCTACCGCGGCGCGCGTTACCATTGTAGAAGTGGAAGAACTTGTGGAGCCTGGCCAACTTGATCCTGACCGCGTGCACCTGCCCAGCGTTTACGTGAAGAGAATTGTGCTGAGCAAAGCGGCCAAACGGATTGAAAAACGGACACTCAGGAAGAGGGTCTAGCTTATGGCAACTACACCGGTCAAAGCCGACAAGCAAAAAGATATGGAGAAGCGCGAGCGCATCGTCAAGCGGATTGCGCGCGAGATGAAAGACGGTTTCTACGTCAATCTGGGAATCGGCCTGCCGACACTGGTGGCCAACTACATTGCTCCGGGTGTTGAAGTAATCCTGCAAAGCGAAAACGGAATGCTCGGCGTAGGCCCGTTTCCATTTGAAGGCGACGAAGACCCGGACTTGATTAATGCCAGCAAAGAGACGGTGACAGAAGTTCCCGGCACGGCTTATTTCTCCAGCGCAGAATCGTTTGCCATGATTCGCGGCGGCCACATTGACCTGAGCGTGCTTGGCGCAATGGAAGTGGATGAGCAGGGTAACCTGGCCAACTGGATGATCCCGGGCAAGATGGTGAAAGGCATGGGCGGGGCCATGGACCTGGTTGCGGGTGCGCGGCGGGTGATCATCGCCATGGAACACACTACAAAAGATGGCGCTCCCAAAATCCTGAAAAAATGCACGCTGCCTCTGACGGGGATGAAAGTGGTGGACACGATTGTTTCCGAAATGGCATTCATCAACGTTACGCCGGAAGGCCTGGTGCTGGAGGAGGTTGCGCCGGGACTGACCGCGGAAGATGTGCAAAAAGCTACCGGAGCAAAGCTGATTATCAGCCCCAATTTGAAGACCATGGAGCCGTAAGAAATTTGCGAAACAACCAAAATCCCTTTTGAGCAATCGGAAGAGAGAGTAGGTTGCTAGGGAGGGAAAGATGCAAGCAGATCGCGCTGAAATATCCTGGGACTCCAGCAAATCGAAGTGGGTGGTAAGAATCTCCGTTGGCGAGGAAGTGATCCGGCGGTATTGCGATCTTCCTCAGAGCGCGGGAGAAAATGACCTTCGCGCAGCCGCGCAGAAAACACTAAAAGACGAAGGCTTTGAGCCTGCAGGCGTAGCGATAACAATCGAGAACGCACAAGCAGCATAAGTGAGCAAGGCAGAAGGCTTTCTGACTATTCGCTTCTGAGCGCTGCGATGGGATCCACATTCACGGCGCGCCATGCTGAAATGAGGCAAGCTGCGGCGGCAACTGTTTTTGGATGATCCAGGGTTACACCAAAACCGGTGAAGTGGCAGCCAGCTCTTTTAGTGAATCGATCAATGGCGGCCGCGCAATTCCTCGCTCAGTGATGATGGCGGCAACATAGCTGTTCGGCGTAACGTCAAACGCCGGGTTCTCCACCAGCACGCCATCCGGCGCTACCTGTTTGCCCGCATGGTGCGTAACTTCTTTCGGTGATCGCTGCTCGATCGGAATTTTCTCGCCGGTAGGCGTGTTCATATCTACCGTGGACCAAGGCGCAGCTACATAAAAAGGAATTCCGTGTTCTTTGGCCAAGACCGCAACCGTGTATGTGCCGATCTTGTTGGCGACATCTCCATTCGCTGCAATCCGGTCCGCGCCGACAATCACGGCATTGATCTTGCCCTGCCGCATCATCGAGCCGGCCATATTGTCGGCAATAACCGTGGTCTGGATTTTATCTTTCATCAATTCCCACGCGGTCAAACGAGAGCCTTGCAGGAATGGGCGTGTTTCATCGGCAAAGACGTGGAGCTTTTTGCCGGAAGCGATTGCCGATCGGACAACGCCAAGCGCAGTTCCGTATCCACAAGTTGCCAGTGCGCCGGCGTTGCAGTGCGTGAGCACGCCGCCTGAACTGGGCATGAGCGTGGCGCCATGTCGTCCCATGGCTTGATTGGCGGCGATATCTTCCACCAGCATCTGCTGCGCTTCTTCCACGAGCGTGACTCTGATCTGGTGAACGCCTTGCGGCGCCACAAACTCAAACTTCTGCTGCATGCGTCGAATCGCCCAGAACAGATTTACTGCCGTAGGACGTGTCTCTCCTATAGCGCGGCAGATCTGGCCGAACTCAGTGCGGAGTGACGCAACGTCCTGTGCCCGCGATTGCTTGACGCCCAGAGCGATCCCCATGGCTGCAGACACGCCAATAGCCGGAGCGCCGCGAACCACCATGTCCCGAATGGCCGTCGCCACTTCCTGATAGGTGCCGCAGGTCACATAAACTTCTTCAATCGGGAGCCGCGTTTGGTCAATAAAACGCACACCCTGGCTCGTCCATTCAACAGTCTTGATCATCTGCTTAGATTGTAATCGGTGCAGCAGGTATGGGGCTATCTATAGAAGTAGACAGCTTGTTTCTCGCCCAAGGCGCAAGCGTATGCCGCGCTGATGTGATCGTGCCAGCAGGAAATGCCAACTCGGCTAGTTTGGCCGCCGCGGCACCACCTGCTCATCTTCAATCACAAACTGAGCCGGACAGGTGCTGGAGCCGCAGATAATGGGAATCAGGCCGTGCATTTGCCGGCGAGTAATGAGCCCCAGCGTGCCGCACTCCGGGCAGGAAAGCACAGCCCAGTAAGGATCGTCCTGGTCACCGACCTCGCCCGCATTTTCCAGAACAAAAATACTTCCCGGCTCCATCTGCTCAGGAAGCCACTCCGTCACGATGTTCAGTTCCGCCACCATGGTCACCTCCGTCAGTTCTCCCATAACAACCGGCGCGCGCCACCAGAGCTTTAAGAACTCCGGCGTTTGCCTGCGCCACGCGTTGACTGCTTTTGCGCTGGACGCCGATTGAAAATTTCTGCCCGGATCTCCTTCACCGCGTCACTCAGGCACACGCCCAGCAAAGGCTGGCGCGAGTTTTTGAGCACATCAATCACCTGACGCTCAGAGTTCTCCAGGTAAACGCGTTTTCCATCGGTCAACAAGTGGTATTCAGAGCCGTTGCTTACCGCTTCAGCCAGCCGTCGCCCCAGTTCCTTTTGCAGGAACTTCATAATGCGCCGGACCCGCTGCAGCGGAAAGCCCTTGCGCCGCAGGGCGCAAATCACAGCGATCTCAGTGACGTCGTCAAAGGTGTACAACCTTCGCCGGCCATCGCGCTGTGGCCGCACAATGCCGCGCTCATCCCACCACTGGAGCTGCCGTGGCGTAATGCCCGTAAGCTTTACTACTTGCGCCGATGTAAACCGCTGTTCCATCTTTGCTAGGAAATGTTTAAAACATTTCCTCACTACAATGTTTGACTCATTTTAGGGGCAGTATCGAGAAAGTCAATAGGAAATCGCAAAGGCAAGTAAGATTGAGAAGCGAAAACATGGATGAGAGAGAGGATGAAGCAGGGAAGAAACAGGCGCTCAGGAATTTTCTGTCGCGGCTTGCAAATACCTCAGTTAAACGCCGCCGCCTACAAAGTGCACGACCTCAAGTTTGTCGCCACTGTTAAGCGCTGTGGTATCCCAGTTGCTACGAGGAACAATCTCCAGGTTCAGTTCCACGGCTACGCGATCTGGCTTCATGCCAAGCTGCGCCACAAGCGCAGCTACAGTCAGGCCGTCAGGGAAGTCGCGCTGTTCGCCGTTGATCTGAAGAGTCATCGCCGCTTAATATCCTCGCGTTTTGTCGACAGTGTTTAACAGTGGCTTATCATCTAGAAATCTTTGCATGTTTTCGACAATCAGCCGGTAGTGGCGTTCCCAAAGACGCTCTGTGACAGCGGCAGTATGTGGCGTGATCAGCAGATTGTCGAGCAACCAGAAAGGCGAATCAACAGGCAGCGGCTCTTCATTGAAAACGTCGAGCGCAGCGCCGCCAATGCGCCGGTCTTTCAAAGCCTGAAAGACCGATCCTTCGTCGATCAGTGGTCCACGGCCCACGTTGATCAGGTAGGCGTCGGGCTTCATCTTATTTAATCGCGCGGCATTGATCAGGCCGGTTGTGGCAGGAGTGACCGGTGTGCAGAGCAGAACGTAGTCAGACTGTGGCAGGAGATTATCGATTTCCGCGAGGCCATAGACCGCGTCAGCGCCGTCAGTTCCTTTGGCGGGGTTTTCACGTATCGCAAGCACCTTCATGCCCAGGGCTTTTGCGCGCGACGTGAACTCGCGCCCAATACTCCCCATGCCGATCACCAAAACTGTGGCATCGGCAACCTCACGTGGTCGGGGCCGCTCATGCCAAAGCTGGTCCTGGGACCACGTGTGCTTTGCCTGGTACTGCATGGCTTGCGGCAGGCGCTTGGCCAGCGCAAGCAGAACAGCAATTGCATGTTCAGCGACGACTGGCCCGTGGATTCCAGTGGAGTTGGTCACAATCACGCTGCTCTGGATCAGCTCAGGAAACATCAGTTGATGGACGGCGGCTGCGGGAGAGTGAATCCAGCGCAGTTTTTTAGCAGCGACGAACTGCGGCGGCCGCAGAGACCAGCCGATGAATACATCGGTATCAGGTATCTCTTCCGGCACGCGGTCATAGTTCTGCAGTTGCGTAAAGCTGTGTTGGGGAAATTCCTGCTGCAGGCGCTCGCGAATCCATGCTGGCGCGTGCCAAAGTTCAAAGGGATGATAGTGGACGATCAAAGTTTTCATCAGATCAGATAGAGCCAGCAGACAGCAATTTGGTTTCAGGCCTTTACTACGCGCAGATCTTTACCAGTCATTTCCTTTGGCTGCTCAAATCCCAGCATTCCCAACACCGTCGGCGAAATATCCTGCAATGAACCATCCTGCCGCAGAGCAAACTTTTGCGCGTTATCGCTTACCACAATGAACGGCACAGGATTCGTGGTGTGCGCAGTATGCGGACCGCCGGTAGCCGGATCGATCATCTGTTCGGCATTGCCGTGGTCGGCAGTGATCAGCATCGCGCCGGCGCGGGCGCGCACAGCTTTGTAAATCTCGCCCAGACAGGCGTCCACAGTTTCCACAGCCTGAACCGTCGGCGGAATCTTGCCGGAGTGGCCAACCATGTCGGCATTGGCAAAGTTGACTATCACCACGTCGAAGGCTGAGTCGTTTGCGGCCTTAATCACGTTTTCTGCAATTCCGGCGGCGGACATCTCCGGTTTCAGATCATAAGTTGCCACCTTGGGTGAGGGAACCAGCGTGCGATCTTCACCAGGAAAAGCTTTCTCCACACCGCCATTAAAGAAGTAAGTCACATGCGCATACTTTTCCGTCTCGGCGACGCGCAGATTGCGAAGATTATGTTCCGCCATCACGTTGGCCAATATGTTTTTGAGCGAATCCGGCTGCACGACAAAGGGCAATGCGAATTGCTTGTCATACCGCGTCATACAAACATATTTCAGGTTTTTGGGGACACGGCTGCGCGGAATGGCAGCATCCAGCGCTTCAGCGTCAGGCAGGTCACGGCCACCCTGCGAGGTCAATCCGCTCTCGCGCGTAAGACAGCGCGTGATCTGGCGGGCGCGGTCGGCGCGGAAATTAAAATTGATTACCGAATCGTCATCTCGTACCGTTGCCAGAGCCGCGCCGCGATTGTCCACACAGGTGAAGGGAATGATGAATTCGTCCGTCACGTCGCGGTTGTAGGAATCTTTCACGCCCTGCGCTGGATCAACGTACTCGCCACCTTCAGCCTTGCCTGCGACCATTGCATCAAAGGTCTTCAGCTCGCGGTCCCATTTCTTGTCGCGATCCATGGCGTAGTAGCGCCCGTTCACAGTGGCAATTTTTCCTACGCCAAGCTCGCGCATCTTCTGTTGCAGTTGCTGGATATATCCCGTGCCGTTGGTCGGCAAAGTGTCGCGGCCATCCATAAAGCAGTGAACATAGGTACGGTCAACGCCGTTCTGCTTCGCCATGCGGAGCAGAGCATAGAGATGATTCTGATGCGAGTGAACCCCGCCATCGGAGAGCAGTCCGCAAAGATGTAGCTGTCGTCCGCCGCTGCGGGCGTTTTTCATCGCGTCCAGCAGCACAGTATTGCTGAAGAGATCTCCTTTTTCGATCATAAGATCGATCTTGGTAATGTCCATATAAACAACGCGCCCGGCGCCAATGTTGAGATGGCCAACCTCGCTGTTTCCCATCTGCCCATTGGGCAGGCCGACATAGCGGCCGCTGGTATGGATAAGCGTGTTGGGATACTCATGCAGCAGGCGGTCGTAGTTCGGCTTGCGTGCAAGAGAAATAGCATTGGCCTTGGAAGGCGGAGCGTAGCCCCAGCCATCGAGAATGATCAGAACGAGTGGACGCAGCATAACGAAGGAAAGATTCTAAATGATCGCGCAGGGTTTCATCTGCAAGTGCTGAGACGCGCAAAAGTTTAAAAGTGATAGCATAGGCGGCGCCACCCACCTGAGCTGAGGAGACGAATGGTTATGAAGAAGAGGCTGGTGATTGCGCTGTTGGTATTGCTGACCGCTGTACCTGTCACTATTGCGCAAAATTCCCAAGATAAAGATGCTCCCAAACCGCAGGACACGCAGAATAAAGAAGCGGCGGTGCCGAAAGCCGAGCAGCCGGAAATCCATGAATTCGTCATCAATAACTTCAAGACAGAAAGTGGCGTGACGCTGCCGCAGGCGAAAGTCGAGTATTGCACCTACGGGCACATCAATGCCGCGCACGATAACGTGGTGCTGCTGCCTTCGCACTACATGGCGGATTGCCACGGCTACGAATGGCTGATCGGGAAAGATCGCGCGCTTGATACTTCAAAGCTCTTCCTGGTGGCGACGGAGATGTTCGGCAACGGGCATTCTTCTTCTCCCAGCAACACGCCTGAGCCGTTTCACGGTCCGCGATTTCCGGTTACAACGATTCGCGACAACGTGGAAGCAGTGCACAAATTATTGACGGAAGAGTTAAAGGTCACGCACCTAAGGGCGATCATCGGTTTTTCCATGGGTACGCAACAGGCGTTCCAATGGGCGGTGAGCTATCCGACATTTGCTGACAGGATTGCGGCCACCGCAGGCACTGCTAAAACTTACGGTCATGGCATAGTGCGGTTGGAAGGCCAGATTGCCGCGATTACTGCTGACGCTGCGTTTGAAAACGGCGATTACAAAACGCAACCGCAGAAAGGCCTGGAAGCTTTTGGCACGGTCTGGGCGGCGTGGCTCTTTTCCCAGGAATGGTGGCGCAAAGAGCTGTGGCGTGAAGGCGCGCCTCCAGGAACGACTTTTGAATCAGTGCTGCATGAGTTCCGCACAAACTTTATCCCTGGCGCAGATGCCAACAACCTTATTCTGCAGTGCCGCACCTGGGAGAAGAATGATGTTGGCATGACGCCGGGATTCAACGGCGACGAGGAGAAGGCCCTCCGCTCAATCAAAGTTCCGTTCCTTTATATGCCTTCAGAGACCGATCTTTATTTTCCTATCGGCGACGCACGCTACGAAGCACAGTTCATGTCCACTGTGACGCTCACGCCAATTCCATCACTGTGGGGGCACACCGCCGGCGCCGGGCCGAACCCGGCTGACTTGAAGTTCCTGAATGACAAGATCGGGGCGTTTCTAGCTGCGGGGAAGTAGGCCAATCCTCACGCGCTTGGCGAGTTAAGCTCCAAAGTGAACGGCCACTGCTCGGCAAAAGCAGTGGCCGCGTTCACCATATGGATATGAAGATGAAATGGAACTTAAGTAAAGTCCTGCCAGCAACCTAACGGAATTTCGTCGTGAGACGGCTTACCTGCCTAATAGCGACATACAAGAGCGTGGTCACGCATAGCACAATCAGCAGCAGACGCAGATAGGTTGCGCCTGAAACCGAGAGTCCAATTCCGGTTCCGAGCGCAATGTATCCGGCGAGACAAAGTGGGCACTTGGGCAAGAGAATCAGCGTCGCGCCCGGAAGCAGCCATCCTGCAAACTCGCGAAGACGCTCAAAGAATTTGTGTGACTGCCTGGGACTACGATCTTCCTTGCGCACTCTAGCCCTCTTGCTCTCTAGCCCACCCTGCCTGATTTCACAACAGAGATGACTGCTCACGGCCTGTGCTCCTCCGCGCAGCAGCCGGCCTTCCGAGTTTCATTAGCCTTGGCTGCCGGGCTGTAGCGGTCGTGGTGCCGCACCCACGCCATGGGGAAGGAAAGCGCATCTTCGTCGCGGCCCTTGGGAGTCATGTCGATGAAGTTGTACGCTCCCAGCAGAATATCGAGTCCACGCGTGTAGGTTGAATAGGTGTGGAAGATCTCGCCTGCGTCATTCTTGTAGAAAACGCCATTCCTTTGGTTAAATGAACATGTTCAATTTTTTCCTTGACTCTGGGCGGTGTCCTTCGCTTAATTGAACGCGTTCAATTAAGGAGATGGCATGACTGAAGAGTCAGGGAAATCCGGGCTATTGAAAAAGTCCAACTTGCTGATCTTTGGAGCAGTAGTGGGCGCTCTTTATGGATTCGGCTTGCGCCTGCTGGCCAGCCTGCATCCGGCAGGCTTTGAAGTCATGACCATGTCTTTTACCTGCTTCATGCCATTTGCCATGGGAGTGATTACCGTTTATGCGGCTGAGTTGAAGGGACCGCAGCGGGTGTGGGTATGGCTGGTATTGCCCTGGTTGCCGGTGGCTGCCGCGCTGGCAGCAACCATGCTGGCGTTGTTGGAAGGGCTGATTTGTGTGGTGATATTTACTCCGCTGGCCCTGTTTCTTGCCACTTTCGGCGGCATTGCCGGCGGGGTTGCGGGACGCATGATCCGGTCTCGCCAGGCTAAGAATTTTACGGTCGCTTGCGTCATGGTTCTGCCTCTCTTTACGGCAAGTTGGGAGAAGCAGGTCTTCTACCAGATGGATTTTCAGCAGGTAGAAAATGTGATCGATATACAAGCGCCACCGGAGTTGGTTTGGCAAAACATTGAACGCGTTCCCGCGATCAAGACAGCCGAATTGCCGGATTCGTGGACGCGAAGAATCGGATTCCCTGATCCCGTGGAGGCGACTCTGTCACATGAAGGTGTTGGCGGAGTGCGCAATGCTTCATTCACCGGCGGGCTCTTCTTTATTGAGACGGTTGACAAGT
>Ga0070741_10010475_pt1 | contig 17488 bp, 15 predicted proteins | sample Coa_R1_4_FD_66440 | JGI IMG/M metagenome (GOLD analysis project Ga0070741, IMG submission 66440) | Surface soil microbial communities from Centralia Pennsylvania, which are recovering from an underground coalmine fire - Coalmine... | ecosystem: Environmental > Terrestrial > Soil > Unclassified ...
ACAGCGGCGCGCCGCCAAGCCTGCAGCCGGCCTCCAGCTCGCCGCCTGAACCATGGACGAGTTTCCAGTGCAACGTTACGAGAGACCGCACTAGGTTCTACGGTCCCAGCCGTGCCGATTCGCAAGCTGCTCGTTGCCAACCGCGGCGAGATCGCCGTGCGCATCTTCCGCACCTGCCGCGAGCTCGGCATCGGTACCGTCGCGGTCGTCGCGCCCGACGACCGCGGGTCGCTGCACGCACGCTCGGCCGACGAGGTCGTCGAGGTGGCGAGCTACGCCGACGCGGCCGAGCAGGTGCGGGCGGCGCGGATCGCCGGGGCAGACGCCGTGCATCCCGGCTACGGCTTCCTCGCCGAGCGCCCGGAGCTGGCCGAGGCGGTGGAGGCGGCGGGGCTCGTCTTCGTCGGCCCGGCACCCGAGGCGCTGCGGGTAGGGGGAGACAAGCTCGCGGCCAAGGAGACGGCGCGACACGCCGGCGTCCCCGTCCTCGCCTCGGGCGACCCGGCTGAGCTCGGGTTCCCGCTCCTCGTCAAGGCGGCAGCCGGCGGCGGCGGACGCGGCATGCGCGTCGTGCACGGCGCCGACGAGCTGGACGGCGCGCTCGAGGCGGCGGCTCGCGAGGCAGCCTCGGCCTTCGGCGACGGCCGGGTTTTCTGCGAGCGCTCCCTCGAGCGGCCGCGCCACGTCGAGATCCAGCTGCTCGCGGACGAGCACGGAGGCGTCGTCGCGGTCGGCGAGCGCGAGTGCTCGATCCAGCGCCGCCACCAGAAGGTGCTCGAGGAGGCGCCGTCCCCGGCCGTCGGGCCCGAGCTCCGCCGCCGCATGTCGGAGGCCGCGGTCGCCTTCGCCCGCGCGATCGGCTACCGCAGCGCAGGGACGGTCGAGTTCCTGCTCCGAGACGGCGAGTTCTTCTTCCTCGAGCTGAACGCCCGCATTCAGGTCGAGCATCCCGTCAGCGAGCTCGTCACCGGCCTCGACCTCGTGGCCGAGCAGCTCCGTATTGCCAACGGGGGCCGGGTGCCGCCGCCCCCCGCCACGGCGGGGCACGCCGTCGAGGTGCGCCTGTACGCGGAGGACCCGCGCTCGCTGCTTCCCCGCTCGGGCCGGCTCGAGCGCCTGCGGCTGCCCGGCGGCGTCCGCGTCGACGCGGGCGTCGAGGAGGGCGACGAGGTCGGGATCTCCTACGACCCGATGATCGCGAAGCTGATCGCCTACGCGCCGACGCGCGGGGAAGCGCTCGACCGCCTCGCGGGGGCGCTCGAGGAGACGGTGGTCGAGGGCGTCGAGACGAACCTCCCCTTCCTGCGCTGGCTCGTGGCGCACCCGCTGGTTCGCGCAGGCGAGACGACGACAGCGTTCCTCGTCGAGCACCCCCCGCTCTCGCCGCCGCCGTTGCGACTCCCGTCCGAGCCCTGGCGCGGCGCCTTCCGGCTCAACCTCCCCTCCCCTGCCCCGGCCCCGCCGCCGGATGCCGAGGCGGCGCTCGGGGAGCACCGGTCGACTGGGGTCGAGAGCACGCTCGTCGCGCCGATGCCGGGCACCGTCATCCGGGTGCTGGTCGCCGAGGGAGACGCGGTTCAGGCCCGCCAGCCGCTCGTCGTCCTCGAGGCGATGAAGATGGAGACGCCGCTCGTCGCGCCGTACGAGGCGGTCGTCGGGCGGGTGCTCGTCGTCGAGGGCGACCGGGTGGCCGGGGGGACGCTCCTGCTGGAGCTCGAAGACGAGCCTCGCCCGGCCGCCCCGCGCTCAGGCCCAGACGAGGCCGGCAGCGCCCCCTGACGACGGGTCTGACACCTCGGCGCAGCGTCGGCCGGCATGCGCACGAGGGCGGGCCGGACAAACCGGAGCTCGTTGTCGCGCGCGGCAGACAGACCCCGCCCTCAGGCGCCGGAGCGTGCCCGGCCTGCGAATGCGCCAGCGAGGGCACGGCTCGCCTCGTCGAGGCCCGCTCGGGCGCCGTCGAGGACGGCCGGCAGGCGGAGGAAGCCGTGGATCATGCCGGCGTGCCTGCGCAGCGTCGTCGGCACGCCGGCGCTCTCCAGCCGGCGCGCGTAGTCCTCGCCCTCGTCGCGGAGGACGTCGCACTCGGCCGTGACGACGTACGCGGGCGCGACGCCCGCCAGGTCGGGGGCGCGCAGCGGCGAGGCGTCGGGGTGGAGGCGGTCGCCGTCCGGAAGGTACTGGTCCCAGAACCACTGCATCGCGGCTCGCGTCAGCCAGTAGCCCTCGGCGAAGTCGCGGTAGCTCTGTCGCTCGAAGTCCGCGTCGAGCACCGGGTACGCGAGCAGCTGCAGCGCGAGCGCGAGCCCGGCGTCGCGGGCGCGGCGGGCGACGACCGCAGCCAGGTTGCCGCCGGCGCTGTCTCCCCCGACGGCGAGAAGACCCTCCCGGCCACCCACCTGGCCGGGGTGCTCCGCCACCCACGTCGTGACGGCCCAGGCGTCGTCGAGCGCGGCTGGGAAGCGGTGCTCCGGCGCGAGCCGGTAGTCGACCGAGACGACCGCGCAGGCGGCGCGCCGCGCGAGCGTCGCACAGACGCCGTGCACGGTGCGCGCGCTCCCGAGCACCCAGCCGCCGCCGTGGAAGTAGACGAGCGCAGGCGCCGGCTCCGGCACGGGCGAGTACACGCGGACGGGCACCGGACCGGCCGGGCCGGGCAGGGAGCGGTCGGCGAACGGCACCTCCTCGACCGGGCCGAACAGGGCAGGCGCGCCCTCCTCCTGCTGGCGGCGCGCCTCCCCGACCGGCATCTCGCCGAAGGCGACGGCCCCGGCCTGGGCGAGGCGGTCGAGGAACGCGCGCGCCTGGGGGTCGAGCGGCACCGCTAGAAGAGCTTGCCGAGCTTCATCGCCGCGCCGACATCCCCGTGCACCTTGAGCTTGCCCAGCACGTACGCGCTGAGGGGGTTCTGCTTGCCGGCCACGATCCGCTCGAAGACGGCCTCGGAGGTCGAGATCGTGCAGTCGCCGCCGGCGTCGCCCTCCGTGACCGTCACCTCCCCGTTCGCGATACGCACCGTCCAGGTGCCGCTGCCGTCGATCGAGAACACGTAGCTCGCCGCCAGCCCGCCGGTGTCCTTCCCGGCCGCTCGGCCGGGCAGCGACTCGAAGAACTCGCGCGCCGTCACGCCCACAGACCGGACCCCCCTCCGTCGTTGCCGCAGGCGAGCCTACCTCACGCCGGCACGGGCGCTCACGAGGGAGCGATCTCCGGCGCGAGGCGGGCGCGGGTGCGCGAGGGGGGAAGGAACACCGTCAGCAGCGCGCCGACGAGAGGGGCGGCCGCGCAGATGTACAGCGCCGTGCGCAGGTCGATGCCGTCCGCGATCGCGCCGAGGATGACCGCGGCGATCCCGCCCAGGCCGATCGAGAGGCCGATCGAGAGGCCGGAGGCCATGCCGATGTGACGGGGCAGGTACTCCTGGCTCATCACCATCGTCACGCCGAAGGTGCCGACGACGGCCGGGCCGACCACGCACAGCGCGACCGCGCCGGGGACGCCGCCGACGACGACGAAGGCGAGGATGGCGGGCGGAACGACGACGTTGCTCACCATCAGGATCGGCCGCCGGCCGAACCGGTCCGCGGCCGGGCCCGCGACGAGCGTGCCGATCGCGCCCAGGAGCAGCATGAGCGACAGGAGGTGGAGGCCGTACGACTTCGAGTGCCCGAGCGAGCGCTCCCACAGCGGCACGAACGTGAGCAGACCGAACCAGGCGACGCTGCGCACGGCGACGATGACGAGCAGCAGCACCATCGCGCCGACGTGCTCCTCCCCCGCCACCACGGGGCGATCGACCCTCACCGGCGGCTCGAGGGAGAGGAGGAAGGGCACGGCCGCGAACAGGGCGCCGGCGACGAGCGCGCAGGGAACGATCAGGAGCAGCCCGCCGGTGAGTCCGAGCGCGGCCACGAGCGGCGTCGTCGCAAGCGTGCCGAGCGCGTAGCCGACGTTGCCGCCGACCGAGAAGATCGACATCCCGCTCGCCCGTCTCGCGCCGCTCGCGTAGGCGGCGAACTTCGAGCCCTCCGGATGGTAGGCGGCCGTGCCGATGCCGCTCGCGACGACGCACAGGGCGACGAGCCCGTACGCCGGCGCCGCGGAGGCGAGGCCCATGCCGATCCCCCCCACGGCCACGCCGAGCGGGATCAGCCAGACGGCGCCGCGCCGGTCGGACCACAGGCCGAAGAGCGGCTGGACGACCGAGCTGGAGATCGTCGACGCGAGCACGAGCACGGCTGCCAGCGTGTAGGAGAGGCCGAAGCGGTCGACGAACGAGGGCAGCAGCGCGGGCAGCGCGCCACCGGCGAAGTCGACAGCCATGTGCCCGGACGACAGGAGCGCCATCGCCCGCCGGTCCATGTCCGCCCGCACGCGTTGAGCCTATCCTTGGGCGCGACCTCGCCGATGGACTTCGATCTCTCCGAGGAGCACGAGCTCGTCCGCCGCACGGTGCGCGAGTTCGCGCGCGAGCGCGTCGCCCCGCTGGCGGCGGAGCTCGACCGCGAGCACCGCTTTCCGTACGAGCTCGTCGCCGAGCTGGCAGAGCTCGGGCTGATGGGCATCCCGGTGCCCGAGGAATGGGGCGGGGCCGGGGGCGACACCCTCTCCTACGCGATCGCCGTCGAGGAGCTGGCGCGCGTCGACTCTTCGCTCGCCATCACGCTCGCCGCGCACACCTCGCTCGGGACGATGCCGATCCTCCTCTTCGGTGACGACGAGCAGAAGCGCAGGTGGCTCCCCGAGCTCGCCTCCGGCCGTCGACTGGCGGCTTTCGGGCTGACCGAGCCGGGCGCGGGCTCGGACGCGGGCGCCTCGCAGACGCGCGCCGAGCTTCGCGACGGGCGCTGGATCGTGAACGGGTCGAAGATCTTCATCACCAACGCCGGGACGGACATCACCGCCTGCGTGACGATCACCGCCCGCACGGGCGAGGACGAGATCTCCAACCTGATCGTCCCCAACGGGACGCCCGGCTACGTCGTCTCCGAGCCGATGCGCAAGATGGGCTGGCGCGCCTCGGACACGCGCGAGCTCTCCTTCCAGGACTGCGCCGTCCCGGCCGGGAACCTGCTCGGCGAGCGGGGACAGGGCTTCCGCCAGTTCCTCGAGATCCTCGACGGCGGGCGGATCTCGGTGGCGGCGATGGGGGTCGGGCTCGCCCAGGGCGCCTACGACCTCGCGTTCGCGCACGCGAAGGAGCGGCGCCAGTTCGGGCGGCCGATCGCGGAGTTCCAGGCGATCCAGTTCAAGCTCGCGGACATGGCCACCGAGATCGAGGCGGGCCGGCAGCTCGTGTACAAGGCGGCGTGGCTGAAGGACGCCGGCCGGCCGTTCGCCAAGGAGGCGGCGATGGCGAAGCTCTTCACCGGCGAGCTCGCCCACCGCGTCGCGAACCACGCCCTGCAGATCCACGGCGGCTACGGCTTCATGGAAGAGCACCCGATCTCGCGCTTCTACCGCGACCAGAAGGTGCTCGAGATCGGCGAGGGGACGAACGAGGTGCAGCGCATGGTCATCGCTCGCCAGCTCGGGCTGTGAGGAACGCCCGCGCGGCCGCCGGCGCCCGACGTCCACGTCCGCGTCGCAGCTTGCTAGCCTCGCGTCCGTGCTCTTCCGGCAGTTCGTCGACGACGACCTCGGCTGCGCCTCCTACCTGGTCGGCTGCGAGGCCTGCGGCGAGGCGGTGGTCGTCGACCCGGCCTACGCGATCGAGCCCTACCTCGCCGAGGCCGAGCGCCGCGAGGTGCGGATCGTGCGCGTGCTCGAGACGCACAACCACGCCGATCACGTGTCCGGCCACGGGCGCTTCGCGCTCGAGCACGGCGTGCCGGTCGCCGTCCACCCGCTCTGCCAGCCGGCGTTCCCGTTCGAGCCGCTCGCCGACGGCCAGGAGCTGACGGTCGGCAACGTCGTCGTCCGGGTCGTGCACACGCCCGGCCACCGGCCCGAGCACTGCTGCTTCACCGTCACCGATCGCACCCGCGGCGAGGAGCCGTGGCTCGTCCTCACCGGCGACTCGCTCTTCGTCGGGGACGCCGCCCGGCCCGACCTGGCCGTCGAGGCCGTGGAGGGGGCGGAGGACCTGTTCCGCAGCCTGCGCCGGCTGCTCGAGCTCCCGGACGGCGTCGAGGTGTACCCGGGGCACGTGGCGGGATCGCTGTGCGGCAAGGGGATGAGCTCGAAGGGCTCGACGACGATCGGCTTCGAACGCCGTTTCAACGCCGCCCTCGGCCTTGCGACGATCGACGAGTTCGTGCGGGCGAGCGCGTCCGTGACGACACCGAGGCCGCCGAACATGCAGCGGATCGTCGAGCTGAACCGCGGCCCCTTCCTGGCGGCGCCGCCGCCGCTCGAGGAGCTCGCCGAGCCGGGAGCGGGCGCGATCCTCGACGTCCGCCCCGTGGACGACTTCCTCGGCGGCCATCTCGAGGGCGCGGTCAACGTCCCCGTCTCCGGCACGAGCTTCGCGACCAAGGCCGGCTTCGTCCTGCCCGCCGGCTCGCCGGTCGTCCTGCACGCGTCCTCGCGCGAGGAGGCCGAGCGGGCGGCCCGCGGCCTGCGCTCGGTCGGCTTCCTCGACCTCGCCGGCTACCTGCTCGGCCCCCGCCAGGGGCACCGGATCGAGGCGGTGGGCGTCGACGAGCTCGACGCGCTGCTGGCCTACGGCGCCGAGCTCGTGGACGTGCGCGAGGCCGACGAGCACGAACAGACGCCGCTTCCCGGCAGCCGGCACATTCCTTACCGGCTCGTCGCCGAGGCGGCCGCCGAGCTGCCGCGCGACCGGACGATCGTGACCATCTGCGAGAGCGGCGCCCGCGCGGCCGTCGCGGCGAGCGTGCTCGCCGCCCGCGGCCTCGACGCGCGACCGGTGGCGCAGGGGGGCTTCCGCGAGCTCCGCGCCCGGCTCGCGGCGACCGCCTGATCAGGCGGTCGCCGCGAGCAGCGGCAGGTCGACGGCCGCGCACTGCATGCGTCCGCCGCGGCGCAGCAGCTCGAGCAGCTCCTGCGCGAGCGGGATCGCGCCATCAGCGCCATCACCGCGTCGCCGATGAACGTCTCCACCGTCCCTCCGTGGCGCTCGAGCGCAGTCGAGCCTGGTAGCGGCCGAGCTCGGCGGCGACGTCCTCCGGATCCCTCGGCTTCGCCCGCGACGACAGCGTCTGCGAGCGGAAGACGGGCGTGGCGCGCGGGCGGCCTCGAGCTCAGGCAGGCCGGGAGCGGTCCCGCTCACCGAGGCGGAAGACGTGGTCGAGGATGTGCTCGACAGCCGACAGCGGGTCGAGCTCCCGCCGCTCGACCGCGTCGAGCACCCGCCGCAGCGCGGGGTCGCCGGCGACGGCGCGCTCGAGGTGGGCGCGCGCGCGCGAGGAGGCGAGCGCGAACACCCCCCGGGCGAGATTCCGGCGCCGCCGCTCCTCGAGCACGCCGCCGCGCTCGAGGTGGACGCGGTGCGCCTCCAGCTCGCGCCACAGCTCGGCGACGTTCTCGCCACGCACCGCCTCCGTCGCCACCACCGGCGGCTGCCAGCCGCGCCGCTCGCCCAGGCCGAGCACCGAGCGCACCTCCCGCACCATCGTCTTCGCAGCCGGGTGGTCCATCTTGTTCACGGCGATCACGTCCGGGATCTCCATGATCCCCGCCTTCAGCGCCTGGATCGAGTCGCCCGAGCCGGGCATGAGCACGAGCAGCACGGTATCGGCGATCGTGATCACCTCGACCTCGCTCTGACCGGTGCCGACCGTCTCTACGAACACCACGTCCTTGCCGGCCGCGTCGAGGAGGAGCACCGCCTGCAGGGTCGCCTCGGCGAGGCCGCCGAGATGGCCGCGCGTCCCCATCGAACGGATGAACACGCCCGGGTCGAGGAAGTGGTCGGCGAGCCGGATGCGGTCGCCGAGGAGCGCGCCTTGCGAGAACGGGCTCGACGGGTCGACGGACACCACCCCGACGGAAAGCCCGCGCCGCCGCAGCTCCGGCAGCAGCGCCGCGACCAGGCTCGACTTGCCGACGCCGGGCGGGCCGGTGACGCCGACCGTGTACGCGCGCCCCGTACACGGGTAGAGCTCGCGGACGACCTCGACCGCGAGCGGGTCGGAGCTCTCGGCGAGGGTGATCGCGCGGGCGAGCGCGCGCCGGTCGCCCGCCCGGACCCCGTCGACGAGCTCCTCTCTCGTCCAGCGCCGCCGCCCGCCGGCCACGCGGCTAGCCCACCGCCGAGGCAGGCCGCGCCTCCGGCTCGGCCGCGTCGATCGCTGCTCGGATCCTGCGCGTGAGCAGTGCGCCTGCCGCGGCCGCCCCGGTCGTCAGGACGCCGGCCCCCGCGTAGACCCAGCGCGGGCCGACCGCGTCCGTCAGCGGGCCGCCGACGATCATCCCCACGCCGAAGGCGGCGAACGTCGCGCTCATGATCACGGTGAAGGCCCGACCGCGCACCCGGTCCGGCGCGCCGCGCTGCACGAGCAGGACGTTGTACACGTGCGCGGCGCCGTTTCCGGCTCCGCTCAGCGCCACGCACCAGAGCGCAACCCACACGTCGGGCGAGCCGGCCGCCGCGAGCGCGCCGAACCCCATCAGCGCGACCGCGCCCGCGTACACGGTCCGCATCCCCCTGCGCTCGAGCCAGGAGGGCGCGAACAGGCTGCCGAGCGCCTGTCCGATGCCGGTCGCCGTCCACAGCAGCCCGAAGCCGAGCGATCCCGCGTCGAACGAGACCTTCGCAAGCTCGACCTCGGCCACGTTCACGGCCCCGCTCGGGAAGAGGACGAGGTTCCAGACGACGAAGACGGTGAGGAGCGCCGGCGACCGGCGCACGGTTGCGAAGCCTTCCTGCATGTCGCTCAGGTGCCCGCGGCTGTCCGACGGCTCCGACTGGAAGCGGTCGGAGGCGATCCCAGCGACGAGGGCGAACGAGAGCAGGAAGGAGGCCGCGTTCAGCCAGTAGGCGAGGTGCGGGCCGGACGCCGCGGCGGCGATCCCGCCGAGGAGCGTGCCGACGGTCATGGTCATCGTCTCGACGAGGCGCAGCAGCGCGTTGGCACCCGGGAGATCGGGCTCGTCGACGAGGTTCGGAAGCCCCGCGAACACTGCGGGGCGGAAGACGCCGGTGGCGAAACCTGCCACGGCGGCGAGCCCGACGATCTGCCCCGGCGTGTCGGCGAAGGGAAGCGCGGCGAAGACGAGCGCACGCGCCAGGTCGGCGCCGAGCATCAGGCCGCGCCGGGAGAGGCGGTCGACGAGCGGCCCCGCCGTCAGCCCGATCACGACCGCGGGCAGGAAATCCGCGATCAGCAGCGCGCTCACCCACGTCGCGGAGTGCGTGCGGTCGAAGACGTCGACGGTGAGCGCGATGACCGCCAGCCAGGTTCCGAGCCCCGAGGCGAGCGCGGCCAGGAAGAGCGCGCGGAAGTCCCGCCCCCGGCGGAGAAGCTGCAGTTGGCGTCGTTGGGCACGCAGCACGCGGCGAAAAGGTACCCTCGCTCGCCGCCGCAAGCCGGAGGGCGTGGGCGCGAAGAGCAAGCTCAACTCGGGCGCACGCAGCCCGGGGGCGCACGCGGATCGCCGTCGTGGGCCGAGTCGCCGCGGGCGGCGTCGTCGGTGCGGGTGGGGCTTCCGTTGCCGCCCGGGCGCGGCGGCGCAGCGCAGGCGAGGCGGCGCGGCGCGGGCGGGGCTTCCTGGGCGCGCCTTCGGGCGGGCTGCGCGAGCGGACGGGGAAGGCGCTAGGCCGACGGTGCCAGCGCGCGGGCGAGGGCGTCCGCCAGGAACGCGTGCTCGTCGGGTGTACCCACGGTCACCCGGATCGCCTGCGGCGCGCCGAACCCGTGCGTCGGCCGCACGATCGCTCCCTCGCGCAGGAGCCGCTCGTGGAAGGGTCGCGAGTCCTCGCCGAGCTCGACGAAGACGAAGTTCGCGACGGCTCCCGGCACCGGCGCGAGCCCGCGCGCGCGCAGCACCCGCTCGAGCTCGGTGCGGCCGGCGGCGTTCAGCTCGCGCCTGCGCGCGACCTCCGCCGGATCGGCGAGGCTCGCGAGCGCGGCCTCCTGCGCCGGGGTGGACACATCGAACGCCCGCCGCACCTTGGACAGCTCGGTCGCGACGGCCGCCGGTGCGACCGCGTAGCCGACGCGGAGGCCGGCCAGCCCGTAGATCTTCGAGAACGTGCGCAGGACGACGACGTTCCGCCCCGCCTTGAAGTGCTCCTCGATCGCGTCGACGTAGTCGGAGTCGTCGATGTACTCGAAGTACGCCTGATCGACGACGGTGACGACGTGCTCCGGCACCCGCTCGAACCATGACTCCACCTCGCCGCGCGTGTTCATCGTCCCAGTCGGGTTGTTCGGCAGGCAGAGGTAGGCGAGCTTGGTGCGCGGCCCGACGGCGCCGAGCATCGCCTCGAGGTCGTAGCGGTGCTCTCGCAGCGGCACGAGCCGCGCGGTCGCTCCGAGCTTGCGCGCGTCGATCACGTAGCTCACGAACGACGGCCAGCCGCAGACGATCTCGTCGCCCGGGTCGAGGAAGACCTGGGAGAGGCCGTCGATCAGCCCGTCCGCACCGGCGCCGGTGATCACCTCCTCGAAGGCGACGCCGTGCCTGGCGGCGAGCGCCTCGCGCAGACGGTAGGCGCCGCCGTCCGGGTAGCGGTTCAGCTCCGGCGTCGCCCGCTCGATCGCGGCGACGGCGGCCGGGAAGGGGCCGTAGGGGCCCTCGTTCGAGGCGAGCTTCACGACCCGCTCGATGCCGAGCTCCCGCTGCACCTCCTCCACGGGCTTTCCGGGCTCGTAGGGAACGAGGCCGCGGAGCGCGGCCGAGAAGCACGAGTCGAGGTGGCGCCCGGTGGCCACGCCAGGACTCTAGATGCTCGACCGCGGCGGGTGCCGCTCCCCGGCCGGCGAGCGCCGCGTCCGCACCGTCCATGCGCTCGGGTCCACGTCTACGGCCACGGCCGCGCCGGCCGCGAAGCGCGGCCAGGCACCGGAACGGCTGGACAGGGCCTGATGTGGTAGTCGGCGACTACGCTAGTTCCCCTCCGTGCCGGAGCTCGGACTCTTCCCGCTCGCGCTCGTCCTCCTTCCCACCGAGCGCGTCCCGCTCCACGTCTTCGAGGAGCGCTACCGCGAGCTCGTCGGCGAGTGCCTCCGACAGGGCTTCGAGTTCGGGCTCGTCCTCGAGGACGAGCGCGGCCGACGCGACGTCGGCACACGGGCCGCCGTCGTCGAGGTACTGCAGGTGTTCGACGACGGGCGCATGAACGTCGTCGTCGAGGGCCGCGGCCGCTTCCGGCTGCGCGAGCTCACGTCCGGGCGCTCGTTCCCGACGGCGGTCGTGGAACCGCTCGACGACGAGGAAGGCGACCCGCTCGGCTCGGAGGCAGACCGTGCGCTCGAGCTCTTCCGCCGCCTCGTCGAGGTGGCAGAAGCGGACGTGGATGAGCCGGACGGTAGCTCGGGCCCGCTCTCGTTCGAGATCGCCTCGCGCGTCGACTTCGGGCTCGAGCCCAAGCAGGAGCTTCTCGAGCTCCGCTCGGAGCCACGCCGCCTGCGGCGGCTCTGCTCGCTGCTCGAGCGCGCCGTGGAGGCAGTCGCCCGCGAGCGCGAGGTGAGGGAGCGGGCGGCGACCAACGGCAAGGTCCAGCAGGGCTGAGGCGGCGGTCGGCGTCCGCCCGCGCCGGCGCCGTGGGCCTCCCTCACACCCGCAGTCGCTCCGCGGCAGGGGCTCCGCCCGATGGCTCCTCCCGGCACAGCTCCTCCGTGAACAGCGCCATCAGGATCGCGTCCACGTACCCGTGCCCGTACCCGCCTCGCCGGTAGTGGGCGCGGCGGTACCCCTCGCGGACGAAGCCGAAGCTCTCGTACAGCGCGATCGCGGGCGCGTTGTGCGGGAAAACGTGCAGCTCGAGCTTCGCCACCCCGGACGTCCGCGCCCACTCGACCGCCGCCGCCAGGAGCGCGCGGCCGACTCCACGGCGCCGGTAGTCGGCAGCCACCATCAAGCCGAGGTCGGCCACGTGCGCGCTTGCGGGGTGTGGGTCGCGAGCCACGGACAGGCGGCCGACGATCCGTCCCTCCGCCTCCGCCACGAACACCGCCGCGTCCGCGTAGCGCCGCAGCGCCTTCAGGTAGCGCCGCTCGTCACCGGCGCCGCGCCGGCCTTCGTCACCGATCAGCCAGCCTTCGGGCTCCGACGCGACCGCTGCGGCCAGCGCGACGAGCGCCTGTGCGTCCCGAGGCTGCGCAGGCCGCACGAGGAGGCTGCCGCTCATCCCACGACGGGGCCGTGTCCGCCAGGCCGGCGATCCTCCGTCGCCACAAGGCTCCCGTCGCGACGGAGCCCGACCGACGGGGCCCCGCCGACGAAGAGGCCGAACAGCCGGCCGCAGCGGGCGCGCGCACGCTGGACGACGATGAAGCCGCCGGCCTCGGCGGTCAGCGGCCGACCGGCGACGATGACGCCTCGCACGGGACAACTGTACTGCCGGCTACCGCGCCCGCTCGCCGTGCCGGGCGTCCTACTGGCGAAGGAAGCTCGGAGGCTCGAACGGAGCTCGCTCGCCCGAGCGGAAGGGGGTGGCGCGGCGGGCTCCGCCGAAGCCGGTCGCGATCACCGTCACCCAGACCTGCCCGTTCAGGCGCTCGTCGATCGTGGCGCCGAAGATGATGTTCGTCTCGTCCGTGGCGCGCTGGCGGACGATCTCGGCCGCCTGGTTCACCTCGTGCAACGACAGGTCCTCGCCGCCGGCGATCGAGAGCAGGATGCCGCGGGCGCCGACCATCTCCCCCTCGATCAGCGGCGAGCGGAGAGCCCGCTCGACGGCTTCCACCGCCCGGTCCCCGCCGCTCGAGTAGCCGATCCCCATCAGCGCGTTGCCGGCCTCGGTCATGATCGTGCGCACGTCGGCGAAGTCGAGGTTGATGAGGCCGGGCATCGTGATCAGGTCGCAGATGCCCTGCACGCCCTGACGGAGGACGTCGTCGGCGATCCGGAACGCGTCGAGCATCGACGTCGAGCGGTCGAGCACCTCGAGCAGCTTCTCGTTGGGCACGACGATGACGGTGTCGCACTCGGCGCGCAGGGCCTCGACGCCCTCCTCGGCCGAGCGGCGGCGGTGCGCGCCCTCGAACTTGAACGGCGTCGTGACGATGCCGACGGTGAGCGCCTTCAGCTCCCGCGCGATCCGCGCGACGACGGGCGCGGCGCCGGAGCCCGTGCCGCCGCCCTCGCCGGCGGTGACGAACACCATGTCCGCGCCGCGGAGCGCCTGCTTGATCTGATCGGCGCTCTCCTCCGCTGCAGCGCGGCCGATCGCCGGGTCGGCCCCTGAGCCGAGCCCCTGCGTCAGCTCCCGGCCGATGTGGATCTTGACGGGGGCGTCGGAGAACTGCAGCTGCTGGATGTCCGTGTTGACCGCGATGAACTCGACCTCCGAGAGCCCCGCGTCGATCATCCGGTTGACGGCGTTCAGCCCAGCGCCACCGACGCCGACGACCTTGATCACGGCCACATAGGTGCCCGACTCGGGCCGCGGCACCGCGTGCAGGATGGGCGGCTCGGGCGAGTCCTGCCACAGGTCCCTATGCAGCCCAGGATCTGCCGCCAGGGGCTCGAGCGGAACAGCCAGCGCGGCGGCCTCGGGCTCGACGGGCGCCGGCGCGAGCGTCTCGGCCGTGTCGACCGGCTCCAGGTGCCGTGGACGTCCACGCTTCGGACGCGGAGCGCCCCCCGCCTGCTCCGTCGGTGGCGGAGGCGACGAGGGGGGCGCAGATGCCGGCACGACCGGCTCGGCGCGACCTGCCTCCTCCGGCGAGGACGCGTCCTGCCCTGCCTGCCGCTGCGCCGCTTCGGTTGCCCGGAAGAGCTCCGCGAGCGGCCCCTCACGCATGCTGGCGCGCTTGCGCGCCATTGACGACCTCCTTTGCCAGCTCTCGATAGGCCTCGGCGGCGCTGCCCTGAGGCTCGTACTTGAGCACGCTCAGCCCCTTTACGGGCGCCTCCGCGTACCGCACCGTCTTTCGGATCCGCGTCTTGAAGACGAGGTCGCCGAAGTTCTCTTCCAGGATCTCGACGGCCTCGCGCGCGTGCAGCGTCCGCCCGTCGAACATGGTCGGCAGGATCCCCTGGATGCCAACGTTCGGGTTGAGGTTCTCGCGGATCATGCTCAGGGTGTTCTCGAGCTGCACCAGCCCGCGCAGCGAGAGGTACTCGCACTGGACCGGCACGATCACCCCGTCGGAGGCGACGAGGGCGTTGATCGTGAGCAGGCCGAGCGACGGCGGCGTGTCGATGAGCACGAAGTCGTACTGCGGCTTCACCGGGAAGAGCGCCCGCTCGAGCGCCCGCTCCCGGCCGATCATGCTCGAGAGCGCCAGCTCGGCCCCCGCGAGGTCGATCGACGACACGGCCAGGTCGATCTCGCCCTCGTGGACGACCTGCTCGATCGGCAGCCGGTGTACGAGCACGTCGTACATGGAGCGCTCGATCGTGTCCGGGTTGAGGCCCTGGCTCATGGTCAGGTTGCCCTGAGGGTCGAGGTCGACCGTCAGCACCTTCGATCCCTGCTCGGCGAGCGCGACCGCGAGGTTGAGCGTCGAGGTCGTCTTCGCCACCCCGCCCTTCTGGTTGGCGAACGCTATGACTCGTGCCATGGCTTCCTTCTGGGGGAGCTCGCCCACCGCGGGCTCGCGCAGTGCGTGCAAGAGACCCATGCTCGGGCTCTCTTCGAGCCACGTTACCAGAGTCCTCCGCCGCCATCCGGCCCCGCTCGGCGGCGGCCACCGCGCGCCGGCAGCGCTCGAGCGCGCTCTCGGCCACGCCGCCGGCGCGTGCTGGCTCCGCACGCAGCCACGCCTCCGCCTCCCCGAGGAGCGTGCGCACCTCGACGAGCAGGTCGCGGGCCGGCGCGCCCGCCCGCTCCAGCCGCTCGATGCGCTGGAGTCGCGCCAGCACGGCCCTCGCCTCGTCCATGGCTCGACGGTAGCCGACCGGCCGCCACGGAGGTGTGACGGGTTCGTATCGAGGGTGTGCCGAGGCGCGCCGCCGCTGGATGGGCCATGCGCGGCAGTTCCAGCCAGCCGTCAGCTCGCCAGCGCCTCGACCGCGAAATAGCTTCGCGGTCGAGGCGTCAGCCCGAGCAGCGAGTCGTCGAGGCGCGCGACGAGGCCGTGCCTGTCGTCGCTCATCAGCGCCTCGACGATCGCGCGACGGATCGCCTCGCCGTCGCGCGTCGACGCATGGCCGCCCCCGGCGAGCCCGCGCAACCTGGCGAACAGCTCGCCGCGCTCGGCCGGGCTCTCCCCCACCAGCGCCGCGAGCCGGGCAGACGCCGCCCACAGGCCGTCGCCCGCGCCGAGGAGAGCCGCGAGCGACTCCCGCAGCTCGCCGGAACGGGAGGGCTCCGCGGCGAACAGCGACAGCTCCCAGTGGTCGACCGCCTCGCCGAGCGGCGGGTCGCCGTCACATACGGCGAGGCGTTGCAGCAGCTCGGCGGCGAGGCCGCCGCGGAACTCGTCCAGGCGCGTCGGCTCTCCCGGCGGCTCGGCGGCCGCGATCGCCAGCACCGGGCGCACGCCCACCGGGCGCCAGTCGAGCCGCTCGAAGAGCACGGGCCCGGCGGCAACGGGCGCTGCCGTCGCGAGCCGGAGCGCGGTGACGGCGTCGGCGATCTCGCCCGGAGCGTCCGGCAGCTCGACCGCGCCCGCCGGGAAGACGCACTCGAGCTCGGCGACCGCCGCACGCTCTGCCTCGCGGCCGAACGCCGGCGGCAGCAGGCCGTTCGCCTCCGGCCAGTAGGACGAGATCTCGCCCACGGCGGCGGCGCGCACGCGGAGGCCGCGCCCGAGGCTCACCGGCACGGGAACCGAGACGCCGACGAGCGGTGCGATGGCGGCGTACGCGTGCCGCTCGCCGAACAGCGCCTGCTCGAGATCGAGGTACGCGCGCTCGAACACGCGGTCGTCCCATTCGAAGCCGCCGCACTGGTCGGCGATGCCGCTCAGGAGCGGAAGCAGGATCGAGCGGAAGAGCCGCTCGCCGCCGCCCGGGCTCGAGGCGTCGGCGTGCGCTCGGGAGAAGATCGCAGCCGCCGGCTCGCGGGCGAGCTCCTCGACCGCATAGTGGGCGTCGTCGAGCGCCAGCAGCCGGTCGGCTCGCGCCTCGACGTAGCCGCGCGTGAGCGGCCGGTACTCGTACAGGGGCGGACGGTCGGGCGCGACGTGCTCCTCGAACGAGAAGGGGAGCGGCGCCTCGGCCTGGGACTCGCGGTACAGGCAGGCGAACGCGCCGAGGCAGAAGCGCCTGATGGCCTCGTACAGCTGCGGCGAGCGCGGTGCCACGAGTTCACGTACGGCGCCGCGGCCGCCTCTCCTTCCTGTTCGCCCGGCTGGCAGCGCGGGCACCAGCACGCGACCCGGTTGTCGTCGCCTTGCCCCCCTGCCCGAATCGGCGTGCCGCAGCGGCCGCACGGGCGGCCTGCGCGCCGGTACCTCGCGCCGCTGCTCGGCGGCGCGCAGCCGCCCGAGCATGCCCGGGAGGTCGGGCGCGTCGGCCGGGACGTCCGGGCCGAGGCGGTCCGTCGCGCGCTCGGCGAAGTCGAGGACGGCTCCTCCCCGGAGCACCGCCTGCGAGCGACGACCGGCGGGTCGCCTGCCCGCCTACGCCCAGGGAAGGCGGTCCCAGTACGAAGGCCGTCCGCGCCGAGGCCGCTCGAACCGAGCGTATGCCTGCTGCGGGTCGGAAGTCTCCTCCTCCGCGCTCGCCCCGTACCAGGCCGCGAGCTCGGACACTGGGTAGAGCAGCTGCTCCTCCTCCGTCCTCACCCCGGTCATGAGGATTACGCAGGGCGACTCGCCCGCACCCACGAACACGTGCTCGACGCCGGCCGGACAGTGGAAGAAGTCCCACGGCCGCAGCAGTCGCTCCCTCCCCTCGACCAGAAGTCGGCACTCCCCGGCGAGGACGAGGAACGCCTCCTGCTGCGACTCGGAGTGGTAGAGGCAGTTCGGCTGCCCCGGCTCCAGGACGCTGATGTTGATGCCGAGCTGCGGAAACGCGAACTGCTGGCTCTCGAATCCGCAGCCCGAGCCGAAGGCCCCCGACGACCACCACTCGGCGTCCCGCACGTTCACGACGAACCAGCCGTCTCCCGAGGGCGCGAGACCTGAGCCGGAGTCCTCGAGCGGCGCCTCTGGGACTCGGTCTGGCACTCGGCGAGTCTAGCCGCTCGTCGCGCTCCAGCCGAAGCCCCACGTCGCCGTCTCTACGTGCGCAGAACGGCTCTTCGCGGCCCCGCGACGAAGCCGGCCTCGGCGAGGAGCGGCATCGCCTCGGAGTCGGCGACGGGAACTCCGTCGAAGCGCTCCACGGCGAGCCGCTTCAGCCCGTGTCGCCGCGCATGCTCGACGAGCGCCCCGAGCGCGCGGCGCAGCCACGCCTCGTCCAGCTCGCGCAGCGGGACGAGCGAGCGACCCCGGCGCTCGACGAAGAGCGCCGGCTCGCC
>Ga0070741_10010476_pt1 | contig 17487 bp, 12 predicted proteins | sample Coa_R1_4_FD_66440 | JGI IMG/M metagenome (GOLD analysis project Ga0070741, IMG submission 66440) | Surface soil microbial communities from Centralia Pennsylvania, which are recovering from an underground coalmine fire - Coalmine... | ecosystem: Environmental > Terrestrial > Soil > Unclassified ...
AAAGGGCTCACTCCTGCTCATGGTCGTAATCGCGCGCGAGATTGCGACGCGTCCGGCGGTCGCGCTGTACCGTCGCTCATTTCCCGATGCAAAACTGACTGAACACAGAGTCGAGAATTTCTTCCACATCAACAGAGCCAATAACTTCGCCAACTGCGCGCAATGCTTCGTTGAGATGAATGGCAGCGTATTCCGGCGACAATCCCCGGGTTTGTGCTGCGGCGGCCCGATCGCACCCGTCCAGGGCGCGACGCAGACAATCGCGATGGCGAGCATTGATCGCGAGGGTGCTCTCCGGCTTTAGATTTTGTTTTGTGATTCGGTTCAGAATTTCCTTTTGCAACTCCGGCAGACCTTCCCCTGTGAGACACGAAATCCGTAATGCAGGGAAATCTTTCCAGTCACTGTTCTCAGGCAGATCGCTCTTGTTTAGGATGACAATTTCGTTGGAATCGGGGTTGCGTTCCTCGAAATGGGCAGGTCTTGGCATGTTGCGATCCGCGATGTGAAGACGCAGATCGGATAATTGCAGCGATTTCTCCGTGCGCGCGATGCCTTCCCGCTCCAGTTCGCTGGTGGATGTGCTCAAACCAGCCGTATCAAGCAAACGGATCGGAACGCCGTCGAAATTGACGGTCTCTTCGATAGTGTCCCGTGTCGTGCCATGCGTATCGCTCACGATCACGCGGTCGTAACCGAGCATTCGATTCAGCAAGCTCGATTTCCCGGCATTCGTCGCTCCGTAAATTACCACGCGCACGCCTTCACGCAGAATGCGCCCTTGATCGGCCGTAGCCAGCAACGCTGCGATCTCTACGCGGACGGAATCGAGTCGCGCACGCAATCTCTCATCTGCATCCGGCGTAATGCCCTCCTCAGGAAAATCGATTGACGCATTGATATGCGCGAGCAGCTCGACCAACTCATCACGAATTTTGGTGATTTGCGCTCCGAGCCTGCCTTCGAGTTGTTCAGCAGCCGAGCGCAGAGCGAGATCGGTCTTCGCGCGGATCAGATCAATTACCGCCTCGGCTTGAGTGAGGTCCATTTTGCCATTGAGAAAAGCGCGCTCGGTGAATTCGCCCGGGCACGCCGCGCGCGCACCGGCGCATAGGCACGCTTCAAGGACCTTTGCAGAAACCAGCGTTCCGCCGTGGCAACTGATCTCAATTAAATCCTCTCCGGTGTAACTGGCCGGCGCCCGATGGATGGAAAGCACTACTTGATCGATTAATCGGCCTTCTGGCTCAAAAATTTCACCAAAATGCTGCACGTGCGGCTCGAATTGCGACGGCATCTCTTTGCCATGGAAGATTTTGTCTGCTACGTCGATCGCGTTCGCGCCTGAAACGCGGACAAGGGCAATAGCACCTTCCCCGGGCGGAGTCGAGATCGCAGCGATGGTGTCAGAAACGGTCATAACCCTGGCAAATTGTAGGGCAACCGACTCAGATGCCAAATTGGGCGACCACCGTCGCTTTGCTCGTGCTTAAAGCGGCGGCGCTCCGCTGCGGCTCAACCATGACGTCCCTGCCTGTTTACTAGCCGCGCATCAGTTCTTTCAATGCCGCGACTAATTTTTTATTCTCCTCCATTGTCCCAACCGAAATCCGCACCCATTCGGGCAATTGATACTCCTTGAGCGGGCGCACGATGACGCCTTGTCTCAGCAATTTCTGGAAGATCGCATGTCCGTCCCCAACGTTTACCATCACGAAATTCGCGGTCCCAGGCACGAAAGGAATTTTGACTTTGGAGAATTCTTCGTGCAGATAAGGGCGGCCTTCATCGATCACCCGTTTCGTCTCGCGCAGATGCTCGTCATCTTCGAGCGCGGCGAGCGCGCCGACTTGAGCGATGCTGTTCACGTTAAACGGCTGCCTTGTTTTGTGAAGCACCTTAACCAGCTCAGGCGGCCCGACAGCATAGCCGATACGCAAGCCGGCCAGGCCGTGAATCTTCGAAAATGTGCGCAGGACAACAATATGTCGCCCTTCGCGAACGAATTGCAGTGTATCGGGAGGACGATCGAGGAATTCAAAATAGGCTTCGTCGAAAACGACAATTACCTTTTCAGGGATGCGCGACACGAAATCGTCTATCGCCTGCTGCGACAGCAGCGTGCCGGTTGGATTATTTGGGTTGGGAATGAAAACGAGCCGGGTTTTTGGCGTGATCGCAGCGAGCATTCCGTCGAGGTTCTGCTGATAATCCGGGCTGGGCACTTCGATTGTGTGTGCCCCAAACAGGGTCGCGATCAATTTATAGACGATAAACGCGTATTGAGACGTGACGACGTTGTCACCGGCATTTAGAAATGCATGACCAAGAAATTCGAGCACTTCGTTCGAGCCATTGCCGAGAATGACGTTCTCTGGAGCGAGGCCAAGTTTCGTCGCGACTGCCTTGCGTAAGCAAAATCCGCCGCCATCTGGATAAAGATGACCTTTTCCCAGGGCGTCACGCATCGCCTCGATCGCCTTGGGCGACGGGCCCAACGGATTCTCGTTTGAAGCCAGCTTGATGATTGCACCTGGATCAAGGCCAAGTTCGCGGGCCGTTTCCTCGATCGGCTTTCCCTGTTCGTAAACCTTGATCTCGCGCAGTTGCGCATTTGCCAGCTCCCATATCGAAATCATCGAATAATGGAGTAGTGGAGTAATGGAGTAATGACAACTCCATTAAGGTTGTCGCGCAAACGTTCCATCGGTTACAATGTCGACGATGGCTGAGAGCGAAATCATCTATCTCGATAACAACGCGACGACACAGCTCGATCCTGCTGTGATCGAGGAAATGCTGCCGTTTTTGACCAAATATTACGGCAACCCTTCGAGTGGGTACGGTTTCGCGGCCATTGCCAGAAAAGCGATCAATCTTGCACGGGAACGACTCGCTGCATTGCTTGGCTGCGAACCGACAGAAATTATTTTCACCAGCGGCGGCACAGAATCCAATAACACGGTGATCAATTCCGCGCTGCAGCTCGACAGTCGCCGCAAAAATGTGATTACGAGCGCAGTCGAACACAGCGCCGTGCTGCGGCCCTGCCAGGATCTCGCAAAACGAGGACGTGACGTCACATTTTTCGGCGTAGACGGGCATGGCACTCTCGATCTTGGAGAATTAGAAGCTGCGATTCGCCCGGAAACGGCGCTTGTCTCGATCATGTGGGCAAACAACGAAACAGGTGTGGTATTTCCGATTGAGAAAATTGCTGAAATCTGTCGTGAGAAAGGCGTGCTATTTCACACTGACGCAGTGCAAGCAACCGGCAAGATTCCGATGAGCCTCCGCGACACCCCGATCAATTTTCTTTCTCTTTCCGCGCACAAATTTCATGGCCCAAAAGGCGTGGGTGCACTTTACGTCCGCCGGGGAAGCCGCTTCAGTCCGCTGATTGCCGGCGGCGGTCAGGAAAATGGGCGCCGCGGCGGAACAGAAAACGTCGCGTCGATTGTTGGCCTCGGAAAAGCAGCCGAGCTGGCTCTGAAGTACCTTATAGAAGGGAAGTGCAATATTCGCTCCATGCGCGATCGATTTGAGAAATCGCTGCTCGAAACAATTAGCGGCGTATCAGTGAATGGTGGGGACGCCCCACGCCTCTCAAACACATCGAGTCTTTCATTTGAAGGCGTCCAATCCCCGGCCGCACTTCTCTTGTTGGATCGACAAGGTATCTGTTGCTCGGCTGGCTCGGCCTGCCGGACCGGTTCACAGGAAGCTTCGCACGTATTACGGGCGATGAATCCAAACGCCGATGACGCCAGGCGAAGTCTGCGTTTTTCAATTGGCCGGTTCAACACCAGCGCGCAAATCCACCGCGCCATCGAAATCGTGCCGAAAGTTATCGAAAACCTGCGTCAAAGCGCGGTGCCCGCTCCTGTAGCCACGTCTCTGTGAGCCGTTCGCAGTTAACTCCCTTGGGCGCGAGCGAGGCGACCCGCCTTCGCCAAGGCTACGGCGTGGTTGGAAAATGAATAGACTACTTCGGGGCAAGTGAATTAACGATTTGTTCGAAGCACGGGTCGCCGCGAAGCGGGTCCCACCACGGCATTAGTGTCAATTGACCGTAGGTAAGGGAACTGGTGTAGTGAACGGCACTGGCTAGCTGCTGACAGGCGAGCGCGTCGTCGCCAATCCAAGCCGCGATCATAGCAAAATAGGCAATCATGATCCGCCCATTGACTGCGTCTTTTTTTACAGGAAGAAGCTCAACTGCTCGCCGGCCTTCACGCAGCGCTTCTTCTTTCTGCCCAAGAGCGGCATCGATCAAACCGAGCACCATTAACGGTGGGCCATAGTTTGGTTGAGCTTGGATGATTTTCTCTTGCTCCGCGCGTGCGACACCAAAAGCCGACTGCGCTTTTCTCTCATCTCTGAGCATACGAGCGATAACACCTTCCAGGAATGTGCGACTGAACTGGATCGGCCCGTCACCAAAACCATTTTCACCGAGCCCCGCCAAGGCGTTGGAAGCCACCACGGGATCGCGTTCTGCCAGCGCACAAATCAGCCAGCTGTCAGCCACGCTTTGCAATGCAGCAGGATCTTTCACCCGTATTTCATTGATCAACTGATGCAGGGCGCGCGTATCGGCCTTCCAGTCCAAGTCCACGATTGCGTACATCGCTTTGGTAGCAGCGTCGGTAGGCTGGATAGCCAGGGCGCGAGCTAACACCGATTTTTCTTCAGCGTAGCGGGCGAGATCGCCGTAACTAAGCGCAAGCTGTTGAAGCGTGTCGAGGTTGCGCGGGTCGAGCTCAAGCGCGCCCTCGAGGTTTCGTATGGACTGGTCCCAACGTCCCTGCCGTCTATGGATGTAACCAGTTAGCTCGAGTACCTGCGGATCATTCGGCAGGCTCTGGCGGGCGATGTCCAATTCAGCCAGCGCGCCATCATAATCGAGATATCCCCAGTAAAGATCCTGTGCACGCGCAAGATGCGTTTCCCCTGCGTCCGGATGCAGGCGAGAAGCTGCTCCGATGGCCGCTTCGACCAAGGCAAGCCGGGCTGATGTGTGGTCAAAGCCATAAAAATAAAGCAGACCATGAGCTACAGCGAGCTGACAATACGCATCGAAAAACGATGGATCATGCGCCACCGCCTGATTCAGCAGCTCAGCCGCCTGTAGCAGATCCTCTTTCGTGTTAGCAGTAAAGCTCACCGTTAGAAGAAGATTTTTTGCGCGAATGTAAACTTCGAAAGCAGTGAGATCAGCAGTCGGTGGCTGCTCGATGGCTCGTTTTTCCGCAGGTGAGATTTTAGCGCGTAATTGACCAACGATCGCCTGGGCGATGTCGCTTTGAACTGCAAAGAGATCGGCCACATCTCGATCGTACGTTTGCGCCCACGAATGGGTATCAGTGCGCGTGTCGATCAGCTGCGCGTTAACTCGGAGCCGCTTGCCGATTCGCTGAACGTTACCTTCCAAGAGATGAGCAACACCCAGTTGTTGGCCGATCTCACGCGAGTTCCGCGGGTTTCCGCTTTTGTAAAGGTTCGCAGATGTACGACTGATGACCTTCAGGTCTGCGATTCTCGCCAAGTTGGAGATTATTTCATCCTGAACACCGGCTGCGAAGAAAGCGTTTTGCTTATTATCGCTAAGATTATCGAACGGCAACACTGCAATGCTCTTTTCAGGAATAGGCGTTGGAATAGATGGAACTGCGCGAGCCGGGACAGACGAAGTTGGCGCGCCGACAGCACCGTGCCAGCTGCGATAGCGAATGAAAAAGAAAGCGCCAAGCCCGCTGAGCGCAATTACTGAAACCGCAGCCGCCAAGAGCCAGGCCGTCTTTAGAGCTGACACACGTCGTCCATCCGCAGCGCCGGCTTCAGCCCCGTCAGAAAGCGATGTTAATGCTTCTGCGTGTTCCGCGTTTCCTGCGGAAGCGGTCTCGGCCGAGTTTTCGGTAACCTTGGCAACAAATCGATAGCCTCGACCCGGGACGGTGACAATGTAGTTGTGGGAGCCTGGCGTTTCACCAAAGACCTGTCGAAGTTTCGAAATCGCTTGCGCCAGGTTGTTTTCCTCAACAATCGAATCGGGCCAGACCGCCTCCATAATTCGTTCTTTGTCGAGGACGGCGCCGTGGTGTTCGACCATGTAGAGCAATGTTTCGAATACTCTCGGTGTAAGGGAAACCGGTGTCCCATCCAGTCGGCGTAAGAGCCGCTTCGCTGTGTCGAGCTGAAACCCGCCGAAGTCATAGATGTGAACGGAGCCCGTCTGCATCGCCGTTTCAGAACAATTCAGAAAAATTCAGCCGCAGCCTAAAGACTTTCATAAGCGCGCCCAGCATTTTCGGCGCACGCGCGGGTTCAACTCCAGATCCCACCCGCGCATTACCGAAACAAAAACCGACAAAAACAGTAAATCAAAAAGCAAAAAGAAGGACAAGAAATGAAAAAGCTCCCTGAAAAAAACACAACGGACGTACTGATCAAAACCCTCATGGGTTGTCCGCCTTTGAGGTCCAGTTTCGTCGCTACCGCGACGGCGCTCGCATGCTTTGGGCTCTTATCCTTAGCGCAGGCGGTTAGCCCGCCGCCCGATGGAGGTTATGCCAACTTCACAACGGCGGAAGGGCAAAACGCCTTATTTGGCCTTACCACTGGCGTTGCAAACACAGCAGTTGGATCGTTTTCGCTTGAGAGCATCGCCACCGGGAGCTTTAACACGGCTGTTGGCGCGGGAACGCTGCTATTCAACAACGCGGAGTCAAATACGGCCATTGGCACTGCCGCGCTTTTGCTGAACACGGATGGCAATTCAAACACAGCCGTGGGCGTCGGCGCGCTGGAGAACAACACTGCCAGCGGCAACACCGCCATTGGGTTTAACACACTCCTTAACAACACCACGGGCGGCACGCTCGGCAACACCCTGGGCTTTGATGTCGGCCCCAATGTGGCAGTCGGCCAGCAAGCCCTGGAGAACAATACCATTGCCGGCGGCAACACCGCCGTGGGCTATCAAGCGCTCGGCAGTAACACCACCGGAATTCAAGACACGGATTTGGGTATCAGTACCGCTGTCGGCTTTCAGGCCCTGGCCAACGCCAGTGGCCCGGACGCCGGCGCCAACGATGCATTTGGGTATCAAACGCTCTTTAGTCTCAGCAGCGGCGGGAGCGATGTGGCCATCGGCGCCAACGCGCTGCATGACCTTGTCAGCGGAGACGCCAACACGGCCGTTGGTGCTGGAGCCGGAGGCAATCTCACGAGTGGCGATTCTAATGTTTTCATTGGGCAAGGGGCTGGCTCCGACGTTACCAATGCCAGTAACGTGATTTGCATAGGAGCGGCAGGTAACAACGTTAACGGCAGCTGTTTTATCGACCACATTTTCAACGGCACATCCTCGGGAGGAGTTGCCGTCTTTGTGAATTCAAACGGCAGACTGGGGACCTCTACCTCTTCCCGGCGATTCAAAGAGGACATCAAGCCCATGGGGAGCGCCAGCGAAGCGATCCTGGCACTCAGGCCAGTTACTTTCCACTATAAAAGGGAGCTGGATGCCGACAGAATCCCGCAGTTCGGCCTCGTCGCCGAGGAGGTGGAAAAGGTGAACCCCGATTTGATTGTGCGCGACAAGGACGGGAAGCCCTACAGCGTGCGCTATGACCAGGTGAATGCGATGCTGCTCAACGAGTTCATCAAAGAACACAAAAAAGTGCAGGAGTTGGAAGCGATGGTCACGCGCCAGCAGAAGAGTTTCGCGAGACAACAAGCACAAATCGAAACTCTCGGATCCCGTCTTCAAAAAGTGAGCACGCAGATCGAGATCAACAGAACTGCACCGCAAATGGTCCTCAATAATCCCTAAAGCAAAACGATCATGAGTACGAACATGAATGACACAACTCGATTAATCAGGACTTTAACTGGCTGGCCAACCTTTCGCTGCCGTTTGATTCTCGTGATTCTCACGCTCGCCGGCTCTACGCTTTTACCGGAAGCAGATGCAGTTAATCCGCCGCCGGATGGCGGCTATGTCGGGTTCAATACGGCAGAGGGCCAAAACGCCCTTCTTAGCCTCGACACCAGCACAGGTTTTGCGAACACGGCAGTTGGTTCGTTTTCGCTTCAGAGCAGCCTGGACAGCAGTTTCAATACAGGTATCGGTGCGGGGACGCTTTCTCTCAACACGGGAAACGAAAATACAGCCGTTGGCGCTGCTGCGCTTCTGCTCAATACCACCGGCGAAGATAACACAGCCGTTGGAGTGGATGCTCTTTTGAACAACACCACCGGCGAGGCCAACACAGCCATCGGTGATGACGCACTACTTAGCAACACCACTGGCGGATCCAATACCGCCAACGGCGCTCTAGCGCTTGTTAGCAATACTGTCGGAACCGATAACACGGGCATTGGTGATAACGCGCTCGCTAGCAACACCACTGGCAGCCTAAACACGGCTACTGGTGTTGCAGCACTGGTTGACAACACCGGCGGGGGCTCCAACACGGCCACTGGAGTTAGTGCGCTCGCCGGTAATACCACGGGCAACAACAACACAGCCACTGGTGTTGCAGCACTGGTTAACAACACGGACGGCAGCTCCAACACGGCCACTGGATTAAGCGCACTCCATGACAACACGCTCGGCGAGTCCAACACCGCCAACGGGAACCATGCGCTTTTTGCCAACACTGAAGGCAGCGGTAACACCGCTATGGGTGACAGCGCGCTTTCCAACATCACTACTGGCAGCTCTAACACTGCATTGGGCGAGAACGCTGGGGACAACCTGACTTCAAGCGACAGCAATAATGTCGATATCGGCTTCGACGTTCATGGCGTGGCAGGCGAGAGCAACACCATCCGGATTGGTAATCCAAATATCGCCACCACCTTCATCCGCGGGATCAGCGGCCAAACAATTGCCAGTGGTGATCCGGTGCTTGTAGCCGCGAACGGACAGCTCGGTACGGCGACATCTTCAAAGCGCTTTAAGGATGATATACGGCCGATGGACAAAGCCAGCGAAACGCTTTTTTCACTCAAACCGGTGACATTCCGCTACAGGAAGGAGATTGACCCCAGAGGTACGCGGCAGTTCGGGCTCGTGGCCGAAGACGTAGAGAAGTTAAATCCCGACCTCGTAGTCCGGGATGAACGCGGCCGAGTAAACAGCGTCCGCTACGACCAAGTGAACGCGATGTTGCTCAACGAGTTCCTCAAAGAGCATCGCAGGGGCGAAGAGCAAAATAGTAAATTGGAAGAACAAGCTCGCAGGATCCAGGAACAGGAAGCGACGATCATGGCGTTAAAGGAGGAGATGGAGACGGTCGCCGCTCGCCTCGAAGAAAAGGATACCAAGTAGAAGTATTTAAATAGCAACCGAAATAAGAAAGAAACACGATCACGGAACTAAATCGGAAGTTACAAAACAGGAGTACGAGATTGCGCAGCAGCGACAGGATTTCGAGGCGACGATCCGCGAGTCAAGGAGAGCAACGGAAACTGTCGTTGCGCACGGCAAGGAGCAGAGGAAAGCATGGAAAAAGCGAGCGATCCATTAAAACCGAGGAATGAAGCTACACAAATAGCAGTCATCATTCTTCCCTAAAGCTTGCGCGCCTGTTCAACCAGGAAGGGAGGTCTCCAGCCGGCCGCCCTTCCTTGCATCTGTTCGACAATTTCTTTGTAGCGCAATATTGTGCGGCGCAGTTCTTATTGTAATGGACACGCCGCAAGATCCCAATGCTTCGCGTTACGAGCATGTGGGGAAGGGTCTGCGCCGGAGCGATCTCGACCGCAATCCGATCAAACAATTTGGAAGCTGGTTTACATCGGCGATTGACGCCGGGATTCGCGACGTCAACGCAATGAGCCTGGCCACCGCTAGCGCTAATGGCAGACCATCCGTGCGCATTGTGCTGCTGAAGGGCTTTGACCAGGACGGATTTGTCTTTTTCACGAACTACCAGAGCGAAAAAGGAAAGCAGCTCGATGTCAATCCGTACGCTGCGCTGGCATTTTACTGGATCGAACTGGACCGACAGATTCGCATTAGCGGGAAGGTAAAAAGAACCTCTCGCGAGGAATCGCAAACTTATTTTCATTCGCGCCCGGTGGGCAGTCAGTTGAGCGCATGGGCTTCGCGTCAGAGCCAGGTTCTTGATGGGCGCCGTGTGCTGGATGCGAGGATGGCCGAGGTGACCGAACGCTTCGGCGACAAGCGCATTCCGTTGCCCCCACACTGGGGCGGGTACCGAGTGAAACCTGATACGATCGAATTTTGGCAGGGCAGGCCGAACCGGCTGCACGATCGCTTTCGTTACACCCGTCAGGCCGATGGCGGCTGGTTGATCGAACGACTGGCGCCATGAGCAATGGCTTTCGCCGCGTTGAATCGTTGGACGGTTAAATCGTTGAATCGGAAACTCGATGTCACGATGTAACAATTTATCGGATTACGTTTAGAGCCTCGTCATCATGAGAGCACCACTCGTGAAGAACCCCAGCGGCAAAATCGACATCGTGCACGGCGATATCACGAAGCTTGATGTCGACGCAATCGTGAACGCGGCGAACACGACGCTTCTCGGCGGCGGCGGGGTCGATGGCGCAATCCATCGCGGCGCCGGGCCTGAGTTGCTAGCCGAATGCCGAACCCTGGGTGGTTGTCGGTCCGGTGAAGCGAAAATCACTCGCGGATATCGACTACCCGCGCCATTTGTCATTCACACGGTTGGTCCGGTTTGGCACGGTGGGAAACGTGGTGAGCCTGAAACGCTGACGAATTGTTACCGGAATTCGTTGCAACTCGCGGTTGAAAATGGAGTCAAGACCATTGCTTTCCCGGCGATCAGCTGTGGCGCATACGGCTATCCGATTCCGGAAGCGGCGCAGGTCGCGGTAAGAACTACGCGAGATTTCCTCGTGACCGTGCAAAAGATCGACAAAGTGATTTTTGCGCTTTGGGGCAAAGATATTTATGATGCATATCGCCAATTACTGTAGCTGCCGACCTCCGGGCGGTGGCGCGATCCAAGCGTTGCATGGACTTCAGTCACGCGTTTCGCACCAAAACCGCGATAGTTGGGAAACGCAATCAGGGCGCGGCATACGAAAGGATTGTGTATGATTAATCCGAACGAAAACGATCTTACGGGGGACGAACCGCTGCCAACGCCGGTTCAGCCGGGCGAAGAACAAATTGGCTCGGGTGGGCGCGAACAGTTCCGTCAAGCAACAAGCAAATTTTCCACGGCTGTGAGCCACACGTGGGACGAGACAAAGGAGAAAGCCAGCCGCGCACGAGAACGTACTGAATATTTCGTGCGCGAAAATCCCGTGCCGACCATCCTTGGCGCGCTGGGGCTCGGAATCGCGATTGGATTGGCGATCCGACTTGCATCTACCAGCGAGCGAAAAGCAGAAATCGAGGTGAAGTCGCCGCTGGGCGATCTCGATTGGAGTATCCTCTCCCTGCCGTTTCTCTGGCCGTTGTTCAAATCAGCCAGGGAAAAATATGAAAGATCGGCTGAAGCAGTAAAAGACGGCGTGAAACAACTGAAGAAGATCGACGTGGATCGCTACGCAAAGCGCTATGCAAAGCCGATCCGCAAACGCTGGAAAGCCTGGACGCGTTGAGCGTCGCCACAGATCGGCGCCGACTCTCTTCACCCAAGCTCGAGAAAGCTATTGAGGAGATCGGCGAGGGGACGCGGATATTGGGCCATGAAAGCGTGGCCGCCACCGTCGAACTGAGCCAGCCAGGCGCCCGGAATAACGTTAGCAAACCTTAACGCATTGGACGGCGGAATCACAACGTCAGCCGTGCCAGTGGCGATCAGCACTGGCACATTTACCTTTCGCAAGCGGTCCCCGACGCCTGCGCGGTGCCACGCGTCCATCGCTATGACCTGACGATTCACGAGGCTCGGAGATAACTGCGCCCGCGCCGCTGCTACGATATCGCCGAATTCGCGATAAATGGATTCGGCGACAGCAGTCGGGAAGAGCAATGACAGTAATCGACCCGCCTGCTCATGGGGCGTGCCTGACATATCGATGAGTTGCGACCATACCTCCGCTGGAGCGAGATCTGCGTCGGGTCCTCCGGGATCCGTCGATAATAAGATGAGTTTGTTAATACGACCCGGCTGCTGCAAGGCGAGCGTTTGGGCAATGAAACCACCCATCGACCATCCGAGCACGTTTACCCGCTCGACACTCAGTGTCTCGATAATTCGCGCGGCGTCATCGGCAAGTTTGGCGATATCAAATGGCTGTCCATCGTCCGTGGAGCGACCAATTCCACGATTGTCAGGCAGGATGAGCCGGTTTGATGATGCGAGTCTGTCGATAAACGATGGGTCCCAGTCCGCACTTGTCGCGGCGAAACCATTCAGGACGACAAGCGGTTGCCCATTCCCAATTCGACGATAAGCGATCTGCGCTCCATCGACCTTGAGTTTCTCGAATGAGTCACTGGGCATCGGCGACGTTAGGAAATCGCGCGACGACGGTCAAGGTGGCTGCGTGCAACAATGGTTGTAGCCCAAGGTGAAGATGGAAGCGGCGCAGCACTCCAAAACGCTAGCGCGATGAGAGGTTGTAAGGGCGGGCACGTTTTTGGGGTTCTTCCATTTGGATGCGCGCACGGTCCGCACCCGGCACCCGGCCCGATTGGCTCACAGTTGAGACAGGAAAAGCTCGCCAAGAGTCGCCCCCCTGAGCGTTTGAAGGAACACGTCTTCTCGCGGAATGTGTCGATCTTCGCATGGCAATCCCGAATTCATCCCAGCGGCCCGCCTGGCAGCAAAATTCGATCTTCGAATTCTTCGCATCGCTTAAACTGGCGGTCGTCCTGCTTGCGGTAATCATCGTCGCCGCAATAGCGGGGACACTCTATGAGTCGAGCTTCGACGCGAAAGTTGCGCGGGCCTACGTTTATGGGGCGCCGTGGTTCAATCTCTGGCTTGTTTTGCTTGGGGCAAATCTTGCCTGTTCCGCGCTCTCGCGGTGGCCGTGGCGCAAACATCACGTCGCCTTTCTCATCACGCATCTTGGTATCATCACGTTGCTGATTGGGTCGCTTATCGGCAGAATTTGGGGGATCGAAGGATCAATCACGCTTTTCAAAGGTGAGCCGCCAACGAATCGGCTCCTGGTCGACCAGCGCCAGCTGCGCGTCCACGATGTTGATGGAATCGTAAGAGGCTATCTCGCCGAGTTTTTGCACCATCCGCCGACGCTGCAACACCCACGCGATCTTGGGCTGCTCGCGAGCGGTGCCCGTTTGAAGATTGTTGCTTACGCCCCAACGATCGAGGCAAAGCTCAATCCAAAGCCACTGAATGACGGCGGAGCGCCGGCGCTGCATTTCGCCATTGCTACCGCGATGATGAACCAACAGCTCAATGGCTGGCTACTCGCCGACGATCCACAGAACGAAAATTTCTCCATGGGTCTGGCCAACATCGAATTGAAACGCGGCAGCGCGCCAGACGTGGGCAGGAGCGATTCACCGAATCGGCCGCTCGCCACCACGACGAATGAAGAACCGACAGATCTTGAGGAATCAATATTCGCCTTTAGCAAAGCGCCTGACCAACAGATTGGGCGTGTTCGCAAGGGCGGCAGCGCCGGCGCAACGATACGCTTGGAACAAACTAAGAATGGCAACAAGGGACGGGTTCTTGTTTCACTAGGCGAAAAAGAGGCCAGCTTCGACGTTGCAGAAAATCTCGGTCGCGACGTCCCGATCACCGGTACACCGTTCACACTCAAAATCGATCAGTACTGGGCCGATTTTCGAATCGAAAATGGCAAACCCAGTTCCGTGAGTGATCAGCCAAACAATCCTGCAGTGCTTGTTACAATTCGAGGCAGAGGTGTCCCCGCCCATGAACCCCAAACAAATCCACATGGAAGTAATAATGATCTCACTACGACCGGGGGCCCACCGTCAATGCCCCCGGCTGGCGAAGGAACACCAAATCATCTAACGCTCTTTATGGCAGACGACGGCACGATCAGTTACGAGCTCGCATCACGAAAGAAGGGCAGATCAACCGGCAAGATTGAGTTGAACAAACCATTGCCGACTGGTTGGGCGGATTGGCAACTAACGATTGATGAGACAATGCCGCACGCCGCGAGCTCGATGGATTTCAACCCTGTTAATTCCGACGCAGCGCCGGCGAGCACTGATTTGCCAGATGGAGTGCGCGTCCGCATTGAGCAAAATGGCGAAATCCTTGAACGATGGGCTCCAGCGGGGTGGCAGATTACAATTCCAACGTCACCCAGCCCAACGATGGTTGCATACGGCTGGAAGACAGTGTCGCTGCCAATCGGACTGGAACTGCTGAACTTCGAAGTGAAACGTAATGAAGGCAGTGACAGCCCCGCGGGATTCAAGAGTACCCTTCGCGTTGTGACTGCCGATGGTGACACTGCCACCGGCTCGTGCTGGATGAATCATCCATTCAGCTACCCAGGCACCTGGTGGCGCACCTGGACAGGACTCACTTACAAAATTTCTCAAGCCTCCTGGAACCCGGAAAACCTCGGACAAAGCACCGTGCAGATTTTGCGCGATCCCGGCTGGCTATTGAAATGGATTGGTTCGCTGCTCGTGGTGATCGGCGTGTTTATGATGTTTTATCTCCGGCCGTATCGAAAACAAACCGAAGGCGAACCGATCATGCCGAGCCCGCCGAAGCATGTAGAAGAACGAGAGTGCGAAACATCGCCAGTTATTGCGGTTTAGCGAAGTCTTGGAGCTCAAATCAACGCTGAACGTCACTCTCGTCGTGGTCCGCGTCCTCGAACGGATTCGCGCAAGAGATCGAGGACGAGGACGAACGAAGCGTCAAAGTCAGGGTTGAATCTTGAGCGTTGAGCGTTAAACGTTTTGGATCTCACATGGAAAACAGAAAAATCGCTCAGTCGTTTGTGTTTTTCGGCTTAATCGGGGCCTTGGGCGCGTGGGCGTCGGATGCCGTTCAAGCCCAAGTTTCCGCAGCTAACCAAACCGTTCCAGGAGCAACCAAATGGGGCTATTTCCATGGCGAGCCAGTGACCAAATGGAACCCGGATGGGCGAACAATGACGCTGTTAACCGACCTGCGTTATACGGATCCAAACGGCAACGTATGGGTCGCTCCGATCGGATCGATTGTCGATGGCGCGTCCATTCCGCGCTATCTCTGGTCGTTCATGGGCGGGCCGTTCGAGGGAAAATATCGGAACGCCTCGGTGCTGCACGATGTGGCGTACGGGGACAAGAAACGGCCGTGGCAAGATTGCGACCGCATGTTCTACTACGCCATGCGCTGCAGCGGCGTGAGCGCCGTCGAAGCCAAGACCATGTTTTACGCGCTCTACAAATTCGGCCATCACTGGAAGTTTCCCATCAAACGTGCGAAACCGGTGAAGTTTGAAGGACAATTAGTTGCGCGAGCCGAGCCAATTCCGAGAGCGATTCCAGTGAATCCGGCCGAAATCGACGTAGCGCGTGATTGGATTCGCAGCGCCGATCCGAGTCTCGATCAGATCGAGCAACGAGCGAGCACGGAAACTTGGTGAATTTGGGAGCGCATGCGCTCCCCAGAACGCAACGATTTGCTTCGGGACGAAGCTTCTTCGAGGCGCCCGTTGCTTTTTGGTCAGGTCATTGATGATTTTTCTGGATCGCGCTCCGAGGCAAACGGAGTTATAATTTCGAAGCGATGCCAAAGGCGGGCTTGCGCACGTTTGTTATTTTTCTCAATGTCGTCGTCGTCGCTTCGAGTCAGACCCTGGCACCCAAGTCGCTCCCCAAGGGGCCGCTTGAAAAATACGATAACCCACCAACGCTATCCCCGGCCGTAGCCACGTCGCCAGGATTGACCTCCCAGTTCGGTCCTTACACGAGCTATCAAGTCAACGTTAACGCGAACGGCAATAACATTGTTGGCGATGCCGCAAACGAACCGTCCATCTGCGTCGATCCGACGAATGGAAACCAGATGAGCATTGGTTGGAGACAATTCGACAGCGTGGCGTCCAATTTTCGCCAGGCGGGATTCGCGCACACAACGAATGGCGGCAGGACGTGGATTTCGGCCGGCGTTCTCCAACAAAACGTTTTTCGCAGCGATCCCGTTCTCAACTCCGATAACATCGGTCGTTTTTTTTATCTTAGCCTTCTCCAGGATTTTTTCGACGACTTGTGGCGATCGCTCAACGGGGGCCAATCCTGGGCGAATATCGCTCCGGCCAATGGAGGCGATAAACAGTGGTTTACCATTGATAACACCAACAGCACAGGGCACGGATTTCAGTATCAATTCTGGAGCACCGACGGAAATAATTACGGCGGCAGACAATTCAGTCGCTCCATTAATGGTGGAGTCAGCTGGATGAATCCGATCAACATTCCGAACTCTCCCGCGTGGGGCACGCTCGACGTCGATTCAAATGGGAATCTTTTTATTGGTGGCGTAAACCTGAACACCAATCAGATTTGGTGTCTTCGATCCACCAACGCAAAGAACGGCGCTGTTGTTCCAACGTTCGATCGAAGCGCCGCGGTTAACCTTGGCGGCCATATCGCCTTTGGCGAGCCCATCAATCCGGAAGGATTAGTCGGTCAGGTTTTTCTGGCGGTGGACCGGTCCGGCACGAGCACGAACAATAATGTCTACATGCTTGCGAGCGTCCAGCCCGCCGGCGCTACCAACGGTAGTGACGTGATGTTCGCGCGGAGCACAAACGGAGGCCAAACCTTCAGCGCGCCTCGCCGGATTAATGACGATCCTGTTAACCACGCGAAGTGGCACTGGTTTGGCACCCTTTCGGTTGCGCCTAACGGGCGAATCGATGCAGTCTGGCTGGACACGCGCAACGCTGCGAATAATGCCAACTCGCAGGTGTTCTATTCGTCCAGCCAGGATGGTGGAAATACCTGGTCGCCAAATGTAGCAATCAGCAATTCGTTTAACCCGTTCCTCGGTTATCCGAATCAGGACAAGCTCGGCGATTACATTACAGTCGTCTCGGATAATGCAGGTGCCAATGTCGCGTATGCGGCGACATTCAATGGTGAAGAAGACGTTTACTACGTCCATGTTGCCCCAGTCTCTCCGACGCCTACACCAACACCGACACCGATAGCGAGGGCGGCAGTAGGCGATTTTAATGGCGATGGTCACCCGGACTTTGTGGTTCAAAATCCCAGTACGCATCAAACGGTAATAGGGTATCTGAATAACAACGTCTTGGTTGGCGCCGCTTATGGACCAACTCTTCCCGGTGGCTGGAGCCTGGAAGCTGTGGCGGATTTCAATCGCGATAGTTCTCCAGACTACGCCTTATTCGTCCCAACTACGGAGCAAACGATAATTGGGTACTTATCCGGGCCAACGATCATCGGAGCGGCTTATGGGCCAACTCTTCCGGGCGGCTGGGAATTGGTGGCTACGGGCGACTTTAACGGCGACGGCAACTCTGACTATGTCCTCTATAAGGCCAGCT